>FWPU01012982.1_pt1 | contig 10785 bp, 9 predicted proteins | sample 2228361 | NCBI WGS metagenome assembly FWPU01 (sample SAMEA103939777, study PRJEB20133) | metagenome | reverse complement strand
GAGCATCTTTATGGTCTTCGTTGACGGCTGGGGATTGGGTGATCCCGATCCCGCCGCCAACCCTTTTCTATCCGCCAGGCTGACCACCCTGGAGCGGTGGGTGGGCAGGGAGGCTCTCTTCAGGGGAACCGGGCGGGTCTGCGGGCTGGCGTCGCTGGTGCCGGTGGATCCCTCCCTGGGGGTGGAAGGGTTGCCCCAGAGCGCCACCGGCCAGACCACCATCCTAACCGGCATTAACGCCGCGGCCGCGGTGGGCAAGCACCTCAATGCCTTTCCTACCCCTGCCCTCAAAGAGATGTTGCGCTGCTGCAGCCTGTTCAAGCAGGTGCGCGAACTGGGGCTCCGGGCCACCTTCCTCAACGCGTACCGCGATGAGTTTTTCCGGCATGACCCGGAAACCATCCCGCTTTCAACCTCGACGGTAGCGGTAATGAGTGCCGGGTTACCCCTCCGGCGCGTTTCCGACCTCCTGGCGGGGGAAGCGGTATACCACGATATTATTAACCGGGTGCTGGTGGAGCTGGGTTACGCCGTCCCCATCGTGGGGCCCGAGACGGCGGGAGAGCGCGCGGCCCGGGTTGCGGCGCGGCATGATTTTACCTTCTTTGAATTTTTTCTAACCGACGTGGTGGGACATAGCCGCGACATGTTACGGGCGGTGGAGCTGCTGGAGCGCATCGACCGTTTTTTGGGGGCGGTAGAGAGACATGGCGATCTTGCCACCCTCACCTTGATGGTGGTGAGCGATCACGGAAACGTTGAGGACCTGGGGGTTAAAACCCACACCCGGAACCCCGTGCCGGCCATTATCCTGGGCAGGCACCGGGATCGCCTGGCTGCCCGTATAAGCTCTCTGCAAGATATTGCCCCGGCGGTGCTGGAGGTATTGCGAGATGCTTAACTACAGCGTTTTCCCCACTTCCTGGGGATGGGTGGGAGTGGTGGCGGGAGATCGGGGTATCCGGCTGGTGAAGCTTCCCCGCCCGAGCCGGGAGGAGATCCTGGAGGCCCTCGGACCATTGCTGGAAGCGGGGGCTAAGCAGGACGATGGCCGCCTCGCGCCGGTGCGGGAGCATCTGACGGACTATTTCCGCGGTATCCCGGTAGATTTCCCCTTCGAGGTGGACTTAGAGGGGATCCCTCCCTTTCAAGCCGCAGTCCTGAGGGTGGTCCGGCAGGTTCCCCGCGGTGAAGTCCGGTCTTACCGGTGGGTGGCCGGGGCGGCGGGGAACCCCCGGGCGGCACGGGCGGCAGGGTGGGCCATGGCCCGCAATCCACTGCCGGTCATCGTTCCCTGCCACCGGGTGGTGAGAAGCGACGGCTCCCTTGGGGGGTTCGCCGGTGGGCTGGAACTTAAAAGACGGATGCTGGCGATGGAGAGGAGCGCTTACCCGGTGTAGTTTCGGGCCCCGGATAGCATGGAAAGGGGTTGGGCATGGAAGAGCGCGTGCTGGAGGCGCTCGAATTCGATAAGGTGCTGCGCCTGCTGGAGGCAAGGTGTGATAGCCCGCCGGGGGCCGAGCTGGCCCGGGCCAGCCGCCCGGCAACCGACATCGAGGAGGTGAGCAGGCGGCAGCAAGAGACCTCGGAGGCGGCAGCACTGGTGGAAGGTAGCCCTGTTTCCCTGGCCGGGGTACACGACTTGCGGCCTCACCTCCGCCGGGCGGAAGCGGGATCCACCCTGCAGCCCGGCGAATTGCTGCAGTTAATGGAGACCCTGGCCACGGCGCGGGCGCTTAAAAGATTGGTGCAGGAACAGAAGCGGGATTTCCCGGCGCTGAAGGCCCGTGCTGCGTTCATCGGCACTTTCCGCGAGCTGGAGGACGAGATAGGCCGGTGCATCTCGGGGGAGGGAGAGGTGCGGGACCAGGCCAGCCCGGAACTGGCCCGGTTGCGAAGGCAAAGGCGTACCCTGCAGGCGAGGGTGCGGGAGCGGCTGGAAGGCCTGGTACGGTCAGCCGAGGGTCAGCGCTACCTGCAGGAGCCCATTATCACCGTCCGGCAGGACCGGTACGTGGTTCCCGTGAAGCAGGAGCACCGGCACCAGGTGCCGGGGATTATCCACGACCAGTCGGCCAGCGGGGCCACTCTCTTCGTGGAACCCATGGAAGTGGTGGAGCTAAACAACGAGGTGCGGCGGTTGGCCCTCCTGGAAAAGGAAGAAGTGGATCGCATCCTGGGACGGCTGACCGCCCGGGTGGCGTCGGAGGCCGGAGCCCTGAAGGAAAGCCTGGAGGCCCTGGCCGCGCTCGACCTGGCCCTGGCCCGGGGCAGGCTGGCCCTCGAGATGAAGGCCACCCGGCCCGTGTTAAACGCCAGGGGATACCTTAACCTCAGGGCGGCGCGCCACCCTCTCCTGAAGGGCGAGGTAGTGCCCGTAGACCTGCACCTGGGGGGGGAGTTCGACATCCTGGTAATCACCGGCCCCAACACCGGGGGTAAGACAGTCACCCTTAAGACTGTAGGCCTGTTGACCCTCATGGCCCAGGCCGGCCTCCACGTTCCGGTAGGGCCGGGCACCGAACTCAGCGTCTTCGACCAGGTGTTCTGCGATATCGGCGACGAGCAGAGCATCGAGCAAAGCCTGAGCACTTTTTCTTCCCACATGTCCAACATCGTCAAGATCGTGGAGCGGGCCAACCACCGAACGCTGGTGCTGTTGGATGAACTGGGAGCCGGCACCGATCCCCAGGAGGGGGCGGCGCTGGGCATGGCCCTCCTGGATTACCTCCTGTCCACCGGGGCTCGCACGGTGGCTACCACCCATTACAGCGAGCTCAAGGCCTTCGCTTATACCCGCCCCCGGGTGGAGAACGCCTCGGTCGAGTTTGACGTAGAGAACCTGCGCCCCACCTACCACCTGGTGGTGGGATTACCGGGACGTAGCAACGCCTTCGAGATCGCCGGCCGGCTGGGCTTGAAGCCGGAGATCCTGGAAAAAGCGCGGATTTTTCTCGGCCGCGAGGAGCGCCGCACGGATGAGCTCATCCGCGAGGTGGAAAGGGATCGTTTCCTCGCCCGGAAGGAGAGAGAGGAATCGGAGGCCGTACGGATACGGCTGGAGGGGCTGGAACGGGAGTACCGTGCCAGGCTGGAATCCCTGCGGGAGAGAGAGCGGGTAGCACTGGAGCAGGCGCGGGAACAGGCGCGTCAACTGATCCGGCGCGTCAGGGCGGAGGCAGAGGGGATCATCGAGGAGCTGAAACAGGCCTCGCGCACCGAGGCGGAGAAGGAGCGTAGCCGGGCAATCAAAGAGGCGAGGCGGCGGTTGCAGGATGTTCGGGGCGAGGTGGAGCAGGGCGGGGTTGAACCGCCGGCGGCATACCCGCCGGCTCCTGCCGCGATCAAGCCCGGGGAAACCGTATACGTGGTGAGCCTGCGGCAGAAAGGGAGGGTATTAACCGTCCCGGATGCCGATGGTTCAGTTACCGTTCAGGTGGGGGTTCTCAAAGTACAGGCCCACCTCCACGACCTGGCGCTGGCCCCTGACGGGGCGGAGAGGGAAGCGGTACCGGCCTCCAACCTGGAGCGGCTGGCCGGCCTGAAACGACAGGAGCTGTCTCCCGAATTGAACCTGCGGGGGCTGACGGTGGAAGAGGCCATGGCCCGGGCGGACAAGTACCTGGACGATGCCTATCTCGCGGGTATCAAGCAGGTGAGGATAATCCACGGCAAAGGAACGGGGGCCCTCCGCCGGGCCATCGGGTCCTGGCTGGAAACCCACCCCCACGTCAGGTCTTTCCGGCCGGGGGGGGCAGGCGAGGGCGGCGAAGGGGTTACGCTGGTCGAGCTGGCGTGACTAGCGCTGGGGGGTAGCCGTAGTGGGGGGAAGGGTTCCGTTCTCACCCTGCCCGCCGGCGGAACCGTGCATGGTGCAACGCTGGGCAGGCAGCTCCAGGACGGCATCCTGGGGCACGTAACGGTTGCCGTTCTCGTCGGTGAAGGGGACCCAGGGCTCAGGCCGCTTGATGAACACCTTCTCCACCGTGGAGGACGGCGGGCAGAACTGGGTGGCCAGCTGCCCGTGATTTTCAGTGCAGACCCTGGCGGCTACATGGACGGTACATGGATCTTGCGGCTCGGTACCTTTGATGAATATCTCCTCTGCCAGGTCGGAGGGGGGGCAGTAGCTGCCCGGCAAGTCCCCTGACTTCAGGCATACCTTGACCCGGATGATGTTTTTCGGTTCCGGGAAGTCTCTCACCGGCAGGTCGCGGTGGGCGGCCAGCATGGTGTGGCGCCAGATCGGGGCCGGGATGGTGCTCCCGTATATCCTTCCCATTCCCTTATCCCTGTCAAAACCCATCCAGACCACTCCCACCAGGTCGGGGGTGTAGCCGATAAACCAGGCGTCCCGATCCTGGCTGGTGGTGCCGGTCTTGCCGGCCGCGGGGCGGCCGATATCGGCAGTAGTTCCCGTCCCCCGGGTAATAACCCCCTTTAGCATGTCGGTCACCACGTAAGCCGTCTGCTCGCTGAGGACCAGCTCCTTGCGGGGCCGGTTCTCCTCCAGGATCGCCCCGTTCTTGTCCAGCACCTTCAGGATGGCAATGGGCTCCACCCGCATGCCACCATTGGCCAGTACTGCATATGCCCGGGCCATCTCCAGGGGGCTGACCCCCTGGGTCAGGCCGCCCAGGGCCAGGGGCAGGACATAATCGTTAAGGGGTTGCTTGCGGTCGGTGACCAGGGTGGTGATACCCAGGCGCCGGGCATAGTCCACACCTGTTTCCACCCCTATCTTTTCCAGGACCTTGACCGCCACGGTATTAATGGAAAGTTCCAGGGCACGGCGCAGGGGGGTCAAGCCCAGGTACTTCCGGTTATAGTTCTCGGGTGTCCAGCGCTCCTGCCCCGGTATATAGTAGGTCTTGGGGTAGTCGTCGAATACGGAGGCAGCGGTGTAACCCCCGTCAATGGCCGGGGTATACACGGCAATGGGCTTGAAGGCCGAGCCGGGCTGGCGCCTCGCATCCACCGCCCGGTTAAAGGCCAGAAGCTTTTCGTGGGTACGGCCACCGACCATGGCCCGGATATAACCAGTCTGCGGGTCGATGAATACGGCGGCCGCTTCGGGTACCTCTTTCCCCTTTCCCGGGGGGAACTGCGGGTCGATATATTTTTCGATCCCTTCCTCTAATGCTTTCTGGACCTCCGGGTCGATAGTAGTGTAAATGCGCAGTCCGCCGTTATAAACCACATTCTTATCATAGCGGCTGAGCAGTTGCTGGAGGACGTAATCCACGAAATAGGGGGCGGGGTAGCTGGCGATAGCTTTGGCCCTCGAGGTGTTAAGGGTAATGGGAGCCTTTCTGGCCTCGTCTGCTTCCTTCTGGCTTATATAATTGTTGTCCACCATGGCCTTAAGCACCAGGGCCTGCCTCTCCCGGGCTTTCTCCGGGTTGACGAAGGGGGAGTATTGATTGGGGGCCTGGATCAGGCCGGCCAGCAGCGCCCCTTCCGCCAGGTTTAGCTGGCTGACGTCTTTGCCGAAGTAGAGCTGGGAGGCTGACTGGATGCCGTAGGCGTTGTGCCCGAAAAAGATCTGGTTCAGGTACATCTCCAGGATCTCCTTCTTGGTATAACGGCGCTCCATCTGGATGGCCATGATAATTTCCTGGAGCTTGCGCCGGAAGGTTTTTTCCGGGTTCAGAAAAGCGGTCCGGACCAGTTGCTGGGTAATGGTGCTGGCTCCCTGGGCCCTGGAGCCGGTAACCAGGTCGACATAGGCTGCCCGCAGGATTCCCCGGAAGTCCGGCCCCCAGTGCTTGTAAAAGCGTTCGTCCTCGATGGCCACGACCGCTTCCTGCACGTGTTCTGGTACCTGGTCTATGCTCACCGGCACCCGGTCCTCCACGGTGGGGAGCTTGGTCAGGAAGTTCCCGCGGGCATCCAGGATAATAGAAGTCTGGCTGGGCTGGGGCCCATTCTGCAAAGCCGGAAGGTTTTTCAGGGTGCCAAACACGAAACCGACCGTGGTGCTGGCCCCCAGGATAAACAGGCTCAGCAGCGCCAGCAAGGCGATCCGTGCCCAAGGCCTGCCTTTTTTTACCGCCATCTCAGGCCCTCCCTCGGTGACATTATAGCACAAAAAAGGGGGCCATGCCTAAAGCAACATATGGCATGATGTGTTATAATAGTGAACGCGAACGGCCCGTCCCGGTTTATAGCCATGGTAAGCCGCAGGAGATGGAGGTGGCGGTAATGACCCCCGAAGAACAGCTTGAGATACGCAGGCGGGGCACTACGGAGATCATCTCGGAGGAGGAATTGCTGGAGAAACTGCGGAAGGCGCAGGGAGAGAACCGGCCCCTGCGCGTGAAATGGGGGGTGGACCCTACTGCCCCGGACATACATCTGGGACACACGGTGGTCATCCGGAAAATGAAGCAGTTCCAGGACCTGGGCCACGAGGTGATCCTGCTCATTGGCGACTTCACCGGCCGGGTGGGAGACCCTACCGGCCGTTCGGAGACCAGGAAGCAGCTTTCCGAGGAGGAAGTCAAGGCCAATGCCCGTACTTACATCGAGCAAGTGGGGAAAATCCTCGACCGTGACCGGATGGTAGTGGACTTTAACAGCCGCTGGCTCTCCCCCATGACCTTCGCCGACGTGGTGCGCCTGGCCTCCAAGTACACGGTGGCCCGCATGCTGGAGCGCGAGGACTTCGGCAACCGCTACCGGGAGGAGCGGCCCATCCACATCCATGAGTTCCTCTACCCCATGATGCAGGGCTATGATTCGGTGGCCCTGAACGCCGACGTGGAGCTCGGGGGAACCGAGCAGAAGTTCAACATTCTCATGGCCAGGCACATCCAGCGGGAATACGGACAGGAGCCGGAGGTGGCCGTCCTTACCCCTATCCTGGAGGGAATCGATGGAATACAACGCATGAGCAAAAGCACCGGCAACTACATCGGCATCGACGAGCCGCCGGGGGAGATGTACGGCAAGACCATGTCCATCCCGGACGATATAATGCTCCGCTACTTCGAGCTGGTTACCGACGTCTCTATGGGGGAGATCCGGGAGATGGAGCGGGGCCTCAGGGAAGGTTCCCTTCACCCCCGGGATGTCAAGATGCGCCTAGCCCGGGAGATCGTGACCCTCTATCACGGGGCCGCGGCGGCCAGCGCAGCGGAGGAGGAGTTCATCCGGGTGTTCCGCCAGCGGGAACTGCCCGAGGACCTGCCCGAGGTGGCTGTGCCCCGGTCGTCATTGGAGAACGGGAAGATCTGGATCGTGAAGCTGCTGGTGCAGGCAGGCCTGGCCCCCAGCAACAGCGAAGCCAAACGCCTCATCGCCCAAGGCGGGGTACGGGTTGACGAGCGGCGGGTCATGGACGAGAAGATGGAGGTAATGGTGGCCAGCGGCATGATCCTGCAGGTGGGCCGCCGCCGCTTTGCCCGCCTCCGCCTGGAATAAAAAGCCCGGCCGAAGGGGAAGCCTGCCGCATATACTGGTTATACGGAGCAAAGCGGGGGTATGGTATATGCGGCTCAGGCGGCGGAGAACCTTGGCCTTACCGGTGCCTGTTGCTCTCTTGGTAATATTGTTGCTGGCAGGGCTGGTGCTTCTGGAGATAAACCTTCGCCCTACCCTGGAGGCCATTAGCCGGGCCCAGGTGGATATCCTCACCACCGAGGTGATCAGCCGGGCTATCCGCGAGCGGGTGGCTCCGTACGTTAAATACGGCGATCTGGTGATCAGCAACCGGGATTACCAGGGGACCATCCGCCTGCTGGAGTATAACATGGCCGAGATAAACCGCGTGGCGGCGGAGGCTACCCTGGCCATCCAGGAGGAATTGAAGCGGATGGAGGGCCGCCAGATCGAGATCCCCCTCGGCCAGGCCCTGGGCAGCAAGATATTTGCCCATACCGGCCCCATCTTCCGGGTGGTGGTCAGTCCCATCGGCTCGGTACTGGTCAACGTCAGGGACCGGTTCGAGGAGGCGGGAATCAACCAGACCCGGCACGTGGTCTACCTCCAGGCGGAGACGGACGTGCGCATGGTAATTCCCCTCATGGAGGCCAAAACCCACGTAGTAACCGAGGTCCCGCTGTCGGAAGTGATAATTGTCGGGGATGTACCCCAGGGTGTGTTTTGGTACCCCGGGAGCGGAACCCCCAGAGGGCTTCCCGGGTCCCCACCTTAAAACCGGCACCCGAACAACACCTTCCGGCCAAATGATAAACGGGGAGGGGCAGGCATTGGCTGGCTTAACCTACGACCAGATCCAGCGCTATTCAAGGCACATCAAGCTCAAGGAGATAGGGAGCGAAGGGCAATCCCGGCTGCTGGCTTCCAGGGTGCTGGTGGTAGGAACGGGGGGGTTGGGGTCCCCGTGTGCCTTTTACCTGGCCGCCGCAGGGGTAGGTACTCTTGGCCTGGCGGATGGTGATGTGGTTGAACGTTCCAACCTGCAGCGGCAGATCCTCCACGGGGAAGCCGACCTGGGACGCCCCAAGGTAGATTCCGCCCGGGAGAAGCTTACCGCCCTGAACCCAGAGGTCAGGGTGATTACCCACCGGGAACGCCTGAACCCCGATAATGCCCTGGACGTAATCCGGGACTACGAGGTGGTGGTAGATGGGGCGGACAACTTTCCCGCCCGTTACCTGCTAAGCGATGCCTGCCGTATCCTGGGCAAGCCCCTGGTACATGGCAGCGTTTTTCGCTTCGATGGGCAGGTTACGGTTTTCAGCCCGCCGGCGGGCCCTTGCTACCGGTGCCTCTATCCCGAGCCCCCGCCACCGGGGACGGTTCCGACCTGCGAGGAGGTGGGGGTGCTGGGAGCGGTGACGGGGGTTATAGGAAGCATCCAGGCGGCAGAGGCTATCAAGCTCTTGCTGGGCCGGGGCCGGACCCTGGCGGGCAGGCTGCTCCTGTTCGATGCCCTGAACCTGGAGTTCCGGGAAGTGAGGATCCGCCGCAACGCGGCGTGCCCGGCCTGCGGGGACCATCCCACGTTAAAAGAGCTCATCGACTACGAGGATTTTTGCGCCGGGCGGTTACGGGGGAGGAAATCCCCTTGACCGGCTGACGCATAGGTTTATCGCCGGGAGGCATACTGAGCGGGGAAGCTTGAGAAGGAGGCGGTAACCTTTGACGGCAGAACAGAGCCCCCCCGGGCCAAGGTCCTCGGAAGAGAAGCTGCTGGCCGGGGTAGCCCACCTGGGGGTACTTTTCCAGATGGTAGGCCTCTTCGTGCCCCTGGTGATCCTGCTTTTGCAACGCCAGACCTCGCGTTTCGTGGCCGACCATGCCCGCCAGGCCCTGGGCTACCAGCTGGTAGTGGTGCTGGTTCAGGTCGTTCTAAGCTTCTTCCTCTTCGGTTTCTTCCTCGGGGGCTTCCGCATGCCCATGCCGGGATTTACCCTGCTGCAGTTCCCGGGGCCCGCCAGGGTGGCATTCTTCATTTTCAGCGCCTTTCTTCTGGCAGCCTCCATTTACGGGGTGGTGGCCGCGGTGGCCGCTTTCTCCGGCCGCGAGTTCCGCTACGCTTTTATCGGTGACCTGGTAGCCCGCCTGTAAGTAAAATAGCCCGGCTTGGCAACCCCTCCTGCCCTGTGTTAGAATGGGGGCGGAGGAAAGGGGGAAGGTGCCTTGGCCGGGCACTCTAAGTGGGCTAATATCAAGCATCGCAAAGCGAAAGTTGATGCCCATAAGGGTAATCTCTTCTCCAAGCTGGGCCGGGAGCTCATGGTTGCCGCCCGCCAGGGCGGGGCTAACCCGGAGACCAACTTCCGTCTCAAGGTGGCCATCCAGAAGGCCCGCGAGGCCAACATGCCCATGGATAACATCAGCCGGGCCATCCAGCGGGGGGCAGGAGGGCTGGAGGGGGCTGCCTACGAGGAGCTGGTTTACGAGGGCTACTGTCCCGGCGGGGCCGCGGTGATGCTGGAACTGCTCACCGATAACCGCAACCGCACGGCGGCGGAGATCAGACACCTGTTCTCCCGATATGGTGGCAACCTGGGAGAGACGGGGTGCGTGTCCTGGATGTTCCGGCGTAAAGGCCTGCTGATGATTGACCGGGCGGATCTCCATATGGAGGAGGATGATTTGCTGCTCCTGGCCCTGGAGTCCGGGGCCGAGGATGTGAGGACGGAGGGGGGCACGTTGGAGGTCCTCAGCGCCCCCGAGGACCTGGAGAAGGTAAAGCAGTCCCTGGAGGAAGCGGGGGTAAAACTGGCGTCGGCGGAAATAACCATGTTGCCGCAAGGGACGGTAAAGCTGGAGGGTGAAGTCGCGGCCCGCATGTTGAAGCTCATGGATGCCTTGCAGGATCACGACGACGTCCAGGAAGTATATTCCAACTTCGACATCCCGGAGGGGGAGATGGAAAAGTACAGCCTGTAATCCGGGAGGGCCCCTTTCTCTTGCCCGGATATTTTTACCCGTTATGGGTATAATAGACGGGAAGGAAGGGGGAACTTTGTTATGTCGATCCGGTGGCGGCCCAGGCGGTTAGCGGCTCTGTCCATCCTCCTGGCAACCTTCCTCACCCTGGCCGGTTACTGGTTGGCGATTAGGGGTGAGTTTCCGCTTCGCCCCGGGGGGCCCGCCCTTAATCCTCCGGTGGTGGAGGAGCCATCCAATGCATTCCGAGTCACCCTCACGCCGGAAACCAGTATCATCTTTCGCACCCACTATGAGCAGTGCGGGGATGAGGAAACGCGCACCATTAAAGCGGGGGAGGAGCATGCGGGCCTCGACAACCAGGGCCTGCTGGACCGTTATCCCGGCTGGGAAATAACCTATTTTGGCCACGACCGGGTT
>FWPU01006243.1_pt1 | contig 10786 bp, 7 predicted proteins | sample 2228361 | NCBI WGS metagenome assembly FWPU01 (sample SAMEA103939777, study PRJEB20133) | metagenome | reverse complement strand
TGCAAGAGGATATACATCAGTGTAGATCTCAACCCATTTGTCAGTGGGTCGGACGTATATCACATACTTAAACACTGGTGCCTGTTGCGATGCAGAGGTGGTCATGGGTTGGACATCCTTTCGCTCGGTAAAGGGTAGTTCGAAACATCCGGTCTGTTCATTCCAACCAAAACGTAGACGCATAAATTCCATGTAGTCTGCAATCTGTTTTTTCACATCGGTCATCTCTACACGCTCCAACATCAAAATGGGTCGATACCTTAAAACTGCTATGAAAATAGACTCGAGACTGCGTGAGGAATCTCAAGACTATTGTCTTGCAACTATCTGAAGACCACATGACTGACCTTGCTAATTGAAAGCGCAATACAAGTCTATCATAGCGCAACTCAGGAATATAGAGGTTGTGAGGAGGAGAGGAAGGGAGAGAGGATTAAGAGTGGTTAGATCTTCTCTCCCGCGGCCTTCCTAGACACACCCTTGTATAACAGGGACAGACCAAGTACGAGTAATATCGAGCCAGACACATTACCGGCACCCACAAGGATGCCAACGACATTGGCAAGCAATAACAGACCAAGACCTATTAGTGATGACAGACAACCGAAACTAATAGCGGCCGCCCTGAATGCCATTGCGCGAGGATATTTGCTCTCAATCACATAGCCAGTCGCTGCAGAAACAAAAGCATGGTACGTCTTGCTCCCGTATCTATACTCTAACTGCCAGACTGGTACATGAATGAGAAAAGTCTCGCCGATGTCAATCTTATCATTGCGGGACTCGATCTTTTCCACCTCACTCAGAATTAGTGCAGTCTGACGTTCCAGAGCAATCTGCCTAGCAGTTGCTCTTGCCTCATCCTCACCAACTTTACTATGAAGAACAGCACCACCATGTTCCTCAGCATGCGCATGGCTGAAGAACTCCTTTGCCCTGGATGGAATTGGGAACTCCTTAACGGCCTTGGGAATATCTGGCACACCAGGAATATTGATCTCATGACGACGCACAAACCGACCGGACTCGGGTTTGTAGAAGAACTCTATACGCTTGTATGCACCTGGGTATTGAGGCCACTCGTGGTAAAATCTTGCATCCTTGCCAAGTCCACTGTATGACGAGTCTGCATCAACTCGGCTAATCCAGAAGGGATAGAAGACAAGATGCGACTTGAGAAACTTTGCACGGGTTGCAAGGTCCGGTGGTGCACCCAACTGTTTTGAACACCAGTCAAGAAGGATCTTCTGGGACTCGGCAACTGGAAAATGTACACGGATCATGTAATGATTTTTGAACTTGACACCGGCCACTGTCTGAGCCGTACCACAGTATGGACAGACTAGGAGTACATCACCTGTACCGGTCTCGAAATTAGCATCACAGAATGCACACTTGACCATATTATCACCCCTTCTTCTCGCGCTGTGTCATCAATAACACTCGAAAACCAGATACACTCATGACAATACCGACTATAGCCGCAACTATTCCTCCAATTATTAGTTCGGTGATATCACCCAACATCCCCCAGTATGCAAATTCTGCGCCCACACCCGCCACAAACACGCCAATCAGTCCTAAGAACGTCCAGAGTAGGCGTTGGGCCTTTGTAATAGGAATCTCGCCACGTACTACTTTTCCGCTGTTACCATCTATTGCACATTTGTACAGATCGCCACCAAACTTGTATCGAATGAAACCAAATGGCACCTGAAGGTATGTGACATCACGTATACTAGTCTTGGTGCTACAATCAAATAACTCGGTCAACTTGGACTTTGCCTGTTGTCTGTGTCGGTCAGCCACTCTTCCAGCAACTGTCTTCTCGAACTCCTCTTGTCCAATCTCCGCATTCAATACAACAGGGGTCAGATCCTTTATCTTTCCAAAGTCATAAGGTTCAGCCTTGTTTACATCCACTGTCTGAAGAAACTCCTCAAGACCATAGAGTCGGGCACCTTTTCTTGCAAGAAGCGGCTCCATGGTGTCAGTATGTATCTCATCCTGAACTGGTACATAGCCGGGCTCATACTCGGTCACAGTCCTTGTCCGCATATGGCCATTGCTATCACGATAGGTCCGTGTCTTCTGAACAGGTACCTGGACTGTCTTATATCCCTTGTACCAGGTGTCAGCCTTGACTTTAGAGGTCCATACTGGTACATAGAGAAGTGTGTTCTCAATGACTTTGGCATCACGGACAAGCGACCTGTTCATACCCTTGTTCTTCTCAAGAAAGGACTGAAATCCCCTGAGTCGTTCGTCGGCATCCTGACCACGTTCCATCAGGTGGGCTGGCATTGCTTTTCCTTCGATTGTACTCGTACCGCCGCAGTATGTACAAGTTATGACCACATCATCGGGGCCTATTCTGACATTACCATTGCACAGAGGACACTTGAATATGTCCACTACCTGATCTGCTGAACCCATAAAATATACACCAGAACCTTGTGTTGTTACTCTAAACATAACAAATGGCTATTATTACTTGTGGTGACATAGCCAATGACAACTATACGATTCGAGATGATTCACATGGACTAGAATAGAAGACTTTCCAAAAAGACTGTCACATTAACAAAATTATGTGCTGCGTAAAGAGTCAGTTATGTTAGAGATATTAGGACCTTTATATAATAAATAGGCCCATGAAAATTTAAGACAAGGCGACGTGATGATTTTTTGAGCGGCACGAGAAGGACATACAGTAAAGGAAGGCCCAATCAGATTCTTGCCACCATGAATCCAATCCGGCAGTTCATGCGACTAGAGAGTTCAGGAGGACTTGTGCTAGTTGCCTGTGTTATTGCTGCAGTCCTCTTGGCAAACTCACCATTATACGATATCTATTTTCAACTGTGGAACACTGAGATTGCCATTGAGATCGGCAGCTACCAACTGAGAGAGACTGCTGCCACATGGGTGACAGACATTCTCATGTTCTTCTTTTTTCTCTTTATAGGTCTGGAGATCAAACGAGAGGCAATCATTGGAGAACTCTCAGAACCCCGTAATGCATTCTTACCAGTCGTTGCAGCCGCAGGCGGTATGTTAGTTCCCGCACTGATATACCTTGGTCTTAACCCACCAGGAACAGGCGCCACACATGGATGGCCTATACCAATGGCCACAGATGTGGCATTGGTGTTGGGAGTGCTCTCGCTCTTTGGGAAGAGAGTGCCGCTCTCACTCAAGATGTTTCTTGCAACACTTGCAATCGTAGATGATATTGGGGGAGTAATGGTCATTGCATTTATACGAACACAGGACATTGAATTTGCAGATCTAGTAATAGGAATAGCAGCACTCGTCTGCGTCTTAATATTGAACAGACTTGGAGTGCGCAATGCAGTACCCTATGTCATATGTGGACTTGTTGTATGGTGGGGTTTTGTGGAGTCTGGGCTTCATCCCACAGTGGCGGGTACACTTCTGGCCTTTGGAGTACCTGCAACCACAAAAATAGACTATCAAGAGTTCTGTGCCCACAGTACAGAACTGATTCAGAGAATCAGTGACAGAATTTTCAATCCAGATCATAACATACCACCAGACACAAGTGAGATCTTCGAGATTCTACAGACACTTGAACTCACTTGCAGAGATGCTGAGGCACCACTCCAGAGAATGGAGTATGAACTGACTCATGTAGTGGCATTCTTCATCGTTCCGGTGTTTGCTCTCGCCAACACAGGAGTACGGATCGATCTGGCGCTCCTCGTCGATGCACCCATTAATGCCGCATGGGGCATCATCTTAGGACTTGTAGTTGGCAAACCATTGGGTATTCTATTAACGGTCTTCATTGCGGTCAAACTGGGTTATAGTCAACTTCCCAAAGACACCGACTGGTATATGATGATAGGGGTTGCATGCTTGAGTGGGGTGTCGCTCACGATCTCTGTTCTTCTGGCAACAATCGTATACCATACAGAGACTCTTCTGACCCTTGCCCGTGGCAGTGTACTTCTGAGTTCTCTAGTTGCAGGTGTATCAGGATACCTTATATTACGATGGGCAGTACGCCGGAGAGAGATGATGAGAAGACCATACGTGATGAAATCATCTGAATCCTGACAATACATCAATGTGTGAGACTAGTCCAGTGTGCGTCTTTGAGAGAGTAGTTGTCTATTGGGAGTGTAAATGAACAGACCTGTCGCATCGTCGGAGATGAACGGAGAGCGATTGTGAAATATTCGGTAGGGACTCAGAGACTACCTACGTATGTCCTCTCGAAGTCTAGCTGCGGAGAACTCGTCAACACGATCTTTGAATTCTTCTCTCGCGGCCTGATGACGTTCAAGAAAGTCCATCACGAGAGGTGCGAGGATCAACTTACACTCGCCACATAATATCTCGCCACCTCTACACTTGCGTTCAATCTCGGCAAGTTCCCTGTCATCAGGCATAAACACAAACTTGTAGTACATGAAGACGGAACATACATCAGGATTTGCGCCTAGGCGACGTTGTTCTTCAGCAGATGTGCGTCCGCCTGTAAAGGCGGAGAGTACCTTCTTCTTGGCAAGCCGAGGCGAGTCTGTGGTGAATATTGCAGACATGGGATCTGATGCTGACATCTTGCCGCCCTCTGATAGTCCAGGAACAAACTTGTTCTGTATTGATGCGGGTTTGTAATAACCGAGTTTGTCAGCCACATCACGAGTCACTCTCCAGTGGGGATCCTGATCAATCGCACAGGGTATCAGACATGGTGTGTTCTTGCCATATATCCATGAGTGAAGAAAAGCTGGTACCGCCTGAAGAGATGGATAGAATATTCCACCTATGTTCATACTATTATCGAATCCGTAGACCGCTCTTGCTGTGGAAAAGGTCACTCTCTTGGCCACCATGACTGCAAGCTCATAGAGCAGGTCAATATGCCGTATGTCGTCAATGAGGTAGGTGTTTTCAGGCTTAAATCCTAGAGCTAGAATGTCGATGGCGTTGTCTCTTGTAAAACGATGAACTTCCTCTATAGAGAGAGGTTCGTCAAACCAGAACTTTTCATCGTTTGTGAGCTGAAAATACAGTCGAGTCTTAAAGCGGTCTTGCAACCACTTTGTGAACAACCATGGCACGATATGTCCTAGATGTACCTGACCACTTGGCCCCCGACCCGTGTATATTACAAATCTGTTACCCCGTTCATACTCGTTCAGAAGCCAGTCCAAGTCTCTGTGCGAATATACAAGTTCACGTTCAATCAAAAAGTGGCGTTCACCAGCGAGCCGATAGATACGTTCTTTTAGTTGGTGATCAATGCGTTGAGTGCCAAACTGTTCTATAAGCCGGTCATAGTCTATCTTTCCCTTGACTTCCCATGGAGTCACAATCATATCTTCGTCAGGCATCTCACATCATTCCAATGAACTGATAGGAGAGTGATGGTTGTCTCGGATATCGCACTCGTATTAGTTTACAATTAAGCCTGATGGTCAAATAGAGGATTGAAAGCAGAGAATGTGATGAATAAGAGAGGTCAACCAGACAACAGTATATCCATGGGAGCGGACTATGTGTGGGGTATATCTCATCATCAATCATATAGACATGACACTTCATGTCCCCATATAGTCCGCAGTGACCAGCATGGAAGCCTCATGATGTAGGAGGATGAACATGTTGTTATAAGCATCCAATAGACAGACATGACATGTCAGAATGATGCACGCTTGTATATATCTGGAATACGTATTCCAGTCTTACCAGTAAAGACATCACGTAGAAGCTCAAAATGTTCTGTCAGATCCTTGAGTAGTTTTTCTAATACCTGTTGTTCAATGTTCGGTTCAGTGACCCACACGGTCAGATAGTTGCTCACCACATTGATATCAATATCGCCCTCCTCAAAGTCGCGGTAGATGGTTATTTTGACTAAGAACTCAGCCTCATACATGTTGAGAATGTCATTGACCGTGAGGACTATGAGTTCTAGAAATCCCACAACGTCTTCAATCTCAGGAGAGTCTTTAATTGAGTCACGAAGCGACTCTGTGAACGTCTGAAGCGTAGTGATCTTTTGACGTAGTTGTTCAAACATCTTCATGAGTTTGGTGAACTCCTTGATGGACGTCTCGAGGGAGGGCACAAGACTGTCATAGAGCATCACAAGGAGTTTGCCTTTTGTGTTCTCTCGAATGTTATGGAACTCTTCCAACTTGCCAATAGAACCCTCGAGATGTTCTATCTGAACAAGCGTGTTTGTGACAGCCTGTATTGCCTTCATAGAGTTCCGTTGGATCTTGTTCCAACGCTCGATGAATGTATCGATGCCCTCTTTTAGTTCATCAAGGATCTCAAGTTCGTTAAACAAGTGAGCTGCACCATGATTTACTTGAAATAATGCCTAATAACTCATTCTGCGGAGGCATCATACTCTTTTGAACTTTTGAATTAAGCGATATTTTAAGTCAGACTAATTCAGATCAGCCCAAAGCAGAGGTGTCCACACGCCCCTTTGACTTGCCAACCACAATACGCATCATGCCATAACCAGAGGTGACTGCACCAACCAAGTTGCCACTGAACAGTGAGAACAGAATACCCGCGGCCTTTGCAGGCATGTCTGTTCTCTTTTTGACTTGGTCTACAAGGGACGAGAATCTTCGCCATAACTCTGTTGCAGCACCCGGTTGGATCAACCCCTCATTATCCAGTGCTCGAACTAAGTTATCACCAAGACGACCCATCCTGCTGAATGTACACACCTTTGCAAGCACATCATAAGACGCAGAGTCATCCTTAGACCTACTCACAAGATCAACAAGTGCAGATGTTGTCGTGTTGACGCTCTCAAGAAGTTCAATCACTTGTATCTTGTGGGTGGCAGGCAGATCGGAGTCGAGCACTGCATCAATAGAATGCTCAATGTCAGAGAAGTCAATAAAATCGAGCGACCATTGACTCATGTGCGACTGCTTGGGAGTGGGATTGTCAAAGACATCATCAATGAGCGCAAGAAGTCTGTCAATAGCACTCTTTTTCGTACCTCTCCTTCTGTCAGTGGATCTCGTTGGACTATTCATTGACAACAATAACTTGAGAAACTCAAGAAAGTGGGGCAGGAAGACACGAAGTTCGGCCTCAAGGCGCTCCGGTGTCTTGCGTCCTCTTGAAGGCAGCTCGATATCAGTTCGGGAGGCCTGTAGAAGAATTGCATATTCAACCGCTCGAGCCCATTGTTTCTCATGTTCGGTACCCACTATGAACTCTGAGAGAGCACACTTACACTGTCCCATGAGTAGTGTGTGTATCCGCTCCCTCATTGCGTGTCTAGCATCTGAACCCTCCGAACCCTCTGTGATTGCCTTACACATGATGATTAACAGGTCCATATCAGTAATGGGCTGTTTGGACGAGTCAAGCCAACTGAGTGCCTGCATTATGACACAGGTCTGTGGTCCAGACAGTCCGCTCTGAAATGCTATTTGACCAAGAGGAGTCAGGCTTAAGGTGTCATCTAATGCCTTACTGACGAGTGGAGGACGGGCATCAATCAAAGACTGAAGGATCACCTCCGTGGACTGCTTCTTGTATAGGAGGCCCAGTCGCTCAGACAATACCACTCTATCCGACTCTGTACATAGAATACCGTGACCAATAAGACCAATTAGAAGCCTTGAGAGGACAGCCGCGGAGGCAAATCGTAGAGGGAGACTGGGTGATCTGTAGACACGTTGCAGGTCTTTGACGTCAGATATGGACTTTGTGAACACTGTACACGCACCCGGCTGTATTCTACCCCGCCGAAGTCGCACTGCACGAGCCATCATAGACTGCCTGAACACCTCATCTATACCTGGTGAACTCATGACCACATTCGAGACTGGCGTGTTGATGCCAAAACCCATGGACTCTGTGCCAATTATGAGACTCAGATACTTTCTCCGAAGGGCCCACTCAATAATAGACCTCTGTGTGGCATCCATTAGTCCATGATAGTAGGCAATACCACCTGCAACAAACTCTGCGCCCTTGTAATCGAGCGTATCTAGTACTCGCGCAATTCTCTGCAGCCGACCACGTACTAGCGGATCCATCTCGATACTAGCAATTCGACTCAACTCCTTCCCATTTGCACTGACAAACTCGTTAATTGATTCGATAGAGTTCATATATACCAGAGTTGGATTGCCCGCTTCTACGAGTTGTCGCACCAACTCTCTGAGCCTCTTTTCCTTCTCCTGTGTCGTAGAGTATTTCTCAAGCGTGATCTCTGGTTGGCTATACTCAGTATTGTCAATTACAAGCTGCACATCGAACAGAGACTCAAGTCTATGAGGCTCGTCAAACATTGCAGAGATCACAAGTCTACGAGGAGAGGGTGTGATCACATGGGAGAAGTAATAGTCAAGTTCCAATAAGGCTGTGCCCCGGTCGGGATCATGCAACACTGCATGCACATCATCATATACAACACATGCAACCGTGTGATCTGCCAACCACGTTCTGCCCTCGTCACTACGTATCAGATTACGTGCTGCCTCTGGTGTTGCGATGATGACATTCGGCCGCACTTGATCGTTTAGTCGCATACACAGACTCTGTAGTCGTTTGTCATCAATGATGATGACAGGTCTCAAGAACCAACCAAAATACCTTGATATGACAGATAGAGTGTCCCTTGCAGATGCATGAAATGGTGTGACAATGATTCCAATAGCAGTAGACTCGGTAGAGTCATCTGTGACTCTATTATTTATAATACGGAAGAGTTCATTCGCAACAAAGAGAAGACCTGCAAAGCTCTTGCCAGTACGTGACATCGAGACCAATGCAAGATTCTTGTCAGAGTCAAAGAGACCCTTCTCTGCAACAAGTTGCTGTACTTGATTAATAGACTCCATGCCCAATGCGTTTACAATTGTAGATAGGTCATATTCTAATCGTTCCAAAGACTACACATCCAGCCAGCCATCCTTTTGGACAGTCAGAATAGTAGATACTGCCTTTTAGAGATAACTACTCAGGGCGCATACGTCGCTTTAATTTCAGTATATCAGACCTTGTTATGATACCGACAAGACGACCATTTCGTTCCACAAGAACTGACTGAAAAGTCTCAAACATGGGTAGAATTGCCTCAATACTGCTTCCCTCATCGACCTTAGGAACTGGACTGTCACCAATGATGGCTCCAACAGACATCTCTCTGAGATCGTGTCTCAAGTTTCTAATGATGTCGCGCTCCTCAATTATTCCCACTGCAACACCACCTCTCACAACAGGTAACTGCGAAAAACCGCGTCGGACCATTATATCTACCGCATCAGAGGCGGAGTCACGTAGGTCGACCACCACAGGATTAGGCGTCATCACATCCCCACATGTTCTACGTCTGATTCCAGCAAAGTACTCGTAGATACGACGTACTACTGACAACTTGGGATCAATCTTACCACGTTCCAGCCGGGCAATGTATGCCTGGGACACGCCCACTGCCTTTGCCAATTCTGCCTGTGAAATACCTGCCCGCTTTCTCATCACTGCAATATCTTCGACACTCAGATACATGTCCACATCAATTACTGCTGGTGATAAATATGTATAATAATATTACTTGTGGTAATTGTAAGGACAATATATATAAGAGGCCTGCTTTACTAGCCTTTTAACACCTAAGGGGTGAGTCAACTTGAAGATCGAAGTGACACATTGTGAAGGTATACCTGTTGTTGATAGAAAGGTAGAGATAGTCGAGAGAAAGGGAAAAGGCCATCCAGACACATTATGTGACAAGGCCGCAGAGGAACTGTCAATCAAGTTGTCTGAATATTATCTTGAATCGTTTGGTAGAGTGCAACATCATAATGTTGACAAGGTCTTACTTGTGGGAGGACAGTCGAATGTGCGTTTTGGTGGTGGGGATGTCATTGAACCCATCTATCTGTTATTGAGCGGCCGTGCTGTGGATGTGGTTGGCAAGGACTATGAACGACAGGTACCTGTTGGAAAGTTTGCCGTGAGTCATACCAGGAATTGGCTGCGAGAAGAACTGCCACATCTTGATGTGGAATCAGACATAATTATAGACTACAAGATTCGTGCTGGCAGTACAGACCTAGTAGGTAATTTTGATCAGGGTGTAGAGATACCAAGAAGCAATGACACCAGTTTTGGAGTTGCTTATGCGCCCTTATCACCAACTGAACTACTTGTATTGAAGGCAGAACAGCTTCTCAACTCGGAAAAGACAAAGAAGAAGTGGCCACAGATAGGCGAGGACATCAAAGTCATGGGTACTCGTGTCGGAAGAGAGATTCATCTCCAGGTCGCTGCGGCCATCATATCAACTGAGACCAGGGACGCACAAGAGTACGCCAACGTGATGGAGGGTATCAAAGAGATGTTGCTTGACCTTGCACCAAAGGTCACAGACATGCCAGTTGAAGTGGCTGTCAACACAGCAGACGACCCTGCAAAGGGACTCTTCTATCTGACTGTGACTGGTACATCAGCTGAGCACGGAGACGATGGGCAGGTCGGTCGTGGAAACAGGGCAAATGGACTCATCACACCATATCGACCAATGACTCTGGAGGCTGCAGCTGGTAAGAACCCGATATCACATGTTGGAAAGACCTACAATGTTGCAGCACGTGAGATTGTTGAGCGTGTTGTCAGGGAATATCCAGATCTGACACAGGTATACTGCTATCTCGTCAGCCAGATTGGTGCACCAATCACGGAGCCTCAGGCAGTCAATATAGAACTCTATGGAAACTGCGATGTGGCTGGCATTCGGGGTTCAGTAGAGAGTATAGCAGCAGAG
>FWPU01012979.1_pt1 | contig 10787 bp, 5 predicted proteins | sample 2228361 | NCBI WGS metagenome assembly FWPU01 (sample SAMEA103939777, study PRJEB20133) | metagenome | reverse complement strand
CTACCCTACTGCCGCCCACCCCCACCCCCATCCCGGTGGTCATCACCCCCATTCGCGCCCTGCCCGACCACATAGGCCAGGAGGTCACGGTGGAAGGGAAGGTGATCGCTGCGGCGTCCTTCGCCAAGGGCTTCAAATTCACCCTGGACGACGGCACGGGGCAGGTGGTCCTGCTGATGTGGCACAACGTCTACGACGATTGCCGGGACGCGCGCAAGATCAACCTGGGCGCCCGGGTGCGGGCCACCGGCGTTGTCGGAGAGTACGAGGGGCAACTGCAGGTTGTGCCGGAGTGGGGTCGGCAGGTAAAGGCGATCCAGGCCGCCGCGCCCTCGGCGCCCGCGCGCCCGATCGCCTCTATCACCGCGGCCGACGAAGGCCAGCGGGTGCTGATTGAGGGGACGGTCGCCCGGATAGAGAAAGGGGAAACCTACGTCCGGCTCTTCGTCAACGATGGGAGCGGGGAAATGCTGGTCTTCATCTGGACGAACGTCTACGAGCGCATCCCCAACCGGGAACGGCTGGATACCCCCGGGACGCCGGTGCAGGTGGTGGGGACCGTCACCATCTACAAGGGGGCCCTGGAGGTCATCCCGACGCTCCCGTACGATGTCATTGTCCGGTGATGGCGAATGGGAACGCTGGAAATGACCCAATCCCTGCTCTTTGCCCTGCTGGGCGCGCTGGTGGCGGTGCCGCTGTCGGTCGTACCGGCACTGCACATCTACAACGTGGCGGGGTTCCTGGTTCTGGGGACGGCCGCGCTGGGGCCGTTTCTGCCGCCGGAACATCTGGCGATGCTCTTCCTGGGGATGATCACTTCCTACGCCGTCATTAACACCATCCCCAGTATCTTCTTCTCCGCCCCCGACGAATCCATGGTCTTCATCGTCCTGCCGGGGCAGAAGTACCTGATGCAGGGGCGGGGCTACGAGGCCGTGGCGCTGACCGGCATCGGCAGTCTGGGCGGGATCGCCGTCCTGTTCCTGCTGACCCCCATCGCGCCGCACCTTTTCCCGGCCCTGCGGGCCATCCTTCAGCGACACCTGCACTGGATTCTGTGGACGGTCATCGCCTTTATGGTGATGTCCGAATGGCCCAAGGGGAGCGACCGGGCCCCCGCCGGGTGGCGGCGCTGGTGGGACGGCTGGCGCAATCTGGTCGCCGGGCTGGCGACGTTTCTGTTTTCCGGCCTGCTGGGCTTCGTCCTGATGTACCGCTCCATCCTGCCGGTACACGCGGCCTACCAGAACCTGCTTCCGGCCTTCGTGGGCCTCTTCGCCGTCCCGTGGGTGCTGCAGAACCTGCTGGCGCGGGTGGAAATCCCGCCGCAGCACATCGCTCGCGACGTGGACGCGACCCCGGCGCTGGTCGGGCGGGGGGTCTTCGCCGGAACGCTGGGCGGGCTCTTTGCCGCCTTCTTTCCGGTGGTGACGGGCGGGATCGGCGGGCTTCTGGCGGGGCACGCCACCGCGCAGCGGGATGACCGATTGTTCATCATCTCCCAGGGCGCGTCCAAAGTGGTCTACTACGTGGGCGGGTTCCTGCTCTTCTTCGTCCCCGGCCTGTACCTGACCCGCGGCGGGATGGCCTGGATGCTGAGCACCCTGTGGCGGTCGTACACGCCGCAGGCCTACTACCTGGCGGTAGCGGCCGTCCTGTTGACCGGCGTCCTTTCGTACTTTCTGCTGCTGGCCCTGGCGCGCGGGGTCATCCGGGCGATGGGGAAAATCCACTACCGTCACCTCAGCGCGGCCGTGCTGGTCGTCCTGATCGTCGTGGTGATGGCGGTGCCCGCGCTGGGGGAGTTTCTGGGAGGTCGGGGGGAAGGCCCCGTCCCAGCGGTCAACCTTCTGCGGGCCGCCCTGGGCGGGCTGGCAATCTGTGCCGTCGCCACCGGCATCGGACTCATCCCCGTCCTCTGGGGCGCGCGGCGGATGAACGCCATGGGCCTGCTCCTGCTCCCCATCGCGATGAACATGTCCGGCTTCGGCGCAACGGTAGCCGCATGGCTGGGATTGACGGGATAGATAGCAGGAAGCAGGTAGCAGGAAGGTAGCAAAGAAACGGAATACGCAATACGGAGTACGCTGGATGCGAAGGCGGACGTCCGGGGCAAAGGGGGTGGCTTTGCTGATCCTGCTCTCTGCGGGGGCAGGGGTGGTTCTCCTGTTGCTGGGTCGGGCATCCATCCCTTGGGAGACGGCGGAGGGGCCTTTCCCCACCCTATCGCCGTCGCCCTCGCCGACCGGTACTCCGCTGCCGACGCTCCCTCCTCCCACCCCCACCCCCAGCCCGCTGCTGCACACCGTCCAGCCCGGGGAGACACTGGCCAGTATCGCGGCAGCCTATGGGGTTCCGCTGGCCGACCTGATCGCCGCCAACGACATTCCGGATCCGAACCTGATTCGGGCGGGGCAGACGCTGGTGATCCCGGGCCGGTGGGTCACTCCCACCCCCGCTCCGCCGACGGCTGCGCCCGCGGAGGCCGCCGGGCCCTCTCCCACCCCCATCCCGCGTCCCGTCCTGCCCACACTGACCCCATCGGGACCGCCGATGGTGGAGATCGCCGGAGTCCTGGGCGCGGGGGACCTGGCCCGAGAGGTCGTCCGTCTGCGCAACCGCGGGGGAACGGTCTCACTGGAGGGGTGGACTCTTTCGGATGCCTCGGGGGACCGCTACGTCTTCCCACGCCTCATCCTGTTCCCGGGCGCGGAGGTGGCCCTTTATTCCGGCCCCGGGGTCTCCGACCCCACCCATCTCTACTGGAACCGCCCCGCTCCGGCCTGGCAATCGGGAGAACTCCTCACCCTGTGCGACCGGGAGGGAGCGATGGTGGATACGTATGTGGTGCCGTAGACGGCCCTGGCAACAAATTCTCTGTACGGGAGGAAAGGTGCCCCTGAAAGAGCGCTGGATTCTCATGTCTGCCGTTCTCGCATTAGCCATTGTGAGTGGATGGGCCTTGACGGGCCAAACCGTTGCCCTGACCGGCGCCTTTGAGTCGCCGCTGGCCCACTCACTGGCCGTACAGCCGTTCGCATCCCCTCTGATCGCCCAGTCTTCCAGCGGGAATCTTCTCATCAACGGGGATATGGACGGCGGCGGGGGGCAATATCCCTTCTACTGGCGGCCCACAAACCACTTCGTTGCCGGGATGTGGTATGAATGGTTCTGGACCGCCGCAATCCCTGAATTCATTGACGGAGGGCATCCTCACCACAACGAATGTTACCCCGTTCCCCCCACAGGCAGGTCCTGCTCCGATATGGACAACCACTCCCAGGGATATATCCGCTGGGGGGACGGTTATGTGGCGGGCATTTATCAGCCGGTGACGGTCAATCCGTGTGTCAATTACCGTTTTGAAATCTATCACAAAAATCAGCGGGACCCCGGCTACATCTCCAGAATCGGGATAGACCCCACGGGGCAAAACCTGCCGCCCCACGCTCCGGAAGAATTAGACGATTATCCAGATAACTGCCCTCCGGACTACCAGTCAGAATGCCCGGACCCGGGGCTGGACTCCCTGAACGATTTTCCACCCCACATCGTCTGGTCACCGGAAGTCCACAACGTATGGAACTGGCAAAAATTCTCCATCACTGCCGAAGCAGTCTCCAACACCCTCACCGTCTGGACATACACAGATGCCCGGAACGTCCAGACACCGCCCAAGTCCACATACTGGGATTATGCATCGCTGGTAGAAGTGCCCTTCCCGGATAACCGCCTGCCACCGCCGGCGTCCATGGACCCCTCAGGTTTCATTACCAACGTGGTGACCCAGACGGTGCTGGATTTCCTGATCATTGAATGGGACACCCTGGCACCGGCGTCCACTCAGGTCGTGTACCGGTTTCTCACCGAAACCACGCCTGTTACGCCAACTGGCCCATATTTCGTCTACCTGCCCCTTGTGGTCAAGCCGGGTGGATGGGGGGAATACCTGGCCACGCTGCTGGACACAACACCCAAAATCCATCACCGCGCCGTCATTCCCCACGTCCGGGAAGGCGACCGAGTAGAATTCATCGCCCTTTCCCGCCGTCCGCTGACCACTTCCTGCCAGACAGAAATCTCTGAAAGGATAGAGGTTACCATCGGCCCCATTCCGCCCATCCAGAGGGTCTATCTGCCGCTGGTGAGCAAGAGATGGTAATCGGAGGTGGGATGAGAAAGCCCGCAACTCTGGCCGTCCTTCTGGCGCTCTACCTGCTGCTGGGAATGGTCTACGGTGTGGTGGTCCCGCCGTTTGAGAACCTGGATGAGGTGGAGCACTTCGGGGTTATCCGGTATGTGGCCGATACCGGGCGTCTCCCTGTCCACGGCGATCCCGGCGAAGCGGCATACCACTACCGGCAGGAGGCCTCTCAGCCACCGCTGTATTACCTGCTCTCGGCCGCGGTAGCGCGCCTGCTGGGGCTACGGGCCGACGATGCCGCCCAGTTCTGGCGGTTCAACCCCCAGATCGCCTGCGGGCCCAACGCTCCGCATTTCTTTTATAACCGGGCCATCTTTTACCACAACCCCCACCGGGAAGCCTTCCCCTGGCGCGGGACGCTGTTGATGCTGCACGCTCTGCGGGCCTGGTCCACCCTCCTGCAGGCCGTCACCGTGGCGGGAACCCATGCCCTGGCCCGGCGGCTGTTTCCTCGCCGGCCTTATGCCGCTCTCCTGACCACCTCCATCGTCGCCTTCAATCCCCAGTTCCTCTACGTCGCCAGCGGGGTCAACAACGACAACTTGGTCACCCCACTGGCAACGCTGGCCCTTCTGGTGCTGGTCCAGACCATCCAGGATGGGCTCTCTTGGCAGCGAAGTCTGCTCCTGGGGGTCCTCATTGCACTGGCGGGGCTATCCAAACTGAGTGGCTGGCTCCTGGCGCCGCTGGCCGGTCTGGTGGTGCTGGTGCTTGCTATTCGCGCTCGCCGTCGGTGGCTCATCTCCGCAATGGAGCACGGGGCCCTCCTCGCCATCCCGGCGCTGGCCCTCGGCGGATGGTGGTTCTGGCGGAACTGGATTCTCTACGGCGATCCCACCGCCCTGGCGCCGATGCTGGAACTGGTCGGCCTCCGGGAGTCGCCCATTTACCCCTGGAATGAGTTCGGGCTGGTCTTTCGCTCCTTCTGGGGGCAGATTCCCTGTTCCTTCTATCCCGAACCATTCTACATTCCGTACGTTCTGCTGACCACCGTCGGAACGGCGGGGATTCTCCTGCACTGGAAACGGAATCCTGCAGATGGGTGGAAGATACTTCTGCTGATAGGGTGGGCCCTGCTGGTACTGTTGGGCTGGATCCGGTGGAACCTCACCACCCCGGCGCCGGGCGGCCGCCTCCTCTTCCCGGCCCTTCCGGCGATAGCGACCCTCTGGGCGGTCGGGATCGGGGTATGGGGACGTTCCCGTACCGTCGCCGCGTGGACTACCGCCGGGCTGGTGATGCTGGCCTGGTGGACCGCCGTGCGGATCATCCCAGCGTTCTTCGCCCCACCGCCGCTGCTCTCACCGGATCGGGCCCCGTGGACCCACCCCAGCGATGCAGCCTGGAAAATCGCCCCCTCGGACCCATCCCCGGCCATCCGCCTCCGGGGATACGACGTGACCCTGGATGAGAGCAAACTCTCTCTGGATGTCACCCTCTACTGGCAAGCAATCCGCCCGATCACAGAGGATTACTTCCTGGCCCTGCAACTGGTCTCCCCGGTTCCGGGAGACGACACTCTGCGCTGGACGTATGACTCCTGGCCCGGCCGGGGCAATTACCCGACCTCCGCCTGGCCCCCCGGTAAGGTCATCCAGGACCGTTACCAGTTCCGTCTTCCGGCTGCCGATTTCCCCACCCAGGCCTGGGACCTTCAACTGGTGCTCTATGAAGTTTCCAGCATGCGCAGCCTCTCCCTCTCCATCGGTGATGCTCCCGCCGAACGGCTGATCCTGGGCCGCTACCGGCTGCCGGGGAAAGAACCCTCCTGCCCCGAGTCCGCCCGTTTGACCACCGAAGTGCGCCTTGGGGAAAGCGTTGCCCTCACCCACGCTGAGGTGGTCACCGACAGCGCCGGAGTCCGGGTCACCCTCTGCTGGAAGAGCATTGCCCCGTTGGATCGGGATTACCAGGTCTTCGTCCACCTCTACGACGCCTCCGGTAACTGGGTGACGGCCGGAGATGGGCCGCCGATGGGCGGAGCCTTCCCGTCTTCGCTGTGGAAACCCGGGGATACCATCCTGGATACTCATTACCTGCCCTTTCTGGCGGAGGGTGGTCGGATCGCCGTCGGGATGTACCATCTGGAAGACGGCGCCCGTCTACCGGTCACCATCGGGGGTAACCCCGTCCCGGATGCCGCAATCCCGATCTGGCCGGTGCGACCGTAATGAAAGCCCGATCGTTTGCCCTGACCGTTCCGCTCCTGCTCCTTTTCTGGCTCCTCGTCCTCTACGCCGCCCGCGCCACTTCTATGGTGGTGGACGAAGGACTGCACATCGCCAGCGGCTACTCCATCCTGCGCACTGGGGACTACCGCCTGGTGGAAGAGCATCCCCCGCTGATCAAGATGTGGGCTGCTCTCCCCCTTCTGCCGGTTCCCGACATCCCCGATCCCCGCCAGTTCCCGGCGTGGGAAGAGGCCCTCAATCGCCCGGAGGAGAGCATCCCCCTGCTGGTGACGGCGCAGAATGTCGTCGCCGCCTACGCGCCGGTGGACCGCCTGGTCCTCCCCGCGCGAACGATGGCGGCGCTGGTCGGCCTGCTCCTGGCCGCCGTCGTGTATCGCTGGACAAAGGACCTGGGCGGGGAAAGGGCCGGCCTGCTGGCCCTTCTCCTGCTGGTGCTGGACCCGAATATCCTGGCCCATTCCGCGGTCGTCGGCACCGATCTTGGCGCTGCCGCTATGGTCACGACCACCTTCTTTCTCTACGCCCGCTGGCTTCATCACCCCCTACCCCATCGCCTGCTGGCCGCCGGGATCGCGCTGGGGCTGGCCCAGGGAACGAAAACCTCGGCCGTTATGCTCCTGCCCATCGTCGTTCTGCTGGAAGTCCTGATCCACGGGCGGCGCTCGGTGAAAACGCTCCCCTTTCTTCTGGGAACCGCCGCGCTGACCCTGTGGGCGCTCTACGGCTTTGAGGTCGGCCGTATCCCGGGAACCGCGATCCCCCTCCCGGCTGCCAGTCACCTCATCCCCTGGCAGCGGCTTCGCCAGCATATGGGCTATGGTCACCCTGCTTTTCTGCTGGGGGAAAACCGGATGCACGGATGGTGGTACTACTTCCCGGTCGCCTTTGCGCTGAAGACCCCGCTCCCGACCCTGCTGCTGGCGGGGTTTGCCATCATAATGGCGACCCCCTCTGTCGCGAAATCGCCCCTCCGGACACCGTGGATGCCCCGCCTTCGGCGCTGGGGGCCGCTTACCCTCTTCCCGCTTCTCTACGGCCTCGGTTCTCTTTTCAGTTCCCTGAATATCGGCTACCGCCACCTTCTGCCTGCCCTGCCCTTCCTGAGCATACTGATCGGCCGCTTCACCTCCCGCCCTCCCAACGCAACACGTTTTACGCATTGCGTTTTACTTTTTACGCTTCTCCTCTGGCTCACCATGGGAACCCTCCGCGTCGCCCCCCATTACCTGGCCTACTTCAACGAACTGGCCGGAGGGCCCGACGGGGGATGGCGCTACCTGGCAGACTCCAACACCGATTGGGGCCAGGGATACAAGGACCTGGCACGATTCCAGCGACGGCATGGGATAGAAAAAATCCGCCTTTCCGCTTTTATTCCTTCTTATGACCCGGCCATTTATAGCGTGGTCTACGAACCCCTGACCCCTATACTCGGAACCACCCCGCCTATCTTCCCCTCCCGGTTCAACCCGCCGCCCGGGGATTACGTCATCAGCGCCACGACGCTGGACGGCATCCCCTTGGTGGACCCGGAGATGTACGACTGGTTCCGCAAACGGGAGCCGGATGCTTACATTGCCCATGTTCTGCTGTACTACCGCGTGCTTCCCCAGGACCCGCCGCCCCGATGGGTGGCCCAGTGCTCCGTGCCGGTGGCCCCCCTCTCCCCGGAAGCCATCGCGGAGGGCTTCGGGCGAAACGACCTTCGGCTAACCGAATGGGACTGCACTCAGGCCTGGCTCTACCCGGAGGGGGCAGGCTGGTACGTTTTTTATCGGCACCCGCTCACCGAAACCCCTTTCACCCGTTCCCATCTGGCCCTGGCTCGTCTTTCCTACGAACAAAAGCGGCGTAGCGGCACTCCACCGTTTCGGGTGTACGAATGGTCGGCCAACACAACCTTACCCATTCCCACGGCCTGGCTGGAAATCCCTAAGGGGCAAAATCCCCCCATACCTCTGGATGGTCCGCTGACGTTCCTGGGCGCAGCAGCAACTCCGGAGAAGGACAGCCTGAATGTAGAAACCTGGTGGCAGGTCACCGAAGGGCCGATCCCCCGCCCCCTCTCCATTATGGGACATCTGCTGAACGGCAAAGGAGAACTTCTGGGTCAGAACGACGGATTGGGCGTACCCCCCGTGGTCTGGCAACCGGGGGATATCATCGTCCAGCGCCATCGCTTCCCCCGACCTCCGGACGGTACAGAACTCTGGCTCCGCACCGGCGTCTACTGGCTGGATACGATGGAGCGGTGGCGCTTGACGGATTGTCCCGATACGGATATACTGCTGGTGAAATTAGACCAGGATCGGAAATGAGGGAAGGGGTAGCGCACAACAGATGGGGCCTTGCCCTGCTGCTTCTCCTCTGTCTCTTCGCCCAGGCACTGGGGCATGCCCGTCGGTCTTCTCTGACCTTTGATGAAGGCCCCCATCTGGCAGCGGGCTACGCTTATCTGCGCACTGGCGACCTCCGGCTGCAACCGGTGCACATCCACCCCCCGCTGGCGAATATCCTGGCCGCCGCACCGCTACTGCTCCAGCCGGACCTTCCCGACCCTCGCACCGTGGATGGCTGGGGAATCGCCAGCCTCTCCGCCATCACCGATACGGTGATCTGGCAGTACCCCCATCCGGCCCGTCTGGCGATGGCCGGACGTCTCCCCATTATTCTGATGACCCTCCTGCTGGGCGCGGTGGTCTTCCGCTGGGCCAGAGATTTATCCGGAGCATGGGGCGAGATCATCGCCCTGACCCTCTACGCCTTTGACCCCAACATCATCGCCCATGGCTCGCTGGTCACCACCGATATGGCCATCACCTGGTGGGGGACCCTGGCTCTCTTCCTCACCTGGCGTTTCCTGCGGGCTTCGCAATGGAGGCGATCAAAGCGATATTTCGCCAGCGCCGGAGTAGCGCTCGGGCTGGCGCTGGCGTCCAAAGTCTCGGCCCTGGCCCTGATCCCCGTGCTGGTGTTGCTCTGGCTCATACCCCCGGGCAAGCCTCTGAGACAACGTCTCATAGCCGTCGCAGGGAACCTGCTGCTGAGCGCGCTGGTCCTGTGGGCAGTCTACGGCTTTGAAGCCCGTCCCATAACGGGCATTCCCTGGCCCCTGCCCGCGGCGACGCACCTGGAGATCTACCGTTCCCTCCAGGAACACTACCGCCTGGGGCATCCGGCCTTCCTGCGGGGGTGCAATTCTAACCGGGGCTGGTGGTTCTATTTCCCGGTGGCCTTTCTCCTCAAAACCCCCTTGCCGACCCTGTTGCTCTTCATCGGGGCGTTGGTGAAGGGCATCCGGACCGTTCGCCGCAAATCGCCCGCTCACCGACCCCTCACCCCCTGGATTGCCCGCTGGGGGCCGATCCTCCTGTTCCCCCTCTGGTATCTGGCCCTCACCCCGATGAGCAGCGTCAACATCGGCTACCGCCACCTGCTGCCCTTATTGCCCTTCCTGTTCATATACACCGGATGCCTCTTACGTTTTACGTTTTACGCTTTACGCTTTACGCTTTACATGCTCCTCCTCTGGCTACTCATCGGTACCCTCCGCATCGCTCCCCACTACCTGGCTTTCTTCAACGAAATTATCAGAGGGCCCGATAACGGGTACCGGTATCTGGTGGATTCCAACCTGGACTGGGGTCAGAACCTGTGGGAACTGCGGGACTGGATGCGGGCAAACCGGGTGGAACGGGTTTTCTACGCCCACTTCAGCCCGGCTCGGCCTCAGGTCTACGGGATTCAGGCCGACTTTCTGCCCCCCGACCCCCGGGCGGTGCCCTTTGCGCCACTGGCTCCCGCCCCCGGCATCTACGCCATCGGTGCCACTGTGCTCCAGGGCGTCTATACACCCGACGTCAACACCTACGCCTGGTTTCGCACCCACGAACCGGTTGCCCGGCTGGGGCATGCGCTTTTCATCTATCGGGTTGATCCTCGCCCCGCGCCGACCTGGGCCGCGGTCTGCGCTGACCCGGTACCAGTTCTGGATGCGGAAGTGATACGCGCTAACCTCGGCCAGCCCCAACTGCGGGTACTATCGGTGGACTGCTGGCGGGGATGGGTATGGCCCACCGGAGATACCGGCCTGTTCGTCCTGCCACCCGATGCGGCTTCCCCGCCAGGGACCACGCTGGAACTGAGTGCCCGCCACCCCGATGGCCGGCCGGCTTACCAGGCTTTCCGGGCCGATACCCGGCCATCCCCGGAACACCCCGCGGAGATCGCCCTGGAGGGCCCGCTGACATTTCTGGGGATCACCACGGAGCAGCGTCCATCCGCACTGGAGGTATACACCTGGTGGCAGGTCACCGAAGGGCCGATCCCCCGCCCCCTCTCCATTATGGGACATCTGCTGAACGGCAAAGGAGAACTTCTGGGTCAGA
>FWPU01012975.1_pt1 | contig 10789 bp, 10 predicted proteins | sample 2228361 | NCBI WGS metagenome assembly FWPU01 (sample SAMEA103939777, study PRJEB20133) | metagenome | reverse complement strand
GGCAGACCTCCTTGATGGTAAGGATTCATCTGTCTATGTTGCCCCAACCAGCTCATTTAGGCAAGGGATTTATGCACACCCCTCGATTATGTGCACTACGCCTCCATGGTAGCCAGACTGTCAAGTGGAATGACTTATAGCACAAAGACAAAAGATTGTCAATTCCAAAAAGAAACTCATCCCGTCACCCATAACTCCAATACTCCACTCAATAAGAAGAAGTCCGGCAGGTCGCCGGGTGATACGACCGTCACCCTTGTCCTACGCGCCTCCCACCAGCGCGCAGGTTGGCGCTTGCGACAGCGTCGGCATGGGCATCCAGTTCACAGGTCCGTCTTCGCTGTGCCTGCCGGACTCTGTTGAACGCTTCACAAGCCTGCAACAGCATTGCCGCGTCGCCGTCCCAAACGAAGTTTGGGCACTCACTGCCAACCTCGTGCGACGTTGTGCGTTCAACTCAAAACACTCCTTTTGATGAAGAGAACCTTATCTCACCAACATCGTCGGCACTGCCGTTTCGTTCATCACCTTCTCAGTTATGCTGCCCAGCACTGCCTCGCGCAGCGGGTTGTGTCCGTATGCGCCCATCACGATGAGGTTGCAGCCATGCTCGGAGGCAACCCACAGAATTTCGTCCGCGACGTGACGGTATTGAATGAGGCTCACCGGCGTTACAGGCAGGGGATATGCGCTCAGGTATTCCTTCGCCTTGACAATGTTCATCGCCGCCTCTCCTTCGCGCTTGTGAACGGAGAGGACAACAACGGGCAACTGCAAGGTCGTAGCGATTTCTGCCGTCCACTGCAAAGCGTGGTTGGCGTGGAGGCTGCCGTCGTAGGCGAGTAGAATGCGCTCCAACGGTTGATGCTCTGGGGGGGCGACGAATACAGGCTTGTGGCAGCGTCGCACAACGCTTCTTGCCGTTGACCCCATCACCCGGTCGAGGAACGACGAACCTCTGCCCTGATGTCCCATGACAACGAGGTCGACGGTCTCGGATTCTTGAACGATGGTATCATCAGGGACGCCGTAGCGATAGACCGTGCGAAAACGCACGCCGTCTTCTTCAAACATTATTCGCGCCTTGTTCAGCAGGTCAAGGCAGGTGGCTTCAAGAGATTGTTTTTGTACGGCTTTGCCGCGACCCGACGGGTCGAACCACGAGGGGGGCATACTGTCGAACCCCCATCCAGCGGGCGTCGCAATCATACCCGTATCGGCAACCGTCAACACTTTAACGATAGCACCGTAGCCCCGCGCTATGTCCACCGCGTACTGCCGCGCTGTCCAACTGTGCGGCGAGTCGTCCATAGCCACAAGGATGTGCTTAATCATGGGGCATCACCTGTTATGAGGTGTTGCAAAGGCTTTGCCGCTATATTTTTAGGAAATGGGCAAGGATGGTGTAAACACTAAGAAATGACGGGAAACGACAACGGCGGGGAACGGCGGGAAACGACGGGAAACAGCGGGAAACGACAGCCTCCCTGCCGTTCCCTGTCGTTTCCCGCCGTTCCCCGCCGTTCCCTGTCGTTGTCGTCTTTCAAAGGAGGTCGTTGCCATGACACTCTCAACGGCAAGCAAGAAATTACTGCGCGACCAGATGATGGTTCATCCGTTCGAAATGTGGGACGTTCACCTCAACCCCGAAGCGATGCGGCAACTCTGGGAGCGGGAAGGCGGGGGCGACGTGCCGCCTCCGTCCACCGTTCCGGAAAAGCCGCGCCGCCGCCCCGCATTGGCGCGGGAACGGATGCAGCGACACCGCGAAAAACGTCGCGGACGCAAGGAAAAAGTGTGAAACGTGGTTAAGGATTTTCCCTGTTGAACTCCCTGACACGCTGTCGGATATTGTGACACCTTTCACAAAGTCTTACTTGGGGACTCTCGGTTTCCGTCTGCGTATGACGCAAACCGAGAGTCCTATTTTTTCGTCATTTGTGCGGTGGGATGGAGTATGCTATAATTCCAATCGTCATTACTGCGGGAAGGAGCATCCATCATGTCCATTCGGGTCATCATCTGCGGCGCGGCGGGGCGCATGGGGCGCGAGGTCGTGAAGGCAGTGCAGGCAGATACGGAGTTGGAAGTCGTCGGCGCGGTGGACGTGTCGTGCGTCGGCGAGGACGCGGGCGTGTTAGCGGGTGTGGGCGAAATAGGAGTGAAAGTGTCGTCTGACTTGTCGTCGGTGCTGAAAGGCGCTAACGCGAGCGTCGCTGTCGTGTTCACCAGCCCCAGCGGCGCGCCGTCGACGATTCGCACGCTCATTGAAAACGGCGTCGCGCCTGTCGTCGGTTCGACGGGTTGGTACGACCACATTCCCGAACTCGCCGCGCTCGCGGAAGAGAAAAACGTTCCCGTGTTCGTCGCGCCCAACTTCGCCATCGGCGCGGCATTGATGATGAAGTTTGCACAGGAGGCGGCGCAGCACTTCGACGCGGTGGAAATCATCGAACTTCACCACGACAAAAAAGTCGACGCGCCCTCCGGCACCGCTGAGACGACGGCGAAACTCATCGCTGCTGCGAAGGGCGCGCCGATGAAGGACGCGCCGACCGAAAAGTTCACCATCGAAGGCGTGCGCGGCGGCGTGTATGAGGGCATTCGCATCCATAGCGTTCGGCTGCCCGGCTTCGTCGCCCATCAGGAAGTCATCTTCGGCGGCGCCGGTCAAACGCTCACCCTCCGTCACGACAGCACCGGGCGCGACAGTTTCATGCCCGGCGTCCTGCTCGCTATCAAGCGCGTCCGCTCGCTCAAGGGGTTGACGGTGGGGTTGGAGAAGATTCTGTGATGAGTGACGTTGGCAGGTCGGCAGGTTGGAGCGTTGGAACGTTAGAACGTTAGCCCATTATAGCCTGTCAACCTGTCAATCTGTCAACCTGTCAACTTGCCAACTCTCTCTCGCAATTTCCCAATTTCCCAATTTCCTAATTTCCTAATTTCCCACTTTCCCACTTTCCTAATTCTCGCGTGCGCCGTGCGGACAATCCCCTCCGTGGCAGCCTCCGCCCCGCGCCCCGAACCCGTCAAGGCGCAGGTTAGCATCACTCCACTCGGCAAGCGGCTGGTATATCTCAACGGCACGCCGACGGTGTTGTTTTGGGCGTATGAGTTGAAGGATGGCAAGCAACTGGCGAACTACAAAAAAGCGGGCTTTAACACCGTTTACGTTGACGTGCGCTGGGTGCGGTCGCAGGAGGTTCCCAAAGTCATCGCTGAGGCGCGGCGGCTGGCGGCGCTGGCGGAGATGCAGGGATTATATGTGATTTACGGCATTGAGTGCATACCGACGACCACGCCAACGTCGGTGCGCATCGCGCCGGAAGAGGACGCTTACGTTCACCCCTTGGAGCAGTGGATTGAATATGTCGTGGAGGAACTGAGCGACACGCCCAACCTCATCGGTTGGGGCACGCAGCACACGCCGTCCGCTCTCATCACGTACGACGACGCAGGATTTCAACGCTGGCTGCGCGATACTTATAGAACGTTTGACGCGCTCAATCAGGCGTGGGGCACGAAGGACGCGCAGTTCAGCAGCGTGACGATGGCGATGGCTGTTCAGTGGGACGCGCAAAACAAACCAGGTGGCTTGGGACAGGCGACCATGGACGTCGCGCTTTACCGCTGGACGACGTTCACGCGCTTAATGCAACTCTGGGCGAATCTCATCCAGAACAAAGACCGCAGCCATCTGCTCGTGACGGGACGCCTCAACGACTACAAGAGCATCATCAGCGTCCCTGACAACTACGACGTGATTGTGCCTGCCGTCTATCCCAGCGACGCCGAGCCTGACGCGCAAACGCACAACGCCCACGCCGTCGACATGGCGCGTCAGGCGAACCAGTTCATCGCCGTCCCTGCCTTGATGACGCACGGCGCGGGGCAGGGCGTGCTTTCTTTCGCCTCGCAACGCGCTCTGTGGATGCGCGAGATGGCGATGCACGGAGCCGCTGGCATTGCCTTTCAGGACTGGAACGATTTCGGCGAAGATGACCATGCCCGCGCCGACACCGCCCGCGAAATTGCCCAACTATCCAGCACGTCGCTGCTAGGCGCGCTGCCCACGCCGACGGTGGCAATGCTCTACGAGCCGATTGCCGAAGGCGCGGTCATCAACGGCAGAACGCTCTACGGTTTCGGACCGGGGATTTCGCTAGACGAGCCGAATCATTTGTTCCTCTCCTACCGGCGGGGCATGAAGTACGGACAGGTCGACTACCTCAGCCACAATGGTCTGCTCCAGGCGGATTTACGGCGATACTCCACCATTCTCGCGCCGCTCGCGTTTTACCTGTCGCCGCAAGCTGCCGCGCGTCTCACCGAATTCGTCGCGGGGGGAGGCGTGCTGGTCGCTGACCTCGGCGCGGGGATGATTCAGGCGGGCGGAGATTTGCGCAAACTGCCAGAACCACTTCAGGGGTTGTTCGGCGTCTTGGGCATCGCCGGCTTTGCCGACGCCAGCCGTAACATGACCATTGAGGCGACCCATTCGCTGTTTCCTTCCGTCAACCTCAATGCCACGACCTCGGGCGCGCTCCCGAACGGCGCGGCGTTTTCGACACCGCTGGGGTTCGCGCTCCGCACTCCCGACGCCGTCAACCTTGGCACCCTGCATCGTGCGACGAGAGGACGCGCTCTCAGCGTCACGTTGGGTGTTTATCAAGTGGGCGCGGGCTTTGCGATTTACGCGCCGTTCCGCCTGTGGTCGCACTGGCTGCCGGGACATCAACTCTATCAGGAATTTCACGGCGATTTGTTCCACCGCAACGCCTTGTGCGCTCTACTCAACGCGCCGTTGTTCCCGTTGTTGCCCGACCTCCCGAACACGCGAACGCCCGAATACCCGAATATGGTGGAAGTCAGCACAATGATAGAAAGCGCGGCGGCATACAATCCGCTGTCGCGGGCGCAATTCGTGCGCTGGCACACCGTCGGCGTGCGCTACCTCCTTTTCAGCAACGCGGTCACGAGTTACACGCACGGTAATTTCCTGACGCCTTCGCCCGCCTTCCGCCGCGTGGGAGATACCGCCCTTGCCGCGATGCTGGACGCTCCGCAGCCCACCGTTGCGCTCCTGCACGATTGGCTCCCCCCCGGCGCGCTGCGCTATTATCGCTTTCTGCCGATTCAACTCCTGCCGCTTTCGCGTTCTGCGACGGGACAGGTCGTGGAATACGGTCCCCAAAAGGTGCAACTCAACATCTGGACGGACGCCGCTGACGTGACCACCGATGAGAACAACAACCTCACCATCGTCAACCCCCGTGAAGCCAGCGCCCGCCTGACGCTGATGAGCGGCATCTATCCCATCTTCCCCAACTCCAGACACCGCCTCACCATCACCCCCCTCGGCTCCAAGCGCAGCGAACACAAAACCATCACAGCCAACGCCAGCGGCTTGCTCATCATTGAGCGCAAATGGAAGGCGCACGTGGTCACGATTGAGCCGGAGAAGTAGTGCGTGGCGGCGTTGACAGACAGACGTTCGCCGTGTTACAATGGAGCAACGGAAAGCGTGGAAGTGATGCGTGAAGGGGGAAAGCGATGAAAAGAAATCGTTGGTATTTTGTCAGTCTGTGCGCGGTTCTGTGTCTGGCTGCGGTGGGCGTTCTGCGGGCGCAGAACAACGGGAAGAAGTACGAGGTCATCGTCGAAAACGACGTGCTTTACGGCGAGGCGGGGGGCGAGAAGTTGCTGCTGGATGTCTACCGCCCGAAGGACGCGCCGGGCAAGCGACCGGCGGTGGTTCTGATTCACGGCGGCGGCTGGCGAGCGGGGAGCAAAAGCGATTGCAAAAGTCTCGGACAAGACCTTGCCACGCGAGGGTTCGTCGGGTTCGCCATCAAGTATCGTTTCGCTCCCAAATTTACTCATCCCGCGCAATTGGATGACTGCCAGTTAGCCGTGCGTTGGGTGCGAGCGAACGCGGAAAAGTATCAGGTCGACTCGGACCGCATCGCGGCGGCGGGAGCGTCCGCCGGTGGGCACCTGGCTGCGATGTTGGGCGTGCGCGACACCCGCGACAAAAACGCCCCGCTGTCGCAGTTCAGCAGCAAGGTTAAATGCGTGGTGGACATCTTCGGTCCGATGGACCTGCGCCTGAACTCCAACATGGGTTACAATAACCCCGTCGGACTGGTGCTCGTGCAAGGCTTCATCGGCAAAAAGCCTGAGGAGTCTCCCGAACTTTACGCGGACGCTTCTCCCATCACGTTCGTCAGCAAGGACACCGCGCCGTTTCTGATTCTTCACGGCACGAAGGACAACCTCGTGCCCATCAGCCAGTCGGAGGCAATGGTGGAGGCTTTGAAGAAGGCGGGGGTGGAGGTCAACCTCATCCGCGTTGAAGAGGCGGGGCACGACGCCGTTCCCATCCAGAAAGGCTGGCAGGCAGCGGTGGAGTTCTTGACGAGACATCTGAAACCTTAGAACCTCTTCCCCAAATGTCATTCTGAACGCAGGGAAGCATCTCAACGGCGAGATTTCCCGACTGGAAGCGTTGGCTGACCTCTTGCGCTGCCGTCTGCTGTCAAGCAGTCGCGGCAGTCAAAGAGTTCGCCAGGAGGTTCTTCAAACGATGAGCAACCCCATCCGTGTCGGGGTCCTCGTTTCCGGGCGTGGACGCGGCACGAATCTGCAAGCCATTATTGACGCCTGCGAGCGGGGGGAGACTGCCGCGCAGGTGTCCGTCGTCATCAGCACGAACCCCGAAGCGGGCGCGGTGGAACGGGCGCGGCGGCACGGCATTGAGGCGCTGATAGTGGACCCGCAGCAGTTTGCCTCGCAGGAGAACTACGAGCGCGAACTGACGCGGCTGCTGCACGAGCGCCGCGTTGACCTCGTGTGCCTCGCGGGCTACATGAGAAAACTCAGCCCGCTGTTCATCGGCGCGTTCCGCAATCGGATACTGAACATCCATCCCGCGCTGCTGCCCGCGTTCGGCGGGCAAGGGATGTATGGGCATCACGTCCACGAAGCCGTCCTCGAATCGGGTGCGAAGTTCAGCGGTGTGACGGTGCATCTCGTGGACGAAGAATACGACCACGGTCCCATCGTCCTGCAAACCGTCGTGCCCGTGCACGACGACGACACCCCCGACACGCTCGCGGCGCGGGTGTTGGAGCAGGAGCACAAACTTTATCCGCAGGCGATTCGGCTGTTCGCAGAGAAACGACTGAAAGTTGAAGGCAGAAGAGTCAAGATCGTCGAAGAGCCGTAGCGGAGGTGTGCAGTGGCGACCGAAACTGCCGAGTCAGTAAACGGCGTCCCGATTCGGTTGACGGATGAGCGGTGGGAGCATATCGAAGGAAACCACCCTAACATGGCAGGCTACCGTGACGATTGTTTAGACGTCGTCGAGAACCCTGACTTGGTGTTGCGTGGTTACGGAGGCGCGCTGGTTGCCGTCAAAGGTTACGGCAGACGCGGTTATCTGATTGTCGTTTACAAAGAAGTCTCTCAGCAAGATAGCTTCATCATTTCTGCTCGTTTTGTGTCAACCATTAACAGGAGGAATGTTGTATGGCGACCGTGAAAACCAAAGCAAAACGTAAATTGAAAGTGCCGCTGGATACCATCTTGAAGGCGGGTGCTGCGCTGACGCATCTGCCGTGGGACAAACTGGACATTTTTTACGACCGCGAAGTAGACGTGCTGTATATCAGCATAGGGGGTCCCCCGCAATCCGAAGAAGAAGGCGAATTGCGAGAGGAGGATGGCGTGATGCTGGGCTACCGCGATAGAGAACTGACAAGCATTACCATCTGGGACGCATCCCAGCGATAGAAGGTGAGGAAACACAATGGCACAAGTCAAACGCGCTCTCATCAGTGTCTCAGACAAAACAGGCGTTGTGGAGTTTGCGAAGGGGCTTGCGGAACTCGGCGTGACCATCCTTTCAACGGGCGGGACGGCGCGGGCGCTGCGCGAGGCGGGATTGAGCGTGACGGACGTCTCGGAGGTCACGGGCTTTCCCGAAATGATGGACGGGCGAGTGAAGACGCTGCACCCGAAGATTCACGGCGCGCTGCTTGCCCTGCGCGACAACCCCGCGCACGTTCAGGCGTTGCAGCAGCACGGCATCACGCCGATTGATATGGTTGTCGTGAACCTCTATCCGTTTCAGCAGACCGTCGCCCAACCGAACGTGACGGAGGAGGAAGCGATTGAGAACATTGACATCGGCGGACCGAGCATGATTCGCTCGGCGGCGAAGAACTTCCGCAGCGTGGTAGTCATCGTGGACCCGAACGACTACGCGGAAGTTTTAAGGGAACTGAGAGAACTGAGGGGAACTATCTCGGAGGCAACGCGGCGAAAACTGGCAGTCAAAGCGTTCGCGCATACATCGGCGTATGACGCGGCGATTTATAACTACCTGAGCGGCGAACCGTTGGGCGCGTCGCTGCGCCTCGTCGGTGAGAAAATTCAGGACCTGCGTTACGGCGAGAACCCGCACCAGAAGGCGGCATTTTACCGCACTCCACTGCGTTCCGTGCGTGACTACGAACCGGTCATTGCGAACGCGAAGCAATGGCACGGCAAGGAACTATCGTTCAACAACATTTTAGACTGCCACGCCGCGCTGGAGTTGGTCAAAGAGTTCAGCGAGCCTGCCGCCTGCATCATCAAGCACACGAACCCGTGCGGCTGCGCCCTCGGCGCGAACGTCACCGAAGCCTACGTGCGGGCGTGGGAAGCCGACCCGATTTCGCGTTTCGGCGGCATCGTCGCGCTCAACCGCGAGATGGATGCAGCGACGGCAAATGAAATCGTTCGGCAGGGCAACTTCTACGAGTGCATCGTCGCCCCGTCGTTCTCCGACGCCGCGCTGGACGTTATTCGCAATCGCAAGGGATGGGGCGTGAACGTGCGCCTCCTGCAAGTTGAAGGAAATTGGGAAATTGGGAAATTGGGAAATGACGCAACACGCAACACGCAAGACGTCAAACGTGTCGGCGGCGGTTATCTCGTTCAGGAGGTCGACCAGCGGGAGTTGACGCGAGACGATTTGAAGGTCGTCACGAAGCGCGCGCCAATGGATGAGGAAGTGGCGCAACTGCTGTTTGCGTTCAAGGTCGTGAAGCACGTCAAGTCGAACGCGATTGTGCTGTGCCGCGACTTCGCGCTCGTCGGCATGGGCGCGGGGCAGCCGAACCGCGTCACGTCCGTTGAACTGGCTATCAAGCAAGCGGGCGAAAAAGCGCAGGGCAGCGTGTGCGCGTCCGATGCTTTGTTCCCATTCCCCGACGGACCCGAAGCCGCGCTCCAAGCGGGCGCCACCGCCATCATCCAACCCGGCGGTTCGACCAAAGACGCCGACGTGATTGCGAAGGTGGACGAATACGGCGCAGCGATGGTGTTCACGGGGGTCAGGCACTTCAAGCACTGATGAACGGCAAGGGATGAGAGATGAGAGATGAGGGATGAGAGCATTTGCCTTTCATCCCTCATCCCTCATCCTTTTATGGAGTTTCGCTTTGATTCGTCCCAACATTACCCGCCTCAAACCCTACCGCCCCGGCAAGCCGATTGACGAGGTGAAACGCGAACTGGGCTTGACCGACGTGGTGAAGATGGCGTCCAACGAAAACGTGCTCGGTCCGTCGCCGAAGGCGATTGAAGCGATGAAGAGAGCGGCGGAAGAGGTCTGGCTGTATCCCGACGCGGAGTGCTTTTATCTCAAGCAAGCGTTGGCGAAGAAGTTCGGCTACCAGCCTGAGAACTTCGCCCTCGGCACAGGCAGCGATGAGATTTTGCACCTGATTGCGCTCGCTTACTTCAACGCGGGCGATGAGATTGTGTTCGCGCAGCCATCGTTCGTCGTGTATGAATCGCAGGTGCATCTGATGGACTGCGTGCCGCGCGTAGTGCCGCTGAAGAACCTGACGCACGACCTGGCGGCGATGCGGGCAGCGGTGAACGAGAAAACCAAAGCCGTTTTCATCTGCAACCCAAACAATCCGACGGGCACTTACAACACGCAGGCGGAAGTGGAGGCGTTCATGGACGGCTTGCCCGACCACGTGCTGGTCGTGTTTGACGAAGCCTATTACGAATACGTCGAAGCTGTCGACTTCCCGCATTCGCTGCGCTACGTGGAAGAAGGGCGCAACGTGATTGTGCTGCGGACGTTCTCCAAAATCTACGCCTTAGCGGGGGCGCGCGTCGGCTACGGCATCGCCAAAAAGGACATCATCGCCCACCTCAACCGCGTGCGTGAGCCGTTCAATGTCAATCACATCGCGCAAGCGGGCGCGATTGCCAGCCTTGACGACGATGAGCAAGTCAAACGCACGCGGCGTATGAACGGCGAGGGCAAGCGCTATCTCTACGCCGAGTTTGAAAAGATGGGCTTGTCCTACGCGCCCACGGAGGCGAACTTTATTTTTGTGGACACGCAGCGCGACTCACTGGAAGTGTTTCAAGCCCTCCTGCGGCAAGGCGTCATTGTGCGCACGGGCGACATCTTCGGTCTGCCGACCTTCATCCGCGTCACGATTGGAACGCGGGAGATGAACAAGCGGTTTGTCGCCGCCCTGCGGACGGTGTTGGATAAGGAAGTCTTGGCGACCTGCTGACTCCAAAAAAGCGACCTCATCCCAGATTTTCTATCGTCACAAGAGCCGTCCCGATGCATCGGGGCGGCTCTTTGCTTGAGAGGCTCTCTCGTCGCTGAAACTCGGAGGGCAAACCGGACAATGTAAAGGGCAAGAGTTACGCGGTTGCTTCCACCGCTTTTAACCCCACCCCCAGCCCCTCCCCGCGTGCGGGGAGGGGA
>FWPU01012973.1_pt1 | contig 10789 bp, 9 predicted proteins | sample 2228361 | NCBI WGS metagenome assembly FWPU01 (sample SAMEA103939777, study PRJEB20133) | metagenome | reverse complement strand
AGAATGTCGGACTGTATATCGGTGCTTGGGGCTTGGCGAATGCCGTTTCGCGCCTCATCGGCTCTCTGATGGGCGGCGCGATGCGCGATCTCATGACCCAGATATTGTACAGCCCGGTGCTCGCCTACGTGGTTGTGTTTGGACTGGAGGCGCTCATGTTGTTGATCTCACTGTTCTTGCTACGGCAGATTGACGTCTCTGCCTTTCGCCGTCAGAGTGAAGCCCTATCGGTGGTGGAGCGCGCTTCCCTCGCCGGCGAAGCCTGAAGGTATAATCATTCTGCATAAGTTTCATTGTCTATCCTTGAGGTGAGGTACATTTGATGCAGGAGGATTGGCTTAGCCTGAGCGAGGTTGCCCAAATGTTGGGCGTACATCCGAGCACCGTGCGCAGTTGGTGCGACCGTGGTCACCTGCCTGTCCACCGCACCCAAGGCGGTCATCGCCGCTTTCGGCGTGGTGAGGTGGAGTTGTGGATGCTTTCCCAGCAAGCAGATGCCCCGAGCGAGGGGCATTTGATGGTGGAGAATGCCCTGAAACGCACTCGCCTAGAGATCAGCGAAGGGCGCCTGGCTTCGGAGGCATGGTACCAAAAACTGGATGAGGAAGCACGCGCCCAGTATCGTCAAAGCGGGCGCAATTTGCTCCAAGGATTGGTGGAATACCTCGCCTCGGATGGCGAACAAGCCAAGGCGGAGGCGCGCTCGTTGGGCTATGAGTATGCCTCGCGCGGTTGGCGCTATGGCTTATCCTGCGTTGAAGCCACCCACGCGTTGCTCTTCTTCCGCAGGATGCTCATCGAAGCCATGCTCTCGGTCTATGAGGCTGCTGCAATTCGCTCTCCCCATGCCTGGAGCGATATGTTTCGCAAGATCAATGCCTTTACCGACCAAATACAGGTGACCCTTTTAGAGACATACGAGGCATATCAGCGAGGCAATCGGTGAGACGGCGTAGCAGGCGATTTACCCCCTCACGGGCATCTCGAGTGTTGATTCCGATTGCCTTAGCAATCTTGCTTCTTGCTCTGTTGGCGACTTTGCTCCTCGTCGTTCTGGCTGTGCTTGGCTGGATGCCGACACCTTTAGTTGGTTGACCACTACAAGGGTGTTATTTTATACCTTATCGGTAATTAGGAGGTTGTGATGCATTACATTTCCATTCTTTCCACGTTGGTGACGTTTGCCTTTGCGGTGGCGGTCTTCGAACGTTATCGCCTTCGGCGGGGCACTCATCTGCTCCTGTGGGGGATCGGTCTGCTGTTCTACGGCTTGGGCACGTTCTCCGAGGCGGTGATGCTCTTTGCCTTTCATCCTCTGGTGCTCAAGGTATGGTACATCAGTGGGGCGATGTTGACGGCAGCCTGGTTGGGGCAGGGTACGATCCACCTGCTAGTGCGCAAGCCCGGAGTGGCAACGACTCTCACGGTCGTGCTGGTGGTAGTCAGTTTGCTCTCTGTGGTGTTGGTGTTTGTTGCCCCGCTAACACCTGCTGCAGCTACCTATGATGTGAATCGCCCGGCATCTGCCCAGTATCAAGGCATCCTGGTGCGCAGTGGGGCGATCGTTGTCCTGACCATTCTCTTGAATCTCTACGGGACCTTGGCTTTGGTGGGTGGAGCCATTTACTCTGCTTACCTCTTCTGGCGCAAGCGTGTGCTGATGAATCGCCTGGTGGGCAACCTATTGATCGCCGCGGGTGCCTTGATGCCGGCTTTGGGAGGGTCCTTTCTCAAAGCCGGGCTGGCAGACTGGCTCTACGTGAGCGAGTTCCTGGGGGCGGTGATCATGTACGTGGGTTTCATACAGGCAACCGTCGCACGTCCATCTTTGGAGAGCCGCGCCCAGGCTTCGCCCTCAAGCGGGTGATGGCTGCTTGGCTTTCCGCGTGGATGCCCTAGAGTTGGTCTAAGCCCTGAATCAAGTCTGCGAAGGCGCGCGTCACCCGTTCAAGTTCCTCAACCGGCACTTTGTCCAACGTATCGGCGTCGGTATTCCAATAGATGGGGGCGCTGATGAAACTGATGACAGGATAGCCGGCTTCATTGAAGGAGGTGGCATCGGTAGGTACCCCCAAGGGGGTGTTGGTCGGCAGGATCACCGTTCGGCGGAGGTCATGTTTTTCGACCATCTCCCTCGCCAAAGCACGGAAGCGCGGGTCATCGGCAACGAAGAGCCCTCTCGCCTGGAGTTTCCCGGTTTTGTGAATCTGTCCAGCCTCGTCCTCGTAGACCTCCCAGGCGATGTGTTCGATGTGCACATCCACCAGCAGGCGTTTGAGCCAGTCTTCGCGGTGTTGTTCGATGAAGGCGCGCGCCCCCAAGACGCGAATCTGCTCCGCAGCATCGAGGTTGAACACCAGAGTACGCTTGCGTGCCTCTGCGGGGAACTGGGAGAAATATCCCGCCAGACCCAACACAGCGGCACAGCCGGCGGCATCTTCGGTGGCACCCTCCCACATCGAATCGTGGTGAGAACTGACCAGGATCACCTCGTCAGTCCTGCCAGGCAACTCGCCGACGATGTTGTAGGTTACTGCTTCGCTCACCTGTCCGCTCTGTAACAAGGTGGCTCTGGTTTTCCCCTGCCTCATTGCCTCCCTCAGGCGTTTTCCTTCCATGCGTGTCAGCACCAAGCCGGGCAATCTGCCAAACGAACCGCTCATCGGGTCGCCGCTTGGATCGTAGATAAACGAACGCATGGCAAAGGGAGAGTTCAGCACAACCCCTAGGGCTTGGTATTCGGCTGCCAATTGCAGAGTTTGCTCGATGCTATTGGTCAGCCAAGTTGCCGGTTGCCCCGCACCGACCAGGGATTGCTCCGGGTCATAGGCGAAAATCCCCAGGAGAGCAAGTTGCTCATAGGGGAAGGTGGTGTAGGTGATGTCGGCAACGACGATCTTGCCCTTCACATCGGATTGGGCGAATGCCGCAGGTTCACCTGTTCCCACATCCACCAATTCTGCCCGGATGCCATCTGGGTCGGTAAAGGCAGATAGGTGCAGGCATTCTCCTTCGATGTGAAGGTCTCCTCCGGCATCATGGATGGTCAGACCGCGCTGTTGGGCATCCCAGAGGTGAAAACGGACGGGCATTTTGTGAATGTTGTGTAACCCGAGCGCTTTGAACCGTTCCAGCAAGTAATCCTGTGTTTGCCAATCCTGAGGAGTGACGGGGCGGCGGGCGCCGATGGCACACAGATCGCGCACGGTGGCGAAGAGGGCTTCGGCAGTGAGGGCATCGGTCGTCATAGTTTCCTCCTTAAAAAGGTATTTTTGTGAATCAGAGAACCCAGACAATGCGGCTGGCAGAGCCGACCTTCCCGGCGTCGTTGGTGGCTCGCACGCTCACGGTGTAACGCCCTGGTTGGGAATATACATAGGGAACGAAGTGACCGCTTGCCCGCGTGCCATCGCCGAAATCCCATTCAAGGTGAACGACCAGGTGACGGACATCGCGGAAATCGCTGATGTAGAAGATGCCCGGAGCGCCAACCCGGAGTGGATCGGGGGTTACATGGAGGCAGAGGGTCGGGGCTTCTGCCTCTGCATCGGGAGTGAAAAGCGCCGGGAGATCGGTGGGGGAGAGGCTTCGGTCGGCATTTCGCAACTCTTGGGTTGGGATTTGTAGCAATCCTTCGAGTATCTCGGCATGGGCTCGTGCTGAACGTTCCAACTGGTCTGGGGTACATTTATCGGGAGTGTCCAATGGGGTGTGGTACCAGAGGGGCTTGCCGATGATCATCAACACCGGCACCCCCGCGGCGTAGAAGCGCCCTTCTAGGTCGGGGTTGAACACAATGGTCTCGGCTGGCACGTAAGCCGCCGGGAGAAGGCGATGCTTGCGGATGGCTTCGGCAACTAAGCGAAGGATCAGAGGGTTGCTGGAGATGGTGATGCCGCGCTTCTCATCTGCGCCGGTCTGCACTGCGCCGCCATCGTGCTCGAAGAGCCAGCCGGTGGAGCCGAAGCCATCGAGGGAGATGTAAGCAGCCACGTTCGGCAACATCGCTTGGCGCACGTTGATGAAGTGGCGTGCCCCCACGCTGATCTCGTGCCCTGGGTGGGCAACGAAGAGCATGGTTTTCGGACGTTGGCTCAGCGGTTTGGCAGCAAAGTATTCCGCCAGCGCCAGCAGCGCTGCATTAGAACCGGCGTTATCTACTGCGCCGCTGTAAGTTGAATCGTAATGAGAGCCGATGATGAGGTAGCCATCCTCCCCACCCGGTAAGGTGCCGACGACATCTTGCGTCGTTGCCTCTTCCAAGGTAACCTCCAGGTGAAGGTGGGCTTGAACCTCGTCGGTCTGGTGTAGCACATAGCGCACCATGTTGGCATCTTCCCGCCCTACCAAGAATACCGGGATGGGCAAGTCACCCTGCTCCTCTCGTTCGGTGTAGGCAGGGGTGAGGTTTTCGGCGGCATCGAGCAATACAACCAGAGCCTGGGCTCCATGCAACGCAGCCACTTGCTCGGCTTGGAAGAGTTTATAGGCAGGCTGGAAATTCAATATCACCTTGCTTTCGATGACGGCTACCTTCCCAGCCACCTTCACACGCTCAAAGTCTGCCGGGGTGCCGTAACCTGCATAGCACAATCGGGCGTGAAGCCCATCGGGAGGTGTAGAAGGAGAGTAACCCATGGGCAGGCAGGGGATGGAATAGACCTGCTCTGAGGTGGCTTCGATCTTGAGTTCCCAGTTTTGTGCATCCCAACGATGGATGGGGAATTCCTCCAATCGGACGTCCTGTAATCCAATTGCCTGGAAATGGCGTTGGATATATTCCGCCGCTGCTCGCTCGACGGGCGTACCGCACCGCCGATGCCCCAGGCGCACGAATTCGTGGAGGGTGTTCATCAAGCGCGCCCCGTTCAATGGGTCGGTGGAAGAGGAATGTTCGGTGGTTTGCATAGCCTATTCTCCTTAGCAAGGTCATAGTTTGCCGATGCCAAACGCCAAATATACATAGAGATAGGTCCCCACGACGATCAGCCAGAAGAGGGAAAACAATCCATCGTGTTTTCCCCACTTCAGGGTATGATGGAGGGTAAAGCGTGCTGCCCCAAAGGCTCTCGATTCGATTGCCATGGTGGTGTACTCAGAGATGTGCACCGTCTCGGTCATGACGGGGATTGCGATGGGCAGGTATTGTTTGGCTAATTTCAGCGGATTCGCCCCCCTGACCTCCCAGCCGCGCAGTTTTTGGGCGGCAATGACGATGGACAACTTGCGGAAGATGTGAGGGAAGAAACGATAGGCAGCCATCACAACGAAGACCAACTTGGAGGGCAGGCGTGCCTTATCCAAGAGGTAGACCAAATCGCTCGGCGCAGTGGTGTAAATGAATATGGCGACCACCAATACCATGATGATGCTGCGCAAGGTCTGCCCCAGGGCATATGCTACCCCCGCCAGGGTTATAGCCATATACCCCAGAGGGAAATCTGTGCCGGTGACTTGCAGAAAGACCACCCTGGTCCACTCTGGGTAGCGAGTGTAGGTCTCGGGGTTGGTGAGCCATAGACTGATGATGAGGAATGAGATCATCCCAATCAGGGAGACGAAGGCAAGCGGCTTGAACCAACTGCGCCAAGGGATGCGGGCGATGCCTACTACGGGGAGGACGAGCAGCAACATGATCGCCAGAGGACGTGGATCGAAGTAGATGGAGAGGACAAACCCAACGCAAAGGATCCATATCGCTTTGGAGAGCGGGTGCAGGCGGTGCAACAAGGTTTGTCGCCGTTGGTATTCGAAGAGTGCCATAGGTCATTCCCTCTCTAGGTGATCGCCGATCACCTGGGCTAGATCGCTCGTGGTGCGCAGTCCATCCCATATCGTCCATTGCAATTGACGGCAGAGGCGATGGATCTCCGGAGGCATGAGCGAGGCTTGTTTGAGCGTTTCTTCCTGGCTGAAGACGACCCTCGGAGGACCATCGAGGAGGACCTGCCCTTTGTGCATCACCACGACGCGCTCGGCAAACTGCGCCACCAGGTCCATCTCGTGTGAGATGAAGACCACCGTCTTGCCTTGCTTCGCAAGACCTGTGAGGATGTCGAAGATATCCAAGGATTGGCTGCGGTCTAAGCCGGTGGTGGGCTCGTCGATGATGAGGATAGAGGGTTGCATTGCCAGCACCGAGGCGATCGCGGTGCGGGTGCGTAGCCCCCGATCCAATGCTTTGGGAGATTGATCCTTCACCCTGTGCAATCCCAGGAGGTTCAATGCGCTTTCGACGCGGGCGGTCTTCTCCGCTTCGGGGATGCCCAAGTTGGTGAGCCCATAGGCTATCTCCAGTTCCACCGTCTCCTGAAAGATTTGGTCATCGGGATTCTGAAAGACATAGTTGATGTGATGGATGAGTTGACGCAAGGGGGTTTGTGGCACGTCCAACCCGGCGACCATGACCTTCGCTTCGGGGTTGGTGGGTCGGCGGATGCCCACCATGTGGTAGGCGAGGGTCGTCTTGCCTGAGCCGTTTTGTCCCACGATGGCGGTCAGTTGACCTGGGTAAAGGTCCAAATCAACACCGCGCAGGGCTTCGACTGAGCCATCGTAGTGATGGTGCACTTGGCGGAGGTGGATGATGGCTTCCTTCGGTTGCTCGAGTGGTAGCGGTGCCTGGCTTTGCGGGATGGGTGGTGGTGTATTGCCAAGCCGCGGGCGTAGGATTTGCGCGGCTTGTTCGACCGAGAGCGGAAAATGCTCCAGCAGATGTCCGCGCTGATGCAACTGCCAGAAGAGGTCCACCATGGGTGGGAGTTTCACACCCACCGAGGCGAGCACCTGTGGCTGACGGAAGACCTCCTGAGGAGAGCCATCTCTCACAATGCGCCCACCATCGAAGACCAACACCCGATCGGCTAGGTCGAGGATCAACTCGGGGTTCTGCTCGGCGATGAGGATGGTGGTGCCGGTCTCCTGAGCGAGGGACTTCAGAATGGCAACAACCTGTGCCCTGCCGAGCGGATCGAGCATGGAGGTGGGTTCATCCAATGCCAAGATTTTTGGGCGCATGGCGAGGATGCCTGCAATCGCCAGGCTCTGCTTCTCTCCGCCGGAGAGTGTGAAGGGATTGCGTTCCTCAAGCCCGATGAGCCGACACTGAGCCATGGCTTCACGGACACGTCTGCGAACCTCCTCTGGTGGCAACCCTAGGTTAGAGGGTCCGAACGCCACATCATCTTCCACGGTAAGAGAAACGATCTGGGTATCGGGGTCCTCGAAGATGAGACCGACCTGAGTAGCCAGGTGGGATACGCGGGCTGTGCGTGTATCCTGACCATCCACGATCACCTGTCCCTCTAACTTGCCCGGCAAGACGTGGGGGATTAGACCATTCAAAGTGAGCAAAAAGGTAGATTTGCCCGCGCCGGCGGGTCCGAGGAGGACGACGAACTGACCCGGCTCAATGCACAGATCAATCTCCCGGATGGCTGGTGTGTCGCTCCCCCAGTAGGTAAAGGAAACACCGCGGCATTCGAGTGCATAGGCTGTCATAGGGTACCTCGAGGCGAGAGACTATCCTGGCAGTCTACCGCTCCCGCTTGGATGGAACTGCCAGGATAGCGGGTGATCTAGCCCGTCTTGGCGGCAGATGCGCCCTTTCGAACTGCGCGACGAAGTGCTTCGACCGCACCGATCGCGATCACCACCACGGTGAGCAGGACGATCAGACCGCCAATGAGATATTGAAAAGCATAGGGGAGAATGACGGATGCGCCCAGGTATCCGATCGACTCGGCAATGATATTGATGTACCAAACGATGAAGCCGCTGATGATCATCACGGCGTAGCGAAAGGTGCGCACCTTGGCAGAAGGTTCTTCGCGAATCCATGCCCAGTAGATGAGGGAGGAGAGGGCAACGACCACGCCATCTCCGATGCCCCAGGTGGGCAAGGTCACCAATGGCGCTTCGTATCCGCCTACGATCAAGGTGCTGATGATGTAGCCGATCCACCCCCCCAGCACTCCCTCCAGAAGACCGAAGTACATGCCCCCAAACACCGGGGCAACGGTGCGAATGGACCATCCGAGCACCGGTATCTTGACGAAGGCGAAGACGATGGTCGCGGCGGCGATCAGGGCAATGCGCACCACCCGACTGCTCGAGAAGATTTCAATCTTCATCCCCGGCTCATACCAGGGCATCAACCATTTCGGGTGGGAGGAGAACCAAGCCCACATGATCAGGATCAAACCCACGTTGAAGAAGGTGTACACATAGTAGAGCACAATTCGCCCCGGTGCACGGGGCACCCCTGTGTTCAGGGGAGTGGCAAGCCCGATGAGATAGAGAACAAGTGCAATGATGGCAAGCGCCAATCCAACCTGCATGGCTCTAGACTGCCGTACGAGTTGCGAAAATTGAGATGTCATCTGCATTCCTCCTCACGTTTCAGGCGTATAATGGCTTTGCGAAAAAGATAGAGAATCGAACCCATCGGTGAACAAAGCGGGAGCGGTACCTAGGAAAAAAGGGTAATTAATCAGCACAGTCTATCTATTTCTTCCAAGATGTCAAGTCGTTTTTCATTAAAACACCCGTTGAGGTTGATGGTTGCAGCGGATGCAAACTGGGTTATAATCCAATCAGAATTGTGTTCTAGCCCAGACCCAAGGAGATCGAAATGGATGAGGTCAAAGATACTGTTTTTGGAACCGTCAAGGGGGATATGGATTTGTTCAAGAAGATTTTGAGCAAAATTCCCGGCTTCAGTGGTTATATGGAACGGCAAAATCGGCGCGATTCAGACAAACTAATCCGCGATATGATCTTCAACCGCTTTCGCGAACTAGAAGCGCGCCTCTCGGCAGTGCAAAGAGATTTCATCGCTCGCGGTGAATTGGACTACGTAGATGACCTGGAGGCATCTGCCATCAAGATGCGCACCTTCGCCGATCGCGTGCGCACGGCAACGCGCGGCTACTCCAGCCTGTTCGAGGCGGTCAAGATCAACGAAGATGAATTGAAGAAATTGTACGAATACGATGCCGCCATGCTTGATTTGGTGGATGAGGTCAGCCGAGCCATTGACCATGTCGAAGCCTCGGTTGGAACGGATGGACTGCCGGCGGCGATCCGCAACCTCGAATCGGTAACCCGGCAGTGCATCGCAACCTTCGATCGGCGTGAGGAGGTCATCTTAGCACCTCAATAGGTATTGTGCCCATCTTACCAAGATCGGGCAATGTAGACTGAGAAATCGGCAAGTAGGAGATAGATGAAATGGCAAGAATCTTCGATATTGTGGAATATCCGAATGAGATGCGCGATGAGATTGTGCACCGCTTTCCGGAGAGCGGTCCGGGCAATTTCCGCATCGGCACACAGGTGATCGTGCGCGAATCGCAGGTGGCGGTCTTCTTCCGCGATGGCAATGCCCTGGATACCTTTGGTCCGGGTCGGCACACCATCGTTACCTACAACATCCCGCTGCTGATCGAGAAGATCGGCAAACTGTTCAACGAACAGACTCCCTTCCCGGCAGAGGTATATTTCGTCTCCATGCGCGAGTTTGCTGATCGCAAGTGGGGCACGCCGCAGCCGATCATCGTGCGCAACCCGAACATGGGCTTGGGGGTGGCATTGCTGCAAGGCTTCGGCACCTACAGTTTTCAGGTCAAAGACCCCCAGCAGTTCGTCACCCAGTTGGTCGGTGCGCAGGGCGTCTACCGCACCAGCGACATCGAGGGGCGTTTGCGCTCGATGCTCCTCTCAAAACTGCAGGACCTCTTGGGAGAGACCACGGCAGCGAAGAGCGTGCCCGAATTGATTGCCCTGACCGAGGAACTCGGCGCGGGCGTGCGTGCTAAAGCCACAGATGACTTTGCTGCCCTGGGGTTGACCCTGAAGTCGTTCTACATTGAAAACCTCAAGCCTTCCAGCAAGTCGGCGGAGGAACTGCGCGCCATGGGTATGTTGGATGTGCAGACCTATACCCAATTGCAAGCCGCCGATGCGTTGCGCGATGCGGCACAGAACCCCAGCGGAGGCGCCGGGCTGACGGCTGGCATCGGCGCCGGTGTGGGCGTGGGCAGCGTGATCTCCGATTCGCTCAAGGGCATGACCGCACCCGGCGCAGCCGCTGCGCCCAGTGGCACACCCCCGAGCGGTGCCCCCAGTGGCGGCATCCCCGAAGTGATGACCCCAGCCGAAGCTGCCCAGATTCTGCGCGTCTCCGAAGAGGATGTGCTGGCTGCCATCCAAGCGGGCGAACTCAAGGCGCGTAAACTGGGCAATGCCTACCGCATCAGCAAGCAGGCACTTGAGGAATTCCTCAAGGGTTAATCCGAACCGTTTGGCTTGAAATTCCAGCGGCGCAATCCCTTCTTGCTCCTGTATTTACCAGGTGCGGGGGATTGCGTCATTGGTTTGAGGAGAGGGTGAGATATAACGGATTAAGGGAACGGATGGGGGAGGGTTGTTTAGTTAGATTGGGGGAGGGGATACAGCGGGTAGTGCGGGAGATCGCCGTGCTTCGCTTGCAGTGACCAAACGGTGGCAGAGGGGATCGCCGCACTGATTGGTGCTCGCTCGCGAGGACGCAATAGCAGTGTGGGAGATCCTCACACCCCTGTAGGGGCGAAAGATGTTTCGCCCCTACCGAGATGGCGTCACAGGCACAAAGCCTTAAGCCTGGATAGTGGTGATGGCAAGCCCGGCAGGGGCAAAGCCATCGCCACACCTTTGTTGTCATGGCGAGGGAAACGTTCTGCTACGAGCGAAGCCATCTCCCGCACGCCCTTTTGTCATGGCGAGCGAAGCGAAGCCATCTCCCGTACCG
>FWPU01012972.1_pt1 | contig 10789 bp, 6 predicted proteins | sample 2228361 | NCBI WGS metagenome assembly FWPU01 (sample SAMEA103939777, study PRJEB20133) | metagenome | reverse complement strand
GCCAGCCCCGGAAGGTAATCGTTCCTTTGACCCCGGCCAACTCGAAGTTGGCCTGGCGCGGCGCCCTGCCGTCGGTGCGCATTGCCAGCGACACATGGGCGGGCGGATCGTCGTTCGTCGTGATTCGAAGGAGCAGCGTTCCGTCGGCGTTCGTTTTCTTGTCCACGCTGATCCACTGCCAGAGCAGGTGGGGAGCGATGGCCAGAGCGGCCGCCGCGCCGGCCGCCATGCGCAGCTTCATCACATTGTCAGGGTCGGTAAAGACCAGGGCACTTTGCGCGGGCTTGGTCGGCTGGGCGTCGCCTCAGAATACGATCTTCCCGCCGAAGACCATCCAAGGGTACTGGCCATGGACCATCGCTACCTGGCCGACCATCGGCAGACGGCCTTCGAGCTTGAATCGTTCTTTGGGCCCGCGGATCAGCCGGATCAATCCTACCGGATCCGTCGCCGCTGAAGGTGAAAGAGGTGCGGGTGAGGGATCGTCGGTACCTGGTGTGTCTGAACGAAGAGGAGGGGCGGAAGGATCGAGCGGACCGGGAAGCGATCGTGGCGGCACCGGAAGAGCAGCTTCGTCGGGGGTCAAAGTCGCTGGTGGGCAACAAGGGATATCGCAAGTACCTGCGCGTGTCGGGCGACGGGTTTGCGATTGATCGGGCGAAGCTCACTTCCGAAGCGCGTTACGACGGCAAATGGGTCTTGCAGACGGACCTGGAGGAGCTGTCGGCGGCGGAGGTGGCGTTGAAATACAAGCAACTGTGGATGGTGGAGGAGCTGTTCGGGACGGCCGAGAGTCTGTTGGAGACGCCTGCGGTGTATCAGGAGTGCGCCGAGACGATCCGGGGCCACGTCTTCTGCAGTCTCCTGGCGTTGGTGTTGCGCAAGGAGCTGGAGGAGCGGCTGGAGGCGCTGGGTCAGCGTTTCGAGTGGCAGGAGCTTGTGTCGGATTTGGAGGCGCTCGACCAGATCGAGGTGGCTCAGGAGGGGAAGCGGTTTGTGCTTGGCAGCGAACTGGCAGGCGGCTGCGGCTGGGCCTTCCGCGGGCGTGGCGATCCCGCCCACGGTGCGTCAGGTAACTTATTAGCCCCCGGCCTCAGGCTCGACCGGTCCCACCGTTGGGAATTGGCCCTCTGGTGCCGAAGCCGGCCAGCCTTTTCGTAAGCCCTTGACAGGCAAGTACATGCAAAAAGAAGCTGTAGAAAATAGGTCAAACTGTCCGCCGCCGGCGATGTCCTGCCCGTAGTCAGCGTCATAACAATCGAGCGGTTCGGTGAGCTATAGCCTACGTCATTGAGCAAACCGCAGAAGACGCAGAGATCACAGAAGAGGTCAGAGAGCAGAGGAGGGAATTATGGCAGTCCCGTGGAAGTACTACGTGCGAAGCGTTGCGGGCCAGGAAGTGCTCCATGAACCATCTTCTCCACGTACCCTGCGCTCTCTGCGATAACTGACACGGGCTAACCTACCACGACATTGACCAGCCTGCCCGGCACGACGACGATACGTCTGACCTGCTTACCGGCGGTGAATTTCTTGACCCGTTCGTCGGCCAGTGCTACTTGGCGTAACTGGTCGTCGCTGATATCGGCAGGCCCCTCGAGCTTGGCACGCACCTTGCCATTCACCTGCACCGCTACGACAATGCTCTTCTCCTTCACATACTGCTCGTCGTAGGACGGCCAGGGGTCGTAAGCGAGCGTGTTCTGCTGTCCCAGCGCCTGCCAGAGCTCTTCGGCTATGTGTGGCGCCAAGGGTGACAGGAGCAGCACGAACGACTCCATGGCCGCACGCGGCCGGCATTGCTGGCTGCTGAAATAGTTGACGAACTCCATGAGCCGGCTGATCGCGGTATTGAAGCGCAGCTGCTCGATATCCTCAGTCACTGCTTTGATCGTCTTATGTAGCACTCGTAGCTGTTCTTCGGTCGGCTCAGTATCGACGACCGCGTCGCTGAGCTTTAGCTCCTCGGCTTGCTCGTCGATGATCATTCGCCAGGCCTTGCGAAGGAACCGTGCGATGCCTTCGACCCCGTGCATGCTCCACGGCTTGGTCTGCTCCAGCGGGCCCATAAACATCTCATACATACGCGTCGTGTCGGCCCCGTATTGGTCAAGCGGCACATCAACGGGTATGACGTTGCCACGCGCCTTGGACATCTTCTCCGTCTCGCCGGTCAGCTCTTCGCCCGTCTCGGCGTGGTACGCCTTGCCCTCAGCGAACCGGATGTTCGTGTAAGGCACGATGCGCCCGTCGCTGGACCGGTAAGTTATCGACAGGATCATGCCCTGGTTTACCAGGCGCTGGAACGGTTCGGGCGTGGATACATAGCCGCGGTCGTAGAGCACCTTATGCCAGAAGCGGGCATAGAGCAGGTGCAGTACAGCATGCTCGGCGCCGCCGACATAAAGGTCCACGGGCATCCAATACCGTTCCTTTTGCTCGTCCCAGGCTCGCTGGTCGTTTTTCGGATCGCAGAAGCGCAGGTAGTACCAGCAGGAGCCGGCCCATTGTGGCATCGTGTTCGTCTCGCGCTTGAGCCGCACCTTGCGCTTCTGCTTCCGCTGGCCTGGCTCCGGTTCCCACTCTTCCTCCGATTCGACCCAGAGCCAGTCGGTGGCTTTTTCCAGCGGCGGTTCAGGGCGGCCCGTCGGCTTGAAATCTTCGAGTTCTGGCAGTTGCACGGGCAGCTCATCGACCGGCACGGGCCGGGTCAGACCCGTTGGCTGGCCAGACTCATCCACCTCATGTAGTATGGGGAACGGCTCGCCCCAGTATCGCTGGCGGCTAAAGAGCCAGTCGCGAAGCTTGTACTGGATTGAGCGTCGGCCGAGCCCCACCTGCTGGAGCCAGTCGATGATTGTCCGAATGGCCTCGGACGTCTGTTGGCCGTTGAGCGACACTTCCGGGTTGGCCGAATTGATGCCTGTGCCCTGCTCGACGAACGCCTCCGGCCACTGATCCACGTGTTCGAGGTAGTGGCGGCGAACGCGCTCCAGCTGCGCGGCATTGAGGCCAGCGGCAATCGCCATGGCCTCCCGCTCGCCGGCCCGCCTTAGCCGCTCGATCAGTTCAGGGTCCAGCCCGATAGCAGCAACCCAGTCGGGTAGTTTGCCCGGCTCGGCCGCCGCGCGTACAAGCATGGCCCGGAACCATTCGGCGCTAGGCATGACCACGGGGCGAATCGGCAGGCGGTGCTTCAGCGCGAATTCGAAGTCACGCTGATCGTGTGCCGGCACGGCCATGATTGCCCCGGTGCCATAACTAATGAGCACATAGTCGGCGATCCAGACTGGGATACGCTCGCCGTTTACCGGGTTGGTGGCGTAGCCGCCGGTGAACACGCCCCTCTTCGCGCCCCGGCCAGCGATCCGGTCTTCCTCGGTCATCGCGGCAACTCGTTCGCGATAAGCGTCGACTTCGGCCCACTGCTGCAGCGTGGTAAGCTTGTCAACGAGCGGATGCTCGGGCGCCAGTACCATGTAGGTAGCACCGAAGAGGGTATCAGGCCGAGTTGTGTAGACGCGCAGTACGTCATTGTCCGGGTCGGCGGGCATGCCTGAGCCGCGTCGCTGCTGGCACCAGCGGTCGAACTCGTCGGCCCAGCCGATCCAGAAGTCCACCTCCGCTCCCTCGCTTCGCCCGATCCAGCTGCGCTGCATCTCTTTGATCGAGTCGGGCCAGTCGAGCAGTTCAAGGTCTTCAAGGAGCCGATCGGCGTAGGCGGTGATGCGCAGCATCCACTGGCGTAGCGGAATACGGCGAACTGGATGGTCGCCTCGCTCAGATCGACCGTTAATCACCTCTTCGTCGGCGAGCACGGTGCCGAGCGCGTCGCACCAATTAACCGCTACCTCAGCCTGATAGGCAAGGCGAAACCGCTCCTGATAGCGTCGTACCGACTCCGCCCCTGCCTGAGCCACCGACGCGGGGATTGGCAGCTCGGAGATAGGCCGGCCTTTGCCCTTGACGCGCCGGCCAAGCGAGTCGGTCCATTCGTAGTCGGGGTCAAACCAGGTGTCGTAAATGACCAGAAAGATCCACTGGGTCCACTTGACGTATTCCGGGTCCGTTGTGGCGAATTCACGGTCCCAGTCGTAAGAGAATCCGAGCTGCTTGATTTGGCGCCGGATGTTCGCAATGTTGCGCTCCGTCGTTATACGCGGATGTGTGCCCGTCTGGATCGCATACTGCTCGGCCGGCAGTCCAAAGGCATCGTAGCCCATCGGATGCAGCACGTTATAGCCGCACATTCGCTTGTACCGTGCCCACATGTCCGTGGCCGTATAGCCCTCCGGATGGCCCACGTGCAGCCCTTCGCCCGACGGGTACGGGAACATGTCCAGAACATATAGCTTCGGCTTGCTCGGGTCTTCCACGGCTCGGAACGTGCCCTGCTCCTGCCAATATCGCTGCCACTTCTGCTCGATTCTGTGCGGATCGTAGGTGGGCATCTCCAGTCACCTCGTTCTCTGCCCTGACTTTCCCGGTTTGGGCCAAGGTGGCCGCCATTCGGGTAAATCCAAGTTCATCCGGCTCAATTGGGCGCTACCAGACGGCAGACCATAATGCCGTTAGCCTCCTGTGTCAGAGCAAATTGCAAGCCGGCTGAGATTGAGCTGCCGGCCAACCCAAGGGCCGGCTCACGTGCCAGCCTCGTAGTAGTGGTTTCACATCGCGGATTGTCAACCTTGGAGAGCTTTCACATTTGAGCCATTGAACTTCGGAGAGTTTTCCCATCGCAGCCGGCGAAGCTCCAAGACGTTTCAAATCCCAGCCCAGGGTTGGCGCCCCGCGGCTACCTTGGCTTGGTGAGCCCGAAAGAAGCGGACCAACCCCGAAGGGGTTACACAGCGTTGCTAGCGCGGCCAACCAAGTACGTCCATCATCTTCAGGGTTGTTCTCTTGGCAATGGAACCATGCCTCTGCCACTGGAGAGAAACCGGCCTCCTCACAAGGCGGGGCGTACAGCGTGCTCCCACCGGCTGGGGGACGATTGAACGGGTCCAGAGGCAACCGCGCCTTCAGCTCAAGCTCCAACCAGTCAACGCGCAAGAATGGCTGCTGCCCCTAAAGGTTCAATTCATTCTAAAGAATGGCATTCTACTCGGGCATCCAGGCCATCGGGCAGCGCCTGTGGGAGCGATTGCCGCGGCATGCCTTTCCCGTCGCTCAAACAGTTGGCGGACCAGCAATTTGATCGGGCTGCACCCGGCGACGCTCATCTGTTTGCGGAGCGAACAGGCGACAGCAGCCGCGAACCATAGCGATCAAGCTGCCGAACTCCTTGACACGGCCAACTGCTCCAATTCAGCAACTAGCTGGCCGTTCAAAACCTCTTCCAACTCAGCCAGACACCGTGCTACGTTGCTGCCATCCATCACTCGATGGTCGTAAATGAGTTTCACCACCACTTGGCCCTCAGTATCGATGGGCCCGAAAGTGAGCACGGTGGTGAGCGGGCTGATCGGATGTATCTGCTCGGCACCAAGTCGCCCGTAGCTAGTTATGCCGAATGTACCGAGCCGCTTCGCTTTTTTATACCCGGAGATGTAAAGGGTGGTCCACCAGAGCAGCGCCCGGATCGGCCGCGGTAGCCGACCAACTCGAAGCGCCATGCGGTAGTAGCCAATCGAGCGGACCGGTGCCTCCTTGCAGTGCCATAAGTACTGGTCAATCTCTGCCAGCGATTTGTGCTCCGGGCCGCGAACCAAGGTGCCAACCAGTATCAGCTCCCCGTCCAGCTCTCGCTCGATCGCTATGCCACAAATGGTTTCCGGATGTTCATACAAATGCGGGTACGGCAGCGGGATATACGCCTGGCGCAGGTAGGCACGGCGCGAACCGACTACGCCGTAGGCCTTCATGAAGATAGCGGTCCAAGACGGTCGCGGATCGAGCACGGCTCGGGCCGCACAAACTGGGCCAATCTGCATCTGTTTCGATACCGGTATGGAGGGAATCCGCTTGCCGTACCGAACCAAGTCGCTCACAAAGGTCCGGGCCGGCGAAAGCCGTCTGCGCAGTCCCTTCGGCGTGCTTGAACGCATCGCAGGTCACCCTTGTCTTCGCGCTCGCCGAGCAGGCTCGGATAGTAGTCAGCGTGGCAGTTCAGGTCAACGCCATAGGGCGGCGTGGCCGATCAGCGACCGCTATCGGACACGTTGCCCCCGCCCCACTACTGACGCCTCTTCACAGGAACATTCGTCCGTGCCCACGCCTGCATAATGACCACAAGAACTATTCGTACGAGGACACAAAACGGCAGCCGGCCGCGATCGCATATTAGCCGAACCGGGCCGCTGACAGCAGCTCCCGTTTGCCCGACAGCAGGCCCAGCGCCAAGAACAGTGCCAGCCGCTTTGGCTCGCAGCGTTTCCTCAGGCTAGCGTCAAGATGCCCGGCAGGAGGCAGCAAAACCTGTAAGCAGCTGGGGTCGACTGCTACCGACAGAACTGCTCTTACTAGCCGCCGAGACGAGGGACACGAGGCTCGGCCCCGACCTGACTTGGCACTTTAGTCACCGCCGCAGCGGAAATGGTGCTTCTGGAGCGTCGCGCGCCTGCTCACCTTTCGAGTGGCCGGCCGCGCTAGGAGCGACCCGGGGCCGAGCGCGGGTCGACCTGGCCAATAGGGCCGGTCTCTGGCTGGCCGCCGAACTGGCTCTGCAGAACGCATTGCACTTCGCTATCGAAGCGCTGGGAGCCGAAAAGCGCACGGACCAACGTTACAAGAAGTTCCTCGGCCGGCTTATCCAAATCACCAACTACTCGCGGCCCAACTCAGAGGCACCGCAATGGGTCGCAACGCACCTGAGCGAGCTGAAAATGCGAGGCAACTGTGAATCGCCACGTGCTGGCCAAATAGCAAACCCCCTGGGCCCGCTTCGCTGGACCCCCGGCCTGCAGCTCAGCCACCCAGCGCTATGTTGCTACGCGGCGCTAGCAACCTTGCCAGTGTTTCTCTGTCCGCCGTCGCCTGCCGCGCGGCTTCCCATCAGCCGGGCTCACACCTCGGTGCGTAGCCAGCGACCGAGCCGATACGTTAGCGCGGCCAGAATGCCGCGTAACGCCATGTCGCTGCACATGCCTACCCACGCGCCGAACAGCCCGCCATGCCAAACCACGCCACAAAGATACGACAGCGGCAGACGGGTAAAGAGGATGCCGACTAGCGTGATGAGCAGCGGCGAGCGTGTATCGCCGGCACCACGCAATGAGGCAATGTAGACTATTGAGATGGCCAGCAGTGGTTGGAACAAGGCGACGAACCGAAACGGTGGGGGGCCAATTCGGCGCACTAACTCGTCTTGGCTCATAAGCCAATAGATCGGCTCAGCCGCGAGCAGGAACAGCATACCGGACAGCAGCGCCAGCAGCGCGCACTGCTTGGCCGCCTCATCTCCTACTTGCATCGCCCGCTCGTGGTCGGCCGCACCCAGAGCCTGGCCGACCAGGGTCGCCGCCGCTGCTCCCCAAGCCATCGCCGGCAGATACGTCAGCGCCTCGACCCGCACGCAAATAATGTGCGCCGCGAAGTAAGCTTGGCCCAGCTCACCCGGTGCCAGCGAGGCGATGACCATCAAGAATGCGAAGTGGCCGAGCCAGAGTATCACGCCATTACTGGCGGCCGGAAACCCGACCCGCAGTATCCGCCGCGCTACCGACCACTCCACCCTCATCAGCCTCGCTCGCAACCGCAGCCCGGTCCAGTGACTGTTCAGAACCAGCAGTATCAGCAGCAGCCCAAAGGCGCGCGCCACGATCGTGCCGCCAACTATGCCGTCAACTCCCAACGCTGGCACGGGTCCGCAGCCGAATGCCAGCAGCACAGAAGCGGCCACATTGACCACGTTCATCGCCGCAAAGATGTACATCGGCCTTCGCATATCGCCTATGCCACGCAACGCCGCCCCGCCTACGAAGCAGACGCTCATGAACGCCAGCCCGAGCCCGTCCAGACGCAGATAGCGGACCGCAATCCGAAACGTCTCGCCCTGCATACGCTGTAACGAGGCGAACGTCGGCGCAGAAAGGAAGAACACCACGAAACAGCAGACGCCCAAGAAGGCTGCCAGCGTCATCGACTGGTTGCAAAACCGGTTCGCCTCGGCCCGCCGGCTCGCACCCCAGGAGCGGGCCACTAGAGCGGTCGTGCCTGTGCCGACAAGCGAAAAGAGAAGCGAGCCGAGCCAGGAGACGTAAGCGGCCAGGCCGACGGCTGAGAGCGCATCGTTGCTTATCCGACCGGCAAGAAAGGTGTCGAAAATGCCAACGAACGAAGTGAGTAGCTGCTCGCCGAGCACGGGCAGTGCCAGTCGGAGCACGAGCGACCGGATCGGGCCGCGAACCAAATCGGGCTCCACCCGCAGCCGTTCGTCCGCCAGCCGGGCTCGATGCTCTTCCCCCTCGAGCCCGTCCACGGCCGGTATGTCGCGGCCTGCCCTGCCCGTGCTCTCAGACTCTGAGGCCATCCTGTCTCCTGCGAGTTCGCTAAGGATCCAGCTGTCGCGCCCGTCAAGACGCGTGCAAAGGACCCGGCTGATTCCCTGTCCGAAGCCCGTGGCCTTACTCTGTTGTGCATCAAGCGAGGACACTCGCCTCCCTGACGAGGGCAAGCGACGGACAGGAGCATCTCTCCTACGTGACGGTTCCGTCGTTCTCTGACTGCTGCTTACCGGCAGGATTCAAGCTGTCAAGCGGGAGGTCAGCTCAAGCGGCTTGCAACGGCGAGCCGAACCGGCTGGCCAGCTGCGGCCTGCGGAAGGCTACCGCTAGGCCTATCTAGCCGTTAGCGGAAGACTGCCTTAAGCTGTGCCTATCGTAGCGACATTTGTCGCGACGGGCCAATGCGCAGCAGCCGTAGCTGCAGGGCAGTCCAAGACTACTTCGTGGCCGCCGGTCAACAGATCGTCGCCTGCCACGGTGTTGCTCTCCTGCACGCGCCGGCTTGGCGGCATGTGCTCGCAGCCTGCAACACGCCGCCGGCACTCATGCTGACTGGCTTGCCAACCGCGTTTCTATCGGGTACTAATGCGGCGGCTACGCCGCTTTGATGGCGCGAGACTGCGCCTGTGGTGCTGAGCGGATGGGGAGCAGAGCATGCGTCTGGAGAATGCCCCGGACCTGAAGGAGCTGATGCCACGGCTGCAGCGGGTCTTCGAGCTGGCGTGCCAGAAGGTGATGGACCTGGACCGGAGCTGGGACCCGGCGCGTGGTGCGCCGGTCTTTACCGTGCAGGGCAAGTATACGACCCGCGGCTGTACGGAATGGACCGAAGGGTTTCAGTACGGCTGCGCGCTGCTGTGCTACGACGCGACCGGCGAGCGTGCGCTGCTACAGCTGGGTCGGCAGAGAACGCTGGAACGGATGGCACAGCACTTGACGCATATCGGCGTGCACGACCACGGGTTCAACACTATCTCGACGTTTGGCCAACTGCGCCGACTGGCCCTGGAGCGTCGCTTCGAGCCGCCGGCAGCGGAGCTGAAACTCTACGAGCTGGCGATACGGGTCAGCGGGGCGGTACAGGCCGCACGTTGGACTACGATCCTGGATGAGGACGGCCAACGCACCGCAGGGTTCATTCACTCGTTCTGTGGCCCGCATTCTTTGTTCTCTGATACGATTCGTTCACTGCGCGTGCTCGGGCTCGCTTGGCGGCTTGGCCAACTGCTCATGGCTGAGAACGATCGGCGCGTTTCCCTCCTTGCTCGGCTGGCCCAACACGGGCTTACCACCGCCCGCTACAACGTCTACTACGGAGAAGGTCGCGACCAGTACGATCGGGAACCAGGTCGAGTTGCACACGAATCGCTGTTCAACGTCACCGATGGCCGCTACCGCTGCCCGTCAACCCAACAAGGGTACTCACCGTTCAGCACATGGACACGCGGACTCGCCTGGATCCTCTGTGGCTACGCCGAACAGCTAGAGTTCCTTGCCACGATAGAGCCAGACTGCTGGCGTGAGGAGATGCAGCGGCATTTGGCAGCCGAGCTGCCAGCGGCCGATAGCGAATCAGGCTCGAAACTGCTCGATAAGCAATACCTTACGGCATCGTTTCTGCGCGCGGCGGAGGCAACCGCCGAATGGTATATCCGCCACAGTTTCGCCGACGGCATGGTGTTCTGGGATTCCGGCGCGCCAAGCTTGCCGCCTGAACCAGACTGGTTGGAGCAGCGGAGCGATCCTTACGCTGTAGATGAGCCGATCGACTCGTCGGCGGCGGCCATTGCTGCGCAGGGGTTCATCAGACTTGGCAACTACCTCAGGAACCGGTCTGAAAAGGAGCGTGCGGAACGGTACAGCGCAGCGGCACGTCTGATCGCAAAGACACTTTTCGACCACCCTTATCTCAGCACCGAGCCGGCCCATCAGGGTCTAGTGCTACATTCCGTATACCATAGACCGAACGGCTGGGACTACGTGCCGCCGGGAGCTAAGGTGCCCTGCGGCGAGTCCAGCCTCTGGGGTGATTATCATGCCTTGGAATTGGCCCTGCTGCTCAAACGTGCGGATCAGCAAGAGCCCTACGTTACTTTCTTCAGCCCCTAGCGCGGCCAGATCCGCCGGCCGGCTGGGCTCCGCTTCCGAACCCTCTTAGGCTACAATACCTCAGCAGGGCTTGATACAGTGTACTAGCCGTGCGGGGGCCGAGACGTGATGCACGCACAGGTGTTTAAGGCTGCAGAGTGAGCCCGGCGTGGAGGGGCTGTCCTGCCGCTTCGGAACAGGGGCAAACCGGCCGTGCGCCGAGGCGAATCGGCGCCAGGCCGTTCTGTAGACTGAGC
>FWPU01012967.1_pt1 | contig 10790 bp, 11 predicted proteins | sample 2228361 | NCBI WGS metagenome assembly FWPU01 (sample SAMEA103939777, study PRJEB20133) | metagenome | reverse complement strand
TTACAAAGACGCCCACAAAGCGGGGCAGCCGGGCGGCGTCGTGCTCCTGACGGAGCCCGGCTACGATGTAAGCCGCCTCCTCGGGCTTCACGTAGCGGGGGGATTTGGGGTAAAAGATGAAGCCCAGCAGGTCGGCCCCGGCCTCCACGGCCACCCGGGCGTCGGCCAGGTTGGTGATGCCGCAGATTTTGACATGGATCTTCTGGTAGAGGGTCATGATGCCTCTTCTGGCATGGTCAGGGGGGAATCACCTCAGCGCCGGCCGGCCCGTTCCTGTTGGGGGAGCTTGCAGAAGGTTTCGCCCACCAGGATGGCATCGCAGCCCATCTCGGCCATGCGGCGGACGTCGTCCGGGGTGCGGATGCCGCTCTCGCCCACCACCACCTTGCCGGCCGGAATCCGGGCCCGAAGCCGTGCTGTGTTCTCCATGTCCACCTGGAAGGTACGCAGGTCCCGGTTGTTGATGCCGATGATGTGGGCGTCCATGGCCAGAGCCCGTTCCAGCTCTTCCTGGTCGTGGACCTCCACCAGGGCCTGCATGCCCAGGGAGGTGGTGAGCTGGTAGAGCTCCCGCAATTCCCGGTCGCTGAGGACGGCGACGATAAGGAGCAGCGCGTCCGCGCCGGCCATGCGCGCCTCGTAGACCTGATATTCGTGGTAGATGAAATCCTTGCGCAGCACTGGCAAAGGCTGTTTGATCTCCCGTAGCCGCTCTTTGATGGCGGTGAGATAGGCCAGCTTACCCTGGAAAAAGCGGCTGTCGGTCAGGCAGGAGATGGCTGCCGCGCCGTTGCGGGCGTAGGTTTCGGCGATCAGCTCCGGATCCCAGTCGTGGGCGATCAGTCCCTTGGAGGGGCTGGCCCGCTTCACCTCGGCGATGAGGCTGGCCCCAGGCCGGGCTGTCAGAGCGCCGGCGAAGTCCAGGGGCGTCGGCGCCAGGTGGGCAAAGGCTTTCACCTGGGCCAGGGGAACTTCCTCCATCTGCTTGGGGACCTCCTGGCGCTTCCAGGCCATGATGAGCTCCAGGACCTCGCCCTTGTGTTTGGCAATATCCAGCTTGGAGGGTGTCATGGCGTCTCTCCGGCAAAGGACTGGCTCATGCGGATGAAGCGTTCCAGGACATCCAACGCGGCGCCGCTGTCCAGGCTTTCCCGGGCCATGGCCAGCCCCTGGCCCAGATCGTCGTCCTCGGTGGTCAGGGCAGCGGCCGCGTTGAGGAGCACAGCATCCCGCATGGGGCCGTGGATCTCACCGCTGAGGATGCCCCGGGTGATCCGGGCGTTCTGAGTCGCGTCGCCTCCCAGGATGGCCGAGAGTTCGGCCCGAGGCAGGCCCAACTCCTCGGGGTCCAGCTCAAAAGTGCGGACCTGGCCGTTCCGGTAGTGGCTCACCCGGCTGACGCCGATGATACTCAGCTCGTCCAGGCCGCCCGCGCCGTGGACCACGTAGGCGGCCCGCTTGCCCATCTGGCCCAGGACCCGGGCCAGGGGTTCGGTCAGGGCGGGGTCGTAGACGCCCACCAGGAGGTTGCTGGCGTCGGCCGGGTTGGTGAGGGGGCCCAGGATGTTGAAGATGGTGCGGGCGGAGATCTCCCGTCGGGGGCCGATGGCGAAGCGCATGGCCGGGTGGTAGAGGGGTGCGAAGAGGAAGGCGATGCCCACCTCTTCGATGCAGGCCGCGGCCTGTTCTGCCGTCAGGTTGATGTTGACGCCCAGGGCATCCAGCACATCGGCTGCGCCACATTTGCTGCTGACCGAGCGGTTGCCGTGTTTGGCCACCTTCACGCCGCTGCCGGCCACCACGAAGGCCGCGGTGGTGCTGATGTTGAAGGTGCCGCTGCGGTCGCCGCCGGTGCCCACCACATCCACCAGCACCGCGCCGTCGATCTGGGGGCGGACCTGGACGGCGCTGCGCTTCATGGCGTTGGCGCAGCCGGTGATCTCGTCCACCGTTTCTCCCTTCATGCGCAGGGCAGCCAGGAACGCGCCGATCTGGGCCGGCGTGGCCTCTCCCTGCATGATCTCGCTCATGGCTGCATCGGCCTGCTCTACGGTGAGATCCTGGTGTGCGAAGAGCAGGTGAATGGCCGTTTGAATGGCACTTTGAGACATGGGTCCTCCTTCCGTCAGATCAAAATCCATCGGCCAAGGTGGCCTGGAAAAGTGCCTCTACCCAGGCGGCCGCCGTGGCCTCATCCACGGGTTGTTCCAGGGCCGCACCACAGCGTATCAGGGCCGCGGCCAGGGTCTCCTGGAGAAACGCCCGGGAGGCGGCCGCCTCTCCGCTCCAGGAACTTTCCTCCAGGGATTGGAGCCCCAGCAGCAGGTAGCAGACGTCGTGCAGGGGCAGGAGGCGGCGGTAGACCTGGATACGCTGATCCAGGGTCGGTTGGGGCAGCCCGGCCAGGTAGTGGGCCAGCCATCTCTCCTGGCCGTGGGGCGGCAATGCGGCCTGGCTGTGGTGCAAAAAGCGCGCCACCTCCAGGGCCGGGTCGCCCAGTCCAAACATTTCCCAGTCCACCAGCACCGTCTGCCCGTGATGGGCCAGGCAGTTCTCCAGCTTCAAATCGCCGTGTACCGGTGTGGGTACGGCCTGCTGCCAGAGGGGGAGGTGTTCCGCCACCAGGGCGTCGGCCCGTTCCACCCAGCTTTTAAACAGGCGGGCCAGCTCCGGCACGGGCAGCCCGTCCAGCCAGGGGTGGATCTGGGCGAAGCTGCCCTGTTCAATGCGCCAGTAGAAGTCCAGGTTGATGGGGTGGGGGCAGAAGCGGCGCACCTGGCTCACGTCGCCCCGGTGGAGGGCCGCCACCGCCTGGGCCAGTCCCTCCATCTCGCCGTCGTCCCGGGCCTCCACCGGTTGCCCCGGCACCCACTCGTAGATCAGCACCTGGCGGGAGAGGCCGGTGGGGTAGCGGTCGTACCAGAGGGGGCGGGGGGCCAGGCCGTCTGCGGCGAAGAGCTGCTGGCCGTCGTATTGGCGGCGGCTGCGGGCCTGGCCGGCATCCAGGTAGAGCTTGAGTACCGCCTCCTGGCCCCGGCAGTGCACCCGCCAGAGCAGATTGTCCCGCCCTTCCCAGGCGTCCACCATTTCCACCGGTTGGCCCAGGAAGTGGCTGGTGGGCGCGGCGGTGAGGTATCGGTGGATGGAGGGGGTTAGCTCGGTGACCTTTTGGCCGCTCATCGTCCTGCTCCACGATCCTGTCCGTTGCCGGCCCGGATCTGGAGGAAGTTGTCCAGCAGCTGTTTGCCGCACTCGGTCAGGATGCTTTCCGGGTGGAACTGGACCCCGTAGATGGGCAGCTCCCGGTGCTGCAGGCCCATGAGCTCCCCTTCCGGCGTATAGGCGGTGGCTTCCAGCTCGGGGGGCAGGGGCTCGGCCACGATCAGGCTGTGGTAGCGGGTGGCGGTGAACGGGCTGGGCAGCCCCCGGAACACGCCCACGCCCTGGTGGAGGATGGGGCTGACCTTGCCGTGCATGAGCCGGGGCGCCCGCACCACCTGGCCGCCGAAGACGTGGCCAATGCACTGCTGGCCCAGGCAGACGCCCAGGATGGGGGTGTGGCGGCCCAGGATGCGGATCACGTCGTTGCTGATGCCGCTGTCCTTCTCGGGCGTGCCGGGGCCCGGGCTGATGACGATGTGGCTGGGCTGCAGTTCGGCCAGCTCCTCCACATCGATTTCGTCGTTCCGCCAGACCCGGATCTCTGCCCCTCGATAGGCGGCGGGCGCGTCCTCCCGGCGGGCCAGTTCACCCAGGAACTGCACCAAATTGTAGGTGAAACTGTCGTAGTTGTCTATCACCGCGATCATGGGTGGCTCCTCTCAGACAGCCGATGCGGCTGCTTTCTCCGCCTTCTTGCGCCGCCGTTCCGCCCCGCGACTGATCTTGTTCCAGACGCCGGTGAAGCCCATGGCCTTCTTCACTTCCAGGAGGGTGGCCTGGGCTTCCTGTCGCGCCCGCTGGGTACCTTCGTAGATCAGCTCATCCACCAGGCCCGTCTGGCTCTCGTAGTAGGCCCGCCGCTCCCGGATGGGCGCCAGGAAATTCTCCAGCGCGATGAAGAGCTTCTCCTTGACCTCCACGTCGCCTACCTTGCCGGCCCGATAGCGGGCCTTCAGATCCTCCACCTCTTCCTTGTTGGGGTTGAAGAAGTCATGGTAGATGAAGACCGGGTTCCCCTCCACCTGGCCGGGGATGTCGGCCCGGATGCGGTTGGGGTCGGTGAACATGCCCATGACCCGCCGGCGCACGGTGGCGGTGTCGTCGCTGAGGAAGATGGCGTTGTCCAGGCTCTTGCTCATCTTGGCCTGGCCGTCGGTGCCCACCAGGGTGCCGCCCACCACGTAGGCTTCGGGGATGGGGAAGACTTCGCCGTAGGCGTTGTTGAAGCGCCGGGCAATCTGACGGGTCAGCTCCACGTGGCTCTCGTTGTCCTTCCCCACGGGCACCAGGTGTGCCCGGGGCAGCAGGATATCCGCCGCCTGGAGCACCGGGTAGCCCAGGAGGTTGTAGGGGATCTGCTCGAAGTGGGCGGCCTGGGCCATGTCTTTGATGGTAGGCAGCTGCTGGAGGCGCTCCACGGTGATCAGCCCGCTGATCAGCAGTTGCAGCTCGTAGGTCTCGTGGATGGCCGACTGCAGGCAGAAGGTGACCTTGTGGGGATCGATGCCGATGGCCAGATGGTCCAGGACGATGGCCCGGGCGTTGTCGGCAATGGCCAGGATGTCTTCCTTATCCGGCTTGGTGGTAAGCATGTGCAGGTCCGCGATGAGGAAGAAGCATTCGTATTTGTCCTGCAGGGCCAGTCGGTGCCGATGGCTGCCCACATAGTGGCCCAGGTGTAGCTTGCCCGTGGGGCGGTCACCGGTGAGGATACGTTTGCGTTCGGTCATGGTGGGTTCTCCTTAATCTTCAATCTTCAATCTTCAATCTTCAATCTTCATAACCCCTTCTCTGCCTGCTCTACCGCCACCGCCAGGGCTCGGGCTTTGTTCAGGGATTCGTTGTATTCGTAGGTGGGGTCGCTGTCGGCCACGATGCCGCCGCCGGCCTGGAGGTAGCAGGTTTTCCCCTTCATGGTGATGGTGCGAATGGTGATGCAGGTATCCATGGTGCCGTCGTAGTCGATGTAGCCCACCGCGCCGGCGTAGGGGCCCCGGCGGGTGCCCTCCAATTCCTCGATGATCTCCATGGCCCGCACCTTGGGCGCGCCGCTGACGGTGCCCGCCGGGAAGGTGGCCCGGAGCAGGCTGAAGGCGTCGTGGTCGGGCTGAATGCGCCCCCGCACGTCGCTGACGATGTGCATCACGTGGCTGTAGCGTTCCACCGCCATCATGGTGGGGACGGTCACTGTGCCGTACTGGCAGACCCGTCCCAGGTCGTTGCGTCCCAGGTCCACCAGCATCACATGCTCGGCCTGTTCCTTAGGGTCAGCCAGGAGTTCCTCCGCCAGGGCTGCGTCCTCCTCGGGCGAACGTCCCCGCCAGCGGGTACCGGCGATGGGGTGCAGGTAGGCGATGCCATCCTCCAGGCGGACGTGCATCTCCGGGCTGGAGCCGATGAGCCGCACCGGGTCGCCGTCCACCCCGGCCACGCCGCTGAAATCCAGGAAGAACATGTAGGGCGAAGGGTTCAGCATGCGCAGGGCCCGGTAGATGGTAAACGGGTCGGCCTCGGTTTCCCGGCTGAGGCGTTGGCTGAGGACCACCTGGAAGATGTCCCCGGCGGCGATGTACTCCTTGGCCCGGCGCACGTTTTCTTCGTGTTGAGCCTGGGTGAAGTTGCTGCGCCACTGGGCGCCGTTGGCACAGGGTTTTGTCTCCGGCGGGACCAGGGGACGGCGAAGGTCGGCCACGATGTTTTCGATGCGAGCCACCGCGTCCGCATAGGCGGCCCGCAGGTCGCCCTCCATGCGCATGTTGGCGATGACCGTGATCTTGTGGCGTACATGGTCGAAGACCACCAGGTTGTCGCTGAAGAGCAAGATCATGTCGGGGACATCCAGATCCCGGCTGGCCGTGGTGGGCAACCGCTCCATGAAGCGCACCAGGTCATAGCCGAAATAGCCCACCACGCCCCCAGTGAAGCGAGGCAGGCCTGGCAGGTTGACCGGCCTGCGCTCGGCCATCAGCCGCTTGACCACTTCCAACGAGTCGCCGTGCTGAACCTCCAGGATGGAGCCGCCTGCGCCTCCGATGACCGTCGTGTCGCCCGTGGCCACGGCCGACATGGGCGCATGCACGCCGATAAAGCTGTACCGCCCCAGCTGTTCCCCCTTTTCCACCGATTCCAACAGGAAGCTGGGACCCCGATGGTTGGCCCGCAGCTTGAGATAGACCGAGACCGGCGTCTCCAGGTCGGCCGGCAGGTCCCGATGGACGGCCACCAGGTTACCCTGGGTGGCCAGGGACCGGATCTCTTCCAGGGTCGGCTGATAGTGAGACATACGATTGCACCCCCGTGCCAGTAGCTGTCTGTTGTCCAATGTCCAACGGATGCCACAAAAAAACCTCGCCGCCACACACAGTTCGTACCGAACCTGTGCATGGGGACGAGGCCAGATACCCCGCGGTGCCACCCCGCTTAGACCGGCGGCCCCCTGGGGACCTAAACAAAAACCCCTGCGTGAAACGCAAGGGGAGTCGCCAGTCTCACTCTGTGGGAACAGGAGCCCGCTCCGATTCCCTGCGCCCTGATAACGGTGGCGCTTCCGGGACAGTCTACTGGGATGGCTATTGAAAGCATCATCCGTTCGATGTCCGACTCCCCAGCCCATTCACCGCCTGCGCTGTTGTCTCCTTCCCAGCAACCGGAGACTCTCTGGAACCCGCTTTGGCGGCTACTCTTCTGGTTCACCGTCGTTCTGGAACTCATTTTGTACCCCATTTATACCTGTCTGGAGGGCGTTTGTCAAGATCCGATTCCGGACGCGTTTCACCTTTTTGACCCTTTTGCTACCCGTTTGCCCGGTGCCCTGGGCCTACGGCTTTCCCTGTCGGATGGGACAGGGCAGGCCTGTCTCTGGCGCCCGGTCAGGACTGTCCGCCACGCCGTGGTCGGCTTCCGCACCGTGCGCTATGCTGTAGATGTCCAACGCCGGATCGCAAGATCCCCGGCTTCAAGAGCTGGTAAGGACAAGAAACATGGCAGCCATTACGGCCCATCCGTGATGCGACCTGGAACACGTCATGATACGTCATGATTAGGACATGATGAGGACACGATTAGGAAAGGAGCCAGAGATGAGTTACGTCATTGGCCTGTTTGACGAAGAACACCTGAACGAGCTGGTGGAACAGCTGAAGGATCACGGGATGGAGGACCACTATCGGGTGATCGACCGGGGGGTGCTTGGCACCAGAGGCTTCGTGGCCGTGCCCGGCACCGATGCCGGCGGCACCGCCGGGGTCGCATCCGCCGGCGTCATCCATGTGGGCGCTACCGACCTGGATGCTGAAGATCTGAACATCGACGATGTGTTGGATGAGTATGGTTTTGACGACGAGGAGAAGGGCTTTTTCGTCCGCAGCATCGAAGATGGCGCCAGCATGGTTGTGGTGGAAGTCCCTCCGGATCAGGCGGATGCCGTCTCCCAGATGATGGAAGAGGCCCAGGCCCAACACGTGTACGTCAGCGTGTAATTTCCTGGCTAACCTCCCAGACAAGACAGACACGACGACAGACACGACAGACAGGAAGTTGATACGAGAGGAGTTGATTCGAATGGCACAGCCAAGATTACTTTCCGCCTCCACGATGATGGGCGATGATGTAGTGAACCCCCAGGGAGAGAAGCTGGGGACCCTGAAGGAGTTGATGATCCGGGTGAACGATGGCCGTATCGAATACGCGGTGCTCTCCTTCGACGAAGGCCTGCTGGAAAACCTGCTGGGCACCAACAAACTGTTCGCCATTCCCTGGCAACTGTTGCAGTTGGACGCCGACAACCATCGCTTCATCCTGGATGTGGATGATGAAGTATTGGAGAATGCGCCGGGTTTTGACCGGGATCACTGGCCCGACCATAGCCACTCGTATTGGACGTCTGAGATCCACGGGTACTACAACCGGTACGTAGTCGGCTAAGGCAACCGCTTCCCTGGTTCGTGGTGCGCCCGGCGTCCCACAGACCACGGGCCGGCCCAGGGTCAGCGAGCTGGCGGATTGTACGCCGTTCCAGTTGACCGCCTACTGGCAGATTCGCACCCTGTTACATCGTTCATTGAACACCGCTCTGTACATGACAAGACCGCGATAGAGCGTTCAACCATGAAGGAGGCATATTATGTTACGCTGGGCGCTGATTTTCTTGATTGTGGCACTGGTCGCCGCGGCCCTGGGCTTCGGCGGTATCGCAGGCGCCGCAGCCGGCATCGCCAAGATTCTGTTCTGGGTGTTCGTGGCCCTGTTCATCATCTCCCTATTCTTCGGCCGCCGGGCTGTGACGTAAGCTTTCCCCCGAAGTGAGTGGATGCGTAGAAGCCAGCTCCATTTCAGCGGAGCTGGCTTCTACGCGTGTGAGCATCTGAGCATCCCCACCTCATTATTTGTCCCATCATCATTTCATGATTGACTCCCCTGTAAAAAGGACATTTTTGAACGCAAGGGCGCAAAGGCGCAAAGAAACGCTGGAGAGAAAGAGAGAAAGAGAGAAGAGAGAATCAACGGTTGCCACTTTATCTATAAAACATGTATAATGGCCAGGTCGCACCTCATCTGATGCCAGCCCGCCCCTGTACGACTTCTTGCAGCGGGGCGGGTTCACCATACAGATTGCGCAGGTGTCTTTTGCTTCGCTGGTTAGGACCGGTCTGCCTCGCCATGGTTTTGTTGGGCTGTCAGCCCATCGGCCCCATGCCCGTCGATTCGGACCCGCCTGACGATCCACAATCGAATGCATTTGCGTCGCTGCCATCTGTGGTCCAGCCGGTTGAGCCATCTCCAAAGCCCGATGAAGACGGGCGTGCATCTGTTCAGATGTATCCACCGGCCTGGGTGGCCCGTGGCGAAGAGGTGTACCGACAGAACTACTGTGGCACCTGCCATGAACTGGTGTCCATCGGTGCCGGTGGTATCTTTGGCCCCACACACAACCAGATGGCTGTGGTGGCCGGGGCTCGCATCCAGGAGCCGGACTATTCAGGGAAGGCCACCACAGCGGCCGAGTACATCCTGGAAAGCATCGTTGAGCCGGATCTCTACCTGGTCGCAGATTACCGGTTGACCGCACACCGGATGCCTTCCTACCGGCATCTCCCTCTGGGCGATCTGGAGGCCCTGGTGGCGTTCCTGATGGCTCAAGATTGATGGCCCAAAATTGAGGCGCCGCCTGTTCCACCTCTGACTTCGTGCATTGACCGCTTTTTCGCGTCCCCAAACGGTTGTTTGATTCCCAGTACTCATGAAAGGAGATCGACATGAATCGACGTCAACCCCGTTTGTTGTCCCTCTTTCTGATATTGGCCCTGCTGCTCACCTTGGCACCCTGGGGAGGGACTGCCTTGGCCAATTCCCACACCGGGGAGCTGGTGGCTGAGGGCTTCAACGGCCCCATGGGCATCCTGGTGGCCCCCGATGGCAGCATCTGGGTCATCGACAGTGGCCTGGGCGGGGAGACCGAGTTCCCCTTCCTGGATCCGGCGTCGGGCCAGGAGGTGACGGCCCGGTACGGCGATTCGGCGCGCATTGTCCGCATCGACGAGACGGGCGAGCAGACGGTGGTGGCCAACCTGCCCTCCATTTCGGCCGGCCAGGATATGTTGGGTGGAGCCCGCCTGGCCTTCCTGGATGGCACCCTCTACGCCACCAGCAGCCAATGGCTGGGTGATCCGACTACCAGCCCACCGGTGGATACCATCGCGGCGGTGGTCAAGGTGGAGGATGGCGCCATCACGGCGGTGGCCAGCACCTGGGCCTTTGAGGCAGCCAGCAATCCCGACGGCTTGATCTACGATTCCCACCCCTATGGCCTGGCGGCTGGCCCCGACGGTATGCTCTGGGTGGCGGACTCCGCGTCCAACGATCTCCTGAAGGTGGACCCGGCCACCGGTGCCATCGAGCTGGTGACCGTTTTCGAAGGCGTGCCCGCCCCTTTCCCCAACCCCATCCGGGGTGACGCCATGGAGACCGATCCGGTGCCCACGGGGGTGGCCGTGGGCGCGGATGGCAACGTCTATGTGGCGCTCCTCCCCGGCTTCCCGTTCACTCCCGGCTCTGCCAAGGTCATGCAGATCTCGGCGGATGGCGCGGCCGTGGACTACGCCACCGGGTTGACCATGCTCACCGACGTCCAGGCTGGCCCGGACGGCTCCCTGTATGCCGTCCAGTTCGCGGTCTTCGGCGAGCAGGGTCCTGTGCCCAACAGCGGCGCCATTGTGCGGGTCCAGGAGGGCGACGCCTCCCAGGCGGTGGTGGAGGGTCTTTCCTTCCCCACGGCCATTGCCTTTAACGAGGCGGGCGATGCCTACGTGACCGTCAACGGCGTGGGGGCGCCGGGTTCGGGTGCGGTGGTGAGGTTTGCCGGCCTGGCCTCCGGTGATATGGCCGAAGCGGAAGGGATGGCGGAAGAGGCCGAGGAGGCAGTGCCTCCACCGGACCAACTGCCCCAGACCGGCGTGGCCGCTAATTCCCTGTCCTTGAGTGTGGCGGTGGCCGGCCTGGTCCTGCTGGCCCTGGTGGGCGGTGTGGCCTGGCGGCGTCGCCAGGGGTAAACATCCCCTGAATCGCCGCTGGCGTCGGCCAAAGGCAACCGATTTTCTATCCGAACCACACAGGATTGAAACGGACGGGTT
>FWPU01009930.1_pt1 | contig 10790 bp, 11 predicted proteins | sample 2228361 | NCBI WGS metagenome assembly FWPU01 (sample SAMEA103939777, study PRJEB20133) | metagenome | reverse complement strand
CCCGCCAACGACGAGGTAGTCGTCGGCCCCGAACTTTTCCACAACCTGGGAGATGGCGCCAATCGCGCCGGGTTTTTCCGCCTCGCGCGCGCTTTCCTCGTAAGAGTAACGAACAACGGCGCCGAACTTCTTCCGCTTCACTGTTTCCTCGATGCGGCGCTGGCTGGAGGCGAGGGAAACAATAATGTCCCTTATTCCGGCCTCAGCCAGTTTCCGAATAATTATTGACAAAGCGGGTTCTCCGGCCAGCGGAAGAAGCACTTTGGGCGTCCTCAGGCTAATTGGAAAAAGCCTCGTCGCATACCCGCCGGCCAGTATGAGTGCCTTCACTTCACCACAACCTACACCGTCGACCGCGTAGCAGTCGACAAGCCGTTTGTCATACTTTTTCATACTCAACCAATTTTAAACCCCACTGTGAAAAAGCTGCATGGGCATATTCAGGGCCTATGATATCCGCGGAGTGTACGGGAAGGACCTTGACGAAAAAATAATTGAAAAAATAGCGCGCGCTTCCGCCGTTTTCCTAGGCGGCGGCCGCCTCGTTGCCGCGTGCGACGTGAGGCCGTCGAGCCCGTCGCTCAAAAAAAGCCTGGTCAGGGCCCTCGTGGAAAATGGAGCGGAGGTGCTTGACTGCGGAACAATTCCAACGCCGTTGTTCTATTTCTCGATTGTGAGGAGCGAGTGCGGCGGTGGAGCCATGGTCACCGCATCCCACAACCCGCCTGAATACAACGGAGTAAAGGTGTGCGGAAAGAAAAACGGCCTTGTCAAAAAAATCGGATACGACACTGGGCTGGCTGAGATAGAAAAAATTGTTGAAAAAAAAGGGGTGGTGAAAAAGACTGCAAAAAAGGGTTCGGTCACCAAAAAAAACATAACCCCGGATTACGAGAAGCACGTGCTTGAAAAAATCAGGCCCAGGGCGCCGTTACGCATTGGCGTCGACTGCGGAAACGGGGTTGCTGGTTCAGTTGCGCCCGGGTTGTTCAGAAGACTCGGGTGCGAAGTCCACGAATTATACTGCGAACCCGACCCAGCGTTTCCGCACCATCTCCCGGACCCCATGAGGGAAGAGACGCTGGAGGACCTCAAAAGGCTGGTGAGAAAAGAAAAACTCGACCTGGGAATTGCTTTGGACGGCGACGGGGACAGAGTTGTTTTCATCGATGAGAAAGGCAACAACGTCAAGAGCGACGTCACGCTCGCGGTGTTCGCAGAAAAAATACTGGAAAAAAAGCCGCGGGCGACATTCATTTCCGAGGTTAAGGTGTCGCGCGGCGCGCTGGAGAGAATCCGGGAACTGGGGGGGAAAACAATTATGTGGAGGGTGGGCCACGCGCCCATACACGACAAAATGAAGACAACGGACGCCGAGGCAGCGGGCGAACTCAGCGGCCACTTTTACTTCAGGGAAAACTACGTGAACGACGACGGCCTATACGCTGCCGCGAAAATGATTGAAATGGTGTCCGAGGGAAAAAAACTGTCGGAACTCGCTGGAAGAGTGCCCAAATACTTTTCAACCCCGGAAATCAGGATTCACTGCCCGGACGAAAAAAAATTCTCTGTCGTGAAAAAGGTTTCCGCCTCGTTGAAGAAAAAATACGAAGTCATCACCGTCGACGGCGCGCGCGTCGAATTACCCAATGCCTGGGGACTAGTCAGGGCATCGAACACCGAGCCGGCCCTCACGCTGCGCTTCGAGGGAAAAACTGAAAAGGACTTGAAAGAAGTAAAGGGATTGATCGGTTCCGAGCTCGCGAGGCATGGAATAAAGATTCCTTGAGTGGAACCAAATGCTTTCCATCATCATCCCCACCCACGACGAGGAAAAAAGAATAAAGGGAACCCTTTTTCTGCTTATTGATTTTTTGGAAAAAAACCGGGCCGCATACGAAATCATCGTGGTCGACGACGGCACTGACAAAACCGCCTCCATAGTGGCCGGGCTCGGCAAAACAAACAAAAAAATCCGCCTCCTCCACTTCCCCAGTCGGCTTGGAAAAGGAGGCGCCGTAGTCGAGGGAATGAGGGTCGCGAAAGGCGATGCAGTCATTTACGACGCCGACGCCTCGACTCCGCCCAGCGAAATACCGAAGCTTGTTAAAGGACTGAGAAAAGCCGACGTGGTAGCGGGCTCAAGGAAACTCCCTGATTCAGTCGTGCACGGCCTTCCCCTGACAAGGGCGGTTGCCAGCGCGGTCTTTTCATTCCTGGCGAATCTTTTTTTCAGCCTTGGCGTAAAAGACACCCAGTGCGGGTTCAAGGCAGTGCGGCGAGCTGCTTGCAAAAAACTCGTTCACGGGTTCGTTTCAAGGGGCTTTGAATGGGACGTTGAACTGCTTGCTCGCGCGAAGCGGAGCGGAATGAAAATCCTCGAAGTCCCCGTTGAATGGACCCACCGCGGCGGCACCACGCTGAGAATGAAGGATGTTTGGAAAATGTTCTGGGGACTCGTTGCTCTCAAGAAAACCCTGGAATGAAGCGAAGGAACCACAGCAATGGATTTATTGCAAAGAAATAAACAAGCACGAGCCCGAGGGAGAGGAGCGGGAGGAAAACAACCGCCTGGGCGGAAAGGGTTTTTCCAACAAAATAAATGCCTGCAGCCACGGCCAAAAAACCAATGACTACCAAGTCCTCCGATGCTCTTCCAGTCACCGCCTGCCCGCGCACGCGGCGGCTCGAGAATGGCTTGAGCCAAGCGACTCCCGAGCGCGTGAAGGAATCCTCGACCAAGTGAATCAAGTAACCAGAAACTATGCCGGGAGCCGCCAGAAAAACAAGTTCGTTGGCCACGCCTTTCAGGAACAAGAAAACAGCTGTCCAGAAGACTCCGGAAACAACAAGCCCGGCCAATGAATGCATTATGCCGCGGTGCTCGCCGCGCCAAAAAACCCTTGTCGGAAAATACACGACCATTTTAGTCAGGCGCCCGGCAGCCATGAACACTGGGTCAAGTTTCCTCAACCACCGTATCCCAATGCCGTGGAAAATCCTCGCGTCCTCCGCGTCCACGTCCGGCAACAACACGCCAAGCGCAGTGCCGAACAAAAAAACAACCGCGGCGCTTGAACCAACCACTCCTTTTTCATACCACGCAAGCAGGTTTGCGCCGGCAAGCGCGACGGCGACGAGCAAGTGGTTTTTGCCCATCATGAAAAAAAAGCAACAGACGCGATTAATTAAAGGAACCGGAAGAAGCCGGCCAGCACAGCAAAAAAGCCCGCCGCGCCGCTTTTTCCAGGCACGCTGAAAAACACTGTCGAGCCGCTCACGCGCCTCACCCGAGTCAAGGAAAGCCTGACCGAGTAATCGCCCGAAAATTCTTCCGCATCAAAGAAAAGTGTTTTTTCCACTACCTCCCTTGCATTCACCGAAAACCCGGGGCTCGCGGCCCTCGCCACCACTGCTCCCTTGGAATCAACCAGCTCAGCTTCAATCTGGATGTTTTCGAGTTCAAGGCACCACGGGTTCTCCACGCGGGCAACCGCCTTCACCAAACCGCTCGAAACGCCTGCATCAGCGCCGGCCAGCCTCACCTCGGGCGTTACCCCCTCGCAACCCGGCGGCGCAGCCACGTCCACGAAAACAAAACCCTGCGCAACAGAAACTTGTCCAGCGCTCGCTGCAAAAAAAGACGACACGAAAGTGAACAAAAATACTGCGCCCCTCAATCCACTGCCTCCGAAAGAGAGAAGGCAGTCCACTAGTATTTAAGCATTATTGGATATTTAAGCGCCTTAACCCATCGTGTATTCCCGCGTGGAAGTTACTTCCTCGTATATGCTTGAGAGCAGGTCGTAGTGCTTTTGCTCAAAACGCGCCAGCGCAGAAAACAACTTCTTCCCGTCCGCGTCCTCCACCTTCTCAGCCATTCCGGCATAAAAGTCCCGGAACTCCAGCTCAATCCCCATCGCCCTCAAAATGCCCTGAATCTCGTTCTTCTTCAACTCATCCGACTCGCCCAGCAGTTTTTTGAACCCGGGCGGCCTTTCACTAATGCGTTTTCTCTCGCCCGCCTTTAGCCCCCGCCACCCGCCCTTTTCTTGGAGGGACGCCTTGAGTTCCTCAAGCATCCTGCGGTGGAGTTCTTCCTCGCCCGCAAGGAACCTGAAAAACGACGCAACGTCCCTGAAAGAAGCCCTGCCGGCCAGCCACAAGTAGGCTTTTCTGCCGACTATTTCGCCCTTGATTGCCAACTCAAGCCCTTCGCGGACGAAATCGGTTTTCTCCAACACGACCTTGTATTCTTTCTCGAATCTGGTAAGCGCTTTGAAATCAGCCACGGTAAGAAAAGGCCGGCGTTTAAAAAATAACTGCTTGTCCAGAGAATGCAGGGGGAGAGATTCCCTACACCGAAAACGCCGAAGGCGTTTTCCAGTGCTTTCGAACTCTCGAAGGGCCTAAGCCCACGGGATTTCTTCAGCCGCGGCCCGCTACACCGGCGATTGCGAAGCAATCGCCCCACGTCGTCTTAAGTCCCGCGCATTTTCCGTCGCTGCGCCGGCGAATGCGCGAGCATTCGCCCAGCAGTTCCAGGCTCTGCCACCCCTGCAGTAAAGAGTAGAAAATGGTTGAATAAAAAGAAGGACCGCGCAAGCCGGCGTCCTACACCGGCGTTGGCGAAGCCAACGCCCTACGTCGTCACTTGCCTTTGACTTCCTTCTTTCTCGCGCGCTTGGGCCTTAAAGTCAGATAACCGCATTTTCGGCAGCGCTCCGCGCCCCGCGCGTTGCGCGCCTTGCACTTCCTGCACACCCACACCAGTGAAAGAGCCTTGTCCGCTACTGGAAATTTTCCCATCAAAACCACTGTAGAACGAGCAAAATAAAGTGCAGCGCGTTGAATAAAAAACATTCGAATTAAAAATAATTGTGCCTCAGTAGCTCAGTGGCACAAACCGCTGGCCGGTGCCCCGGGCACCGGCTGGTTAGCGCTAGAGAGCGTTCCCTTGGTAAAACTGCTTGGGCGAAGGCAGCGGCCTTCGCCGGTGTAGCTGCCCTGCAGGTTACGAAGAGGGCAAGGTCGAGGGTTCAATCACCTCCTGAGGCTCTTGGGTTTTTTTGGTGGCGGAATTGTTTTTCGAGGACGCGTTGAAGGAGTTCAGAGAAATGCATGGCAGCGAAGCTGTCGTGGAAATTGTTTCAGCCAGTGACAAGAGAATCGTGGCGCGGTTTTCTGGCCACGCGTGCCACACGTGCGGTGTTGCTGATTATTTCGACGACTTCGCCATGTACTTGTCGAGGCACGTCAATAAGGAATGGAGGGTCGCGGGGTTCGAGAAAAAGAACAACTGGTTCTTGGTTTCCTTCACCCCTTCGCGCCCTTGATGTATAACAGGGTGTTGAGGAACATTTCCCTTGACGCGAGGCCTGGGTCGAATCCGTAGTAAACGACTTTTCCTGCCAAGAGGCCTGTTGACTCGATTATTCCGTAGTACATTCCCTCGCCTTCCCTGGGTTGAATGAGGGCGATTATTTTCGAGTTGCCCGTTGGTTTTGCCGTTGAAACGTTGCCGGTGAAGTTTTGGTAAACGCTTATTCCAGAGGCTATTGGGTGGGTTTGTTCAACTATGCGCAGGGTGGCGGCCATGCGCATCGTGTCTGTCGCGTTTCCAGAGTGTTTCACTGGCATGACGTCGCCCAGCCCGCCTATGCCTGCTTCCCAGCCCAAAACGTTTTCATCGGATTTCATTCTCGTGCACGCGTCGCCTACAACAACCAGTTTTCTTCCGCTCTTCACGTAGTCCGCCAGCACCCGCCGCACACTGGCTTCGCAATACCTTTCCCCTTGGACCACGACGACGTCATAGGAATTGATTGCGCCGGGGAGAACGGTTTTCGGGTCCAGGTCCGCTATGAAGGAAATTCCGGCCACGCGGTAGGCCTCGCTTTCGAAAAACTTTTTCAACTCCTGCGACGCGTGGCCGACGACAGCGACTTTTACTCCGGGTTTCTCGAAAAAAACGCCCACGAGCGGCACTCCACTCAAGTCAACCAAACCCATTTTTCCAGCCACCACTATGGCTATGAGTGCAACGAGTATGATGGCAAGCTCGCGGTTCTCCATGAAAAAAAGAATTCGCCGCGTTTAATAAAAACAGTTGGCTTCAGCCCCCGCAGCGTTTTTCGCCACTTGTCGAGGCAAAAAAGTTTTTTAAACACGGCCCGGCGGATTTGTTGCATGGTGGCAGTGAAAGAGATAATGCATTCCATAACCGTTGTCCCCCACTCCATGCCCGTGAGCGATGCGGCTAAGATAATGAGGGAAAAGGACATTGGTTCTGTTCTCGTGGAGCGCTGGGGAAAAATAGCTGGAATACTCACTGAGAGAGACATTCTCAAGCGCGTGGTTGCGGAAAGCTTGTGCGCGGGCGACGTGAGGGCCGGCGATGTTGCCACGAATTCGCTGATTACGATTGGCTCCGATGCCGATGTTCTTGAAGCAAACGAGTTGCTCCACAAGCACAACATCCGCAGGCTTCCAGTGACTGAGAACGGGAAAATAATCGGAATCGTTACTCTGCGAAGCATTTCGAAAAACATCCCCTACGCCCAACTGAAGCGCAGAACCGAGTGGGCGAGACCAGAGTACGGAACCGAGCACGCCCTAGTTCCGTGACTCCTTTTTCGGATTCGGAAACGAAAGGTAGAGGGCAAGATATGGTTTTCCAGTCCACGTCATTGAAACGAGTTTGTGGGAAACCGTGTTCGGGTCGAGCTTGTTGCGTTCAGAGAATCTTTTCTTGATGTGGGAAATCGTTTTTTCAAAAAACGCCTTCGACCTTTCAAGGGGCAGGTGGGCGGTAACTTTTTTTTCAAACTCCATCATTACAATGGGCGCGTCCAGGCCAGTGGTGGACTTGTGTTCGAAACCAATTACTTTCAGCGCCTGCTTTAATTCCTCCACTTGACTCTCACCAGCGCAGCACCTGCCGCAATTGCTCCAATCATGATGACAAGCCACACCCCGTCCGGCCACGCGGGCATCGCCGCAAGCGGGCCCAAGCCATATCCAATGGCCTCCCTCCTGGGCGGGGCGAACAAGCTCTGCTGGGCCACTCCCCTGGGTCCATCCGGCGTTCCGAACACCGACAAGCCGTTCTCTGCGAAGTCACGGTTCCACGGAATGTCCTGGCCGTTGAACAACTCCCACATTCCAGTGGTTGGGTTGAATGCGAGTATTCCGTTGGGCCCCCTTGCTGCCAAGAGAGTGGCCAGCTCGCTTATTCCAGGGCCATTGACACTAAGCACTGGTTTTCCATCCCGCATGTCGAGCTTGAAAGTGAAGGGCCCTTCCTTGGTTGGGACAACCATGTTTCCATGCGCGTCGCGCGTGATCGGGCCAATGATTGGGATTTCCCTGGTCTGGCCTGTTTTCTTGTTGTATATTTTCAACACCGGGTTTCCCTGGGCGTCGGTGGTGAAGAAGTATGTGTAGTCCGGTGTTTCAAGCATCTGGAGCCCGCCTGTTGGCCCCTGGATTTTTTCAAGCGCCTTGTTGAACTTGTCCGCATCTTCCTTGAAACCAGTTTTTCCCCGAACGTAGTCCACGCGAATCGCTGGAACATCCCTCCCTGCCTCGTCCTTGTTCGTTGCAGTCCGGGTGTTTAAGCCGAGCACGCCGGTTCCAAGCATTCTCGCCATTGAATAAACTGTTGCCCTCAGGGTTCCGGTTGGTGGCTCGAACTCGATTCTCGCAAAATCAGCGAGGAGCGCGTACAGGTACCCTGCGTCCAGTTCCCCCGCCTCCTTCCCAATGTATCCGATTATCTTTACTCTTCCCTCGCCAGTAATCACTACCCGGCCAGCCTCGCGCATTCCAGCGTCCGTTGCCTCGATTGAAGGAACTCTTGTCTCCCTGCCTGTTTCCTTGTCGTAGAAGAAAATGACTCCGTTGTCAATCGCTATCGTTCCCTTCTCCGCCTGAATCGTCCTCACGGTTCCCACTGCCTTGGAGAAATCGGTTTCTCCGCTTGTTTCAAGCACTCCCGCGACAAGACAGTCCACTCGGGGACACCCTCTTCCTGCACTCAGGTTTCCCTTCGAATCCACTTCCATTACCGCCGACGGCCCGCAGTCGAGGACAGTAGTGATTATCCTGTTTGGAACAAGGGTCGCTGCGAGCCCGGGGAGTCTCTGATGCATCAAAGCCCGCGCCTTCCAGTCTGGTCCAGCGAGCTTCATCACCTCGGTTCCATTCACGGTCTTCCTCACGCCGTTCTCGTCCAAAATGAACACCGTGTTCCCGTCCTTGGACTGGTGGTTTGCCTTAAAACAAGCGCCGACCTGTGAGTAAACGCTGTGCCATTGCTGGGTTCCGCCGTCGAGGTGGAGGTAAACCAGTTTCGGCGAATTCAAAGCACCTCTCGGGTCGTAGTAAACCGCCCGGAAACTGAGTACGTCGCCGAGCTGGGCTGCCTTCACTTGCTTCCCGAGCCCGGAGAGCGCTTGGCCGATGTTGAGGCCCTTCGTCAACTGCTCGACGCCAGACTGCTGGAGGGTTTCAGTCAAACCTTTTTTCTTATCCACCGAAAGCCTCTGCCAGGCAACGACCTTGTATTCGTCGTCCTTGCAGTAGCTCACGTACCTCTGGCCCCGCGTGCCATAAAGCTGCTTCGCCAACTGGATGGGGTCCAGAAACAACAGCGCATTAGTGAACTTGTTGTAAAGCATCTTCTGTCCTACGTTGGCGGCTGTTTCTGCCGCCGAGTAAAGCATTTTGCCAGCGGCTGTTTTTGCAAGGCCGCCGAAGTACTCCACTACCTTTAAGGGTCCGCCCACGTAGAGGAGCAGGACTTCGGCATGGCTTGCCACCACAAGTCCTTTGTACATGCCAAGGAAGTTCGTTACGCGCTCGGGGTCGCATTTCTCTTCCTTATTGAAACCAGCCGGGTCAATGAATCTGTTTATAATGAAATTGTATATCGCGAGTTGGCCCAGGCCAACAGCGGAAGCTGGAAGCGCCGCCTCGACTCTGTACAACAAGAAGTTGAAGACCGGCGCCGCGAGCTCGAGTGCCCTGTACATTTCTGCAGTGAATTTCCTCCTGTCCATCCCGACGCTAATCACTTGGTTCTTTGAAGAAAACGCCATGCTTGTATAATCCCTCAAACTGGTGACGTCCTCGAAGAAAACCCCTTCTGCCCTGTTTTCGCCGGCTTCCTTCCAGTTGAAGTCAATGAGCCACCTACCGGCCTCTTGTCTGAATCCAGTGGACGCTATGCTCGGCTTGTCCCTGTCGATGAGGGGATTGTTTATCAAGTAAACGGGTTTTGTTTCATACACTTTCGTGGGCACGCCCTGGCCCATCACGTCTGAAGCGAAGTCAGTGACTCCGCCCGTTCCCATGAAATCCGTTGCCTTCCTGAAGTCCGAGAGGAATTTCCTGTTGTTTATGTACAGGTCAAAGTACTGGTCCCTGCCCGCAGTGCTTGATTCCAGCAAAAGACTGTTCGCCAAGTCGAGGGCGAACCTGGCGGGCCCGAGCCACGCCAAGCCAAAACCAAAGGTCGTAATAGTCCTCTGCTGCACCTTCTTCGCCAAGTCAGTTAAGATCTTCTCGTCTGCGCCAAGGGCCATGATTTCTTTGTTCAATCCCATGCCCTCAACTGCTTTTACGGCGTTGCTCACGTCGTCCTGTGAAACGCCTGCAGGCGCTTTGAAGACAGTGTGCGTAATTTTTTCAAACTCCTCGGTCGAAACCCCGCCTTCTAGGTATAATTGCTTGAATTGTTTTGCATTGTATTGCTTGCCTCCCACTTCCACGAAGCCCTCTAGCTTGTCGTAGTCCGTCGAAGCCTTGGGCCAGTCCTTCATTCCAGTCGCGGACAGCCTCGATAACTCGTCTCTTGCAGCGGTTTTCTTCGCTATCTGCGCCTTCATCAATGAAACGTCGTAAGCTATGTAGAGCGACTCCGCTATCGTCAGGTACATGTCGAGGCTCGCCCAGTTGCCCAAGTCAGTGACGTAGCGCTCGAATTGTTTTGGGATGACTATGCTCGAATCATATGGCCCGATTGAGGCTGTTGCACGAGAATAAGTGATGTGCTGGCCGGGAGCGTTTTTTGAAGAAAATCCTTCTGCTCCGAGCCTCAAATCCGAGTCAAGGAGCGCAACGAACTCGAGCCTACCCTTGATGTCCGAGTTCGACAGAAAACAGTCCGAGGAATTGATTCCCGGCAAGTCCAGGATCGCCGAGAGTGGAACGTCCTTTTGCTCGCCTGGCATCCTGACCTTCATGTTCTGGTAAGGAGAAACCTCTTTCTCCGGCACAGGCGCGACGCCCAACAACTTGTTCAAAACACTCGCGGTTCCTGGCTTGCGGTTCGCGATGTCGAGGACCTGGGCCCGACTGAGCTTGTAATCCAGCACGTCGTCTTCAGATAGCACCTCTCCCTCCTTTTTTCCAGTCCTCTCCGCGTCTGTTCTGGTAGCGCGTTTTCCGGGATAAACGCCGAATTCCCTTGCGAGCGCCAATGGATCGGTGTTCGTGAGTCCGGCGATTTCGCGAACAGTCCATTCCTCCAGTGCTCCTGCGTACACAGTCACTTGCTGGACCTGGCCCGGGACGTTTCGCTTGAGCGCCTCCTCCCTCAATCCATTCAGTTCCTCGGCCACGAAGCCGAAAATGTTTTTCCACAACTGGTTGGTTTCCGATAGATTCATGTCGCTTATCTGGCACGCCTCGCCTGCTGCGAGTGAAAAAAGCGCGGCTGCTGCGGCGAGGAAGAACGCCTTGCGCATGAACCAAAATGGTTTTCAGGCATTTAAATGGTTTCGAGC
>FWPU01009646.1_pt1 | contig 10790 bp, 8 predicted proteins | sample 2228361 | NCBI WGS metagenome assembly FWPU01 (sample SAMEA103939777, study PRJEB20133) | metagenome | reverse complement strand
GTATTTTATTGAATATATCTATAATTTTTAAGAAAATTCCATATTTGACAAAAAGATAAATTTATTTCAATATTATTAAAAGGAGTTTTTTATGAATAAAAAAATAATTATTTATTCATATAAAATAATTTTTATCATTATCATTAAAATGCTTCTTATTACTCAAGCAAAAGCACAAAACGAATGGGCATATACTTATGGTAGCAATAATAATGAAAAGCCATATTGTGCAATTCAAAGCAATAATGGTGATTATATAGCAGCTGGTTTAACTAACTCATTTGGAAGTGGTGGGTATGATTATTGGATAATTAGAGTTAATAATACCGGGAATATACTCTGGCAGCAATCATTTGGTACATCTCAGGCTGATATAGCATACAAAGTATATGAAACGGTAGATGGTAGCATAATTTTAGCAGGAGAAACGAGCATTATTAATCCACCTGAAAACGATATACTGGTAGTAAAAACTAATTCCGTCGGCGTTCCTCAATGGCAAAGGATATACCGAAGCGGTTTTGCATCAAATTTTGGTGATATTAAAGAAACATTAGATAACGGCTATATCATAGCAGCTAATACTTTAGCAAATGCTTCATCATCTAATGGTATATGGATAATTAAATTAAATAATAATGGAAATGTTGCCTGGAATAATATATATAAGAGCGAATATAATGACTACGCACATTCAATACAACAAACATCTGATACTGGTTATATAGTAGCTGGCGATATATCATATTTATACAATTGGACAGGGGTTACAGATATGTGGGTTATAAAATTAACATCGGCAGGCGGTGTTTCCTGGCAAAGAAGTTATGGATGGACAATAAGTGAGACATCATATGAGCATGCATATTCAATTCAACAGACTACCGATGCTGGTTATATAGTTGCAGGTTCTACTGAAAGCTATGGAGCTGGTAATACAGATATGTGGGTTTTAAAATTAAATTCAAGCGGAAATGTAACCTGGCAAAGAACTTATGGTGGCATTATGAATGATGTTGCATACTCCATTCAACAAACAAGTGATGGTGGATATATATTAGCAGGATACACAGAATCAGTCGAAATTAACAACAGAGATGCTATAATTATTAAGCTTGATTCTTCCGGAAATATAGTCTGGCAAAAGCGATATGGTGGACCTTATTTTGATGAAGCACAATCAATAAAACAAACAAATGATGGCGGTTTCATAATAGCTATTGATACATATTCCTATGGCTCAGGCTTTAACGATTTCTTACTGCTTAAAACAAATGCAAATGGAGAAATAGACCCGACTTGTACTTTAATTAAAAGCGCCAATTTAACTACATCCACACCAATCCTAACTCCTGCTATTCCTTCGTATGAGTCTTATTCCATACCTATCTACACTTACACACCTTCTATAATAAATTTACCAACTACAGCTAATGAAATAAACATATGCAGTTCATCCCCGGGCGCGGTCCCAGACAATGATAACTATGCAGGAACACCTTTAACTATATCTAAAGAAGGAACATCTATGCTTAAATTAAGCTGGGGTGCTCCACCACCTCCTTGTATTACAACAAACTATAGTATATACAGAGGCTCACTACCATTTATTAATTATAATCATTCATATTTATTTTGCTCAACAGGAAATTCAACTACTTATACAATACCAGCAGATGAGCAAAGCTATTATTATTTAGTAGTAGCACAATACGGTAATTTAGAAGGTTCATACGGAGTCGATAGCAATAATAATCAAAGACCTATAGGGACAAGCTCATGTTATTCACAACATATAGCTTCATGCAATAGTGGAGGACTATCCCCATGAGAAAAAAAGATATTAAAAAAATTGTTAAAGAAAGCTATACAAAAATAGCTAAAAAAGAATGTGATTCTTCCTGTTGTAATGCTTCTATACAAAAGAGTATTACAAAAAAAATAGGTTATTCAGATGAAGAAATAGCTTTAGTTCCACAGGATGCTAATTTAGGACTTGGATGCGGTAATCCAGTAGCATTAGCTTTACTTAAGGAAGGAGAAACAGTATTAGACCTGGGATGTGGAGCCGGTTTTGACTGCTTTCTTGCAGCTAAAAAAGTAGGAAAATCTGGAAAAGTTATCGGTGTTGACATGACACTTGATATGATTAAAAAAGCTAGATTAAATAGCAAAAAAGGTAACTACACAAACATAGAATTTAAGCTTGGTGAAATCGAAAATCTTCCAATAGAAGATAACTCAATTGATGTGATTATTTCCAATTGTGTTATAAACCTGTCAGTTAACAAAGAAAAAGTTTTTAAAGAAGCATACAGAGTTTTAAAAAGGAACGGTAGATTAATGATAGCTGATATAGTGTTATTAAAAAAATTACCTAAATTTATTAAGGATTCTGTAGAAGCATATGTTGGTTGTATTAGTGGAGCAATCCTAAAAAATTCCTACATTAAAGCGATAAAAAAAGCTAGTTTTACTAACATTAAGATAATAAATGAAAGCTACATTTCTATCGATTGTATGTTAAATGATAAAACAGCACAAGCTCTATTAAACAATTTTAAGTTATCATATGACGAAATAAAAAACGCATTAAGAGAAACAGTAGCCAGTATCATAGTACATGCTGAAAAAAATAATTTAAGCCTGATTCTTTAATTAATTATAAAAATAATACATCTTATTTAACATGAAATGGAATATAGGATTAATAGGTTTTGGAAATGTTGGGAAAGCTTTCATTAAGCTATACCAAAAAATGTATTCATATTGGAAAGAGAAATATGATTTGGAAGCAGAATTTTATTTTGTTCTAAATTCAAGAGGAGGGATATACAATAAAAAAGGAATAAAGTTAGAATATCTTTTAAAAGCTTCAGAGGAAGGGAATATAAGCAATATACCGGGTTGGCAAAATTCATTAAATTTTGAAAATATAAATGATTTAAGCCAAATAAATTTATTGGTGGAAGTAAGTCCAAGCAATATAAAAGATGGTGAACCTGCATTATCATATATCGCAAAAGCTTTGTCAAAAAGGATATCGGTCGTAACTGGTAATAAAGGACCGTTTGTACACAAATACAAGGAATTAATGAATTTAGCAAAAGAAAATAATCTGCTATTAGGATTAGGTTGCACAGCAGCTGCGGCATTACCATCTATTAATTTTGGATTATTTGATTTAACCGGATGCAAAATTTATAAAATTGAGGGCATTTTGAATGGTGTTTGTAATTTTATTTTAACTCATATGGAAGAAAATAATATATCATTAGATGAAGCACTTAATAAAGCGATTTCCTTGGGAATAGCTGAAACAAATCCGAGCTATGATATAGATGGATTAGATACAGCTGTAAAAACAATTATTATAGCAAATTCTTTAATGAATTTAGGTATTACAATAAATGATATTAAAATTGAAGGAATAAGAAATGTAAGTAATGAAAAAATTATGGAGCTAAAATCAAAGCAAAAGAGACTTAAATTAATAGGATACATAAGGAGAGAAGATAATGCAGTTGATGCGGGAGTAAAGCTAATAGAGGTTAATAAATCAGATCCTTTATGGTATGTTAATGAAACTAAGAAGGCTCTTTTATACAGCACCGAGCCAGCAGGAGAATTTTTAATAACAGGTGGAGCATCTTCACCTGAAGGTGCTGCTTATTCATTATGGCGTGATATTATAAATTATAAATCATTAATAAATAATATGGGGGTAGGGGAAAAGGATGAAAGAAATAAAATTAGGAAAGACCGGAATAAAAGTTAAACGAATAGGAATGGGTGGAATTCCTATTCAAAGATTAAAAATATCTGAATCTGATAGATTATTAGAAAAAGCAGTAGAAGCTGGTATTAATTTTTATGATACAGCGCGCATTTATACAGATAGTGAAATTAAATTTGGGAGAATTTTATCAAAATATCGTGAAAAAGTTCATATAGCAACTAAAACATACGCGAGGCAAGGTGATAATATCGCTAAAGATCTGGAAACAAGCTTAAAAAATTTAAAAACAGATTATATAGATTTTTATTTATGTCATAATGTAGCATCAGAAAAAGATATAGAAGATATATTTACGGTAGATGGTGCAATTAATTTTTTTATTAAACAGAAAGAAAAAGGAGTAATTAAGCATATAGGTTTTTCTGCACACAAACCCTGGATAGGATTAGAATTAATAAAAAGATTTAATTTTGAATTAATCCAAATTCCTTTTAATATAGTGGAAACCGGTTGTTTAGCTGAATTAATTCCCTTAGCCCATAAGAAAGGCATAGCGGTAATAGGAATGAAGCCTATAGCAGGTGGAATGATAAAATCAGTAAGCTTACATTTAAGGTGGATTTTAAATAATGGAATAGATGTAGTAATACCAGGGATAGATGATATATCTCAAATAGAAGAAAATATAGCAGTATTAAATAATTTAACAGAATTAAATGATAATGAGATAAGATTATTAAATGAAGAGCGAGATACATTAGGAAAAACATTTTGTAGGAGATGTGAATATTGTATGCCATGCCCAAATGGATTAAACATATCATTCTTACATTTATTACGTTTTTATTATTTTAGTTATGAATTAAAGGATTGGGCATGGGAGAGAATAAATTCCTTAGCGAAATCATATAAAGATTGTAAGGAATGTTATGAATGCGTTAATAAGTGCCCATATGAATTAGATACACCTGAATTATTTAATGAAGCCTGGGCAAGAATGAGGCTAGAAAAGGGTATGCCTTGATCAATTTTCACCACAGAGAACACAGAGGAGAAAAAGGCTAAGAAATAATTATGATGATAACCTTATACAAATTAATAAATTATCTCATTTTTTTCCCTCTGTGACCTCTGCATCTCTGTGGTTTATTTAAACCATAGAGGGACAAAGAACACAGAGGAGTAAAAGGCTAAGAAATAATTATAACCGCAATATATAAAAGTGGCAGAGGCTTTTCGGCTTACGGAATCAATATAATTAAGTTGCTTTACTCTTTTTAGTTAATAAATAAATACCTATGGATAAAGTAAGAATGAATAAGACTAAAAAGATTATCATAGGACTGGATTGTAAATTAACTGGTTCACTGGTTACATCGAAATATCTGTTTAATTCTAAATTTTGGAGAAGCTGTCTCGATATAGAATTTAAAGAGAGGACTACAAGATGGAAGAGTATCGCACAGAATGAATAAAACTTTCTCAAGCCATTAAATTGACTTAATATCAAAAGGAATGGTAAGGAGGGACTAAATGCTGTAAGCCATGTTATTACAGATACCGGCATAGTTAGCATTAATCTGCGCGATTCATTATCTATTGTTATAAAAATATACAATGAGCCGAAAATTACATAGAAAAATATACCGACTATGTATGTAATTAAAGCAAATTTTGCTATCCATAATTTATATTTTATATCTTCTTTTTTAGCCAGATAAGATGCATCAAAAATTGCATAAATACCTGTTGTCATTATAGCTAAGCCAAACATCATAAGCCAGCGAGGAAATAGTGTTGGATCATGAAAATTATTTCCTATTCCAAGCACAGCTCCTCCGATTTGTGTTTTAAGCCACAAATTATGCCAGGAATCTAAATTAACCATTAAACTAAAAGCATTAGCAAAAATAAATCCGATAATAATAAAAATAAATGAAGAAATCCATCCTATAATTATGCGCGGTAATGTAAGTCTATTATTATCATTTTTATATGCAGATGCATATATATATATTCCATAATAGGCAATTATTAAAAGTATAATAATGCCAAACCAAAGCCAACCCATCAAGATAGTAGCAGGATAAAAAACTCTATAATAAGCTACTTGAGTAAAAAGGAGGGGAACAATTCCTAAATTAATACCAGCAGCTACTATAATAGGCATTTGTGTCATTAATCTTCGAGCAAATATTTTGCCATTATCTTTTCCAAAGATATGCATAAGTAATGCAATCAATATACCTGCATACCATAAACTCATAGGAATAATATGTAAAAAGAAACCAAATACTTTTAATAAAACAATAAACCAGTATGGTGCAGGGTAACCTAATGGATTAAGAGGAGGTAATAAATCATTTGGATTCATTTATAATCTCTCCTAATTTTAATTTATTCGTTTATATTATTACCATAATACATACCTTTTGGGAATTGTCTTTGCAATGAAATAATATAATCGACCAATAAATCAGCTTCTTCAGGAGTACCGAGCCAAGGCGGCATGAAGAAGTGAGTTTTTTCAGGATGTAGAACAATCAAACGAATGATCTCGGGCGTCCATCCAGTTGTAAGATGTCCTAAAGATACATAGCCCTCTTTATCTGAATGGCAATCATTACAATGATGTTGAAATAATACCTGTCCTATTTTTATCCTATCTGCTAAAGGTAAAGTTAATAACTTTGCTTCATCAATTTGATTATTATTAATATAATCTGGATAAAAAGTTTGGATAAATCTTTTTGTCCAAATACCACTTTCCAAATATCCTTTTTGTTTTATAGAATTAACTTCACTGGTTAAGACTTGATTACTCATAACAATATTATAAATTATATAAGGTTTTCTAACTGCCTCTCTAATATATTCGCCAGTAGCCATGGAACCCAAACCGAGTAAAAATAATAATATAGCAAAACCTGCACTTACCCAATTAGGATTTTTATAAGGACCAATATAGATCATTATCAACAAAATAAAAGTCATAGATACAAGCATGATTAATAAAACATTAATAACACTTGCTGCAATGAGTGCGGCTTTAGCTGACTCGGGCAAATAAAAATACCAACCAATACCACCTATGATAAGTAAAATAGTCCCGAATAAAGCAGGACTTCCTGAGCGCTTAGCAATTAAATATTTTAATTGATCATCTTTAAGTTTTATTGAAGAATGAAGATAAACATATAATGAAGCTAATATAAGAGCAGCGCCTGTACGAGCTAAGACTTGCGGTATAAATTGTGGGTTTAAGAAGGCTACCCAAAAATCTTGTTTATTTAGCCAACCACCTGAATTTAACATAAAAGCTGTTATACCACCTATTAAAACCAGACTTATCCAAGCTGAAATAGCATAAGTCCATCCTATTTTTATATGAGTATAAGAGGTCACTTTATCCCATAAATAATAAAAGGCAAAAGCAGATGCTATTTCAATTACAAAAAATACATATTCCATCGCCCATCCAAAAACAAATATATGAATTAATGTTTCGGTAGCCAAAGGTGATGCAAGCCCTATAGTCCACCATATTCCTACTCCTGTTATTGCACCAAATACTACTGTTACCAAAATAAAAAACCAGGCATGATTCTTTAAATAATTAAGATATTTTCTATCTTCAGTCTTATAAGCATATTGTGTTTCTATAGCTAAAAATAATCCACCTCCTACCGCATAATGAGATACAATAACATGCAAAACTGATATTATTGCTATTAACATTGGTGATGTTAATATTGGTACATACCACCATGGATAATGCATATTATTCTACTCCTTCAATCCTATGCAAAGTATTCTATTATAAACTATTTTATTACAAAATAAAATATATTTATTAACTTCATAACAATTTTTTTTATAAAATCTTTTTATAAAAATCCTATATGCAACAACAAAAAAATGTTATACTCCACAATTTATTTTATGCTTTCAATGTTATAAAGAAAAATCAATTATTACTATCAGGAGTATATGCAATTCACACTGAGTATTTGTAAAAAATATATTCTATATAACCTATTATTAATTCTTCTTAAAATAGACTTGATACAAAATATTCTCTTGGAAAAAGTGATTTTCTACTAAGAAATAGAGTAAAATTAAGTGATATTGAACATTTATATTAATGTGACAATAACTTTATAGGAAACCCTAGAAATGAATCTGGAGTTTCAACAAAAATTTTTATATATGCAACAATATTGGTAATAATTCTATATCCTATAATTTGTTAAAGATAATTTTGAATAAACAAATAGCATTTTTCTATTTTAAAGGTATGAAAATTATTAAATTTATATTAAATACAGAGAAAATTTATTTAAAAATGATTATTCATAATTCATAAGATTATATTATCTTCTACATCTTTCTTTATCATTATTCTTTAAACCTTTTATCCTCTGTGCTCTATGTATCTCTGTGGTTTATTTTAACCAAATTCTTGGGGCAATTCGTGAATTGATATTGGGGCAATTCGTGAATTACCCCTACAAATAAAATTATGTTCTACACAGTATTTAATTTATTATGATTAATATTTTTGGAGAAAAACTCCAACTTTAATTAATAAATTTAAATAATTCTTGTACCTTCATTATCTATTTCTGTTACGAAGCTTTTACATTCTATATTTAATTCATTAAAAGCATTAACCATAGCTTTTCTAATTTTTTCTATTTTATTTTCATTATTAGTAATTGAGAAAATAGTAGGTCCTGATCCCGAAATAGCTACTCCATCTGCTCCTGCTTGCATTGCACTTTTTTTCACTATTTTAAATCCAGGAATTAAAGTAGCTCTAACAGGTTCTATAACTATATCATTTAATCCTTTAACCAATAAATCATAATTTCTTTGAGCAAAAGCAGCAGTAATCAAACAGGAATTACACATATTCAATATAAAATCATTCAACTTTATCTTATCAGGGAGAATTTCTCTTGCTTTTTTAGTTAAAATGACTAATTTCGGTATTACGATAATTATTTTAAGTTCCGGCATAGTTCCTAATTTAACAACATCAATCGGTAATTTTGATCGTGATATAACCACGCCTCCAAGCATTGCAGCAGATGTATTGTCAGCAAAAAAACCTCCTGAAACATACTCTTCTGCTTTAGTAGCTGGGAAAATTAAATCTTCTTTACTAAGTTTATTACCACATAAATAATTAGTCGCATATGCAGCGGCTGCAGCTGATGCAGCACTGGATCCTAATCCGGAACCAACTGGCATTCCCTTTCTTATTCTTATTTCAATACCAATTTCTTCTTCTAATTTTAGCATTTTTAACACTTCCAGCGCAGCTATACCAGCAGTATTCTTATCGGGACAATAGCTTATATTATCCGATGAGTCTATAGCAGTAATAACAATTCCTGATTCAATTTTTCTTGCTTCAATTACATCACCTAAATCTTTAATTGCCATACCTAAAGTGTCAAAACCTGGACCAATATTACCAATAGTAGCAGGTGAAAAAACTCTTATCCAATTCATTTATACCCCCTTCTCCCAAGCAAAAAATTCCTAAATTCACTATAATCATTTTCTAATTTATTATCTTTTTCATTATCAACTTCCGCTAATTTAATCCAATGAGGCATCTCTACTTTTGCATTAAGTTCTTTTAACAATAATTCAGAGAATTTAATTGGATGAGCAGTAGCAAGGCATATTACTTCACTTTTTTTATTTTTCTTAAAGTATTCTTTTGCTGCAGCAATTGCAACCGCACCATGCGGTTCCAATACAATGCCTGTATTTTTATATAATGTCTTTATTGTTCTTATAGTTTCTTTATCATCTATAGAAAAAGAAGAAATATAGTTTTTCATCTTTCTTAAATCAGGATTTTTATAAACCGTACCTTCCTTATCTATAATTCCATCATACAAATCAAAAAATCTCGCTATATTGCTTGGATTTCCTACATTCATCGCATTAGATGAGCATTCAATAGGTGGACTTATTTTTTTATAAATTCCGGTATTTAAAAATTCAGTAAATACTTTATTTTCATTTGTTGCAATAATTATTTTTTCAACCGGTAATCCCATTCTTCTTGCTAATTCACATCCCAATGAATTACCTAAATTACCGGATGGTACTGAAAAAATAATTGGCTTTGCTTCTTTTTGAATTCTTAAATAACCATAAAAATAATAAACTATTTGTGGTAATAATCGGGCTATATTAATGGAATTAGCTGAAAAAAGATTGAGTTCCTTTAATGAAGAATCAGCAAACGCTAATTTAACTAATCTCTGACAATCATCAAAACTACCTTTTAATGCAATCGGAATGACATTATGACCAAATGAATATAGTTGCTTCTCTTGAAAATAACTTATTTTCCCGTCCGGGTATAAAATATAAACCATTATATTTTTTTTATTCTTAAATGCATTTCCGATGGCGCTTCCTGTATCACCTGATGTTGCTACTAAAACAGTTAATTCTTCATAAGGATTCAACAATTCTACAATTTTTGCCATAAAAAGAGCCCCAAAATCTTTAAATGAGCATGTAGGACCTTGATCCAATCTCATTAAATAAATAAACTCATCTATCTGTTGTATAGGAATTTCAAATTTATAAATTTGGCTCAAAATATTTTTCAAAACATAACTTTCAATATCGTCATCCAAAAAATCATTTAATATACGATAAGCAATCTCATTATACTGCAGGTTTTTCATAGAAATTATTTCTTCAATTGAAAAATGTGGAATCTTGGATGGCATAAATAAACCATTATCTGGAGAAATTCCTAAAAATAATGCTTCTTTAAAAGAAACATTATTTTCAAATATTTTTATACCATAATTTTTTAAATTTCTATTTGTACTATAATATGAAGTCTTTTTTATTTTCATAATAAATCCCCCTTTATTTTAATGAAAAATAGAATTAATTATTAAGTATAAAAGGTAGTAAAATAATATAGGTAGGTTACATCCCCATTAAGGGGATGTTGTTGATGCATAGATAGCAGATATCTTAATATTTATTAGTTGAAGAAATATAA
>FWPU01012966.1_pt1 | contig 10791 bp, 8 predicted proteins | sample 2228361 | NCBI WGS metagenome assembly FWPU01 (sample SAMEA103939777, study PRJEB20133) | metagenome | reverse complement strand
CGTCCGCCCCCGCCGGCTGATAGAATCGGCCCGCGCTATCCACCGGGCAATAGGTCTCAATCCCGTACTCCACTGCCACCAGATGGTCCTCTTGGCCGTGGCCGGGCGCCGTGTGCACCGCCCCTGTGCCGTGCTCCAGCGTCACATGGCCGGCCAGCACCCCCAGCGAGTCCCGCTCGACAAACGGATGGCGGAACACTGCGCGGTCTAACCTCTCGCCGGCAAACTTGGCGATCACGTCTTGGCGCACCCAGCCGCAAACATCCCGCGTCGCCTCGCGAAGCTCCTCGGCAACGATGTAGACCTCCTCGCCCGTGGACACCGCCGCGTATTCGAACTTCGGGTGAAACGCGATCGCCATGTTGGCCGGAATCGTCCACGGCGTCGTCGTCCAGATCACCGTGTAGACCTTCTGGCCCGCCAGCGCCGGGTCGATTTGCGCCGGGTCCGAGCTCAGCGCAAACCGCACCCAGATCGACGGGCTCGTGTGGTCCTCATATTCCACTTCCGCCTCGGCCAGCGCCGTACGGCAGTGCATGCACCAATGCACCGGCTTCAGACCTTTGTAAACATAGCCCCGTTCCAGAAACTCCACAAACGCCCGCGCGATCACGCTCTGGTAGCCCGCGCTCATCGTCAAGTACGGCTTGTCCCAGCGCCCGAAAACGCCCAGCCGCTTGAAGCCCTGGCGGTGCAGCTCAACGTACTTCTCCGCATAGCGCCGGCAGGCGCCCCGGATCTCAATCGGCGTCATCTGGGCCTTTTTCGCGCCCAGCTCGCTGTCCACTCGGATCTCAATCGGCAGCCCGTGGCAGTCCCATCCCGGCACGTAAGGAGCATCGAAACCCGCCATGCTGCGCGACTTGACGATGAAGTCCTTCAGAACCTTGTTAAAAGCCGTGCCCAAGTGAATCGCCCCGTTGGCGTACGGCGGCCCGTCATGCAGCACGTACTTCGGCAGGCCCGCCCGCGCCTGCCGGATCTTCTCATACAGCCGCATCTGTTCCCACCGCGCCAGGATCCTCGGCTCGGTCTGCGGAAGATTGGCCTTCATCGGAAAACTGGTCTGCGGCAGATTGACCGTCTTCTTCAGATCGATGTTCTGCAACTCCATGCGTCAGCTAACTCTCATGGTACACGCAACTCAAGCGCACGCTACACACTCCTCAACACCGGATCCCTGTGGGCGGTGCCGCCAGTGGCAGCGTTTCGAGATTTCCTGGCCTCTCCCTGAAAATACCCTGAGACCGCTCAGACGACGTAGGGCTTGCGGTACTCCCGCGTCAACAGCCGGTCCGCCTCGGCATCGCCGGCGAACTTCTCCGCCGCCGCGTCCCACACCAGCTTCCGGCCTACCCGGTAGCTGATGTTCGCCAAATGACACAGCGCCGCCGACAACGCCCCGACGGCGATGTCCGCGGTCAGCTCCTTGTAGTTCCGGCTGCGGCACGCCTGGAGAAAGTTCTCCATATGCAGCACCGTACCCGCACCGTCGGAGCCTTTCTCCTCCATCACCTTCTCGCTTTCCTCGCCTTTATAAACCGCAAAGCCCCGACCGTCCAGCCACATCCAGCCGTCGCTGCCGTAGTAAAGGTTCCCCACCGTGTTGCCCGGACGCACCGGCAGCCCCCCCTCCGGACCTGTCAGCAGCCCCCGCACCTCGAACACAATCTGCATCTCCCCGTAATCCATCGTCGCTAACTGCGTGTTCGGCGTCTCCTGGTCATCGTCGTAAATGTACTTGCCACCACTGGAGAAGGCCCACCTCGGCATTCCTACCTCCCCCAAACCCCACCGGCAAAGGTCCATCTCGTGCACCCCCTGGTTGCCGATGTCGCCGTTGCCCGTGTCCCAGAACCAGTGCCAGTTGTACTTGTACCGGTTCCGCGTAAACGGCCGCATCGGCGCCGGCCCCAGAAACAGATCCCAGTCAATGCCCGCCGGCACCGGCTCCGGCGGCGTTTTCCCGATCGACTTGCGCCGCTTGAAACACAGCCCCTTGGCCATGTACAGCTTGCCGATCACACCCTCCCGCAGCAGCTTCATCGCCTGAATCTTGTGCGGCGTGCTCCGGCCCTGCGAACCCACCTGCACCATCCGGCCCGTCTTGCGCGCCACCTCCACCATCCGCTTGCCTTCGTAAATGTTGTGGCTGGCCGGCTTCTCCACATACACGTCCTTGCCCGCTTCACAGGCCCAGATCGTGCTCAGCGCGTGCCAGTGGTTCGGCGTGGCGATCGACACCGCATCGATGTCCTTGTTGGCGAACATCTCGCGCATGTCGTTGTACTCCTTCGCCGGCGCGCCGCCGGCGCCCGTCAGCCGCGCCTGCGCCCGCTCGCGCGCCGCCTGGTTCACATCGCACAGGCCGATCACCTGGCAACCGCTGATCCGCGACCACGATCCGATATGCGACATGCCGCGGCCGCCCAGACCGACGATGCCCACGTTGATCCGGTCATTGGCGCCAACCACCCGGCCGGCCGAAACCGCCAGCGCCGCGCCCTGAAAGAAACTACGTCGGGATATGCCAGACATACATCGCTCCTTCACCAACAAATTCCTCCGAAAGTATACACCCGAGCTGGCGGTCGCCGCCCCTCCTCACAGCACCATCGTCGCGATCTCCACCGGCGAGCGCCTCCCCTCCACCACCACGATCCCGCTCTCGGTCACATAGTGCTGCTTGCGGTCCGCCTCCAGGTCATAGCCGATCCGGCCGTTCTCAGGCACCCTGACGTTCTTCTCCAGAATCGCCCGCCGCACTCGCGCGTGCCGCCCGATGTCCACGTTGTCGAACAGCACCGAGTCCTCCACCACAGCGCCCGTGTGGATGCGGCACCCCCGGCCCACTACGCAGCCCCGCACCATGCCCCCCGACAGGATCGAGCCCCCGCTCACAATCGAGTCGATGGCCTGCCCCCGCCGCCCATCCTCGTCAAAGCTGAACTTCGCCGGCGCGTCCGAATACCCCGCCGTGTATAGCGGCCATTGCTTGTTGTACAGGTTCAGCGCCGGCTTAATCGCCCGCAGGTCCATGCTCGCCTCATAGTAGGCGTCGATCGTCCCCACGTCGCGCCAGTAGGCCGGCTGGTCCGGCGGATCCCCCGGAACCCGGTTCGTCTCGAAATCATACGCGTAGATGCGCGATCGCCCCACCATCGACGGCAAAATGTCCCGCCCGAAGTCGTGCGTGCTGTCTTGCCTCTCACCGTCGGCGTACAGCTCCCTCAGCAGCGCCGGCGTCGAGAAGATATAGTTGCCCATCGACGCGTATACCCGCGTCGGATCGCCCGGGATCGTCGGCGCCTCCGCCTGCTTCTCATAAAACCCGATAATCGCCCCGTCGCTGTCGGTCTCGATCACCCCGAACTCCCGCGCCGTCTCCTTCGGCGCCGGCACCGCCGCCACCGTCACCTCGGCCCGCTTCTGCTCGTGATACTCGATCATCTGCCGGATGTTCATCCGATAAATGTGATCCGCGCCGAAGATCGCCACCACATGCGGCCCCGCCTGCTCGATCAGGTTCACGTTTTGGTAGATCGCGTCGGCCGTGCCCCGGTACCACACCTCATTCCCCGACCGCATCTGCGCCGGCACCGGAATGATGAAATGGGACTTCAAAATCCCCGCCGCTTCCCAGCCGTCGCGCAGGTGCTGCAACAGCGACTGGCTCTTGAACTGGATCAGCACATAGATGGAGTAGATCCCCGAGTTCACCAGGTTGCTCAGCACGAAATCCACAATCCGGTAGCGGCCCCCGAACGGCACCGCCGGCTTCGCCCTCTCCTTGGTCAGCGGATACAGCCGCGTCCCTTTCCCCCCCGCCAGCACGAACGACAGCACTCGCAGCTCCATAACTCCACTCCGGCCCTCGCCGAAACGATTTATTGTCTCAACCGCCCGCCCGCCTGGCAAGAAACTCCCCCCAACCGCAATCGCGTATGATGAGCCTTTATGACCGATTCACAATTCCAGACCGCCGCCGTCATCGGCACCGGCATGATGGGCCCCGGCATCGCCATGACCCTGGCCGCCGGCGGCCTGCGCACCGCCCTCCTCAGCCGCCGTCCCGAAACCGCCCGGCGCGGCCTCGAAAGGGCCCTCGCCCAACTCGCTCTGCTCGAGCAGCACGGACTGCTTCCGCCCGAGCGCGCCGCCGCCGCCCGCACCCTCCTGTCGCCCTCCACCGACTTCGATGCCGCCGTCGCCGCCGCCGACCTCACCATCGAGTCCGCCCCCGAAGACCTCGAGTTCAAGCAGGAGCTCTTCGCCCGTATCGACGCTCTCGCCCCGCCCCAAGCCGTGCTCGCCAGCAACACCTCCGGCCTCAGCATCACCGCCATCGCTTCCCGCTGCGCCCGCCCCCAGCGCGTCCTCACCGCCCACTTCTGGAATCCGCCCCACCTCATGCCGCTGGTCGAGGTCGTCATGGGCGACCAAACCGATGAAGCCCTTGCCCAGGCGGTCTGCCAACTGCTCCGGCGCTGCGGCAAACAGCCCGTCCTCGTCCGCAAGGACACCCCCGGCCAGCTCGGCAACCGCATGCAAATGGCCCTCGTCCGGGAGGCCGTCAACATCGTCCAGCAGGGCATCGCCAGCGCCGAAGACGTCGACCGCGCCGCCATGACCGGCTTCGGCCTCCGCCTCCCCGTCTACGGCATCCTCGAACATCAGGACATGGTCGGCATCGACCTCGGCTTCCGCGTCGTCGATTACGTCTGCAAGGACCTCAACAACGAGCCCGGCGCACCCCGCCTCATGCGCGAAAAGCTCGAAAAAGGCGAGCTCGGCGTCAAAACCGGCAAGGGCTTCTACGACTGGTCTCAGCGGGACCCGGAAGCTGTCAAGGCCCGCCGTGACCGCTTCGTCCTCGAAGTCCTCAAGGCCCGCTACTGACGCCCCTACCACTCCGCCGCCAGCCGCGCCAGCGTCCGCACCCCAGTCCCCGTCGGCCCCTTCGCCATCTCCGGCTTGTCCTCCTCCAGCCATGCCGTGCCCGCGATGTCCAGGTGCACCCACGGCTGCGGATCGGCGAACTCCTTCAGAAAATACGCCGCCGTCACCGCGCCCCCTTCCCGCGGCCCGATATTCGGCAGGTCCGCAAACGCGCTCTTCAGCAGCTCTCTGTACTCCTCATCCAGCGGCATCGGCCACAGCTTCTCCCCTTCGGCCCGCGCCGCCGCCAGCACCTTGTCCAGCAGTTCCTGATTGTTGGAAAACACGCCCGCGTTAACGTGTCCTAGCGCCACCACGATCGACCCCGTCAGCGTCGCCGCATCCACCAAGTGCGTGCACCCCAGCCGCTTGGCATATGTCATCGCGTCCACCAAAATCAGCCGCCCCTCGGCGTCCGTGTTCACCACCTCGACCGTCTTGCCCGCCAGCGTCGTCACAATGTCCCCCGGCCGCTGCGCCCGGCTCCCCGGCATGTTCTCCACCGACGGGATCAGCCCCGTCACCGCCACCGCCGGCTTCAACCGCGCGATCGCCCGCATCGCCCCCAGCACCGCCGCGCCCCCGGACATGTCGTACTTCATCCGGTCCATCTTCTCCGACGGCTTGATCGAGATGCCCCCGGTGTCGAACGTCACGCCCTTGCCCACCAGCCCCAGCTGCGCCTCTCCCGCCCGCGCCCCCTCGGGCCGGTACCGCAGCACGATCAGCGCCGGCGGCTCGGAACTGCCCTGCGCCACTCCCAGCAGCGCCCCCATCCCCAACTGCCGCATCCGGTCCCGGTCCACCACGTCGCAGTCCAAGCCGCACTCGGCCGCCATCTGCCGCGCCCAGTCGGCCAGCGCCGTCGGACTCAGCCGGTTGCCCGGCTCAGCGATCAGCTCCCGCGCCTGGTTCTGCGCCTCGGCCAGCGTCCGGCCCCGCTCGAACGCCCCATCCAAGCCCGCATCGCCGTCGGGAACCACCACCGCGAAGCTCTCAAGTTTCTGCTCCTCTTTCTTCGGGTCCGTCTTGTACCGGTCCGGATCATACGCCCCAAGCACCGCCCCCTCGACCGCCGCCGATGCCATCTCGCCCGTCCGCAACTCCTCGGACAGCCACAACGCCGCTCGCCGCACCGCCTTCGACCGCACTGTGCGAACCGCCGCGCCGGCCACCCGCCGCAGCAGCGCGCTCTGGAACTCTTCCCTCTTCCCGCAGCCCGCCAGCAACAGCCGCTTCGCCCGCAGCCCCTCCGGCCGATGCAGCAAAACCCGCGCCATCTTCTCGCCGGTGAACTCGCCCGACTCATACATCTCCCGCACCGCCGCCTCGGCGGCCACGCCCAGCGCCGGCGGCCCGCCCTCAAAGGCAGGCACAATCACCACATCCGCAATCACTTCCCCAATCGCCCTGCGATTCAATCCTGTCTGCATTTCCTATCCGTTCACCCCTTCATCCGCGTCCATCCGCGGCTACCCGCTACGCCGCTCGGCGGCTAGTCTGACCGCCCGCCCTTCCGCCGCCCGATCGCCGCCCGCGCCTCCGCCTCCCGCTCCCGCTCCCGGATCGACTCCCGCTTGTCATGCGCCTTCTTGCCCCGCGCCACGGCAATCTCGCACTTGATCCGCCCTTTGACCAGGTACATCTTCGTCGGCACCAGCGTCAGCCCTTTCTCCCGCGTCTTGCCGGTCAGCTTGTCGATCTCGCGCCGGTGTAGCAGCAGCTTCCGCCGCCGGTCGATCGGATGATTGTAGATGTTGCCGTGCGCGTAGTGCCCGATGTGCACGTTCACCAGCCACGCCTCGCCCCCCGCAATCTCCGCATAGCCCTCCCGGAGCTGCACCTGCCCGTTGCGTGCCGCCTTAACCTCCGTCCCCGTCAGCGCAATCCCCGCTTCGTAACGCTCGAGCAAATGATACTCATGCCGCGCCCGGCGGTTGTCGCTGAGGATCTTGATCTGGCCTTCCGACTCCGTCTTCACGCTGCCGCCCGCCGCTCGGCTCTCCACGCCCGCAACTGCTCCTGCGTCTGTAACTTGTGTGGTGGAGCTTCGCGCGAATCCCTATCTTAGCACAGCCCAGAGAAGCACTTAACATGCGTCTGCTCAATCAATTAGCCGCCGCTTTCAGCCTCGCCCTCCTGCTCGCCTCCGCGGCCCCCAACCTCCAGGCCCGCACAAAGAAAGGCGACCGTCTGCTGAAACAAGGCCGCCAGGCCCAACTCGCCGAAGACTGGGACAAAGCCCTCGAACTTTACGAGCAGGCCCTCGCCGAGGACCCCTCCGACCCCGCCTACCAGCTCGCCGTCCGCCGCACCCGCTTCCAAGCCTCCCAGCAGCACCTCAAGCGCGGCAAATCCCTCCGCGACGCCGGCAAGCTCGAAGAGGCCCTCGCCGCCTTCCAGCGCGCTTACGTCATCGACCCCTCCTCCACCATCGCCGAACAGGAAATCCGCCGCACCTACCGCCTCATCCGGGAACAGGAAGAGCGCGAAAAGGAAGGCAAAAAACCCCCCGAAGAAGAGGAAGCCTTCCTTTCCCCCACCGAGCGCCTCCAGAAACAGGCCGAACAGCGCGCCGCCTCCATCCTCCCCGTGCCCGAGCTCAAGCCCATCTCCCGCCAGCTCAACACCCTCAGGATGAATAACCAGCCCGTCCGCGTCCTCTTCGAAACCATCGGCAAGCTCGCCGGCATCAACGTCATCTTCGACCCCGAGTTCCAGGCCCCGCCCAGAAACTTCACCGTCGACCTCACCAACACCACCCTCGAGGATGCTCTCAACTACGTCGCCACCCTCACCAAAACCTTCTGGAAGCCCCTGTCGGAAAACACCATCTTCGTCACCAACGACAACGTCACCAAACGCCGCGACTACGACGAAATGGTCGTCCAGGTCTTCTACCTCAAAAACGTCACCAAGGTCCAGGAACTTCAGGAAATCGCCACCGCCGTCCGCTCCGTCACCGACATCCGCCGCCTGTTCACTTATAACTCCCAGAACGCCATCCTCGTCCGCGGCACCAAGGACCAGGTCGCCCTCGCCGAAAAGCTCATCCACGACCTCGACAAGCCCCTCGCCGAAGTCGTCGTGGACGTCATCGTCATGGAGGCCAACCGCAACCGCACCCGCGACCTCGCCAACGCCATCGTCTCCGGCGCCGGCACCGGCCTCTCTCTCCCCATCCTCTTCAGCCCCGGCGGAACCCCCGCCCCCGACGGCGATGGCGACGGCGACACGGCCGCCGCCACAACCGGCATCCGCCTCGGCGACATCGGCAAGCTCACCGAAAACGACTGGACCACCACGCTGCCCGGCGCGCTCCTCCAGGCCCTCATGACCGACCGCGGCACCCGCATCCTCCAGCGCCCCCAGGTCCGCGCCGCCGACGGCCAGAAAGCCTCCCTCCGCCTCGGCGACCGCATCCCCTTCGCCACCGGCAGCTTCCAGCCGGGCGTCGGCGCCGTCGGCGTCAGCCCCCTCGTCAGTACCCAGTTCCAGTTCGCCGACGTCGGCGTCAACGTCGACCTCACCCCCAAAATCCACGGCGAGGAGGACGTCTCGCTCCACATCGAAATCGAAATCTCCGCCGTCCGCGACCGCATCGACATCGGCGGCCTCTCCCAGCCCATCATCGGCCAGCGCAAGATCATCGAGGATATCCGCGTCCGTGAAGGCGAAGTCACCCTCCTCGGCGGCCTCTCCCAGGACCAGCGCACCCGCACCACCTCCGGCATCCCCGGCCTCGCCGATATCCCCATCATCAAGTGGCTCGGCTTCTCCAGCCAGAGCACCGAGCGCGCCGAGGGCGAGCTCCTCATCGCCCTCATCCCGTACATCGTCCGCCGCCCCGACATCACCGAGCTCAACCTCCGCGGTGTTGCCGCCGGCAGCGATCAGACGGTCCAGCTCCGCTACGCCCCGCCCAAGGCCGAACAAGCCCCAGCCCCGGAGGCCCCGCCCGCCAGGCCCGAAGCCCCTCCGCCCACGCCGGCCCCCGAAGCCCCCGAGGTCCCCAAGCCCCCAGCCGAAGCCGCCCCGCCTGCCGGCCCCGGCCTGTCTTTTAACCCGCCCGCCGTCAAGGTCCGTCGCGGAGAGATCTTCACCGTCTCGCTCGTCATCGAAAATGCCACCGACGTCTTCAATGCCCCCATGAAGTTCAAGTTCGACCCGAGGTTTCTCCGCCTAAATGACGTCACCCGCGGCGGCTTCCTTTCCAGAGACGGCCAGCAGATCATCTTCACCCGCAACATCCTCAACGACTCCGGCGACGCCGCCATCATCCTCAACCGCCTCCCCGGCGCCGGCGGCATCTCCGGCGCCGGCACCCTCGTCACCCTCACGTTCCAGGCCGTCGCTCAGGGCGCCACCCAGGTCACCATCCCCGATCTCACCATCCGCAACTCCCGGATGCAGGCCCTGCCCGTCACCGCGCCCGCGCTCCAGGTATCTGTCGAGGAGGGGCAACAACAACAATGACGATGTTGAGGCGCCGCCGCCAGCGCGGTCTGACCCTGGTCGAGCTCATCGTCGCCTTCACCATCATGCTCCTGCTCACCACCATGGCCGTCCCCTTGGCCCGCTACAAGGTCCGCCGCGACAAGGAACGCGAGCTCCGCTGGGCCCTCCGCGAGATCCGCACCGCCATCGACCGCTATAAGGACGCCGCTGATATGGGCAAGCTCGGCCCCCAGGAAATCGACACCATGGGCTACCCCAAAACCCTCGAGGTCCTCGTCGAAGGCGTCCAGGCCGCCGGCTCGGTGGACACCAAGTACAAGTTCCTCCGCCGCATCCCCAAGGATCCGATGACCAACTCCTACGACTGGGGCCTCCGCAGCGTCCAGGATGACCCCGACTCGATGGCCTGGGGCGGCCAGAACGTCTTCGACGTTTACACCAAGAGCACCGAACGCGCTCCCGACGGCACCCCCTACTCGGAATGGTGACCATGCGATCCCGCCGCGGCTTCACCCTCATCGAGATCCTCATCGTCATGACGATCGTCTCCATCATCGTCTCCATCGCCGTGCCCCTCTATCAGAAGTCCATCCTCCGCGCCAAGGAAAGCGTGCTCAAGAACAACCTCTTCACCCTCCGCACCGTCATCGACGAGTACACCTTCGACAAGAAGAAGGCCCCCCAATCCCTCGACGACCTCGTTACGGAGGGCTACCTCCGCCAGATCCCCATCGACCCCATCACCGGCTCCAACCAGACCTGGGTCGTCGTCATGGAGGACGCCCTCACCAGCGTCGACCAGACCGAGCCCGGCATCTTCGACGTCCGCAGCGGCGCCCAGGGCGTCGGCCTTGACGGCACCCCCTACGCCGAATGGTAGCCGCCCGCGGCCCGGCGTTGCCATGTTGAACGGCTGCCGGCCCCGACCGGCAGGCTTCCCATGCGAGCCACCGAGCAAGATCGTCTCCGCCTCGAGAGCGAAATCGCCCGCCTCCTCGAGCCGCTCAAGGCGATGCGCGCCTGCAAGATCGTGCCAGCATCCGCCTCCATCGGCGTCCATCCGCGGCGAAACAACCCACCCCTCCGATGTATACTCTTCAACAAGCCGTGGACCTGCGCTTCGAGCTGTTGGCCTTCCGCTTCCAGTTCACCGCCCGCGACTCGATCCACTTCCCCCCGGGCAAATCCGGCAACATCATCCGCGGCGCCTTCGGTGACATCTTCCGCCGCATCGCCTGTGTCCCGGACTGCCCCGGCCCCCGCACCTGCGACCTCCGCGCCACCTGCCCCTACGCTCGCATCTTCGAACCCGTATCCCAAAAATCCGTGGCGCAGGCTTCGGCTTGCGACCCCCGCCCCCCCCCCCCCCGCCCCCCCCCCCCCCCCCCCCCCCCC
>FWPU01012965.1_pt1 | contig 10791 bp, 13 predicted proteins | sample 2228361 | NCBI WGS metagenome assembly FWPU01 (sample SAMEA103939777, study PRJEB20133) | metagenome | reverse complement strand
AGAGCGTAGGCGGATTTAAGAAACAATCTAATTTTTTCAGCATAAGCGAGCCCGGGCTAAAGAGGGTAAAAGTGCCTTATGATCCTGAATGAACCCCCTGGCCTCTTAAGCGGCCCAAGATTTGGAGCCCAAAGTGAAGGTGGGCAAGCTTTGCCCCCCAATTGACAAGGGGGAAGAAGACTGGTATTTTATTATTTAAGGCGCGCCCATAGCTCAGTTGGATAGAGCGCCGGACTACGAATCCGTAGGTCGCCCGTTCGAGTCGGGCTGGGCGCGCCAGTAATTTTATAGGGGGCTGCATATTTTTCATTTGCTGGGCAAAGCGCTTTCCGGGATGATGGCTATTCCTCCCCCGAGATGACTTCATATCCTGCCTCGGTTATCGCCTTTTGAATCAGTTCGGGGGGCACTGCTTTGGGATTGGCAAACTTAACCTCGCCTTTAGAAAGGTCGATTTCAATGTGCTCAATACCATCTAATTGTTGAAGGGCTTTGGTTACAGCGGCCACACAATGCGCGCAACTCATTCCCTTTACTTTCCATATGGAAATCATTTTTACTTCCCCCCCTTCTTGCTCATTTAAGATTTCCTCCTTTTCTTGAGCGGGAGTGTCTGGGGCCTTGGTCTCCGGTGCCTCTTTCTCTTCTTTTGGGGGCTTTTGATATTTGAGCAGCTCTTCATACCAATAAGGATGCCTTCTCTGGACATATTCCAAGTTGACCTCGCCCGTTAAGATTGCTCTAATTAAAGGCCGATTTACTTTGAAAATCAAAGCGCCTAAGTGGGCGAGCACGCCGAACAAGAAAAAGAAGGTGGCCACGGTATGGGTCAGGGTAGTCCAGGTTATTAAGGTCGGTGGGAAATAGACTCCAGGAAGGTTCTTGGTAACTTTGATTAAACCAGTTATTACCAAGACTAGGCCAACTCCTCCAAGGTAGACGTAAGCAAGCCTTTGCTCAGGTAGGTATTTATGAGCCTTTGGTTCTTCTCCGATACCCAAGAAGCTTAAGATTGTTAGCATAGAAGCGCGGAAATCTCCCTTTTGGGGAAGAAGTCCGCGATGACCAAGCCATCCATGATAAAAGAAGTGAAAGACCATTACCGAGACAAAAACAATTCCAGCCAGATAGTGGATTTTCAAGTTGATGAAGAAGTCTCCTGCCCAACTAAGTCCCGGAATCTGCGTGAGCATGAATCTTTTATATATAGGAAATTCTCCAAATCCGGAGAAGAGGAGTATAAATCCAGAGATGGCAAAAAGCCAGTGTTCAGCGAGCTCAATGGTACTATGGCGCAAAACCATTCTCCGATCTTCAATGATCTTTTCCTTCATTCCGATTGTCCCTCCTTTACCTCTTGTTTCCCCTGAGCATCTTTCGCCTCCGCTTTAATCTTTTCCCTTTTTTCACGGAGGGCAAGGCCAATGGCCCCTGCAGCCAGGATGAGTGGGCCCAGAAGAAAACCTTTAGCCCAAGAGTTTACCTCGCTTAAAGGATTGTTAACCTTGCCCAGGCGGAGATGGGAATTTTTTTCTTTTAACTGGGCATCAATCCTTTCAAAGGGCACTCGACTCACGTAGATCGTTCCTGTGCCCCCGTTTTCCTTTTCCCCATAAATATAGCCATTGATCCTCTTTGCTCGCCCATGGGCCTCTTTCAAGATTGCTATTCTTTCCCCAAAAAAGAGCGGCCTCTCTTCCCCCAATCTTTTTTGGCAAGCTTCCACGCAAGCGGGAAGCTGGCCCTGAGTGATTCGCTCACGGCAAAGATCACATTTATACATCACCCCTCCTCCAGCGGGAATCGGCTGCAGTTTAAGATATAAACCCACTCCACTCTGTCTCTGGGGAATATGCCATGGGCAAACTGCTTTACATTTGGCCCCGCCCAGGCAAAGATCCGGATTAATGACTACTGCTCCTTCGGGATATTTATTTAAAGCGCCAACTGGGCAAAGATGCGCACACGGAGGATTATCACAATGCATACATCGCCTTGGGATGAAGACTTCTTCGCCTTCGACAATGACCTTCTGTACGGTGATCCAGTTATAGGGCGTTAAAGTGCTAATCACCTCCCTTTTTTTTGACCAATCATCATAGGTCTTCTGGGGCCAAAGGTTTTTAATTGGCTCTTTGGGCTCCGGAAATTTTTGAACATTTTCCTGCCGACAGGCTTCAACACATTTGGGAATGGGCTCATTCTTACAGCCATCACATTTGGTCAGATCTATGAGAGTTGCATATTTTCCAGGATTGGCCGTTGCTTCCCGGTTCATGGCGTAAATACTCCCGACACCTAAGGCAGCTAAAAAGCCCACTTTTTTAATAAAACTCCGTCTGGTAATTCTTTCTTGCTTACTCATCTTTTACTCTCCTAAGTTCCCTGGGTTTTTTGAGTCAAGCGCTCTTTAAGGCTTGGTTTTTAAATTTCAAGAATACTCGTTTAAAAGGATTTAAATTGAAAAGGCCATAACTAATCTCTTTGATATATTCTTCCTCCTTTAGGTTCTCCTGGGGAAAAAGAATAAATAAACTATAGAAAACAATGGGCCGTTATTGGAACGCCTAGAAAATTATGACCAATCTATATAGCGGGAAACGGCCTTGTGCAAATCCTTTAAGACGTTTATTTTCCTTGTCCTCGTCTCTTGTCCGCTTTTTTCAAGACATTCCTCTAAGTAGGCCTGAACCATAAAGGATCCAACTTTTTTAATGGCCGCAGTAACTGCCGCTACTTGTAGAAGAATGTCGGGACATGGTTTCCCGGTTTCGACCATCTTTTGTAGGCCGCGCACCTGTCCCTCGATTCTTTTAAGTCTCAGTAAAATGTCACTTTTTGCTTGTACCCTTATCATACCATACCCCCCTATGGTATATTATTTTGACCCTTATTCACTTCCCTGTCAAGAGGAAAATAAAATCGTTGCAAGGCGCAATTAGGCGTGAGAAATATAATCAACAAAGGATTATTAATGAGAGCATTAAATGTTTTAATTTTTTTATCAATCATTTTGTAATAGTCAGCGGGAAAGGCGTGGGCCACATGGGCTTTTGTCCCACGTATCAATTGGGGGGACCTCGCTATGACTATAACTTAGGGTCATGTCTCCACCCCGCCCCTCTCCCCAGTGGGGGAGAGGGATAAAGTGAGGGGGTGAAAAATTTTATTTGGCGTTAAGAACCGAACTTAAAACATATTCAATATATTTCTGAGACGATACAATACGAAGCAAAATATAATTTGCTCTCATTAATAATTTTTAATTATCTTGCCTACCCCGTTCCTCCATATAGTAGAGATGAGAAAAGCAGTTTTTGCTCTGAGAAATTAAAGATCAGGTTATTTTTGCCGAATTCTATAACGAATATTAGTAATTGAGCCAAAGGTGAGGTGGGGGATGAAAATCCAATGAGCAAAGAAAGGTCGCACTGGATAAAGATTAAGACTGATGACCTGAGAATAGGAATGTTTGTTGCAGATATGGGCCGTTCCTGGATAAAACATCCCTTTTTGACAAATAAGAAGCTTGTAACATCCGTTAAACAGATCGAGAAGCTTAAAGAATGTGGCATAAGGGAAGTGTATATTGACCCCCAAAGAGGGTGGAATCTGGGAAGAGAAGAAAATCCCGAAAATAATGGGAAGCAAATAAAGAATGGTCTATTTCCTGGGCCGCAAAAAGAAATTTTTTCTCTTTCCCACTTAGATTCCTCAAGTTTTGAGGGAAAAACTCCTATTCACCAAGAATTGAAAGAGGCAAGAAAAGTTCATGAGGAGGCCAAAATCGTCATCCGCCAGGTCATGCAAGATTTAAGGATGGGCAGGAATATTGAGAGTGATAAGGTAAAGCGCGTCGTCCAAAGAATGACCGAAAGTATCTTGCGCAACCCCGATGCTTTAGCCAGTTTGACGCGGCTTAAGGGTTATGATGAATATACCTTCGTCCACTCGATTAATGTTTGTATTCTTTGTCTCGCATTAGGCCGGCATTTAAATCTAGAGAGAGAATCTCTGGAAAAGATAGGCATAGGGGCCCTTCTCCATGATGTGGGTAAAATGAAAATACCCGGTTCTATTTTGCGCAAGCCGGGTAAATTGACCGAAGCCGAATTCGCCGAAATTAAAAAACACCCAATCTATAGTGTTGATGTTCTGGAAAAAACTGAAGGCCTTGCCCAAGAATCTAAGCTGATCGCCTTACAACACCATGAACGGTATTCGGGACATGGTTACCCCTTGGGCCTCCAAGGTGAGCAAATAGGACAATTTGGCCAAATGGCCGCGATAGCTGATGTTTATGATGCCCTTACAACAAACCGCTGCTATAAAAGGGCCACTACCCCTTATGAAGCCCTTCAACAGATGTATTTATCCGCTAAGCGAGATTTTAATCCTCTCCTCTTGGAAAGATTTATCTGCTGTATGGGCATCTATCCTATAGGCACTCTAGTTCAATTAGACACTCAGGAAATCGGTGTCGTTTACTCAGTTAACCACCAACACCTCCTCCGCCCCCAAGTTCTTTTAATTTTTAAAAATCCCAAGGAGAAGTACTCCAAACCTTTACTGGTGGATTTAATGGCGAAAAATGACAGCTCTGGCTCTTTTCAAAGAACTATAGTAAAACCGCTACATCCCCAAAGATGGAATATTTGTGTCGATGATTTCTTGTCTCCCACCATTTGGGCCAAAATTATTTGCTGATGCTTCGGAATTTTTCAATATAATCGATATGTAAATGACAAATAACTATAGCGGGTGATTATATTTCATCAGAATTTGAATTCATAACCTAAGCTGAGCACATAAATGCTATCCCATTCTTTTTTGCCGGGCGCTGGTTTGCGTGTATATTTGAAGTTAGTTTCCAAATTGGCAAAGAAATTACTAACCATAAAAAAGCGCAATCCCTGCTCCCCCCGCCAATAATAAGAATTAGCTTCCTTGAGACTATAATATAATTCATGCTTATGGTAAAATCTGATTCGCTCTGGCCACATCTCCCATTTTAACCCCAAAGCTTCCCGAATAGTGGCATAATGGTCATCTTTGCCTTGGTTGAAATCCTCATCAAAATATGATAATCCTCCCTCGAGGAAGAGATCCACGCGGGGACTATCAAGCATCTGATAACCTAAACCCAAGCCAATTGTACTGCGCAAATTCAAATCTTGGAAGTCATCCCTTTCAAAAAATGCTTGGGCATAAACAAAAAACTTCTCCTTTAAAAAAAGTCGTATTTAATACTACCTAGGCCATTCCGCGTGGTGACTACACCGCCGGATTCACCATAATTAAACTTACCAGCAAGAAGGAAGCGATCTCTTTTTGACCTGGCTTGAAAATCAAGGGAAATATTGGCTGCTTTTTCGTCGGTATTCCCCTGGGTAAGACTTCCTCCCGCATAAACACTTCCTTTATACTTTACCGGTGCCGGGGGAGGGGAGTGGTTGATGGTTTCTATTTCCTGGAGCGAGAATTCTCGGGTTTCTCCAAGAAGGACGCTAATAATTTTTATTTTGTTTTTTTCTATACAGAGAATCTTCCCTTAAATTTTTTCCTGGCTTTTTAAGCGCACTTCATATTCTTTTTCAGACTGGAGGCAAGCGATTTCTGTCCAAAGAATACAAATTTCGCCAGCATATGGAGTTTTAAAAATTAGGGTATTTTTTTCCATCCTAATTAACTCCCCGGTGAGTATATCGCCATTGGCCAAGTGTATTGCATCGGCCAGGGCCAACACCGGGGAATAAAGGAACCAAGTCAAAACGAAAGCCTCACCAAATACAATAGGCCATTTTTTTCTTTTTTCCATAAACAAAGATTGTTAAAATTTATCCAAGATATGGTTTGATAGCAAATAAAAACTTGCCTAATACAATATGAGAAGATTTTTCTATCAAGGGGAAATTTTTATCAAATTAATTAGGAATTATGCTATATTTATTCCACTTTTAATCTTGACCACCATAATCCTTCAGCCTCAAATAAGCCAAAGCCATCAGAAAAAAACGTTGGTCATCAAACTAGGCAAGATCGCTGGTGAGGCAACCCCTTTTTTAGAATTGCTGAAAGAATTTGAGAGAAAAAATGCAGGCCTCAATATAAAAGTGGAGTTTCTTCCTTCTTCTACTGATGAACAACACCAGTTCTATATCATAAATTTAGAAAGCGGCAGTTCCGATTTTGATCTTTTTAGCATGGATGTAATTTGGGTGCCGGAGTTCGCCCGTGCCGGTTGGCTCAGGGAATTAAGTCATCTTTTAACAGCCGAGGAAAGAGATGATTTTTTTGCTGGCCCCTTACAAGCCGTCCAATTAAAAGGTAAAATTTATGCCCTTCCCTGGTATATAGATGCAGGTCTATTATATTATCGGCGAGATCTTTTGCAAAAGTATAACTTTTCTCCTCCCCAGACATGGTTTGAACTAGTGGCCATAGCCCGAGCCATTTCAACGCGGGAAGAAGATTGCCATGGGTTTTTGTGGCAGGGTAAACAATATGAAGGATTAGTATGCAATGTGTTAGAATTTATCTGGAGCAATGGGGGAAAAATAATAAGTGCAGATGGACAACCCGTAGTTTATAGGAAAGCTAATGAATATGCTCTGCAGTTCATGAGAGATCTAATTACCCGCTACCAGGTATCTCCTTCCTTAGTTACTACCGCTGTAGAGGAAACCACCAGATACATTTTTGGCAATGGCCGAGCTGTTTTTATGCGCAATTGGCCATACGCCTGGCCCCTTCTGCAAAGAAAAAATTCCCCGGTTAAGGATAAGGTGGGTATTGCCCTCCTACCTTTTTTCCCGGGGCATTCTTCGGTTTCTACTCTTGGCGGATGGCAATTGGGGATAAATAAATTTTCTCAACGCTCTGAGCTTGCAGAGAAGCTATTAAAGTTTCTTACTTCCCCATCTTCCCAAAAGGCTTTAGCCCTAACTATTGGCTATCAACCTCCTCGCCGATCTCTTTATTTTGATCTTGAAATTATAGAAAAACAACCTTTCTTGGCCAGTCTTTATGATATTTTTAGTCGCGCTCGACCCCGTCCCATTACTCCTTATTACATAATGATCAGCCAGGTAATTCAGCCCGAGTTCAGCGCGGCCATTTCGGGAATCAAAAGTCCAGCAGCTGCCTTACGTTCAGCTCAAAAACAGATTGAGCACATTCTCAGGATGGAAAAATGAAGGCGACGAAGAAAGGATTCCGCTATACAGCCCCTGCGCTGCTATTATTAACAGGGGTGATGATCTATCCTCTTTTTTATGTATTCTATTTAAGCCTCCATCGCAGACTCCTCATCTTTGACTTAAGCAAATTTGTGGGCCTGGAAAATTATTATTTTCTCCTGAGGGATGAAAGATTTTGGAATGCTTTAAAGAATACACTCTTTTTCACTATAAGTTCTGTTTCTCTGGAATTAATTCTTGGTCTATCTTTGGCTTTAATTGTGAACAAGCCATTTAAAGGAAGAGGAATTGTTCGGGCGATGATTCTCACCCCCTGGGCTATTCCCACTGTGGTAGCAGCTAAAATGTGGGAGTGGATCTATAATGCCGATATGGGGGTGCTAAACTTTTTAATAAGCGCCAAGATCAATTGGTTGGGAGATCCCTTCTGGGCTTTGTGGGCAGCCATATTAGCAGATGTATGGAAAACTACTCCTTTTGTAGTCATTCTCTTACTGGCCGGATTACAAGTCATTCCTCAAGAGGTTTACCAGGCCGCTAAAGCTGATGGTGCGGGAACATGGGCTTGTTTCCATAAGATTACTTTACCCCTTTTAAAACCAGTGATCTTAGTGGTGCTGATTTTTAGAACCCTCGATGCTTTTCGGGTCTTTGACGTGATTTATGTGCTTACGGGTGGTGGGCCCGCAAATACTACTGAGACCCTCTCGATCTATGCTTACAAAATGCTTTTCCAAACTCTTCAGTTCGGCTATGGTTCAGCTCTTTCTGTGGTCGTCTTCCTTTGCGTGGGCGGATTAAGCGTTGTATATATTAGGGTTCTAAGTCGAGGAGTAAAATGAAAAATAAAATAGGCTTTTATATTCTTCTATTAATGGGGCTAGTTTTCAGCTTAGGGCCTTATGCCTGGCAATTCTTAACCAGTATAAAGGCAGAGCAGGAACTTATGAAGCTGCCCCCGATTTTGCCAAGAATACCCACTTTTATAAATTATATCACTATATTTAAAGTACATCCTTTCTTGAGAATTATTTTAAATAGCACGATAGTGGCTTCTTTGACCACTCTTCTTTCTCTGGTCTTTGGCTCTCTTTGTGCTTTTGGATTGGCCAAATTGACGATGAGGTATAAGACTTTTATCCTCGGTTTTATTCTTGCCGTATCAATGTTCCCACCGATCGCTACGGTGAGTCCTCTTTATATCATTATCCGTTTATTAGGATTAAGGGACACCTGGTGGGCTCTTATAATCACTTATTCGTCTTTCTCTCTTCCCCTGGCCATATGGGTTCTAACTAATTTTTTTAAAGAGATCCCGGAAGATATTTACCTGTCGGCCTTGGTTGATGGGTGTACTACCTGGCAATCATTTTATAAAATTGTTCTCCCCTTGGCGACTCCTGGGTTATTTACAACTGCTATATTAGTTTTCATATTTTCTTGGAATGAATTTCTCTTTGCCCTTACTTTTTCTTCTTCTCTTGCTTCCCGCACTATTCCTGTAGCTATAGCTCTTTTCCCAGGTGTGCATGAGATTCCTTGGGGGGAAATTTCAGCTGCTTCCATTGTCGTTACTATTCCTTTGATTTTTCTTATTTTTGCCTGTCAGAAAAGGATCGTTGCCGGGCTTACAGCGGGAGCAATTAAGGGATAAAAAGGGCCCCAAGCTGAACAAATTAAGATCTATTCTCAGTTATAAGATTAAAGATTCAATAAGTCCTGGAAAGATTCCCGGGTTTAATTCAGCCTGGGCGCGTCAGTGAATTGACTTGCCAATTAAGGGTAAATACCCCGCAAACGGGTAGCTTCGGCGACCCGACCAATAGCTAAAATAAGCGCGGCCGTGCGCATATTTACTTTTCTTTTCTTGGAGATAGCTAAGACTTCGCCAAAGCTTCTCTTTAAAATGCGTGTTAAACGTTCCGAAACTTCCTCTTCACTCCACAATAGTTCTTGCAAATTCTGCACCCATTCGAAATAAGAAACAGTTACGCCACCAGCATTGGCTAAGATATCGGGGACGACGAATATGCCGCGGTTGTAAAGAATCTCATCAGCTTCGTTAGTGGTCGGGCCGTTGGCTCCTTCCACGATGATTTTGGCTTTTATTTTTGGAGCATTTTTTTCGGTAAGCTGATTCTCTAAGGCTGCCGGAATGAATATATCGCACTCTAATTGGAATAGTTCCTCGTTAGAAATTTCGTCGCCATCTTTATATCCAGGGGAAAAAACACAATAGTATTTCTTTTTGCAGTCTAATAATGCTGCAACATTCAATCCGCGGGGGTTATAAATTCCTCCTTTTGAATCACTTATAGCCACCACACGTGCTCCTGCTCTTTCAAAATATTGGGCAGCAATTCCTCCCACATTCCCGCATCCCTGGATGGCTACTCGGGCTCCATGGATAGGGATATTTAAATAGGAAGCGGCTTCCTGGGCCGTGACAAAAACTCCTTTACCTGTGGCTTCATGACGACCAAGGGAACCGCCGAGCTCTAACGGTTTGCCGGTGACCACTCCCGGAACGGAATAGCCTTTTAAAATGCTATAAGTATCCATAATCCAGGCCATAACTTGTGGGTTAGTATAGACATCCGGGGCGGGAATGTCCCGGTCAGGACCAATCATCATCGCTATTTCCCAGGTGAAGCGGCGAGTCATGTTTTCTAATTCCCGGAGGGACATATTCTTGGGGTTACACTGAACCGCTCCTTTGGCTCCCCCAAAAGGAATATTTACCACTGCACTTTTCCAGGTCATCCACATGGCTAAGGCTTTCACTTCATCAAGATTGACGTCTGGATGGTAGCGAATTCCTCCTTTCGCTGGACCTCTGGTCATATTATGTTGGACTCTATATCCAGTAAAAACTTTAATTGATCCATCATCCATTTTTACTGGAAAATGTACGGTAAGTTCGCGTTGGGTATATTTAATTTTTTCTAATATGCCGGGAACTAAGTTCAAATGGGCAGCAGCGATCTCTACTTGTTTCATGGCCACGTCAAGAGGATTAATATTTTTGTTTTTCCCATCCATTTAACCCTCCTAATAGAATTATTTCCTTAAAAAATATTAAGAAAATAGTTTGGATGGCTACTTAGCCGTTTTTTGAGTGAAAAGAGATTAACAGAAAATTTGAGTGGTTGTCAATATTTTAAGCAGAGAAATTTGGGGATTTTATGATTTGTTCTAATTCACATTAACCTTTATGTAATAAATGTTTTTCAATTTATCTTTATCCCCGATAACTTTTTTTACCCAGTTCATGATTGATTCGTGATTGATTCTTTCAGGGTTTCTCCTTCTTTCAGGGAGAATGGCTAATAAGTGAGAATTCTTTTTTTCATCTTGCCAATAAAATTCATAAGCAATCATATTGGCCCCACTTTTACAAAATAAAAGGAAATTTTTCATTTTGTTGAAAATTTTATAAGCAAATTTAATGCCTAGCTCGCAATATTTTGTAATTACTTGTTTTTATTAACTTATTTGAAAAGAAGATATCTTAAGGAGCTAATTGAAAGATGTGAAAAATGCAAAGAATTCCGACAATGCTATATGGGAGCAAAATTTTTATAATAAATAT
>FWPU01012963.1_pt1 | contig 10799 bp, 11 predicted proteins | sample 2228361 | NCBI WGS metagenome assembly FWPU01 (sample SAMEA103939777, study PRJEB20133) | metagenome | reverse complement strand
CGCGATCGGCGGGCCGGAGAAGTCCTCCTCCCGGTAGACCGCGACGTTGTGGGGGATGCCGGCGTCCTGGTTGTCGAACCGGATCGTGAACGGCTGCCCCGCGGGGGCCGTGAGCGCGGTCTCCGCGAACCCCTCGGTCGCGGCACCCGGCCCCGCGGTGAGGGACAGGACGACCCCGCCCCCGGCGGGCCCCTCGGCCTCCCCGGGCGCCTCCCCCCCGGCCTCCGTGCCCCTCGCCATGACGGCGAGCGCGATCCCGCCGGCCACCATCGCGATCCCCGCCACGGCGCCCACGTAGGAGAGCAGCACGCCGGCCCGGATCCGCTCCCGGCGGGCGACGAGCGCCGCCACGGCCATGATCCCGAAGGCGACGGTGAGGGCGGTGGCGGTCGCCGCCGCCGGCTCGACCGAGAGGAGGATCCGGGAGAACCCCACGGCCGCGAGCCCGATCGCGAGCATCCCGCCCACGGGGATCAGGAGCGCGAGCGGCGCGCGGGAGGGCGGGCGCTCCGTCTCCCGGCCGCTCACCGCCGCCGGGGCTCCTCGGCGATCTCGCGCTCCACCCGGTGCCAGCGGAGCGCGTCCCAGCCCTCCTCCCGCTCCTCCCGGAACCACCGGAAGAAGACCGCGGTGATCACGGCCCACAGGATCGCCCCGCCCGCGAGCTTCATCGTGAGCCCGGCGATCGTCTGGTCCTGGAGCGCCGAGATCCCGAGGACCCGGGGGAAGCTCGCGTAGACCGGGTACAGGGGGCTCTGTCCGAACGTGAGGAACGAGGCCGGCACGGTGGGCGCGATGGACTGGACGAACAGGTACAGCATCTGCGCGGGGGCGGGCAGCGCCGGCAGCTCCGGGAGCGGCGACACCACCGGCCACCACATCACGAGCCCCGAGCCCACCATCAGCGCGTGGAGGCCGAGGTGGAGGGGCTCGGACCGGAGCGAGGCCTCGATCACCGCCGGCCAGTGGTTGAAGAGCAGCAGCCCGTTGAACACGGCGGTCGCCGGGACCGGGCGGGTGAGGAACGCCCACGCCCTCCGCACCGCACGGGGCCGGAGGATCGCGCGGAGCATCCAGGGCGGGGTCCCGGCCACGAGGAGCGGCGGCGCCACCAGCGTGAACAGCATGTGCTGGACCATGTGGACGCTGAAGAGCGCCCGCTCGGCGAGGTCGTGGACGGGCCAGCCCGCCCCCACGAGGAGCGCCGCGAGCCCCAGGCCGAAGAGCACCGCCCGCCGCGGGAGCGCCTCGGCCCCCGGGCGCCCCGCGTGCCGCCGGGCCGCGAGCGCGTACGCGAGCCCCAGGCCGCCGATCAGGGCCAGGACGTCGAGGTGCAGGTGGAAGGGGGGCACGCTACCTCCCGAACACCCCGAACGAGAGCAGCACGACCACGTAGAGCGTCACCGCGCCGGCCAGGCCCATGACGAAGAACCGGGCGTAGGTCCGGCTGTCGAACCGCAGGTGCATGAACCACAGCACGACCAGCGTGAACTTGAGGATCGAGAACAGGAACAGGAGCGGCACGAGGATCGGCCGCACCGCCTCCAGGTAGTAGACGGCGACCTCCGCGGCGGTCACGAGCCCGAGGATCACGGCGATCCGCACGTAGTCCCGGGGCGTCGGATGCGCGCCGCGGCGCCGGCGAGCCGGGGGGGGCACCGCGACCGGCGCCCCACCGCCCTCCGTGCTCACCCGACCGCGTTCGGCCACCGCTCCCTCCTCAGGCCCCCGGCGGGTTCGGGGTCGGGATCAGGTACACGACCGTGAAGATCACGATCCACACGATGTCGACGAAGTGCCAGTAGAGCCCCACCAGCTCCACCGGCTGGTGGTGGTCGGGCGTCGGGAACCGCCGAGCGAGGGAGATCGCGACCAGGGAGAGCAGCATCAGGATCCCGATCGTCACGTGGGCCCCGTGGAACCCGGTGAGCACGTAGAACGTCGAGCCGAACAGGTTCCCCTGGAGCGACAGGCCGTGCTCGGTGAAGAACGTCGTGAACTCGAAGACCTGCCCGCCGATGAAGACCGTCCCGAGCATCGCGGTCGTGAGCAGCCACACCCGCATCCGGCCCTCGTCCCCCCGGGAGATCGCGTTCACCCCGAGGGCCATCGTGAGCGAGGAGGCCAGGAGCACGAACGAGGAGACCGACGTGTAGGGGATGTCGAACACGTCGGCCGGGTAGGGCCCGGTGAGGCTCCGGCCACGGTAGAGGACGTAGGTCGTGATCAGGGCCCCGAACAGCAGGCAGTCGGAGGCCAGGAACAGCCACATCGCGAGCTTGGGGTGCGGCAGCCCCGTGCTGGTCTCGGGGTGCGCCCCGCCGTGCGCCTCGACGGCCGCCGCCATCAGCCCTCCTCCGCGGACGGCTCGAGCGCCCACCCGTAGAGGGCGGTCGCGACCCACAGCCCGCCCAGGACCGCGAGCCACCACAGCCGCTCGTACATCACGCCGTAGCCGACGAGCGGGAGCCCGAGGGCGGCGAGGATCGGGTAGGAGGAGGGCGAGGGCAGGTGGATCCCCCCGCCGGCCCCGTGGCCGCCCTCCCCGGCCTCCCCGTGGCCCTCCCCGGAGCCGCCGGATCCGCCGGCCGGCACGGGGTGGACGACGCCACCCCGGTCCTCCGCGTACTTCCGGTGCCACCAGTCGTCGAGGGCGTGGACCACCGGGATCTCGTCGAAGTTGTACTCGGGCGGCGGCGAGGGGACCGACCACTCGAGGGTCCTCGCGTCCCAGGGGTCGGGGGGCGCATCCTTCGGCCGGCGGAAGCTCGCCGCGGCCTGCACGAGGAACACGAGGACGCCGACGGCGATGATGAACGCGCCGACCGTCGCCGCCAGGTTCCAGGAGTTCCACCCGAACCCGTCCGGGTACTGGTAGATCCGCCGTGGCATCCCCTGGAGCCCGAGGATGTGCATGGGCGCGAAGGTCAGGTTGAACCCCACGAACAGGAGCCAGAACACGGCCTTCCCGACGCCTTCGTCGAGCATCCGCCCGAACACCTTCGGCCACCAGTAGTAGAAGGCGCCGAAGAACGCGAAGATCGCGGCCCCGAACAGCACGTAGTGGAAGTGGGCGACGATGTAGTACGTGTCGGTCTGGTTGTAGTCGGCGGGGACGACCGCGTGGGTGACCCCCGACAGCCCGCCGACGACGAACTGGGAGACGAAGCCGATGGCGAAGAGCATCGGCACCCGGAACCGGATGTCCCCGCGCCAGAGCGTCGCCAGCCAGTTGAAGATCTTCACGCCGGTCGGGACCGCGATGATCATCGTGGACAGCCCGAACGCGGTGTTCGCCACCGGCCCGAGGCCGGCCGCGAACATGTGGTGGGCCCAGACCCCGAACCCGATGAACCCGATCGCGATCCCCGAGAACACGACGAACTGGTAGCCGAACAGCGGCTTGCGGGAGAAGACCGGCAGGATCTCGGAGACGATGCCCATCGCCGGCAGGATCAGGATGTAGACCTCCGGGTGGCCGAACAGCCAGAACAGGTGCTGCCACAGGATCGGATCGCCCCCCGCCACCGGGTCGAAGAAGTGGGTGCCGAACCGCCGGTCGAACAGCAGCTGGACGAGGGCGACCGTGATGATCGGGAGCGAGAAGATCAGCAGGAACTGGGTGACCAGGGCCATCCAGGAGAAGACCGGCATCCGGAACAGGCTCATCCCCGGCGCCCGCATGTTGATGATCGTGACCGCCAGGTTGATCGCCGAGACCGTGGAGGCGATCCCGGTGATCGTGAGGCCGACCGCGTAGAACGTCATCCCCGGCGAGGGGTCGGTCGTGGCGTTCGGCGGGTACCCGAACCACCCGCCGTTCGGCGCGCCCCCCAGGAACCAGCTCGAGTACAGGAACAGCCCGCCCGCGAGGAACGCCCAGAAGCTGAAGGCGTTGAGCCGGGGGAACGCGACGTCGCGGGCCCCGATCTGGAGCGGCGCCAGGTAGTTGATGAAGGCCGCCCCGAACGGCATCACGACCAGGAAGACCATCGTGACGCCGTGCATCGTGAAGATCTCGTTGTAGGCCTCCGCCGAGAGCACCCGTCCCTCGGGCCCGGCCAGCTGGAGCCGGATCAGGAGCGCCTCGACCCCCCCGGCGAGGAAGAAGAAGAAGGCGGCGAGGCCGTACATGATCCCGATCCGCTTGTGGTCGACGGTCGTGAGCCAGCTCCACACGCCCGTCTTCGCCCTGGGCCGCCGCAGGAGGCGGGCCCTCGTCGCCGGGATGCTCACGGTCGCCATCGCCCCTCCTCGCTCAGCGTAGCGTGAGGAGGAACGCCACGAGGGCGTCGATCTCCTCGTCGGTGAGCCGGTAGTTCGGCATGAAGGACCCCTCCTTCATCGCCGGCGGGTCGCGCAGCCAGCGCCGGAGGTTCTCCTCGGTGAGCTCGAACTTGCAGCCCGCGAAGCAGTCCCGGCTCGCGAAGTGGGTGAGGTCCGGCCCGCCCTTCCCGCCGGCCGCTTCCACCCCCCGGATCGTGTGACAGGCGATGCAGGTCCCGAGGCCGCTCGAGAGCTGCCCGGTGAACACGTCGAGGCCCCGGGCCGCCAGCCCGCCCTCGGGCGCCGCCGCGGCCGGCAGCTGCGCGCGCACCCAGGCCTCGAAGTCCTCGGGCGTCTGGGCGACGATCTCGAACCGCATCCAGGCGTGGGAGGCGCCGCAGAACTCGTAGCACTGGCCCGGGTACACACCCGGCTCGTCGGCGGAGAACACGATCCGGTTCTCGCGGCCCGGCACGACGTCCTGCTTCCCGAACAGGCGCCCGGCCCAGAACGAGTGGATCACGGCGTTCCCCGCGCCGAGCACGTCCTGGGGGTCGGCGGTGAGCGTGAGCTCGACGGTGCGCCCCACCGGCACGTGGAGCTGGTTAGCGGTGGTGAGCGGTCCCTCCCCGGTGTCGTAGGCGGGGTCGGTGTAGCGGAACTCCCACCACCACTGGTGGCCCACGACCTCGACGTGGAGCACGTCGCCGCTGGGCCGCCGCGCCAGGTCCCAGATCGTGGAGACCGTGGGGACCGCGACGAACACCAGGATCAGCGCCGGCGCGATGGTCCAGGCGATCTCGAGCCGGGTGTTGCCGTGGACCTGGGGCGGCACCCCCTCCCGGCCCGGCCGGTGCCGGTAGCGGTAGAGGAGGTACACGAGCGCCCCCTGGACCAGGAAGAAGATGCCGGCGGCGACCCAGAACACCGGGACGAAGAGCCGGTGGATCTCCTCCTGGTACGGGCCGGCGGGCCGGAGCGAGTCCTGGGGCGCGTTCTCCGCGCAGGAGGCGAGGACGAGCGCGAGCGCCGCGGCGGCGGCCGCGAGCCGAACGGTGCGCAGCTTCCTCACGCCTGCCGTACCCCTCGGTGGTCGTTCGACGGACGGGTCGGAGCCCGGCGCAGACTACCATCGCGCGCGCAGGGCGCCGCCGCGGGGCCGGCCGCGGGCGGCCCCGGCCTCAGACCCCGGCGTAGGAGTGCAACCCGACGATCCACAGGTTCACGACGTAGTACGTGACGAGCAGCGAGCCGAACCCGACGAGCGCCAGGACCGCGGCCCGTCTCCCCTTCCACCCCATCGTGGCCCGCGCGTGGAGGTAGCCCGCGAAGATCGTCCAGGTGATGAAGGACCAGGTCTCCTTGGGGTCCCACCCCCAGTAGCGCCCCCACGCGTGCTGGGCCCAGATCGCCCCCGCGATCACGGCGAAGGTCCAGATCGGGAAGGCGAACGCGATCGTCCGGTAGGCGAGCCGGTCGAGGACCGCCGCGGCCGGCAGGATGCCGCGCCCCGGCCCGGGCGTCCCGAGGGCCGCGGGCTCGTCGGCCCACGCCGCGCGGTCCGGGGGGTCGCCCACCTCCACCGCCGCCCCCATGATCGGGGCGGGCGTCCGCCCCCGGCGCCGCTCCCGCGCCTCCTGCACGAGGTACAGCGGCGTGGCCACGCCCGCCCCGAGCGCGAAGAGCGCGGAGCCCACGATCGCCGCGACCACGTGGACCTTGAGCCAGTACGAGTCGAGCGCGGGCACGAGGGGGGCCGGCCCCACGTACAGGAACTCGACGGCGACCGCCATGGTCACGACGGCGAACATGAGCGCGAAGCCGCCGAGCTGCCGCAGGCCGTGGCGGAGCTCCACGTAGCCCAGGTAGCCCCCGACCGTGAGGAGCGCGAGGAGCGACGAGTACTCGTACATGTTCCCCCACGGCACCCGCCCCGCGGCGAAGCCCCGGGCAAGGACCGAGGCCGCGTGCGCGGCCACCCCCGCCCAGGCCACGGCGGCGGCCGCCACGGCCACCCCGCGCCGCCGGAACGCGAGGTGGTGGAAGTAGCCGAGCATCGCGGCCAGGTACGCGAACAGGGCGACGGAGAAGGCCGTCGTCGAGAGCTCGGTCCAGGCCGCGCGGCTCACGGGGCCCCGGCCTCCGCGCGCGCCGGCTCGGGCCGCGCCCCCGCCGCCCGCGCCATCTCCTCGACGAGGCCGGCGAACTCCTCCTCGAACCGGGCCCGCCCCTGCAGGGCGAAGCCGCCCACCCGGAGCAGCGCGCCCTCGCCGTCGGGCTCGGCCCGCACGAACACGCGGCGGCGGGAGGAGGAGAGCGCCGGGAGGAGGCCCACGAGCATCAGGATAGCGGCGACGAGCACGAGCCCCACCCCGCGGTCCCGGCTCACCTGGAGCACGGTGTACCGGCGGAGCCCGGCGAACGTGAGCGTGAGCCTCCCCTCGCCGGGCCGGACGAGCTCGCCCGTGGCGAGGTCCACGGTCCGGCCCAGGCCCAGGGCCCCGCTCCTCCACGGCTCGAGGTCCCGGAGGTCGAGCTCGGTCGTGCGCTGTACCTCGTCGGCGTGGAGGTCGCCCCGGTACGCGCGCCACAGGATGACGGGGTCGCGGGCCTCGAGCATGAGCGTCGGGCGGCCGGCCAGGGACCCGACGAGCCCGCGCGCGTCGGGCCACAGCTCGAGCGCCACCCCCACCTGGGGCGTGAGGGTCGGGAGCTTCAGCGCCCCCCGCCACGGCAGCGCGAGCGGGCTCACCCCGGGGGGCGCGGGGTCCTGCTGGAACGCGACGGGCCCCGAGGCGACCGGCTCCCCGTCGCGCCGGACCTCGAGGACCGGCGCCCACCCGTAGCCGTACTGGTAGATCCGGAGCCCGGCCACCTCGGCCGGGTGGTTCGGGCTGATCTCGACCCGCCCGAGGAGCCGCCCCTCGGGATCGAGGAGGTCGGCGTGGGTCACGAACCGCGTGGGCTGGCCGTCCGGCAGGTACGCGTCCTGGAACCGCCGCACGCGGATCCGGATCCCGGTGTGGTCCTCGCCGAAGTACCGGCCCTCCCGCAGGTTCCCGTCGTAGTTCGCGTGGGCCTCGGTCCAGGTCTGCCCCTCCACGATCACCGCCTGGCCGGTGAACCCGGTGCCCTTCCCCCAGGCCACGCCGACGAGCAGCAGGAAGAACGACCAGTGGAACAGGAGGCTCCCCGCCTCCCGGGCCAGGCCCTTGTCCGCGGCGAGGGCGGCCCCGCCGTCCGGGCGCGACAGCCGGAACCGGCGCCGGCGGAGCACGCGCCGGGCGGCGGCCGCCGCGGCCCCCGGCGGCGCGGCCACCCGCCGCTCCGCGTAGTGGCGGAAGCCCTCCACCTCCCGGGCGGGCTGGGGCCGGGCCCGGAGGTTCCGGAGGAGGGCCCGGGTCCGGGGCAGGAGGCAGGCGCCGAGCGAGAGGAACAGGAGCGTGGCGATGAGCGCGAACCACCACGAGCCGTAGACGTCGAACAGCCCGAGCCGCGCGTAGATCTCCGCCCGGAGGGGGTGTTCGCGGAACATCGCCGCCACGGCCTCCGGCGAGTTCGGGGCCTGGGGGACGAGGGAGCCGGCCACCGAGGCGACGGCCAGGACCAGCAGCAGCACGAGGGCGGTCCGCATCGAGCGGAGGGTCCGCCAGACCATGGCCAGGGACCGCCGCATCGTGATCGGGCTCGGGGCGAGGGCGGAGGACATCCGGCGCCCCGATGCTAGCGCGGCGGGCGGCCCCCGGGCCGGCCCCTCAGATCGGCGGGGTGAACCGGTTGATGTCGTCCAGGATCGGGGCGAGGAGCCGCGTCCACCCCACGGTGAGGACCGCGACCCCGATCGCGACCATCACGAGCCCGGCGCCCCCCGCGATCCAGTGGTAGTTCCGCTTGATCGTCGCCAGGGCCCCCACGAGGCGCCCCACCCCGAGCCCCACGAGCACGAACGGCAGCCCCAGGCCGAGGGAGTACACGAACAGCAGGAACGCCCCCCGGAGCGCGCCGCCCTGGGCCCCGGCGATCCCCAGGATCCCGGCGAGGACCGGGCCGATGCAGGGCGTCCACCCGGCCGCGAACGCCATCCCCAGGGGGAACGCGCCCCCCGGCCCGGGGCGGACCCTCGAGAGAAGGGGCCGGCGCTCCGCGAACAGCGCGGGCGAGCCCAGCCGCAGCGCGTAGAGCAGCATGTAGAGACCGAAGCCCGCGATCACGAGCCCCGCGAGCTTCTCCCCCGCCCCCGAGAGCACGAGCCGGCGCACGGCGGCGCTCGAGGCCCCGAGGGCGCTGAACACCGTGGCGAAGCCGGCCACGAACGCGAGCATCGGGAGCAGCGGGCGGCGCGCGCCCTCGCCTCCCTGCGTGCCGGAGACGAACGACACGTAGCCGGGCACGAGCGGGAAGACGCAGGGGGAGGCGAACGACACCACCCCCGCGGCGAACGCCAGGGCTGGCGCCCACCACGAGGTCAGGCCCTGTCTGATCAGGTCGTCCACGGCCGCGCCGCCCCGCCGCGGGGCGCTCCGCGACCCAGTGTAGGGGGCCGCCCGGGCCCTGCGGCCCACGGGAGGGTTGCCGAGGGCCGCCGCCGCGGTCCATAGTGTCTACGGCGTTCGTGAAAACGTTCACGAGCCCGCGGGGGCGGTCCCTCCGGGGGGCGGCGACCGCGCGGTGCGTTGCTATCATCGCGCGGCCCGGCGGAGGGCCCGAGCTAAGATGGGGTTCATCGGATGAAGCTGCCACGCGCGCTCGAGGACCGGCTCGCTCCGGCGAGGGAGCGGGTCGAGGCGTTCCTCAAGGGCTTCGAGTGGACGTGGACGACGGCGGTGATCGCGTCGGTCGCGATCTGGTTCTACCTGCTCATCGCGGCGGTCGTGGTCCCGTCGTTCTGGATGTACTTCGCGGAGCAGACCCTCGGCTGGGGCGGGCCCACCGACATCGAGGCCGCGATCAAGGACCTCCCCTGGGGCCCGGAGGTGGCCCTCCAGGTCCGCGACGCGATCGCGATGGGGCTCACGGTGGGGCCGCTCGTCACGCTGGCGGTGGTGGCGGTCGTGCTCCAGAACTGGCGACGGAGGCTCCGCGGGCAGACCGGCGACGTCCGCCCGACCGGCGGGTATCGGTGAGCGGGGTGGGGTGAGCGATGCCGTTCCAGAAGACCGAGGTCGACATCCACACCGACTACGTGGTCGAGACGGTCGACCCGGCGTGGCTGGCCCAGGGCGTGAAGTCCCCGAAGCACCTGATGCTGGACCCCGACAACTGCATCCTCTGCCGGGCCTGCGAGGACGTCTGCCCGTGGAACTGCATCTACATGCTCTCGCCCGAGATCGTCCGGGACGCCGCGGACGACTCGGTCGAGGCGGAGGTCCGGGAGGCCGCGGCCATCTTCGTCGTGGACGACAACGCCTGCACGCGCTGCTCGGTGTGCGTCGAGCGCTGCCCCACCGACACCCTCTACTACGCCCGGCTGCCCGAGGGGGCGGCGGGGCTGCGGCGGATGGCCGAGGTCCCGATGTCGCAGCAGGCCGAGGCGTGAGGAGGTGACGGGGGGCCGGTGAAGCTCAAGCTGCCCTCGCCGGGCGAGGCGTTCGACCGGGTCCGCGAGACCGAGGTCTGGAAGTCGATCTTCCGCCCGGGCTCGATCTTCCGCAGGGGCTACAAGGACACGTCGCGGGACCGGGCGCTCGCGACGATGAACAACGTCCTGTACCACCTGCACCCCACGAAGGTGAAGCGCCACGGGCTCAAGCTGACGTACACGTTCTGCCTGGGCGGCCTCTCGTTCTTCCTGTTCATCCTCCTCACCGTGACCGGGATCTTCCTGATGTTCTTCTACCGGCCGGTGGCGGGGATCGGCTCGGCCCAGGCCTACGCCGACATGCAGACCATCCGGACCTCGGTGTTCTTCGGCGACCTCGTCCGGAACCTGCACCGGTGGGGCGCGCACCTCATGGTGCTCTCGGTGACGCTCCACATGGCGCGGGTCTTCTACACCGGCGCGTACAAGCCGCCCAGGGAGTTCAACTGGGTGGTGGGCGTGATCCTCCTGTTCCTCACGCTGGGCCTGTCGTTCACCGGCTACCTCCTGCCCTGGGACCAGCTCGCGATCTGGGCGGTGACCGTGGGCACGAGCCTTGCCGGCTACTCGCCGTTCATCGCGAAGCAGGCGAACTTCCTGCTGCTCGGCGGCGTGGTCGTGGGGCCCGAGACGCTGCTCCGGTGGTACGTGCTCCACGTCCTCGCGCTGCCGTTCGTGATGGTGCTGTTCCTCGCCGTCCACTTCTGGAGGATCCGGAAGGACGGCGGGATCTCCGGGCCGCTGTAAGAGGGAGCGCCATGGCGAGGGAGGACACCCCGCTCGACCAGGAGACCTTCGACCGGGTCCTGCAGGAGGAGCTGGCCAAGGGCACCGACCGGCGCGTCGCCGAGGGGCGGGCCCGCTCGGCCGCGGTCCGGGCCTACCGGGCCAAGCAGGGCGAGGCCCCGGCGGCGCCCGCGGCACCGGCGCCCGCTCCGGCGGCGCCCGCGGCGCC
>FWPU01000385.1_pt1 | contig 10800 bp, 7 predicted proteins | sample 2228361 | NCBI WGS metagenome assembly FWPU01 (sample SAMEA103939777, study PRJEB20133) | metagenome | reverse complement strand
CAGGAATTGCGCCAGCACATGGACGACGTTGATGTTGAGCGCACCCTGCAAATCGAAGCCGAGATTCACCACGATTTGATGGCTGAGCTGAAAGCCTTTGCCGATCAATGCCCAACCGCTGGCGGTGTGTTGCACCTGGGAGCTACCTCCATGGACATTGAGGATAACGTCGATGTCTTGCGCATGCGACAATCTCTGGATGTGCTGATTGAAAAACTGAAGGACCTGTTGCGTCAACTGGCTGAGCAGATCACCGCCAATGCCGACCTGCCGATTATGGCGTTCACTCATCTACAGCCTGCCGAGCCATCTACGCTGGGGTATCGCCTGGCTCAATATGCCCAGGACTTGCTGATGGATTGGGAGGAGCTCCGCCGACTGCGGGCGCGTCTGCGCGGCAAGGGTTTCAAGGGGGCGGTTGGTACCGGCGCATCTTTTGCTGAATTGCTCGATGGCGGCAATCTGGCGGATTTCGAGACGCGCCTTTCTGTCCGCCTCGGCTTGCCGTTCTTCCCGGTCGCTACGCAGACCTATCCGCGCAAGCAGGATTATCTGGTCATTTGCGCTTTAGCAGGTTTGGGTGGTACGCTATACAAGTTCGCCTTCGATCTCCGCCTGTTGCAATCCCCGCCCATAGGGGAATGGAATGAGCCTTTTGGAGCCAGACAGGTGGGTTCGTCGGCCATGCCGTTCAAACAAAACCCGATTCAGGCTGAGAAGATCAACTCGCTGGCGCGGGCGCTGGCACAAATGCCGCGCCTTGCCTGGGATAATGCCGCGCATTCCCTGCTGGAACGCACACTGGACGACTCTGCCAATCGCCGGACGTTGTTGCCCGAGTCGTTTTTGGCTGCCGATGAGCTGCTGCAGACAGCTAGCCGCATCCTTAAAGGTTTGCAGGTGCACCGGGCGGCTATTCAACGCAATCTGGAAACCTACGCGCCTTTTGCCGCTACAGAGCGGATATTGATGGCGCTCAGCCGGGCTGGCGCCGATCGACAGGCGATGCATGAACGCCTGCGTCAACACTCCCTGGAAGCATGGCGCGCGGTGCAGATGGGAATCGCGAATCCGCTCCAGAGGCTGTTGAGCCAGGACGAGGTGATCGCTGCCTATCTGGGAGAGAGCCGTCTGCAAGAGCTTTTCCAGGTCGGCCAGCATGTAGGCGATGCGCCGCAAAGGGCGCGCCAACTGGCCGAAACTAGCCATACGGCCCTGGGGTTGAGCAATCAGGGCCGGCAATAGCTACTACCCCGGGCTTCTCCGCCCGTGACATTCACAACCGAGGAGTACCATATGCCAACCGCATTGCTCTCTGTTTCCGACAAGCGCGGCTTGATCGAATTTGCTTTGGGTTTGCATGAGTTGGGTTGGGAACTGCTTGCCAGCGGTGGCACAGCGAAAGCCTTGCGAGGTGCCAGACTGCCGGTGACGGATGTGGCGGACTACACCGGTTCCCCGGAGGTGTTGGGGGGACGGGTGAAGACCCTGCATCCGGCAATCCACGCTGGCATCCTGGCTCGCTCAGGCGAAACAGATCTCGCTGACCTGGAGCGCCTGTCGGCTCGTCCGATTGATCTGGTTGCGGTGAATCTGTATCCTTTTCAGCAGACAATTTCCAGACCAGACATTTCTATTGATGAAGCAATTGAGCAGATTGATATCGGCGGCGTCGCCCTGGTTCGTGCTGCAGCGAAGAACTTCGCCCGCGTGGCGGTGTTGACCGACCCGGCGGATTATAGCCCGCTGCTGCTCGAATTGCGCGCCAATGGAGAAGTCAGCCTGGCAACCCGACATCACCTGGCGCGCAAAGCCTTTCATCACACGGCTGCTTACGATGCTGCCATTGCCGCGTACCTGGGTGGACAGGGGGCAAGCCTGGTTGAGCAAATTTCTCTAACGCTTTATCCGGTTAGCCGGTTGCGATATGGCGAGAACCCGCATCAGTCAGCCGTCCTGTACAGCTACACGCCAGGTGGAACACCCTTAGGCGGGATCGTCCTGCAAGGTAAAGCGCTCTCTTATAACAATCTCCTCGACCTGGACGCTGCCTGGCGGGCGGTTTTGGCTTTCGAGCGTCCAAGTGTATGTATTGTCAAACATCTTTCACCTTGCGGCATCGCCAGCGCCGATACGTTACGGGAAGCTTACGAGAAAGCCCTGGCGTGCGACCCAGTTTCCGCTTTTGGCGGCGTCATCGCCGCCAACCGTGTCTTTGAGGAAGGCGTTGCCGCCGTATTGGGAGAGCTGTTTGTGGAGTGCATCGCCGCGCCAGGCTTCAGCCGCGAGGCGCTGGAATTGCTTGCCCCCCGCAAACAACTGCGCCTGGTCAGCTTGCCCGAAATGAGGCTGGAGCCTCAATTCGAGCTGCGCTCTGTCAATCAGGGTGTGCTGATGCAGTCGATTGACCAGGGCGATCCAGCCGACGCATCCTGGCAGGTGGTGACCAGCCGGGATCCCACGCCGGAGGAGTGGCAGTCTTTGCGTTTTGCCTGGAAAGCCTGCCAGTATGTGCGCTCGAACGCAATCGTCTTCTGCCGCGGGGAAGCCACAGTGGGTATAGGCGGCGGGCAGCCAAACCGGGTTGATTGCGTGCGCATCGCCGCTCAACGCGCTGGCGAGCGCAGTCGTGGGGCAGTGATGGCCTCGGATGCATTCTTCCCCTTTCCTGATTCCGTCGAGGAAGCTGCCCGGGCGGGGGTTACTGCGATCATCGCCCCGGGTGGCTCGCTGCGCGATGCCGAGGCGATTGCTGCGGCGGATGCCAACGGTCTGGCAATGGTGTTCACCGGCATCCGCCACTTCAGGCATTGATCTTTTTGCAACCAGAGTGGCGGAAAACACGCCAAGGAGAATGAGGTTATGAATGAAGAACTTTTCAGCGCCTTTGACGCCCTGACCTTTGACGATGTGCTGGTTGTCCCGGGATATACCGAAGTGTTGCCAGATCAGACGGATGTCAGCGCGTGGTTGACTCCTGAGATGCAGCTTCAGATTCCGATCTTATCGGCAGCCATGGATACGGTCACCGAGGCGCGCCTGGCGATTGCCCTGGCGCGCGAGGGAGGACTGGGAGTTATCCATCGCAATCTCTCCCCACGAGAACAGGCAAACGAGGTTGATAAAGTCAAACGCTCCCAATCTGGCATGATCGTCGAGCCAATCACCCTGCCGCCGGATGCTCCCCTGCGCCAGGCAGAGGAGATCATGTCCACTTATCATATCAGCGGCGTGCCTATCACGCGCCCAGATGGCCGTCTGGTGGGTATCTTGACGAACCGGGATATCCGCTTCGTTGAGCCAGCAGACTATGAGCAGCCGGTGAGCCATTTTATGACCAGCGAAAACCTGGTGACGGCGCCAGTGGGCATCACCCTGGAAGACGCCAAACGCCTGCTCCAAAAGCACCGCATTGAGAAATTGCCGCTGGTGGATGAAGCTGGCGTGATCAAGGGGTTGATCACCGTCAAAGATATTCAGAAAGCGCGCGAGTTTCCCCTGGCTACCAAAGATGCCCAGGGGCGGTTGCGCGTGGGGGCAGCGGTGGGCGTTGGCGCCGATCTGGAGGAACGTGCCCAACTACTGATTAATGAAGGGGTGGACATCATTGTGGTTGACACCGCCCACGGTCATTCCAGCGGTGTAATTCAGGCGATCGAGCGTATCCGGCGCAATTGGCCAGATATACCGATTATGGCTGGCAATGTTGTCACCGCTGAGGGGGCGCAGGCGTTGATCCAGGCGGGGGTAAGCAGCATTAAGGTGGGGGTGGGAGCAGGTTCGATCTGCACCACGCGGGTGGTGGCAGGTGCAGGCATGCCCCAACTCTCGGCGATTTATGCCTGCGCCCAGGTTGCCCGCAAGCAAGGCGTCTCGGTTGTCGCCGATGGCGGCATCAAGTACAGCGGCGATATTGTCAAGGCAATTGCTGCCGGCGCGGATGTGGTCATGTTGGGCAGTTTGTTGGCTGGTTTGGATGAATCGCCTGGTGAAATTGTGCTCTATGAAGGTCGCCGTTTCAAAGAGTATCGTGGCATGGGCAGCCTGGGCGCCATGCAAGGCTTTGGACGCGATCGCTATGCCAGCGGTCAGGGCGGTAGTGGAAAGCTGGTACCGGAAGGCGTGGAAGGTCGTGTGCCGTATAAAGGACCACTACACGAATACGTGTACCAGCTTGTGGGAGGCTTGCGTTCGGGGATGGGCTATGCTGGCGCCGCTACGCTCGAGGAGCTGCGCACACAAGCACGATTGGTGCGCATCACCCATGCCGGGTTGATCGAGAGCCACCCGCATGATGTCATCATTACCAAGGAAGCCCCGAACTATCAGGTGAATCCGGATTGACGGTTGGAATGTGAAATGGTGTAAAAGAATACACCATCCGCAGGGGCAGGCAATCTCGCCTGCCCCTGCAACGATTATTCGCGGAAATCTTCTTCCGGCTGCGGCTTGTTTTCCAGGATGTTCTCGATGCGTTCCATCACAGCCGGCTCTAACTTATCTACTACTTCCAGCGCACGCAGGTTTTCTGTTACCTGCGCTGGTTTCGAAGCGCCGGTGATAACCGTGCTGACGTTGGGATTCTTCAGGCACCAGGCAAGCGCCAACTGCGCCATGCTACATCCAAGCTCCTCGGCTATGGGCGTCAGGCGCTTCACCTTTTCAATCCGTCGTCTGCCCTCTTCGCTTTCGACCTCCTCGCGCAGCCACTCATAACCTGCCAGCGTCATACGGGTACCCTTGGGGATGCCCTGATTATATTTGCCGGTGAGCACCCCGCTGGCGAGAGGACTCCAGATGGTGGTGCCCAATCCAATTTCTTTATACAGGCGCGCGTATTCCCGCTCGACCCGTTCGCGATGGAACATGTTGTACTGGGGCTGTTCCATTAGTGGAGGGATGAGATGTTCCCGTCGGGCAACGCCATAAGCCTCCATAATACGTTCAGCGCTCCACTCGCTGGTGCCCCAGTACAGGGCCTTTCCTTGCTGAATGAGCAGGTTCATTGCCCAGACCGTTTCTTCGATCGGGGTGTACAGGTCTGGACGGTGACAGAAGACCAGGTCCACGTAGTCCATCTGCAACCGCTTCAAAGAGGCATGCATGCCTTCCATGATATGCTTGCGAGAAAGACCGCTGTTGTTTGGACCTCGACCGCCCCAGAAGATTTTGGTGGAAATCACCAGGTCGGAGCGCTTCCATCCAGCTCTGCGGATGATATTGCCCATGATTGTCTCAGCCATGCCGCGGGCGTAAGCCTCAGCGTTGTCGAAGAAGTTGACGCCAGCGTCGTAGGCTGCCTTCATACATTCATACGCTACGTCTTCGCCAATTTGCTGACCATACGTGACCCATGCCCCCAATGATAGGGCTGAGAGTTTCAAGCCTGATCTGCCTAAAAAACGGTACTCCATGGTTGTATCCTCCCGATTGATAATGATGAGAACAATTACAACGCGGGCGCTATAATTGCGGGTTATTGCGATTTCGGTTTAATTTGCCCTTGACCTTTTTGCAGGAGCTCAGATGTTGCGGCGGCCAGGGTTGGAAAGTTCCTCTGGCTATACTCGCTGCCAGCCTGCAGGGGAAAGGGCGAATCCGGGGTCAGGCTGGCGATGAACCCGCCAGCCTCCTGTACAAGCAGCCATCCGGCGGCAATATCCCAGATCTTTGGCCACGCCTCGAATGCCATTAAGGCGATACCTTTGGCAACCATGCAGTAGGAGTAGCTTGCTGAGCCGAGGATGCGCGCCTTGTAACGGATTCCAACGTCGTATTCGCGGAAAGTGCGGCTGCAGCAGGCGAACACTGTGGTCTTGTCCTGCGGGTCAGGCGATTTAACCCGCAGCGGCAGGCCGTTGAGGAAAGCGCCCTGCCCGCGCTGGGCGGAGTACGTTTCGCCTAGCAGGGGAAAATGCAGCACCGCCAGCTCTGGACAACCTGAGATGCAATAAGCGATAACCGTGCCCCAATAAAATAACCCCAGGCTGAAGTTCGTTGTGCCATCCAACGGGTCAATGATCCAAATGGCTTTGCCTGGTTCGGCTGGCAGGGCAGGGTGTAATTCCTCGCTGAGCACGCTGTCCTGGGGAAAAGCCTCCTGAATGGCATGGGTTATCCAGCGGTCCGCGCTCAGATCGGCCGAGGTTACGATAGACCGATCAACTTTGAGGCTGATCTCATTTTCCCTGCGCCGGAAATGGTCGACGAGCAGCTCCCCAGCCTGATGGGCGAGCTGGATAGCGAAGGAAAGCAGCGGAGGCATGAGGCGAGTATACCGCGTGGATAAATGATTATCAAATTCGGGACGCAGCCTTTCCGTCCCGTTGCTCACTCCGGCAAGTCAAAGCAGGTTTAATGCGTCTGACCGCGCTGAGGCGCAGTTTGTTGTTCGATGATCTCGACGTAATCTTGCGTAACGTTCTCCTGGGGGGCGACGCCGAGGAAATTAAGCAAGTCGGTGGCGACCATGGCTTTGTGTTCGGCATCACGGCGGCTCCAGGTGCGGCTTTTCACTTCCACATAACTTCCCAGTTCGGGAGTTTTCAGGTGGTCGAGGTTGATGTAGAACTCGGTGCCGTGGAAGAGCACCCGCCAGCGCAGGCGCTCCTTTTCGACCACAATCTCACCCGAGGGGTTGAAGTATTCGCGATAGAAGCGCAGGCTGTGGGTGGCAGGGGCGATATAGCGGCTGCGGGAAAGCAGTACATCACTGGGGAAATGAAACTCGCGCGCCGGGCCTAGCAACGTCAGCCGGTACCGGACTTTGCTCACGTTGCCCTTTTCGTCGAGATATTCATCTTCTCGGTAACGCAAGTAGCCCTGTTGCGGATCTGCAAAGGTGAAATAGACATCATACTCGCGGTAATGACGGTGATGCAGGATTTCGATTTCAGGGCTTTGGACGGCTGCCAGGATGGGTTCAGCATTGGTAATGCGGGCTTTTGCCTGCACTTCGAATGTTTCCGATTCAGCAGCGCCGCCGATGGCGATCAGCTTGGAGAGAACCGATTTCTCGCGCTGAATCAGGAAAGCGTCGATGCGTCGGGCGTAATCCTGGACGTGCTCGAAGAGTTCGTGCTCGTTCAGGGTCGTCAATTCTCGCTCCCGCATCAGCCATTTGCCGTTGACCATCACATCAGTCACATCGGTTGATTTGGCAGCATAAACCAGTTGGGCATACAGACCGTTATGATTGCGGCGGAAGCGAGGCGTGTTGTGAAGTTGAGAAATGTCCACCAGGATGAGATCGGCGCGTTTGCCGGGTTCCAGCGAACCGGTCAAATGCCCGATGTGCAAGGCATTTGCCCCCAGGCGGGTGGCCATTTCCAATGCGGTTTGAGCAGGCAAGGCGGTAGGGTCGCCAGTGGTTGCCTTACCCAAGAAAGCCGCCAGGCGCACTTCCTCGAACATATCCAGGTCGTTGTTGGAGGCTGGGCCATCGGTGCCAATGCCGACGTTTAAACCAGCGGCTAGCATCCGGGTAACGGGGGCGAATCCCGAGGCCAATTTCAGGTTCGACGAAGGGTTGTGCGCCACGCCTGCTTTGTGGTGGAGCAAGGTCTTGATTTCTCCTTCGTCAATGTGGACGCAGTGGGCAGCCAGCACTTTAGCATCGAACAGGTTTTGCTTTTTGACATAGGGGATGACTGGCATGCCATGCTCGTTGCGCGAATCCTCGACTTCCTGTGCGGTTTCGGCCAGATGTGTGTGCAGGGGCACATCGAACTCGGCAGCCAGTGCAGCCGTGGCGCGCAGAATCTCCGCAGTGCAGGTGTACGGCGCATGCGGGGCGACAGAGGGAATGATCAGGGGGTGTCCCTGCCATTTTTGAATATACTCTCTGGCAGCTGCCAGCGATTCTTCATAAAAACTGGCGTCAGGCGTGGGGAACTTCATGACAGATTGGGCGCACAAGGCGCGCATACCCGCTTCTGCGGTTGCCCGGGCTATTTCTTCCTCGAAATAGTACATATCCGCAAAGCAGGTGACGCCGGTGCGAATCAGCTCGACGCAGGCCATCTGGGTGCCCAGGCGGACAAATTCCGGCGAGACGAACTCTCGTTCCACCGGCATCATGTATCCCAGCAGCCAGACGTCCAGACGCAGGTCGTCCGCCAGGCCGCGCAGCAGCGTCATCGGGACGTGGGTGTGAGCGTTAATCAACCCGGGCATAAGCACCTTGCCCTGGCAATCCAGAGTTTTTTCGGCGGTGTATTCGCGCAGGATATCCCCTGCTGCGCCGACGGCGAGGATGCTATCGCCTTTGATTGCCAGCGCGCCCGGCTCAAAAGTGGTGAGTTTTTCATCCATGGTAAGGATGATGGCATTTGTCAAAAGAAGGTCTGCTGAGTTCGTCACAGGTTCTCCATTAAAGTTTTCTGATGATATCCAGGCTGTGGTGCAGCGCCCACCGCGGCGCATATTCGGGCGGCCCACCATAGGGACGGGTGAATTGCTCTTTACCTCGCGGCGTGACCAAAACGAACCGCACATCCTGTCTTTCCCCGGCCGGATAAATAGCCACGCCTAAGGCAACATCGGCCTGACGCGCCCGGCGATAGTCTTCGGTGAAGGCTAGCAAATCGTCGGGCAAGGGCGTTTCGGTGAGCATTTGTCCACCCAAAAACGGGCCTGAAGTTCCCGCCAGTCGGCGGATGAGCAGCCCTCCTAGCCCTGCCTCGACCACTGCCAGCGTCCACCCGTTGCGTTCGATGGCCCGCAAGGCTACTTCCTCCAGGCTTTCCTGGTCTGCTCCGTAAATCCAATCCCCAAGGCGCTGGCGCAACGCTGCTTCGATCGGGTGTATCAGCTCGTCGGCTTGGGCTTCTGAGTCGGCTTTGGCGGTGATGCGCACATCCACCTGTCCGGAATGAGCTGCCAGGCCGACGGTGGGATTGGTGAGGGTTTCCAGGTCGCTGATCAGATCATCGATCTGAGACTCGCCAACGCCAGCGGTGTGCAACAGGCGGGTTTTGATGGTGCCTTTCAGGCCGAAACGCTCGCGCAAGAAGGGCAAGATCGCGTTTTGCACCAGGTATTCCATCTCGCGCGGAACGCCGGGAAGGGAGATGATCACCTTGCCATTACTTTCGACGATGAAGGCTGGCGCAGTCCCCACCGGGTTCTCGACCGCGCGGGCGCCGCGTGGGATATATGCCTGGCGACGGTTGTTCTCAGTGGGTGTGCGATTGAAACGGCGGAAGCGATCTTGAATCTGCTCCCAGAGCTCCGGGCGGAATTCGGTTTCCACCCCAACCGCCAGGGCGACAGCCTCGCGCGTGGGATCGTCCACCGTCGGCCCCAGGCCGCCGGTCGTGATCACGATATCGCATCGCTCCAGCGATTGCTGGATCGCCTGGGCGATGCGATGCATATTATCTCCGATGGTGATTTTGCGGTAGAGGTCAATACCGACCTGACGCATTGCGCGCGCCAGGTATTGGGCGTTGGTATCCAGGATTTCGCCCAACAGGATTTCGGTCCCAATCGTGATGATTTCGGCTACCGGCACTCGCTCTCCAGTTCATCGCAGCATGCGTTCGGCTGATCTCAGACAACATTATACTCCTGGATCAGACGCCCTTCAGTAAAACGCGCCAGATCGAGCATGGAGACGTCTACGGTCTTCGCCTGACCATCAAGGATGATCTCTGCCATCAACAAACCGGCGATTGGCCCATGCATGAACCCGTGGCCGGAAAACCCCGCGCACACGTAGAAGCCTGCTACCGGAGTACTGCCGAAGATCGGGTGGGCGTCGGGGGTGACTTCGTATAGACCCGCCAGTCGGGAGGCCAGGCGAGCCTGTTCCATCATCGGCAGGCGGGCAATCGCCGCCTCGATGGTGACCAACTCCCAGCGGGAATCAACATTCTGATCGAAGCCGGGTTGCTCGTTTGGGTTGGACATTCCCACCAACAGACCTGGACCTTCGCGGTGGAAGTACAGCGATTGGGCAAAGTCAATTACAAAGGGAAAATCGGCCGGGATTCCCGGCAGGGGAGCGGTGGTGAACCATTGACGACGCACAGGGGTGATAGGGACATGCACTCCAGCCATTTGACCCACCAACCCTGCCCATGGCCCGGCGGCGTTGACCACCAGCCCTGTTGAGATGTTTCCGGCGGAGGTTTCCACTGCTGCCACGCGGCCGTGGCTCACCTGGATGCCGGTGACCGTCACGCCGGTAAGGGGTTGAACGCCCAGCCGCTTACCGGCGTTGATGTATCCCATCACCACCCCATGTGGGTCGACCAGCCCGTCCTTGGGGTTGAATGTACCGCCAAGGACATCCTCCAGGCGCATGATCGGCAACCAGTGGCGGATTTCTTCTCCATCCAGCCAGATTGTGCCGGTTCCGAGTTGTTGTTGCAGTTTCAGGTTCTGCTTGAAGGCGGCCACATCTTGCGGATTGGTGAGCAGGAACAGGTAACCGCAGTGTTGGTAATTGATCGCCTGCCCCAGCTCAATCTCAAAACGTTCCAGCATTGGAAGGCTGGCCAGCGAGAGGCGGATGTTGATTTCGGTGGAAAACTGGTAGCGAACGCCGCCAGCGCAGCGACCGGTGGCACCCTGGCCAAAGAAGTTTTCCTTTTCCAGCAAAACGATCTGTTTCTCCCCCCTGGCGGCCAGATGATAGGCGATGCTCGCGCCCATCACCCCACCGCCGATAACCACCGCATTGGCCGTTTTCGGCAATCTCATGGCACACCTGTTGCTCGAAAAAAGTGTCGCGGGTTGCCCGCGACGCCATTAGAAATATTCATATCCATGAACTGAACGGGATTTGCCGGCTTA
>FWPU01012958.1_pt1 | contig 10803 bp, 13 predicted proteins | sample 2228361 | NCBI WGS metagenome assembly FWPU01 (sample SAMEA103939777, study PRJEB20133) | metagenome | reverse complement strand
CAAGAAGCTGACCCCCGTCGTCAGTGGCCAGCACTTCTGGTTCTCCTGGGCGGTGTTCAAGCCCAAGACCCGGATCTACAAACCCTAGATTGTTCTATTTCGGTTTAGTGTTGACAGTGAAGGAGGGTCATATGACGTATCCTCCCCGTTGGATAACACCCCTCCGTGGGGAAACGGGGAGGACCGCCTGTGACCCTCGAGGCCAGTGTACACGCGTTTCGCCTGCGAGTGATAGCCCGGGCGCAGACGCTGGGGAACGTCAGCCAGGTGGGGCGTTCCTCCACGGATACCTGCCCGCCATGGATGTGCTTGGCCTCCTCGGCGCAGAGCTCAAGGGTCTGCCCACGGCGGTCGGCCTCCACGAGCGCCTTCTTCAGCGGCTTGCCCTCCTAGCCAGCGATGGTCGCGGCCAGCTGCTACCGCCGTGCTCGCACCAGGTCCGCCGCGCGGCACAAAGATTTCGAAACGACGATAGGGCGGCGGGGGGTTCTCCCGGAACACGGTGCACGTAGACGGACTCGTCGCGCCTGACCCAGCCGGCTTCCACGAAGAGCCTGCGCACGACTCGGCGGGTCTGGCCATGGTCACACCCCCCCTGACGTCATCTGCTCTGGCACCGGACACGTTAACCGCGGTGCACACCACACCAATCCATGGCAAACAGCGCGATCACTTTCGTCAACTCAAGCACTGTGGGCAGGTCGACGTATTCGTCGATGCCATGCACGTTACCGCCGCGAGGTCCGGTGCACGTCGCGGGAATTCCATAATATCGTAGGAAGAAGCGCGTGTCGGTGGTCGCGGTCGAAGCCAGAGGATGCAGGTCTTGCCCGCTCACCTCACGGTACGCTGACTGCAGCACCTGGATCACCGGGCAGTCCTCGAAGGACACAGCTGTCCCCTCCGCCTGGAAGCCGTAGAATGTGATCTCCGGTGGATGGTCCTTGAGCCAGGGATCCCTTGCAGCAGCTTGCAGCAAGTGTGAGCGCACCATCTCCCTACCGTGGTCGTAGTCCTGATCGGGATAGAACGCCATGCGGAACTCCAGCTCGCACACCGCAGGCACCGTCGAGGGCCAATCTCCGGCACGGATTACACCTGGACTGAAGTTTATCGGCCAAGGCACGGCTACAAATGCGGGATGCTTCGAGCGGTTCAGCTGAGCCTCCAGTTCACGCATGGCCTGTATGACGACATACATCTTTTCTATGGCATTGACGGCTTCATTCGCACCCTTTGCGTGAGCTGCAATACCGCGGACCTTAACACGACACCAAAGAACGCCTACCTGAGCAACCAATGCCTGACCATAAAATGCTTCCGGTATCAAACAGCCATCGGCCGTGAAACCGCGCTGCAGGCAGGCAAGGGTACCGTTCCCCGTACACTCCTCCTCGATGACGGATTGCAGAATGACATCACCCAACAGCTCCACGTCTGCCGCCCTAAGGGCCCTGATCGCATAGACCATGGCATTGACGCCGGACTTCATATCACACGCTCCACGACCATACAGCCTGTCGCCAACGATTTGCGCACCCCACGGATCATAGCTCCACAGGGAAATGGGTTCAGGGCTAACAACGTCGACATGACCGTTGAGTACGAGGGAACGTCCGCCTGGAGCCTTCGCGCGCCATACGCCGACGACGTTCGGCCTGTTGCGGTAACTCCACTCGGGAGGCGAGAAGCCCGGCAACTGGGCGAGTGTTCCCACATCGGGCTCGAAAGTATGGACCTCAAGGCCGAGTTCCCGAAACGTTCTTTGCATAAGCCTCTGTACTCCATGTTCGTTGCCGAGAGTGCTGGGCAACCGAACGAAAGCCTGAAGGTGTGCCAGCTGGTCCGGCCATGCCTTCTCGACTTCCTGCAAAACCCGTGCCCTGATCGCATCCATCGTTACTGTTCCCCCCGCCGATTACCAGAAATCGCCCTTCCCTTGCGCAGTGATCGGGCACATCCAGCTACGTCGTCGCGGCGGCAAGGTGGGGATGAGCGGCCCCCTCTTGCCCCGGTAGGAAGCTTCTCCCGCTTCAGCGAATACCCTTCTGCATATAGCACAACTCGTTCTACTATGGCGAACAACCCGGGGGGTGCAGTACGTGAGACGGAGAAGGCGTAGTCCGCTGCCCATGGTGGCGAGCAGGCGAGTGCCATTACACCCTGGTGCCTGCCTACCTCAGGGCCCGGAAACGGTGCGAACCCTAACTCTAACGCATAGGAGGGACGCGCAATGGGCACTTGGAAGCATGGCGCACAAGCTGCGCTCGTGATGACCTTCGATTTCGATGCTGAGTCTCTCTGGATTTCCCGGGACCCCGTCAATGCGAAACGACTGGGCACATTGTCGCAGGGCGCTTTCGGTGCCCGGGTGGGGGTGCCCCTAATCCTCGCCCTGCTGCGTCGCCGCGGACTCCAGGCTACATTTTACATACCCGGTTGGGTCGCAGAGCGCTGGCCCGACGTGGCATGTCGGATCCGCGACGAGGAGCACGAGATTGGGCATCATGGCTACCTTCACGAATGGGTTGATCCTGACAATCCGGAACGGAAGGAAGAGGTCTTCCGCCTAGGTCTCGAGGCATTGGAGCGCGTCCTCGGGGTGCGCCCCATCGGCTTATCGTTCTCCTGCTTGGGAGGTCAGCACTCATACACTAAATGCGCTGCGACGCTACGGCTTTAAGTATTCGAGCAATTTCAATAACCATATCTTGCCATATTTCCACCAAGATTGGCGGGGAAGAAACGGAAATCGTTGAGCTGCCTGTGGCTCGGGCGCTCGATGGTGCGCCGTGGTTCCTGTTCAGTACACGGGCACCTGTCAGGAATATTTTCGCCTCACGCATTGTAGAGGAGACATGGCGTGAGGAATTCCAAGGCATATATCAATGCGGAGGCATAGTTGTGCTGACCATGCACCCACAGTTCATCGGTCGATCGGGGAGGCTTCATATGTTGCAGCGGTTCTTGGAGTACGTCAGTACCTTTCCCAATGTGTGGATCGCCACAGCAGTCGAGGTGGCGGAGTACCGGGCGCAGGAGTTTGCTGACCATCGATGAGCTGCCGCCGCGCGGGAAAGCGCGTTCTCGTCACCGGAGCCGGTAGGAACATCGGCCTGGCCATTGCCCGCCGGTACGCCGGCGAGGGTGCACGGATCCTGCTGAACGATCTAACGCCAGAGCGCGTAGCGGCAGGACTTTCCTCGCTACAATCCTACGGAGAGCAGGTTGCCGGATATGCGGCGGACGTCCGCTCCAGCGCGGCGGTTCGTGATATGCTACGTTTCATGCGTTTCAGGTTCGGTGGCATCGATGTCTGCGTGCATTGTGCAGGTATTTACCCGAATTGTTTGGTCTTGGATATGATAGAAGAAGAAGAATGGAGCGCAATAATATCTGTTAACCTGACAGGTGCTTTTGTAGTCTGCCAGGCGGCAGCCCGGGAGATGGTAGAGCAACGAGAAGTAGGTTACATCATTACCATCTCTTCCGGTAGCTACTTCATGGGAAGGGTGGGATCTGCTCACTATTGCGCCTCGAGAGCTGGTCTCGTCATGTATACTCGCGTATTAGACATGGAACTCGCTCCATACGGCATTTCGGTTAACTCCATAGCTCCTGGCTTGGTCGAAACGGATCTGATATCAGCGGCGTACAGAGAAAATTCGTCCGCCAAGTCCCGTTGGGCCGCATTGGCCGCCCGGGGGACGTGGCTGCAGCCTGCGCCATGCTCACTGGCTCCGACTGCAGCTACATCACCGGGCACGTCATTTGTGTGAACGGGGGTGCCACGGCTGGTCGCTACGGCCTGCCGTTTAGCGACGGGTCTGGTACCCGGAGGAGGCATACGGATGGCGTGGAGACGGCAAGCTCCTGATCCCGGCAAGGGGCGCATGTTGCAGACCGTAGAAAAGGCGTTGCGGCTATTAAATCGGTTGGCGCAACCGCCCGGAGTCTTGGGCGTCACAGAACTTAGCAAAGATCTCGGGCTCTCTAAGAGTGTGACTTATAGTTTGCTCAGCACTTTGCGTAAATGGGGCTTTGTCCAGCAGGATTCGGACCATAAATACAAATTAGGTATACAACTACTCGTATTGGGTCAATTTGTTCACCAAAGCTTACAAATTCGTAACTTGGCTTTGCCGGTTCTTAGGCGTGTTGCCCAATGCACGGGTGAATCGACCTATCTCATGCTCCTGACCGGAGATAAGGGAACCCTCATCGAGCGCGCTGATCCCCCGTCTCCTCTGAGGGTTACTATGGAGGTCGGTGAACAAGGTGAGTTACACGCGGGGTCCTCACCTAAGGTTATGTTGGCCTTCTTGCCTGATTTCCTTATAGAACGCTTTCTCTATCATCGTCCGCTGCGAAGATTTACGGCGAGAACCGTGACCGATCCCGAGATTCTCCGCCAGCAACTTGCGGATATCCGTCGCGTTGGTTATGCATACACGGAAGAGGAATCGTTTGAAGGCATCGCTGGCCTTGCAGCGCCGATCTTCGACAGCCGTGGCGCGGTTGTAGCATCGGTTGGCGTGGCTGGCCTCATCCAGCGGCTTCGTCCGCGGATCGCCGAGATCGCGCCTGTGGTAAAGGATGCCGCAGCGGAGATTTCCGGCGCCTTAGGATACAGGTTGGATCGCAGCGGATACGAACGGGCTCAGGAGAAAGGGGCGTGATCCAGGGCTATGTGTGCATACGGTCTGGACCGCGACCTTTTCGGCAAAGTCATTCTCGTCACAGGAGCGGGCAAAGGGATTGGTTATGCGACCGCACAGCTTCTCGCGCAGCGGGGAGCTGCAGTGGGGGTCAATGACCGTGACGGAGGCTTAGCCGACGCGGCCGCCTCCGCGATTCAGGGTCTGGGCGGAAGAGCTTTGAGCCTTCCTGCCGATGTAAGCGACCCCACACGGGTAGAAGAGCTGGTTGAGAGACTTCTGGCATGGGCTGGTCGCGTAGACGGTTTGGTGAATAACGCAGGTATCGGTGGGAGCGGCAGGAGCTTCGCGCAATTGACGTTGCACGAGTGGCACAACATGATCAATATTAACCTCACGAGCGTGTTCATCTGCTGCCATAAGATAGTTCCGATTATGATCGCTCAAGAAGGCGGAGCCATTGTCAACGTGTCTTCTATTACGGCTCTCATGGGCATGAGTGGTAGCACACATTACGCCGCCGCCAAGGCCGGGGTTATTGGTTTTAGTAAGTCGCTGGCGCGCGAGTTGGCGCCTCACCGAATTCGTGTCAACGTGGTTGCGCCTGGTTTGATCGACACTGATATGGCTCGGGCACGTGGCATAGATCATCAGCGGCGCCTCGTCCTATGGCATCGCATCGGCAAGCCGGAAGATGTGGCCCATGCCATAGCTTTTCTCCTATCGCCTGGAGCGGAGTTTATCACAGGGCAGGTGATTAGCCCTAACGGCGGAGCTTATATGTGACCGATTGACGAAGCCGTGCTTTCGCCCCACGGCCCTTAGACGGACTGCGTGTGTACCGAGCCAGGATGTGCGAGCTGTTGGGGCTACGCATTTTCGATCACTTGCTGGATCTTCTGCCTGATAGGGTCCATGGCTGCGCCCCTTCTTCGTTCTGCGCGTCCGACTATATATCCTTTGGGATGACGTCGCTGGCCCGTCGAGAAACGCACCAATCCTTGTAACTGGGGAAGCCGGGAATGGACTCCGCATGGAGAATGGCAGACACGATCGCACGCAACAAGGCATCCTCGGCAGCGGTGGCGACGATATCGACGGCTTCTCCCCACCAGCTGCCCGGTGCCTCCTGGGCTGCGTCGTGGACGGCCATGGCAAATATGGTATCGCCATCCCGCATCGTGTGAACGGGCCGAATTGCCCTGGCAAGCGCGTTGTGTGCCACCTGGGCTACTTTCCGAAGTTGCGTCTTATCCAGGCGGGCGTTCGTGGCCACGACGCCTAAGGTTGTGTTCTCTCCCTCGAACGAACGCGAACGCCGTAAGCCTGTGCCGAGTTCGGGTATCGGAGGTACAGAAGCAAAGCCACCATGAGTGGCGTAGAGCTGGCCGGTGACGGGGTGCACCACGTCACCAACTGAGTTCACCACTGCGAGCGCGCCCACGATCACGCCCCCGGGAAGAGCAAGACTTGCAGTTCCAGTGCCGCCTTTGATTGGGATGCCAAGCGTGCCCTTGCCGGTGGTGGCTCCAGCCCCGGCTCCTGTGTTGCCCTGGTCCACAGGGCCGGGACGTGCCTTTAGGGCGGCGCGATAGCCGTCCTCGGGCGCAGGTCGGGCCTTGGGCTCTCCCACTGCCAGGTCGTACACCACAGCACCAGGGACGACGGGGATGCGGGCCGCCCGCGTCTCCACGCCCAGACCACGCTCCTCCAAATAGCGCATGACGCCGAACGCCGCAGCGAGACCCCAGAGCGACCCTCCCGCGAGACAGACAGCCTGTACCGATCGGTTGGCCATTAAAGGATCCATGGCGTCGGTGTGGAGGGTGCCTGGGTTAGACCCGCGCACGTCGGCCGCACAGGTCGCTCCCTGCTCGGCTAAGATGACCGTGACACCCGTTATCCCCGAATTGTGTGTCACCTGCCCTACCTGAATACCCGGAACATCCGTAATTGCGTCGTGCATGGAGGGTCACCTGACCTTCGTGATCACCGTTCTTTGCCCAACCTGGAGCTCCCAAGCGTCACACAGTCCATCACCGATATCAGGTTCGCAGTCGAGGGTCTAGGACATCCCGGAGGGCGTTGCCCAAGAGGTTGAAACCAAGGACAGTGATGACGATAGCCGCGCCGGGGATATTGACCAACCACGGGGCCCTGAGCATGTAGATCCTCGCTCCGGCCAGCATCGTGCCCCACTCCGGGGTTGGAGGCTGAGCGCCAAGGCCCACGAACCCGAGGGCCGCTGTGCTCAACAGTGCGGCCGGAAAGGCCAGGGTGGCCAGCACAATGATCGATGGGGCGATATTGGGAAGGATGTGGCGGAACACGATTCGTCCGTGCCCGGCACCCAGTGCCCGGGCAGCCTCGATGTAGACTTCCTGCTTCGTGACCAGGACAGTGCTGCGCGTCAGCCGGGCAAAGCCGGGTACTCCGCTGATGCCTACGGCGAGCATCGTGTTTTCGAGGCTCGGCCCCAAGATCGCTACCACCGCCAGCGCCAGAAGCAGTGTAGGGAAGGCCAGCAGCAGGTCTACGATCCCGACGACCACGAAATCCAGTGGACCGCCCGCGTACCCTCCGAGAAGTCCCAACATCCCACCAATGCCCAGTGCGATACACACGGAGATGGTCCCCACCACGAGGCTCACCCGGGCGCCGTGGACGATCCGCACCAGCACGTCGCGCCCGTACTCGTCGGTACCAAACGGACGGCCAGGCCCCGGCGGCTGCAGGCGGTTGGCGATGTCCACCGCGTAGTGGTCGCTTGGTGCTAGGGTGGGTCCTGCGATCGCTAGGACGATCAGGATCGCCACCACGGTACCGCCGAACTGGAAGCTTCGATTGCGGAATATCCGTCGCCGGGCTAGCACTGGAGGTCCCAGCCACCGCATCTGCATCTTCCCGGCAAGGCTACTCATAGCGGACCTGTGGGTTGATAAGCGCGTATAGCAGGTCAACAATCAGGTTGACCAGCACGGTGGTGACGGCTACAACAAGGGTGATCCCTTGGATCATGGGAAAATCGCGGAACAGGATAGACTTGACCGCCATGTCCCCAACGCCCTGATAGGCGAACACTGTCTCCACGATGAATGCCCCGCCCAGGAGCGTGCCGAACTGCAATCCGGCAATGGTGAGGACTGGAATGGCAGCGTTCTTGAGGGCGTGGCGCCAGATGACCACGCGGCGGTGGAGTCCTTTGGCGCGGGCGGTACGAATGTAATCCTGCCCTAGGACCTCGAGCATGCTGGAGCGGGTCAGCCTGGCGAGAATCGCAGAATAGATAAGCCCCAGGGTCAGCGCCGGGAGAATGGTGTGGATCCAGCCCTCTGACCCCATGACGGGCAGCACGCCCAGACGCACTCCGAACGTGCGGATGAACAGCAGCCCGAGCCAGAAGGAGGGCATGGAGACTCCGAGGGTGGCTAGCACCATGGCGGTGAAGTCGACCGGAGTATCCCGATGGACGGCGGCGAGCACACCAAGGCTCAGACCTACTGCAATGGCGACAGCCATGGACGCCAGCGCCAGACGCAGAGTCCTGGGGTACCGAACAGCGATCTCCCAGGCGACCGGTTGGCGTGTACGGATGGAGACACCCAGGTCACCACGAGCGAGGCGGGTGAGGAAGATCTGGTACTGGACTAGGACTGGTCTGTCCAGTCCGTACTGGCTTCGGAGTTCGGCTTTGACCTCGGGGGTGGCAAACTGTCCGAAGGTCATTACCTCGATGGGGTCACCAGGGACCAGGACGCGCATCAGGAAGACCAGCGCAGTTACTCCAAGCAGGATCGGCGCTGTGGCCAACAGGCGCTTAGTAATATATCGCACCAAGAAAGTGCCTCAGTGGTCCCGGTGGCGGGACCGACGACCCGCCCCTCAGCTACGCCTGTCCAGGTTACGATTCAGCGCTTGATCTGTGCGTCCTCCAGCACTAGGAAACCCGCGCCGTCGGTGCGGATGCCTTCAGTGTCGGCGCGCGTGAGGAACACGCTCCAGTTGTACCCAAGAGGGATCACGCCTACGTCCTTAAGCAGGAAGATGGCTGCCTCCTGGATCGCCTTGCGCCGACGTGCAACGTCCAATTCCTCATCCGCGCGCGTGAGGAGACGATCGAGTTCCGGGTTGCAATAGACGTTCTTCCACCCCGGACACTTGAAGATCAGGGAGAGCATGACAGGGTCAGGCCAGGCCCACCACATGAAGTTGATGTTGTGCCTACCCTCCGGTAGCCGGGCCAATACGGTGGCTACTTCGAAGACTTCCATCTTCACATCAAATCCTGCGCGCCTCAGGTAGGACTGGATGACGGTCCCGCCTTTCAACCCGTTGGGTAGGGAGTACGTCCAGAATACCAGCGTCAGCGGTTTCCCGTCCTTTTCCCAGATGCCGCTGGCGTTGCGTGTATAGCCGGCCTCGGTGAGCAGCGCTCGTACCTTGGCCGGGTCGTACTTATAACCGTACTTCTCGCCGATTTGCGGATCGTGACCGAGGTGCGCGGGCGGGATGATCCCCCAATTCGGTGTGGCCAGACCAGAGTAGGCAGCTCCCATGACATCTCTGATGTTCACCGCGTGGGCGATGGCTTTGCGAACTCGGATGTCGTTAGTCGGCGGAAGCTTGGGGTTGACCTCGATCATGGAGAGGTTCGTCACGTTCTTGTTGATGATGACCCGAAACCGCCGGTCCTTCTGTAGGCGGAAGACTTCCTCTAACGGAGCATCGCCGACGTGGATCGTGCCCGTCTCCAGCGCAGCTACGCGCGCTCCTTCCTCTGGAATGATTCGAATTATCACGCGATCGATGTTAAGCGGGCCGCGGACTTTCACGTCGGCCCGGGTTGGGATGTAGTGCTCGTTCCTGACCAGGTGAATCTCGCTGCCCGGGACCCAGCGCTCAAACTTGAAGGGCCCTGATCCAACTGGGTTGCGCAGGAAGCCGTCGCCGAGGCGTGCGACGGCGGTCGGGGACACGATGCCCATGTAGGCCAGGGCCAGGTTAGTGAGGATGGGAGCGTAGGGTCGCTCAAAAACCATGCGCACGCTCACATCGTCGAGCGCCTCAACTGACCTCAGCGGGCCCAGCGATCCGCGGTTCGGCGAACGCGTGGCTGGATCGAGGATTCGGTTGAAGGTGAAGGCGACGGCCCGCGCGTCGACGGGTGTGCCGTCGTGGAACCTATGTCCCCTGCGGATTATGAAGACGATGACCCGGCCGCCATCCTCTACTCGCCATGACTCGGCCAGATAGGGACGGGGCTCGGGCTTTCCGTCGACGCTGTCGATGTAGATCAGCCTTTGGTAGATATGTAGCATTGTCTGGTGTGCCGTGAGCTGGAGAATCCGGCCGGGGTCGAGCGCGGCTGGTTCATCCTGAATGGCTACCCCTAGGACTCTCTCGCGCTGCGCAGCCACCTCTGGTGCGGACCACGGAGCTACGGTAACTGCCAGGGCGACGACGATGGCAATATTCGCCATCCGGAGCTTCCTAGAAACCATTCGTACTCCCCCCTTGCCTGATAGGGTCAAACGGATACGACACCTCCCAGCACGAGACACTCTGCGCCCGCGGCTACCGCTGAGCGGAGAATCCGCGCAGAGTGAACTGCTTTAGCTTCGCCATCCCGAGCGTTCCCTCTTAGGCAAGCGCCACTTCGCTGTTCTCATAATGAGAACAGTCTCCGCGATAAGTCAAAAAGCTATTCTGCCGCGCCTAAGAAGATTCCTCCCCTTTGTTCGGTCCACAACGATAAGTAGCACTGCACTGAGCACCCGGTCCGTCCCCGGGGCGGGCCGTGCGACCCGGACCCGATCGGGAACTGATACGAGAGATGCGCCGGAAGCGTGAAGAGGCCGCACGGATTAACGCTGGCGAGCATCCCGGCCGTGGAGGCCGAACCGAATGGCAGGAGCCCGGCGGTGCCGGCGACCGTGGGCTCAGCGGTGTTGCTCAGGGCGGCCACCAGCATCGGAAAGAGCGCCACGGCGGCGATCGCCCGCCCGTAGGTCGGCAATCCTGAGTGCTTGCGCCGGATCCGGCCGTCCGGTGTGATGAACACGGTCGTCGGCGGGCGCGCTGACGGTCTGATTGACAGCCGGAAGCCTCAAGCGCTGCGATTCCGTTGCACCGAAGTCTCGCAGTC
>FWPU01012957.1_pt1 | contig 10804 bp, 10 predicted proteins | sample 2228361 | NCBI WGS metagenome assembly FWPU01 (sample SAMEA103939777, study PRJEB20133) | metagenome | reverse complement strand
AGAACACTCATCCTATCCTTCGACATGCTCAGGACATCGCTCGACCCGGCGGGTCGAGCCTGTCGAGACCCAGCGGGGCTACTCGACCTGCACTCGCAATGACAACTACACGAAAATATAGTATTGTTGGGCAAAATCCGTCCTGGACATTCGCCAGGACATTCACAACCACGAAGATTCTGTAACATGCTCGTCGTACCGCCAGGCTGTGCCACGTGCCACGAAGTGAATGGCAAGGCCGACCAAAGGTCGGCGGTACATTTGGTTGCGGCTTGCTGCACTATGACATTATCAAAGTAATTACTTTTTGGCAGGAAAATCCGTTTTTGGTATCCGTTTCCCTCTCCCTTTGGGAAAGGGCCAGGGTAAGAGTAGGCAGTTACAAAAAGATGGAGTGTAGCGAGCATTATTATCGCATCCGCATTGGGGAGTACAGAATCGGGGTCAAGTTGCAAAATGAAGTCCTGGTGTTCCTACGCTGTTTACACCGCAAAGATATCTACCGTTATTTTCCGTAAATTGGCTCATTGGGAATTTCCGTGATTGTTCCCTAGCAGCCCCCAAAGGGGATGCTATCCCCAAAGGGGATGCTATTGCACTGCTGGGGGCGCCCCCCTGCAGGGGCAACTGCCGCCAGAACTAGGGATGTATCACGGCGATTCCCAAAGAACCAAATCTTCTTCCACGACGCGGCCCCTTCCTCTCCCCAACTCTAGTATAATCCTCAACATGGACATCAAAACTCAACTCAACGAATCTCTGAAAGAAGCCATGCGCCTGAAAGACAACGTCCGCCGCGATACGCTGCGCATGGCGCTGGCGGCCATCAAACAGGCCGAGGTAGATAAGCGCATTGCGCTGGATGACCTGGCGGTCATTGCTGTCTTGCAAAAGGAAATCAAGAGCCGCCGCGAGGCCCTCGAGGAGGCACACAAAGCCAACCGCGCCGACCTGGTGCAAGCCAACGAGACCGAAATCGCCATCCTGGAGGCCTTTCTGCCCAAAGCCCTGAGCACCGACGAACTGCGCCAACTGGTCGAAGCCGCTATTGCCGAGAGCGGCGCCTCTGCGCCCGCCGACATGGGTAAGGTCATGAAGGCCGTTTTGCCCAAAGTGGCAGGACGCGCCCCCGGCGACCAGGTCAGCGCCATGGTGCGGGAACTTCTGGCCCGATAGAATATGGACACTAGCCGGCCCGGCAAGGTCCCGGCCCGCATCCGCACCCTCCAGGTGCTGCTATTGATAGCAGTTGGCCTCGTCTCACTGCTTGTGCTGGCATTGCCTCTGGCGCTTAGCCCAGCCGCTCTGCCCTTGCAAGCCGGCGACGTCGCCCCACACAACCTGCAAGCGCCTCGCGCCATCGAATACGTCAGCGAAGTGCGCACCGAGGAGGCGCGCGCTGCTGCTGAGCGCGCCATCCAGCGGGTCTACTCGCCGCCCGATCCTTCCATTGCGCGCGGACAAATCGAACGGCTGCGCGCGGCGTTGAACTTCATCAACCTGGTGCGCGCGGATGAGTTTTCTACCCCCGAACAAAAGCAGGCCGACCTGAAAGCCATGCGCGACCTGCCCTTGCGTCAGGCCGTCATCGAACAAATTCTGGACATGCCCGCCGCCCGCTGGGACGCCATCCAACAGGAAGCCCTGGGCGTCCTGGAACGGGTGATGCGCAACACAATCCGCGAAAGCGACCTGGACAACATCCGGCGCAGCGTCCCCTCCCTGGTCAGCCTGGCGTTGACCGAAGAACAGGCTGTGCTGGTCGCCGAGTTAGTCAGCGCCTTCGTGGCGCCCAACAGTTTGTACAGCCCAGAACTGACCGAGGCTGCCCGCCAGGCAGCGCGCGAGGCCGTTCAACCGGTCGTTCAAACCTACAAAGCCGGCGAATTGATCGTCGCTGGCGGTCAGGTCATCAGTCCAGCCCAACTCGAAGCCCTGCAAAAAATGGGGTTGATCGAAACTGGCCAACGCTGGCAAGATTACCTGGGCGCAACGGCGCTAGCGGCTGCGTCGAGCGTTTTTCTCGGACTGTACTTCTTCCGCCGCCCCAAACCTTTCTTGACAGAACCGCGTAACTTGCTCTTGATGGCTATCATTTTCCTGGTCTTCCTGGCCGGGGCGCGCTTCGTCATCCCCAACCGCACCGTCATCCCCTACCTTTACCCCCTGCCGGCCGTCGGCTTGCTGCTGGCAACCCTATTCAGCCTGGAAACCGGCTTGTTGCTCTCGCTGCCCCTCGCTTGGATGGCGGCTTATGGCCTGCCCAACACCCTCGACCTGACGGCCTACTACCTGACAGCCTCCCTGTTTGGCGTCCTCGTGCTGGGACCGGCGCGCCGCTTTTGGGCCTTCCTGCGGGCGGGCATGGCCATTGCCGGCGCCGGCGTAGCCATGCTGTTAGCCTTTCGCCTGCCATTTACCCCTATGGACTGGATAGGCATTCTCACCCTGATAGGCGCGGCGCTCTTCAACGGCCTGGCTTCGGCCAGCATTGCCTTGCTGCTCCAATACTTGCTGGCGCAAACGCTCGGCCTGACCACGCCGCTGCAATTATTAGAAATCTCGCGCCCCGATTTTCCGCTGCTGCAATTCTTCCTCCGCCATGCGCCCGGCACCTATCAACACAGCCTTCAAGTCGCCAACCTGGCCGAACAAGCCGCCGAACGCATAGGCGCCGATGCCCTCCTGACCCGCGTCGGCGCCCTCTTCCACGACGTGGGCAAAGCCATGAATCCCACCTTCTTCATCGAAAACCAAATGCCGGGCAACCTGGACACTCACGATGACCTCGATCCGGCCGTCAGTTCAGCCGCCATCACCCGCCACGTGCTGGATGGAGTAGAATTGGCGCGCAAACATCGCCTGCCGCGCCGTCTGGAAGACTTCATCCTCGAACATCACGGCACCATGCTCACCCGTTACCAGTATGCCAAAGCCGTCGAACAGGCAGGCGGAGACGAGTCGAAAGTGGACGCGAACAAATTCCGCTACCCCGGCCCGCGCCCGCGCTCGCGTGAAACCGCCCTGCTGATGTTGGCCGACGGCGCCGAAGCCCGCGTCCGTGCTGTGCGTCCAAAAGACGAAGACGAACTGCGGAAAATCATCCGTGAAACCATCGAACAAGCACAAAAAAGCGGCCAACTCGACAACACCCAACTCACCCTGCGTGACCTGAATCAAATTGCCGAATCCTTCGTCACCACGCTGCGCGGCGCCTACCATCCACGCATCGAATATCCGCGCGCCGAAGAAACGGCTGCCGGTCTACCTGCCCCCACCCTGCCACAAGCCAAAAGCCGACCATGATTCACATCGAAATCAACCCCTCTCTATCCGAAGCGCCCGATATTTCGACCACGCTCCCCCTGACGGGGACAGGCAGCCCAAGCCTGGATGCGCTGGAATCCGCCGCCCTGCTCACCCTGGCGCACGAGCAAGCCGACGGCGATCTGTCCATTGTGTTGACGGACGACGCTCAGCTGCGCCAACTGAACCGCGACTACCTGGACAACGACGCACCCACCGACGTTCTCTCCTTCTCCGCTTCTGAAACGGACCCCGAAACGGGTCGCCGTTATTTGGGCGACATCCTCATCTCCATCCCCCGCGCCCTGGAACAAGCGCGCGCCGCCGGGCACACGCTACTGGCCGAAACCCAACTTCTGGTAGTGCATGGGACTCTGCACTTGCTCGGCCACGATCACGCCGAGGCGCAGGAAAAAGCCCGCATGTGGAAAGCGCAGGCCGAAGTCCTGGAAAGACTCGGGCTGAGAGAAATAGCGCCCGGAGAATCGTAGATGTCACCCTTCATCCGTTTCCTGCGTTCCCGCGCCCAATCCTTCCATTATGCGTTTCAAGGCTGGTGGTACGCTTTGCGCACCCAGCAAAACGCCCGCATTCAGGCTGTTGTGGCAACAGCCGTTTTAGCAGTAGGCTTGTGGCTGCGCCTGCCCGCCCGCGATTGGGCAGTGCTGCTCTTGACTGTGGCGATGGTCTTCATGGCCGAGTTCCTGAACACCGCCATCGAAGCGGTGGTAGACCTGGCCAGCCCGGCGCGTCATCCGCTGGCCAAAGCCAGCAAAGACGTGGGCGCGGCGGCGGTAATGATTGCGGCGCTGGTCGCCATCGGCGTGGGCGTGTTGATCTTGGGCCCGCCGCTGTGGAGGCGGCTGGCGTCGTTCATCGCACAGTAGAAACAACTTTATTGTCCACTTGTAGTGACGACTTCAGTCGTCCACAAGATTTTTGGAGGTACAAAATGCCTTCTTCCTTCCAATTCGGCACGGTGGGTTCCCCTCTTGGCACGCCCAAAAAACCGGGCGGCAGCGTGGGCGCCGTCCTGTTCAGCAAATCCATTGGTCTGGAGGCGCTCGAACTGGGCTGGGTGCAATCGGTGCGCGTCAGTGAGGCTACCTGCGCTGCTATCCGCCAGGTGGCCGGGGAACAAGGCGTGTCGCTCAGCGTCCATGCGCCCTACTTCATCAACCTGAACGCCGACGAGACCGAATGGCCCAAATCGCGTCAGCGGCTGATGGACGCGGCGCACTACGGCAACCTGGCCGGGGCCACCGACATCATTTTCCATCCCGGCTCGTATTTCGAGCGTCCGCCCCAGGAGGCGCTTCAAACGGCGCTGCCGCGCTTACAAGGCTGCATGGACGAACTGCGCGCGGCCGGCAACCCGGTCACTTTGCGGCCCGAGACGATGGGCAAGGCCGCCATGCTCGGCTCGCTAGAAGACACGCTGGCTATGAGCCGCATCGAAGGCGTGCAACCGTGCCTGGATTTTGCCCACCTGCACGCCCGCGCCGGCGACGGCTCTTTCAACACCTACGACGAATGGGCGCAAGTGTTGGAAACCTACGCAAAGGCGCTGGGAGAGGCCGCGCTGCGGCGGCTGCACATCCACCTTTCGGGCATCGAATACGGCCCCAAAGGCGAAAAAAATCACCTGAAACTCTCGGAAGCCGACCTGGACGTGCGCGCCCTACTGCGCGCCCTGAAAGACTTCGGCTGCGCCGGGCGGATTCTATGCGAAAGCCCGGTCATGGAAGAGGACGCACTGGAATTGAAGAGACTGTGGGAAGAACTTAGCAGATAAGGCATGACGACTTCGGCCGCTTTCTGCGCAATCCCAACCTTAGTGTAGGATGACGGCCACAGCAAATAACCGCCCGCCCTGCCAAACGCAGTATAATCCCCCTCGAACAGGAGGCCGCATGTCCAACATCCACGCATCCACCCACCCGCTGGTTGCTCACAAACTCTCCCGCCTACGTGACAAAAACACGGAGCCAAAGAAGTTCCGCGAACTGGTGCGCGAAATCGCTGCCTTGCTGGCCTACGAAGCCACCGCCGACCTGCAAACGATGCCGCGCGAACTCGAAACCCCGCTGGCAAAGACAACCGGCCAGGAATTGCGGGAGAAGATCGGCCTGGTGCCTATCCTGCGGGCCGGCCTGGGCATGGTGGAAGGCTTCTGGGAACTGATGCCCAGCGCCGAAGTCTGGCACATCGGGCTGTACCGCGACGAGAAGACCCTGCGCCCGGTAGAATACTACAACAAACTGCCGCTCGAGCCGACCGTCTCGGTTTGCATCATCCTGGACCCGATGCTGGCTACCGGCGGTTCGGCCACTGCCACTGCCGACGTGTTGAAGCGCTGGGGTGTGAAGAAAATCAAATTCGTCGGGCTGATCGGCGCGCCGGAGGGCATCCGCGCCATGCAGGCGGCGCATCCCGACATCCCCCTCTACCTGGCCGCCATCGACGACCACCTCAACGAGCGCGCCTACATCGTGCCGGGATTGGGCGACGCCGGAGATCGACAGTTCGGAACGGGATGATGGGTGGTCAGTGGTCAGTTATCAGTGATCAGTGGCCAGTTATCAGTTTTCGATGGACTTAGGAGATTGGACGATGAAAGCCATGCTGCTGAACGAACTGGGCGACCTGCGCGCGCATCCGACTCCCCTCCGCCTGCTCCAGGTTCCTGAGCCGGTAGCCGGCCCGGGCCAGGTCCTGATCCGCGTCGCGGCCTGTGGCGTGTGCCACACCGAACTGGACGAGATCGAAGGCCGCACCCCGCCGCCCAAACTGCCGGTCATCCTGGGGCATCAGGTCGTTGGCGTGATCGAGACGGTTAGCCCCGATGTGACTACACGCAAGTCGGGCGAGCGCGTCGGCGTAGCCTGGATTTTCTCGGCCTGCGGCCAATGCGATTTCTGCCTGTCGGGGCAGGAAAACCTGTGTCCGCACTTCCGCGCCACCGGGCGCGACGCCGACGGAGGCTACGCCGAATACATGAGCGCGCCGGCCGACTTCGTCCACCCCCTCCCTGAGGCGCTTTCGGACGCCGAGGCCGCGCCGTTGCTGTGCGCTGGCGCCATCGGATACCGGTCGCTACGGCTGAGCAACCTGCACGATGGACAGAATTTAGGCTTGATGGGATTTGGCGGCTCGAATCACCTTGTGCTGAAGATGACCCTGCACAAATACCCTCGCACACGGGTATTCGTGTTCAGCCGCAACCCCGAAGAACGCGCCTTCGCTCACTCGTTAGGAGCAGCCTGGGCCGGCGCCATAGAGGAGGCCCCGCCCAAGGCATTGGACGCGATCATAGACACCACGCCGGTCTGGGGTCCGGACATGGAAGCGTTGAGACGCCTCAAGCCTGGTGGCCGCCTGGTCATCAACGCCATCCGCAAGCAGGACAACGACCGACAAGTTCTGTCCAATCTTGACTATGCCTCGCAGTTGTGGATGGAAAAAGAAGTCAAAAGCGTGGCCAACGTCACGCGAGCCGACGTGCGCGAATTTTTGTCTCTGGCGGCAGAGGCGGGCATCCGACCCGAATTCAAAGAATACGAATTGAAAGACGCCAACCAGGCGCTGCGCGAACTAAAGGAAGGGAAAATCCGCGGCGCCAAAGTATTGTGCATATAGGCAAACGGGCCCAGCCTGCTCTGGCAAGCACCCTCTAACCCCAGAGAGTCACCCCCGTATTTCCCATTGATTTCTGACCAATTTACTCTATAATGAAAGTAGGGTTCTTTGGGAGTCGCCATGATACACCCACCGTTCCGACGACACTTGCCCCCAGCAATGCAATAGCATCCCCTTTGGGGATAGCATCCCATTAACCTGAATTTGGGATATGCTTTTCAACGTCCCGAAGGCTTCCCTTCGAGCGCGACGCAAGCAAAAAATCAGCCTTCGGGACGGTTATCCCGAACTCACGTCCCTTAGTAAAAGTAGTCAAAGGAGAGAGAAATGTCCAGGAAACGCCTTTATCTTTTCGTGCTTGTTCTGTGGCTGGCAACGTTGGGCTGCAATCTGCCGGGCGCTACGGCCACTCCGCCGCCGACCGCAGACAACGGGGCTGTAATAGCCACGCTGACCGCCCTGGCCCCTCAGCAGCAAGCGACCGTCACCGGGAGCATTGCCTCGCCCACCCTCCCCAGCGAGTCAGCAACCACGATTGTCCCTTCGGCCACCGCCTGCACGCCCATGATCACCGTTAATTCCAACGCTAACGTGCGCTCGGGTCCCGGCACCGTATATGAGCCGCCCATTGGGACATTGCCAGTCGGCTCCACAGCGATCGTCGAAGGGAAAAATGATGCCGGCACATGGTGGTACATCGTCTTCCCTGCCGGCTCGACCGGGCACGGCTGGATTTCGGCCAGTCTGGTCACTCCCAGTTGCATCCCGCCCACACTGGCCGTGATCGCTGCGCCGCCCACGCCGCTGCCGGCCAGCGGCACCTGCAAGGATGGCTATGTCTGGCGCTTGATCAAACCGAGCGACAAGGTATGCGTGCCGCCGGCTTCCAAGGCCCAGGCAGATGCCGACAATGCCGCAGCAGATTCGCGCAAACTGGTGACGGTTTATGGGGCTAGCGCGTGCAAAGAGGGCTATGTCTGGCGCGAGGCGTATACAGGTGATGTGGTATGCGTAACGCCCGCTACCCGCGCCCAGGCCCAGGCCGATAACGCCGCCGCAGCCTCCCGTTGGACGTCGGGCGCTTATGGGCCGCACACCTGCATCAGCGGCTATGTCTGGCGCGAGGCAACCGCCGGCGACGATGTGTGCGTCACACCCGATATACGCTCGCAAACAGCCGCCGACAATGCAGCCGCGGCCTCCCGCGTGGCCGGCCCGGACGATTGCATCTCTGGCTATGTGTGGCGAGAGGCGTTCCCAGGCGACCGGGTGTGCGTCACCCCCGCTGTCAAAGCGCAAGTGCAGGCAGATAACGCCGCTGCGCCCAGTCATACCTGGCCGTAGCCTTGAAAACTTGGTTCCCCAGCAGTGCAAAGTAACCTTTAGGGCTGCTGGAGGGAGAGAGACCACAAAACAAGGTTCTTTGAGAATCGCCGTGATGTCCCGATTCTGGCGGCAATTGCTCCCGCAGGGGGGGCCGCCCCCCAACAGTGCAAGCATCCCCTTTGGGGAGAGCATCCCCTTGGGGACTGCTGGGGGAACAATCACGGAAATTCTCAATGAGCAAAACAAAACACAGGTGGGGCGGCGATAACGCTGCCACCCCGCCTGTGTTTTACATTCGACTCCGATGCAAAAACAACCCGCCGAGATACGCGTTAAGTCTCTGCGTACTCTGCGATCGCAACGGTAAAACAACCTTTTTGCAGAGTCACATTTCTTTGATGCCGTAGGGGAAACCGTAATCGGCCATCTTCTCCATGAACGGCTCAGGTGGGAAAGCCTCTGGCCCAAGCACGCCCACGCCCTTCCATTGTCCATGCGTGAGCAGGTCCATCGCAATCACGGCGCTGAAGGCCGTCTGCGCCACCACCGCCTGGCAGCCCCACGTCTTCATACACTCGGCGTTGTCAGCCACCTGGTAAAGATAGACCTGGCGCGGTTTGCCATCTTTCTTGCCCTTTACCCAGGTGCCGGCGCAAGTCTTCCCGGTCATCTTGTCGCCCAAACGAGCCGGGTCGGGCAGGCAGGCGGCCACCACATCGCGCGGAGCCACCATCACACCTTTGACATTGATCTTTTCTTTTTTGTCCAGCCCAAGCATGTGCAAGGTCTTCAAGACACTGATGAATTGATCGCCCAGGCCATACTTGAAGGTGGCGCGCTTGGTCTTCACCCAGCGGGGGATGAGCAACACTTCCTCATGCTCCACATTGACCACTTCGATCTTACCGATGCCCTCCGGGAACTCGAACACTTCTGGTTCGGAGAACGGCTGAGTGGTGAACCAACCCTTATCCTCTTCCCAAATGACAGGCGGATTCAGGCATTCTTCGATGGTGGTCCAAATCGAGAAATTGGGAGCAAATTCATAGCCCTGAATTTCGATATTGGCGCCGTCGCGGATACCTACTTCCTCGATTTCATCGAACAGATGATCCTGGGCATAGCGAGCAAACACATCGGCCATACCAGGCTCTACGCCGATGCCCACCAACGCAAGTAGGCCCTTCTCCTCCCATTGCCTGGCGCGCTCGAACTGATAATCACCCAGTTTGATGTGTGTCTTGTGAAAGGGATCAGTGGGATGCGGCTCGGAAAGCGTCATAGCCATATCCATATAGGCGACGCCGGCGTTGTAAGCCGCATCGAAAATAGACTTGTTGAAGACCGGATCCACAGCATTCATGATCAGGTCAACGCCATATTTCTTTGCCAGGTTTTCGATCATGTCCTGTTGGCTGGCGTCTATGAACTCGACTGGGAAACGCTGGGCATCGCCTAATTTCTTCTGGACTTCTTTGCAGCGTTCCAGGTTGTAATCCGTCAACACCATTTGCTCGATCCAGGGGCGCTTCTTGGACATGACAGCAATGGCCTCTCCTACCCCCCCTACGCCGACGAGTAATACCTTCATACTTATTGATCCTCCATTTTGTTTTATAACCTGCAGAAGCAAGTTAGTATGGGAATCTAATAGTCGAATAGGTGACTTATTGGCTAAGGGCAGTCTGCCCTGACACTATGAGACTATATGAGATTATGAGACTATATGCCTAAAAATAAATCTCTTTGACAATCTTCAAATGCAAGAAAGATTCGGTTTCGCGCACGCCCGGGATGGTATACAATTTTTCGGTCAGGAAGCGCAGCAAATCGGCATGGTCACGACAAAATACTTCGGCCATGATGTCGAAGCGCCCGCTGACGATGATCAGGTATACCACCTCTTCCAACTGCGCCACTCTTTCGGCCACTTCGAGCATGTGAGCGCCGTCGGTGCGGATACCGATCAGGGCCATCGTCTTGAAGCCCATCCGCAAAGGATTGGATATGGCCACTACCTTCAAATAGCCCATCTCGACCATGCGGTTATAGCGCATACGCACCATGCCCGGCGAGACATTCAACTTTTCGGCAATCTGCGCAAAAGGCATGCGGCCATCCTGGTGTAACAATTCCAAAATTTGCAAATCGTTCTCGTCCAGGTCGTTTTCAGGAAGAATGTTGATTGCATTGCCCATATTTATATTTTATATCTTTTTAGCAATAAAGTCAACCGTTTTACGACGATTGATTAATAAAAACGGGATTCTGGCATTCAATTTTGTTGCCTGGCTCCGGTTTTTGGCCAAGGCGTAAGGTGGGATTCATCGTACCGCCGACCTGGGGGTCGGCATGGCCAGGCTACTTCGTAGCACGGCGGGCTGCAACCAAGCGCGAAATGAATTCGCATTACAGAGTCTTTGGTGATGATAGATTTTGGAGCAATCTATAAAACTCGAGTTTAGACAAACGGTTTTTCCCTGACGTGGGGTCAGGGTCGTGAATTGCACCTTACCAATCGAAAATCAAGCGC
>FWPU01012956.1_pt1 | contig 10804 bp, 9 predicted proteins | sample 2228361 | NCBI WGS metagenome assembly FWPU01 (sample SAMEA103939777, study PRJEB20133) | metagenome | reverse complement strand
TCGGCCTGAGTGCCGGTGAGCCCGTCGAAGAGGATAACGACTTATTTGGATCGACCGTTCAACTGGCATCTCGAATCTGTAATTACGCCGCTCCCGGCCAGATCCTGACCGCAGAGGTCATCTTCAATCAATATCCGGGCGAGAAATCATTATTCACGGATCTAGGAAGAATCGCACTAAAGGGTTTTGACTATCCCGTGCAGGTGTATGAGGTAAGGTGGCAGGGATAGAATGTGCCTAACTGCATTACCGCGGTTGTATTGTAAGTGAACCAACCAGGTGCGGCACCCGACACCTGGTTTGAGGATGCCTTGAATTTGCTGAGGATTCATTAGCATGACTAGACAAACCGAGAATAACCCGCTTGCTGAGGAGATGTGGCGGACCTATATGAATACTGGGGAGTGCCCCAAATTCGTCCGGTCTCCGTGGTTTGAGTCGAAGTTTCTTCGTCCCATCGCCAAATTGCTCCCCACCGACCCGCGATGTGGAATATGCTATTACCCGTTTGGCGGAATAGGAGGGACGTTGGTCCGGACCATCATCGGGCTCGAGGCCTCCAGAATGAATCCCCATTTGTGTAATGTGTGTGAAAGGGCTGCCAGTAAGTATCGGGGAGGTGCAGAGATCGAGCTGTCTATGTTGTTTGCGGATGTTCGCGGGTCGACCGGGCTGGCCGAAAAGATGAGCCCGGCTGAATTCAGCCGTCTGATCGATCGCTTCTATAGGGCAACGACTAAGGTACTGTTCAGTAAGAATGCCCTGCTGGAGAAGCTGATCGGCGACGAGGTGACCGCTTTCTTTGTACCGGGTATAGCCGGAGCCTCACACGCTCGGGTGGCGTTAGAGGCCGGAGAAGAGATCTTGAGAGCAACGGGCCACGGCAACCCGGATGGTCCATGGATACCGGTGGGAGTGGGCATTCACACCGGTGTAGCCTTCGTCGGCGCCGTGAGCACTGAGGGTGGTGTAGCAGATATAGCCGTCTTGGGAGACACTGCAAATGTGGCAGCACGGCTTGCATCCGAGGCCCGGGCAGGAGAGATTATGTTGAGTGATGCCACAAGAACCGCTGCTGAGCTTAAAACTGATAGCATGACAGCATATCGTCTGGAGCTCAAAGGCCGAAAGGAACCGGTAGACGTTTGGGTAAAGAAATTAGGTTAATGACAGAGTACCCTAACTCCGTGCAAAAGGCCGATTTTAAACTGGCAGGAATCGGCAGGGTGAATATAGCTCGAATTCATTAAAGCCCATCCGGATGTATAGAGACCAAATAGTTAATCCCCATTCCCTTTAACCAGTTTGCAAGGGCCAATTTCTTGATTCGGGTTATTTTGAAAGCTATATTGTACGGGAGTCAGTCTTCACAATTCAGAGTTAAATCATGAACGATGAGGAAGGGAATAAGAAGGCGGCAGTTGAATCGGAGTTACTCAGACACCTAGCTGAAGGAACAGCTTCGTCTACCGGCCCCGATTTTTTTCGCTCACTAGTCCACCACCTTGCTTCTGCCCTGGGTGTACGCTATGCATTTGTTACGCAGTGTACGGATAAAACCCTGACCAGAGTCCGTACCCTCGCTTTCTGGGCGGGTCAAGATTTTGGAGATAACTTCGAGTACGCCCTGGCCGGCACCCCTTGTGAAAATGTCATTGCCGGGAATGTGTGTTATTACCCAAATGATTTACAGTCATTATTCCCAAGAGACCTAGGTCTGGCCGAGTGGCGGGCCGAGAGCTTTTTGGGGATCCCGATTAGGGATTCCTGGCAAAATGTCCTGGGGCATCTGGCCGCTCTCGATGATAAACCACTTCCGGACAAACCGACCGGAATGTCCATACTCCAGATCTTTGCTGCCAGAGCCGGGGCCGAACTGGAGAGAAAACGGGCGGAGGATGCACTCAGGGAAAGCTACGCACAGTTGGCTAAGAAAAATCGTTACGAGACCATCATCAGCAAGGTGACTCGCGCCGTCCACCAATCAATCAACCTACAGGACGTTTTTGAAAACGCCGTCGAGGTCTTGAGTAAGAATATAGACCGGGCTGACGGCGTTACCATTTACCTCGTCGAAGGACAGGAAGTAGTCTTGAAGGCGCATAGGGGCTACCCAGACCAATATATCGAAGGGTTGAGAAGAATCCCCTATCCAAAGGGTTTTAGATGGAAGGTAATTAAAGAGGGAAAGCCCAGGTACTCCCCGGATGCAGACATAGATACTTTCATCGACCCCGCAACCAGAGAAATGGGGGTAAAGAGTTATTTATGTATGCCCATTCGCTACGAGGGGAAAACATGGGGAACCATAACCATACTCTCCCTTCAAAGAAACGCCTTCGACGAAGAAGAGTTGAAATTGCTCGAAATCGTGGCGCATCAGATCGAGACGGCTATCAACAATGCACAGCAGGCTGAGGCCTTACGGAAAGCCCTTAGAGAATTGGAACAGCTTAAAAACCAACTCCACGCAGAGAAAACCTACTTACAAGAGGAAATTAAGACCGAATACAACTTTGAAGAAATAATAGGGCATAGCGAATCAATCAAGACGGTGTTACGAAAGGTTGAGCAGGTGGCTACTACCGACACCACCGTATTAATAACCGGGGAAACCGGAACCGGAAAGGAACTTCTGGCCCGGGCCATACATAACCTGAGCCCGCGAAGGGACCGGCCGCTAGTTAAAGTCAACTGTGGGGCAATCGCCACGGGTTTATTCGAGAGTGAACTCTTTGGCCACGAAAAGGGTGCCTTCACCGGGGCAGTGCAGCAAAGAATCGGCAGATTCGAGCTGGCGGACAAGGGAACGATCTTCCTGGACGAGGTCAGTGAAATGCCCCTGGACACGCAAGTAAAACTTCTCCGCGTGCTTCAGGAAGGAGAGTTTGAGCGCGTGGGAAGCAGTAAACCCATTAAAGTAGACGTACGCGTCATCGCCGCCACAAACAGGAATCTTAACGACGCCGTTAAAAACAGTGCTTTCCGCTCAGACCTCTACTATAGATTAAACGTTTTCCCGATCGAGGTGCCGGCGCTACATGAACGAAAGTCCGATATCCCGCTTCTGGTTAACTTCTTCCTCACCAAATTTGCCCGGAAACACGGCAAGGAGATTAAGGGCGTTTCAAAAAATACCATGGACAGGCTCTCCAGCTATCCCTGGCCCGGAAACATCCGGGAGCTACAAAACGTCATAGAGCGGGCCGTGATTGTCTCGGAAGGCCCGGAGATAGAGATAGACGAATCCCTCTTAAGACTAAATGTCGGTTCAAATAGCCAAGCTTCCGATACCTTGGAAGACGTCGAGCGCACTCACATTCTCTATATTCTGGAAAAAACAAAGTGGGTAATCGACGGCAAGCAGGGCGCCGCTTCCTTACTGGGCATGAATCCCAACACCCTTCGTTCCCGGATGCAGAAGCTGGGGATAAAAAGACCGGGGGTTAGGAGTTAGGGATTGGAAAATAAGAAGATTCATCCAACGCTTTCTGAGCCTTTTTCAGTTAAGCTGGGCATTAAGGGTGAGCATGTCCCTCTCCATGCCCACGTCGCCTACTTCTGGGAAACCGATAAAGAGTTCGCCGATGCTGTTGGCTTCTTAGAAGCAGGGTTACGCGGCACCGATCACTGCGTAATCTTTGGCCACGATGAGGCTAACCAGTCTGTATTTAAAATCTTGCGAAAACGAGGCTTCGATGTCGAAGCCTTGCAGGCCGGGCGGAGGCTGACCGTGCTGGGCGGGAATTCATCCGGTGATGCCATCCTGCAAAGGATCGCTGCCACCTTTGAGCAAGCGATAGCTGGCGGCACTCCCCTCATTCGACTCCTCGGGAACATCGGGTGGTTCAAGCACAACTGGCCTGACCAGGAAGACCTGCTCGCATTTGAGGCCAAAGTCACCGATGCCATTAAGCATTTCCCTTGTGTTGTGGTGTGCATGTATGATATGCGCGGGTTGCCCGGCCACATCGTGCATCATGGAGGTTTCGAGACACACCCCTTGATTATCCGCGAAGACTCGGTTCACAAGAACCCGTACTATGTCCCCACCGATATGTTTCTCGAACATCTAGAGGCAGTGGCCGCTGACATCGCCGAGCGCCAGCGGACAGAAGAGGCGCTCAAGCGAACGGCCCACGAACTTCGGTTTCTGAATGACTTGATAGAGCAAACAAATCAGCCCGTGGCCGTAAGCGACCTGGATGGACGATTAATCAGGTTCAACCATGCCTACGAACAGCTAACCGGTTACAGCTCTGAAGAATTACATCATATGACCTATCAGGAACTTACTCCAAAACCATGGCATGAATGCGAGGCGGGGCAAATAACCAGGTTAATGAAGGAGGGAACTCCGGTTCGATACGAGAAGGAATACACCCGGAAAACCGGAACACCGGTGCCTGTAGAGCTAATAGCTGATATATACCGTAATGCGGCTGGAGAACCGGAATACCTCTATGCCTTCGTGACCGATATTACCGAACGAAAGAAAGCGGAGGAAGCACTAAAAAAAAGCGAAGAGCGCTTCAGGACCCTTTTTGAGTCTGCCCCTATTGGAATTTCTATCAACGATGCCAATGGGAAATTCGTCCAGGTCAACAAATCATTCCAGGAAATGCTTGGGTATACCGAGGAAGAACTCAGAGGAATAAGCTTTAGAGAAGTAACCTTCGAAGAGGACCTGGCCGAAAGCAAGATATTATTCGGTGAACTCGTGGAAGGAAAACGCAATGAGTTCAACACCGAGAAGCGCTATCTTAAAAAAAACGGTTCAATCATGTGGGCAAACACAAATTGCTCGTCTGTACGCGACCTTAATGGAAATTTTATCTATACGTTTGCCATGGTCGAGGATATTACCGATCGCAAGCGGGCAGAGGAAGCACTCCGGGAGGCGCTCTCGGAAGTGGAACAGCTTAAGAACCGGCTACAGGCGGAGAATATTTATCTGCAAGAAGAAATTAAATCCGAATACAATTTTGAAGAGATCATAGGACAAAGCGAATCGCTCCGTAAGGCGCTTCGCAGTGTGGAGAAGGTGGCTCCCACCGATGCCAGCGTTTTGATATTCGGGGAGACCGGTACGGGGAAGGAGCTTTTAGCCCGCGCCATTCATAATCTAAGCAAGCGAAGAGACAGACCCTTAGTGAAAGTAAACTGCGGAGCGATATCGGCCGGGTTGGTAGAGAGTGAGTTATTCGGTCATGAAAAGGGCGCCTTTACCGGCGCATTGCAGAGAAGGATCGGAAGATTCGAGCTGTCAAACGGGGGCACAATCTTCTTGGATGAGGTCGGCGAGTTGCCCCTGGATACGCAGGTGAAACTCCTACGCGTGCTCCAGGAAGGGGAATTCGAACGGGTGGGCAGCAGTAAGCCGATCAAGGCGGATGTGCGGGTTATCGCCGCTACTAATCGAGACCTTTCCGATGCCGTAAAGTCCGGAGCCTTTCGGTCAGACCTCTTCTATCGGCTGAACGTCTTTCCCCTGGAGGTGCCACCGCTAAGGGAAAGGAAGTCGGATATCCCGCTCCTGGTGAATTTCTTCGTCACTAAATTTGCCAAGAGGTTAGGCAAGCAGGTTGAGGGGATCTCCAAAGAAACAATGAATAAGCTCGTTAACTATCCCTGGCCCGGAAACATCAGGGAGTTGCAGAACATAATCGAGCGGGCAGTCGTCGTCTCGACCGGCCCGACGATTCAGATTGATGAATCCGTATTGGGGTTGAACATAGTCCCGGAAACTGAGGTCAAAGAAACTCTGGAAGAGGTCGAGCGTACGCACATAATTCGAGCGCTGGAGCAGACCAACTGGGTGATACACGGAAAGCAGGGCGCCGCTTCCATCCTGGGAATTAACCCTAACACCCTCCGCTCCCGCATGCAGAAGCTGGGGATCAGGAAGCCAAGACGCACTTAATGTAATTACTAATCATGCATTGAAGTTGAAGACCTCTTTTATATAACCTTAATTACATCTCCTCTACCAGATATGATTGCTCTGATTGTAGTGGCTGATGCCCTCATCAGTCCTTAAAGCTTTGGGATACAATTCGAGAAACCGAAGGCAGAGCCGGAAGCTGCGGTGGCGGGCTCATCGCCGTGTTAGGTGGCCGGAGCTAAGCTCTTCGATCAACCCGTTCCTCTGGTCCTTTGAGGATAGACCAAGCCTGCAGCTCTGCCTTGATTGCATTAATCATTATCAGGCATTCATCTTCTGGAAAACTTTGAGGCTTGTGAGCAATGTTGTTACGGCAACGACGTATATCGTCAATCCACCCAAAATCCAACCATGATAACCCAGCCTCGCTGCTAGCGAACATTAGACTCTTTAATGCGCATCCTTTGGATGGAAACACGCCTTCGTCACGCAATTGGAGCAGCGTCCGTTCCAGGACACCGAGTGCAAACACAACGCAAAGATTGGCGGTCATCTCGGCTAGAGTACGGGTGAAGTCAATAATCCCTGGAGCCACTTCTGTTTCGGTCCAGCTGTAACGAGAGATATCCAACATCTCCTCGACAGCTTTCCAGTTGTCGTTAATCTCTTCAAGAACTACAGTATCTTGAATCATGCCGTTTTTAGGGCCTCCTAACTACTGATAGGTCTGCAAAAAAGCATAACATCCGTAATAGCGTGTTATACCGCAAACTTTTGCTACGCCCGATTATCATCATAAAACACAAAAAATCTAAATTCAAACCTTGGAGTTAACACACCCCGTCCCTTCGGGACACCCCTCCTTCAACTAGGCTCAGGACAGGTCTAAAGAGGGGATTAAGTCGAAACGAGTCCCCTCTAGAGAGGGGATTCAGGGGTGTGTATAAAATCTAAATTAAAACCCTGGATGGCTTAAGGCTTAGGCGCTTCTTAGTAGGCTGTGTTTAGAGACGATCCGGCGGGTCGTCTACAAATAGCTATACCCGCGCTCTCCTCATGATTATCTAATTAGTGGAAACTTGTGACAGACCGCCGTTGGTAGTTCGACATGCCTGTCCTGACGAAGATGGATTGTTTTATCTTTTTATTCTAGTTTCTGTAAGTTTGATGATACCACTTCAAAGTGGTATGCCGAATATAAGAGGTTCTAAAAATGGCTCGCAAGGAGACCGACAGAACGTTAGAAAAAGGCAAGATTACGCTTTCCATTCCCCAGGGGCGAAAAACCCTCATCCGTAGGGTGAAATTGATAGCCGAGACCGAGGGAAAGAGCGTTTCGGAGAAAGTTTGGGAACTGGTCAATAGTGGACTAGAGAGGGAAGGGAGTCATGTAAGAGAAATGACGCATGGCAAGGAAAAGCTAATCTCCACAAATCTGGGTCGAGTTAAAATAACTGATAGAGAAGAACTTTATGACCAGGTATTGGCTGATAGACTCTAACGTTTTAGTCGCCGCCTTTAACGAAGGGGAAGAGCAGCATTCAAATTCTAAGGCTCTCTTAGAATTAGCTGCTACCGGGAAGTTACACGCCTGTGTTGCACAGCAAAACATCCCTGAGTTTATGGCTACTGTGACCAATGTTAAGCTGGTCGAAAAACCGGCCTCTATGGAACTGGCTCAGGAAGCAATTAATCAATACACGATGTTTTTAAAGGTTATCGCGCCAAAGGATGAAACGATATGGGATTTTCTATCTCTGCTCAAAGATTTTGCCGCTATCAGAGAAAGAATTTTTGACGTCTATTTGGCGGCGACTGCTCTCGGCAACGGCGTTTCCCAAACATGTACGTGGAATATCAAACACCTAGAAAAAATCTCTCACCTTAAGGTTAGAACGCCTAAGCAGATACTAAAATCAGCATAAAGTCTTCTTTAGTAATGACAGTCGTATTCATTGTCATACCCGACTGTTCTGCCAATGTTCATCTAATTAGTGGAAACTTGTCACGAACGCCGTTCGAACAAGAAATCGAGTGCGTCCTTCCACCCTTCGATGACCTCAGGGCAAGCTCAGCTCAGGACGAACGGTTTTCAATTCCTTGATGCTTTTACAGCGGACGCCAGTCCGCTCATCCTGAGTCTAATCGAAGGATGCGCTTTAGAAAGAGGAGCTCACCCTTCGACGCGGCTCAGGGTGAGCGGGATTGATTATGACTTAGCGTGTAAGACATTCCCGCATTGCATTTCAGGCTCAGGGTAGGCTCGGCTAAGGACGAAGGGTTTTGACTCCGTTAAATAGTAACTAGGTCTCTTTTCTTGCTTCTTTCTGAACGTAGGGAACGCACATGTGTGTTCCCTACGTTCTATTCCTTCGCCACGTTGACAAAAACCTTTATTGCCTCTTTCTCCTCGGTTAGAAGCCGCATCATCTCTTTATAGTTCTCAAGACCGTCAACTGGATGGGTGAGAAACTTGGAAAGCCATCCCGGGAACTGGGCCTCGGCGCGGGCATGGTCATAGATACCTGCCTCGAAGTAATCGCGGTTAGCATTAACCGTCCCGACCACTACTTTATTTCCCAAGACAAACCCCAGGTTAATTGCATCAGCTGGAATCTCCAGCTTGCGGTCTCCTCCGGTCACGCTTGAGAGAATCAAAACACCGTTCTTGCCCAGGTTCTCCATTGCCTCGAACACAATCGGAGAAAAGCCGGTCGCCTCGAATATAATATCAAACGGGCCGTATTTCGAAGCCGCATCCTTCAGGGAAATCTCTGCCGTAGAAAGATAGCGGACGCCTATTTCGGAAAGGAGGTCGGAATTTCTGTATGGAGCAGAGCGCCGGCCAAATGCGGTCACCTCAAGACCACGCATCTTGAGGGACATGGATGCCAGGAGTCCTATAGTTCCTGCGCCCAGCACCGCCGCTCGCTTAGGCCTCCATATTTTGAGTCTACGCTGAGCTTCGTAGGCCTGGATGATTCCTTTCTCAATCACGGTTGTCGGTTCAAGGAGCACTCCGATATGACGAAGGCCGACCGGGTATTTCACTATGTATTCAGGCTCATCCACAAAATACTCGGTGAGGTATCCGTGACGAAGATTGATGCCCCGCTCGTAGTAAGTATCATCGGTGGTCATGTCGTACTGACCGATCTGGTCGTAGAAGCTCTTGCCTGGACGGCGAACCGTAGGGACAACGTAGTCGCCGGGCTCAAGCTCGGTTACGTTCTCTCCCACCTCCACCACCCGCCCGAAGCATTCATGACCGGTAACCAGAAAATCGTATCCTGGAGGAGCCTGACCGTATTCAGCGGCGTTAATCTCCTTGTCCGTTCCATCCACACCCACCCGGAGCACTTTAACCAGCACGCCGCGCCCGTTGGGTATATCATCCACCGATGGTTTTGGTAACTCGGCCAGATGAATGCTTCCTGCCTTCCCCGGAAAAACCGCAATTGCCTTCATAGTAAACCTCCTATTATCTTTGCCTTAACCACTTTTCCATCCACACCTTTGTCTTCTCTGCGAGCTCTTTGCTGGATGTGTAAGAGATGTTTTTGTCATCGATATAGATTCCCCAGTAGGTGATGGGAGTAATGAGTCCATCTCTTGTATATATAGGAGAAGGAGTACTGCAGTCACGGCTTCTATCTATGGTAAAAGGGGCTATCGTTATGGTCATTTCAAACCCTCCTTAACCTTGTATTTGTGAAGACGCATGGCCATGCGTCTCTGCCTTACTTTCTCCATTCATAGAAATAATCTGACAACTTATCTCTTAAAAATAGCCTTGCCCGCCGAATTCTAGACTTGACTGCGGGAAGAGAGATTCCCAATACTTTTGACACCTCCTCATTAGTTAAACCCTCGACGTCTCTTAATAGGAAGACTACCCTATTATACTCTGGAAGCTCACTTATTGCTTTCTCGATGATTTCCATTCTCTCCATACACAGAAGAGCCATGTCAGATTCATAACTCCAATCCTTATTTTGTATTCCGTTAAGCCTTCCCGACCGGTCATAGGGAACGTAATCCGGGAGATTCATTTCGCTTTCATTCTTCTTCCTCTCAGCCCTTAGATACATATAACTAGTGTTTACCACTACTCTATATAACCAGGTAGAGAACTTTGACTCCTGGCGGAACGTGTCCAGCTTTTTTATCAAGGTTAAAAAGACCTCCTGAAGAACCTCTTCCACCTCACTCGGATTATTGATGATTCTGAGCGCAATACGGTAAATAGTATCGGTGTATCTATTGACGATTTCGTTAAACGCCTCTTCGTCGTCATCCTCCGTAAACCTTTTTACCAACTCCTCATCGGGCAAAGCATTATGACTCGGTATCAACACATCCAGAGAGTATTCTTTCGGCGGAGAATCAATCATACGGGCTTCTTCGATATCGTCCAGGTAGAATATCCTTGCTGTTTCCTTCGCCCCTGTGCCGACCTGTTCCATTATCGCTCTCCTTAGATCCGTAATCACTAAATATTTCGAGCTAATATACGTTTGGGGGTTAATTTTGGATTTATACGGAGCAAGAAACTTGTCTAGTAGAAGAGAGCGATTGTCATACTTCACCTTATGGTAATCAAAGGGCTCCAATGACGGACAAAGAAGAAGCAACCCCTCTTTAATTTGACATCACGTGTCATTGCGAACGAAGTGAAGCAATCTGTTAAGATTCCTCACTTTCGTTCGGAATGACAAAAGCGGTTTTGCAGTATCGGAAATAAAAGGAGGGTTCTGTCAGAATGACACCTTGTGTCATTTCGACCCCGTGAGACCCATTGGATAAGTTTTACTATCCCACGGGTTGAGATAATTTCACCCCATGGGATGTTTACGATTCCACGGGGTCATATCTCATGGGGGAGAAATCTAAAGAAAGATTCCTCGTTTCACTCGGAAT
>FWPU01012955.1_pt1 | contig 10806 bp, 4 predicted proteins | sample 2228361 | NCBI WGS metagenome assembly FWPU01 (sample SAMEA103939777, study PRJEB20133) | metagenome | reverse complement strand
AGTCTGCTGAAGCAGACTCGTTTGCGAGCCTGCTTTTAGCAGGCTTTGCAGCCGTTGTAGACGCCGAATTCGATTCGGCGGGAGGAGGGGCTGCCACCGAATCGAATTCGGTGTCTAAGACAGCGGAACGGAAGTCTGCGGAAGCCGACGCCTGCCTTTTTCCAGCGGGGCGCAGGACGTCAAATTTGCCTCCTGCCCCCTGCCCAACATCCGTCGGAGCAGCGCCTCCTTACGAGGGTTGCAAATTTTACGTAATGCCCCCCTTTCTTTTTCATAGCGTCTTCGCTCCTTTTGTGTCATGTTTCTCGCGCTCAAGACAAGCGCGTTAAGGTTGCGTTTCCAGATGAAGAAAACAATCAGGTAACGTCCTCCATCGCTCTGCCCTCACGCGGCATACATGTCTTCGCCCCCATGCTGACCTTCCTCCACGAAAGTGAACCCAGGGCGCGTTGCCGAACACCTCCTCGGCTTCGTCAGCGGTGACATGGTGCTTGCGCCAAATCTTCTCCTCCACGTCGGGTAGCCATATAACACGCCTGATGTTCACTATATCACACTCCTATTACTGCCGCTACCGCCTATCTTTCTCCAAACGGCGCCCGAATCCTCTCCAACTCCTTTGAATGGGTAGAGTTGCATCTGACATCTCCTTGAGGTAGTGTTGAAGTTCCTCCGCCGTCTTCTTCTCCAACACGGAGGCATCACGCCGCACGACGATGGTAGCGCGGGGCTGACCTTTATTAACGAGCAGCATGGATTCGCCGCGCTGATTGACTGACGAGTTCGAGTTCGAGTTCGATGAGTTTCGGAGGAGCCGTCAACACCTCACGCCCTCAAAATCCCCTCCACCATCTTCAGCGTCTCGTCAATCTGCTCAGGTCTCTCAAATCCGATGATGAAAGCATCCACGCAGTTCTGATTCAGCACGAAACGCAGACTCGCCTCGCGCTCTTCGGGGGTTTTGAACGTGCCTTCGCCGAAAATCTTCATGCCGATGACGCCCTTGCCCGCGGCGCGCATCTGCTTGAGGAGCGCGGCGATTTCTTCGGGCGAGCCGTCCATGTGGCTGCGCTTGTGGTTGATGCGGGCGAGCTGCACGTCCACCCACTTCGACGCTGCCGCCGTTTGCAGCGCGGCAAGGCTGTGACAGGACGTGCCGTGCGAGCGGACGATTTTTTTCTCTTTCGCTTCCTCCAGATAATCCAGCATCGGGCGCAGGTCGGTTGTCCACGTCGCGTCCGTCGTGCAGTGCAGCAGCACGCTGTCAATGTAATCCGTGCCCAACTCCTGACGGAATCGTTCCACCGCTTGCTTCGCGTCCTTGACGTGCTCCGGCAAGCCCCCTTGACGCCACCAGATTTTGCTTTGGATGACGAACTTTTCTCGCGGGATGCCTTGGAGTGCGTCGCGCAAAAAAGTGTGCGTGCCGTAGAGGTCGGCGACGTCAAACAGGTTGATGCCGCTATCGTAGGCGTGCCGCACCAGCGACGTGAACGCTTCTTTGCCCATGCGCGTATGGTTTGACTCGCGCATCCAGCCGCGCATCCCCGTGCCGATGCCGACGAGTGACGCCTTGATGCCCGTCTTCCCCAACGCCACGCGCTCGGTCGGCGAACGCGGTTTCTTCTCTTCGCCCGCCAACACCTTCTCCGCGACGGCGACGGTTGCGCCTGCCGCTATCGTTCCCACAAATTCACGACGGTTCATCTGAGTCCCCTCCTTTTGCACTACTTCGGAAACAGCCCCCGCACAATCCCGACGTCCTGTTTGATTTCATTCTCGCTCATCATGCCAATCGTCATGGCGGGGATGACGCCCGTTTCAAAGGCGTAGCGGATACATTTCTCCGGGTCGCCCTTCAACTTGCCCTCGCCCAGAATCTTCATCCCGTAAACCGCCTTGCCGTTGCGCTGCGCGGTTTGCAGAACGGGGATGACTTCGTTGGGCGTAGCGTCCATGTTCACGCCGTCGTAATTCAGCCGCGCAAGGATGACTTCCACCCATGGGTTCTCCGCCGCCGCTTTCAGAGCAGACAGGTTGTGGCACGACAGACCGATGGCGCGAATCAGTTTGCGCTCCTTCGCTTCGCTGAGGGCGTCCATGACGGAGCGCATCGAAGTCGCCCAGTTTGGGTCCATGATAGCGTGCATCAACACGATGTCCACGTAGTCCGTGTTCATCTCCTTCAGATAGCGTTCGACGTCCTTGCGCGCCTGTTCGCCGTCGCGGGCGGGCGTCTTTGTGGTGATGATGATTTTGCTGCGGTCTTTGCCCTTCAACGCTTCCTTGATGTGCGGATGCGAGCCGTAGCGGTCAGCGACGTCGAACCACGTGATGTTGCTATCGTGCGCCACTTGCAGCAACCGCACGCACACCTCACTGGACGGCAGCCACCGTCCCCACCCGCCCTTGAAGCCTGTGCCGATGGCGAGGCGCGGCACTTTCAATCCTGTCTTGCCGAACGGCGTCAGCCACGTCTGGGCAGATTTGGAAATCGCCCCTACCTTCTCCTGCGCGTGCGCCCACTTCGCCACCAGCGGCGCAGTCCCCAACACCTGCAAGAATTCACGGCGTTGCATTTGTGTTACCTCCGATACAGTCTTTCACCGCCGCGTAGAATTCGGCGTCTAAAACGCCTGAAAAGCCTGCTAAAAGCAGGCTAAGAGTCTGCCTTTAACAGACTTTCGTTCAGCCGTCTTAGACGCCGAATTCTACGCGGCGGTGAAAGCAAAAGGCTCATCTCGTCCACTTTGTCGCGTCCTTCAGCAGCGTTCGCGCTTCCTCTTCGCTGCGCACCCACGTTGACAGCATCAAGCCTTTGGGCGATAACTCGTTCAACAGTGGTTCGACTTCGTTCGCGCTGACGGACAGGTGCAGCAACTTGCCTGCGGCTTGAATCCGCTTGAGCAGCGGAATCCATTCAAGCATCGGCGGCGAACCCGCGCCCGGAACCCATTGAATTCCGCCTAATTTGGGCATTTCCAGCAGCAGGTCCAAGTGCGGTATCGCGCCCGGTCCGTCGAGGTGAAAGAGCGAATGGTCAAGCCATTCGACCTGCGCGGCGATGTCGGGCAGCACGAACTCGCGCACCATCGGCGTGGAAATCAGGCAGATGTAATCACACGAAACGGGATACCACCGCCCCGGCGACCAGACGTTGAACCATGTCGACGAGCCTTGCATCTTCCGCTGAATGATGCGGTGGCAGTCCTCGTAAACCTCAAACCACATCGGCGTGACCTTCGCCATCGCCGCCTTGATTTTATCAGGACGCTCCACTAAATCCAAACACCAAACCTGCGGGTCGCGCAGCGCAGCGACGGCGTCCGTGCCGCCGTGAAGGTCAGTCAACCCGACGAAAAATTTGCCCGCCCCGATTTCCACCGCCAACTCCGTCATCTCCCGAATGATTCGCCACCAGCGACAGTTGAAATCAAAAACGAGCGGCGGCGCGTCGTCCCAATCGTCCACGATAGGCATTGACCAAGAAGTGGTATCCGCGAAAACGAGCGGGCAACCCAGGCATCCAGCGAACACATCCGGTCCGAGGTTGGGCCAGAAGCAAGGAAACGCCTCCCCGCCGTAGAAGGTGCAGCGCATTCGTTCTTCAGCGGCGGTGACAACGTATTCAACGTTCGTCCATCGTTCCTCTAACGTCGTCGGCGCAGGGATGTTCTTGCGCGTCACGTTATCTTTCGGCGCGGTGACCTGCAAGCACACGCGGTCAATAATTTCTCCCGCCCACCACGCTTCAAAACGCTGCGCCGCTTGTTCCCAGTCGGGTTTGAAGGACATTTGCATGATGATGACTTCTCCTGCTGGACTCCCTTCAGGTTCGACATACGCTTGTCATTTTATCTCTTGCTTGTGCGCTGTTACGGGTGAAATCCCACAGACTGTTCAGTGAGGCACAAAGAGAGCGATAGGCTCGAGATTTGCTTAGGGGTGACTTGCGCAATGGCGCAATGGACAACACGAGCACATTCTGTTATACCGCCAACGTAGTGGTAGGCACGTCGCAGCAGTTCACTGCCGTCTCCCCCGACGGCAGCGGGGTGGTGTGGAGCGTGGAAGGGACGGCGGGCGCGAATTTGGGCAGCATTGACCAGAACGGGCTTTACACCGCTCCCGCGCAAATCCCCGACCCACCGTTTGCCATCGTCCGCGCCCGCAGCCAGCGTAACCCCGGCGTGACCAACACCGCTGTCGTCACCCTGCTCTCTGCTGCCGATGTGCGCATCACGCGGGAGCAGGCGATTGCGGCGGTCATGGAGAGGATCGTTGACAGGATGCCCAACAAGGAAGCGGCGATTGCGTTTATGACTCAGCAGCCGTTGACTCCCCAGGATGAGGTAGTGGCTGCCCCTCTGCCCGACGCGGTGGCAACTCAAACCACAACCCGCACGCGCGCTTGCTGGTTTTCCATGGTTGACCCAACTCCCGAGGCGAACTGGTTCCATGATGTCCGCTACGTCTTTTTGGACTGCGCGACGGGTGCGATTGTGGAGGACCGCATGGAAAAGTCGTTCCCTCTCATCAACGGCACGCCATTCTGGTGGCGGGTGGCGGATCGCGCCACCAACCCAGAGCGGTTCTTCGCTGGAAGAGACATCTTACCCCTGCTTCAAGACGCTGCCAATGACACGACCTCGACGGATCGTAACTTCTCACGCATTCGCCGTCAGGGCACTCTGTTTCGGGACATCTTCCCCCCCGACCCCAACAACGCCTGTCCATCCGCCGACGGTCCGCGGCGATTGGCGCTGGTGATTGCGGACGACACGCCAGAGGATACGTTTCGGGGCATCCTGTTTGAGACGTTTGCCATACAGAACACAGAATTTCGTCTCCGTAACAATGGTCTGTTGATGACCTTTGCGCTGGCGGACGCTGGCTTCACGGTCACGTCACTGCTCGGACGGGATGAGACCACGCGGGCAGGGATCGCAACGGCGTTTGCCGACTTGCGCAGCCAGGTGCGCCCCGGTGATGCCGTTGTCGTCTACCTCACGGCGCATGGCGACCCCACGGGCGCGGGAGAACTGGGTTACGGCTTCTACCGCAGCATGATGTCAGTGATTCCCACCAATTCCAAGTTCTTCATTGTGGATGCCTGCAATTCCGGAGGGGCGCTTGATGTCTTCCAGACTTTCCGTGATGACCCGCGCGTGTTCATCGTCACCTCGTCTCGTCGAGATAAACTTTCGAACGTTGTGTTCTCCGCGCCGACCTTCAGCGCGAACTTCCTGCCTCCGGAGATTAGAGGCGTCCTCAAGCCGACGGCTTTCACCAACGCCTTCCTGACGTGTGCGCTGACCTCTACTTCCCTGGACGACGCTGTGGCGTGCACGGTCAATCTCGGGGACTCGTTCGTCAACAATCCCGGTCCCCAGAGGCTGCGGGTCGGCGGTGCCGATTCCGATAACGATGCCGTCATTGATGGAATCGAGATGAATGCTTTGGGCACGAACCCACAAGATACGGACAGCGATGGCGACGGCGTCTGCGACGGCTTCGAATTTGGACGTATTCCCATCGGCAGCATTTTGGGCGGACAATTGACCCCGCCGCGCATCACGAACGATCCTCTTCCAGACGGGAAGTCGAGAACAAGTTACTCATTCCAATTCAATCAGACCGGAGGCATCGCTTTCAACTCGAGCGCGCCCAGCGAGAGCAACCCATTTGGGTTTGGACCGCGCAATGGATGGACCGTCGTGGCAGGCGACAATCCCGCCGACATCGGACTGAACCTGAACCGGTTCTCCGGCATCCTCTCTGGCATACCAACGAGGGCAGGGTCCATCAGCTTCCGCGTGCAGTTCATGGACGGCATTGGGGCGGTCACGCAGCGCACCGTGCAACTCACCATTGTGGACCCAAACCTGCCTCAAACCGCCGGCATCACGGTCAGCACGGGGGCAGACGGCAACGTGCGCGACGACGACCTCACGCTCCGCGAAGCCGTTCTGCTGGCGACGGGAAAATTGAACAGGTCGGACCTGAAAGAGGATCCCGACCCCAACGATGGGAAGCCGGAGGGAGAGGTGCGATTTGTGCAAGGCAACCCCGGGGCGATGTCCAGCGATAATATCAGTGTATTAGCCGGCGTGAACGAAATTGTGCTGACGGGTGGTTCTCTCCTCTTGGACACGGACGCCGATACTGTCTCCACCCCACTGATCCGAGCGCAAAATGCGTCTGTATTCGAGATCAGAAGCAACAACAATTTCCTGAGCACGAGCATGATTGGACCGTCCGGCAATAATCCGGCGATTCTTATCACCGGTAAAAACAACGAAGTCTTCACGTCCGTTCAGAACGCAGGCGGACCGGCGGTGCTGATTCGTGGCAATGGCAATGGCGTCCGGAATGGAACCTTGCAGAACAACGCCGAGGGCGTTCGGTTGGAGGCGGGTGCCAGCAATAACCAGGTTGAGAACATGACCATCATCGGCCACCGTGGCGACGGGGTCGTCATCACGGATGGGGCGAAATCGAACACGGTGACGAACTGCAACATCGGCGTGCGCCTCGTGAACGCGCAGACGGAGCAGTTTGAGGTGGTCGCCAACGGCGGCAACGGCGTGTTGATGAGTGGAGGCGCTCAGTCCAATGACGTCTCTGGAAACACGATAGCGGGCAACGCTGGCAGTGGCGTTCTCATCACCGGGCAGAATACCACCTCCAACACGGTGGGAGGAAACGGTATCGGGGGCATCCGCGCCCGGCGCGGCATCGTTGCCCTCGGAGCCAACGGGCAGAACGGAGTGGTCATCTCCAACGCAGCCAGCAACAACTCCGTCATAGGGAATCCTGTCATCGTGGGCAATACCGGGCACGGCATCCTCATCACCGGACAGGGGACAAACAACAATACGGTCAGGGGATCGCCCCTCCTTCGAGACAACACCGGGGACGCCATCCGTATCGAAGCCGGGGCGCAGGGCAACGTCGTCAGAGACAATGTGTTCATCCCCCAGTCGAACGGGAACGGCATCGCCATCGTCGGCAGCGGGACCTCGGTGAACGAAATCGCGGGCGACATTACCGCACAGGCGCGCCTCATCATGATTCAGAATACGACGCTCGCCGGTATCCGCATTGCGGACGGCGCGTCTGGCAACCTCGTGAGCGGCGTCAGCATCGGCAGCAGCGGGGATGGGATTGTGATGGAGGGCGCGGGGACACCCAACAACGCGGTGAGCAACGCCTTCATTCGGAACAGCGTCAATCACGGCATCAAATTCAGCGGTGGCTGCCAAAAGAACCGCATCAACGGACAGGGCAGCAGCGACCCGTCCGCGCAGGACTTCCGCAATGTCACGGTCGGCAGCAACAACGGCAGCAGCATCTTCATCACCGGCGCAGGCACGAGTGACAACCAAGTCATCCGCTGCGTGCTGGGCGACCGCCGTGACAAAAGGCATGGCGTCGAAATTACGGACGGCGCGCAGAACAACATCGTCACGGAATGTGCCATCGTTGAGCACACCCTCGGCGGTATCCTGTTAAGCGGCGCGAACACGCGGCGCAACCTGATTGTAGACAACCGCATCTCTGGCGCTATCTTTGACAACGACGTTCCTCTCAGCGGCGCAGGGGTCATCCTGACAGCAGGAGCGCAGGAGAACTTCATCAGCGCCAACGAAATTGGACCGAACGGAAAAGACGGCGTAGTCATCAGCGGTATGAACACGATAAATAACGCCCTCACCGCCAACCGCATTGGCATCTTCGGAGATGGGTTGGTCACCGTACAGCCTCCCCCCTTTCAGCGCGTGAAAAGGCAAGCCGATGATGTTTTCCTGATTCCCAACCGCGGCAACGGCATCCTGATTGACAACGCCCCGCAGAACATCATCGGTTCTGCGGTGGGCGGCGGGAACGTCATCTCAGGTAATCTGCTGGATGGTGTCCACATCACCGGCGCCAACGCCGCTGGCAACCGCGTCATCGGCAACCTCATCGGCACCGACGTATCGGGGATGAAGGCAGCCCCGAATGACGGAAACGGTATCACTATCACCAACGGCGCGCATGACAACACCATCGGGGGCGCCCGCCCGGTGCAGCGACCTACGAAGGTGACCGACCTCGGCGCGGGCAACCTCATTTCGGCAAACAAAGGCAGCGGCGTTCGCATTTCCGGCGCGGGCATCGCGGGCAACAACGTGCTGGGCAACTTGATTGGCTTCTCGTTCGGGCAGATGCCGCTCGGCAACGTCGGCGACGGCATCACGATTGAAGGCGGGGCGCAGCAGTCCTGCATCGGCAACTGCGTCTCGCTGGCGCAAAACGACCCCAACTTCAGCAACCTCATCACCCGCAACAGCGGCGCGGGCGTCCGCGTCGTGGGAGCAAACACGACGGGACACACTATCAGCCGCAATACCATCCGAAACAACGGCAGAGGAGACATCCTGTTGGAAAACGGCGGCAACGGCGGAGTGCCCCCACCAACCCTCACAAACTTTGACCCTGTCGCCGGGCGCGTGAGTGGCGTCTCCCCCGGCAGGGGGTTCCTTGAGTTGTTCGTTGACCTCCCCGGCGATGAGGGCGTCTTCCAACTCGCTGCTTTCGTGAGGGCAGGGGCGTTCAGCATTAACCTGTTCCGCCCCTTCGACTCCGATCAATCACAAAACGCGGCGGTGTTCGACTCTGAGCCGCGATTTCAACCCGGCACGCTCCGTGCGACTTTTACCGACAGCGGGAGCCTGAACACCTCTGTATTCTCCCAACCAGTCACAAGGGCATCCCGCGTCGCTCAGGCGCACCGCTTGGAAGCCGCCCTTCTGCGTGCTGCTGTGGAACGCAACAGTGTAGGGAACGGACTCCGTGCCGTTCCAGACCTCAAAGCCTCCCGCGTCAAACGTAGCGCAGGCTTCCAGCCTGCCCGCCGACAGGATGTCGGCGCTACGAGCCCGCGTTTGGAAGTGGCAGTGCCGCCAGGCGGAGCGGTGGCGGGCAACACGGTGGACATCAGCATCAATGCCGTCAACTTCTCCAACATTGGCGGAGTGCTGTTTGACCTGAGTTATGACCCGGACTCCCTCAGTCTGGAAAACGTGACCTTGCGCCCGACAGCAAACGAAGCGGCTTTGCTGGCATCCAATCCTGATACCTTCCCCAGCGAATCCGGACTGGTGCGCATCGGCGCGTTGTTCGCGCGCGGGCGGTCGGGCAACAGCAGCCTGATGACGCTGCTCTTCCGCGTGAAACCGGAAGCGCAAGGCGCGACGCCGCTGGACATTGAGAACGTCGTGGCAGTGGATGTGAACGGACAAGACGTCGCTGTGGACGGAATCGGAGCCGCGCTGCCGATGGCGTGGGCGACGTTTGACATTCCCAGCGGGCTGCAACTGTTCACCCTGCCGATTCGTCCCGCCAACCCCGACCCCGCCGCTGTGTTTGGTGTGCCTGCTGCTAATCTCGCGCTGTTCTCCTTCGACCCCGCGTTAAACGGCGGGCAGGGCGGCTACATCCGTTATGACGGCAGCAACGTTCAGATTGCGCCGGGGCGCGGTTTCTGGCTGCGTTCCGACGTAGCGCGGCAAGTGTTGATGCGTGTGGGCGAGTTCGTGGATGAGAGCCAACCCTTTGCGATTCCTGTGCCCAAAGGTTTTTCCTTATTAGGCAATCCCTTCCGCACACCGCTGGCGTGGGACGTTCGCCGCATCCGCGTCCGCCAGAACGGGCAGGACGTTGGCACATTGGAGGACGCCTTCCGTCAGGGCATTGCCAGACCTTTTGCTTTCGGATTCGACGGGCAGCAGTATTTCCTGATTTTTGACCCCAACTTCATTCCCGGCGTGACATCAATGGTTGGAGTCGCACAAGGTTTCTGGACGCTCGCCGACCGAGACGGCGTGGAGTTCGTGTTCCCGCCAGTAGGGGCGAAGCAACTTGCTTCGCCCCTACCCCGCGTCCGTCAAAAACATGCCGCGCCGCATCCGTCGCGTTGGGCGGTGGAACTGCGGGCACACTGCGGAACGCTGACGGACAGGGGTAACTACTTGGGCGTCTCGGACGCGACGAACGGCGCGAAACTGCAAATCACCGCGCCCCCCGCCGCCCCGAACGCTCAGGGCTTTCTCGACTTCGCCTTGCTGCCCGACGAAGAGGCAGCGGGATCGCAGCGGTTGAGCGTGTCTCTTCAGCCTCGACCCATCGTTGATCAAACCACCTGGCGCGGAGTAGTCGTCACCGACCAACCCAACACCAATGTCGTGATTTCGTGGGACCATCTGAACAAGCAACTGCCCAAAGACTATCGAATATATCTGGTGGATGAAGCAACGGGGACCCGACGTTACATGCGCACGACGAGCACCTACACCTTCCGCAGCGAACCGCAAGGCATCACGCAGCGCACCTTCCGCATTGAAATCGCGCCCGTCCGCAGCAGCGGACCACTGCTGTCGCGGCTGTCCGCGCAGGCAGATGGTGGAGGCAATTGGCGAGTTTTGTTTTCATTGGGGCAGGAAGCGCAGGTGCAGTGGCGAGTGTTGAGTCCAACGGGGAAGGTCATCTTCAAGAACGCAACTGTCGGGAAGCAGGGACTAAACGTACTTTTGTGGGACAGCAGAAGCCAGCGCGGAACGGTAGTGCCGCGCGGCGTTTATGTGATGCAGGTGGTGGCAGAATCAGCGGACGGGCAGGTCGTTCAAGCAGCGCAGACAGTGACGGTGCGGTGATCGAAAGGGTTCATGAACTTCATGAACAAGAGTTACGCGGTTGCTTCCACCGCTTTTAACCCCACCCCCAGCCCCTCCCCGCGTGCGGGGAGGGGAGGGAGGGGGGCTG
>FWPU01012954.1_pt1 | contig 10806 bp, 15 predicted proteins | sample 2228361 | NCBI WGS metagenome assembly FWPU01 (sample SAMEA103939777, study PRJEB20133) | metagenome | reverse complement strand
CCTCTGCTACAACCTTCTTGACTATATCGCTCTCTGTAACCATGCCAATCGGCTTGCCTTTCTCTGTAACTACTAGGCTGCCTATCTTGTAGTGTGCCATCTTCTTTGCTGCATCTTTGACCCTCTCGTTTACATCTGCGGATATAATCGGGCTGTTCATTATCTCTCTTACCAGAATCTTGGTTCTCACCATAGGCTCTGAAGCCATCTACATCTGCAGCCCCTTCCCTATCTTCTGACGCCCTTCTTTAAGACCTTTGCTCTCCCCTCCTCTTTGCTAGGATTATCCTCCCCCCTCCGCTTGGTAGGGCTCTGATAAAGTCGTCTAGCGGTATATCCTTGACCTTTAACCCTAAGTCTTTATCAAGCGCCCTGATAAGTGCGCTCTTGACCTCCTTTGCCGTATCGCTAACCTTTCTCTCAGAGGGCTCCAGTAGAGTGTAGGCTAGGCTGTTTGCTTCCAAGGCCTTTGCAGGCCCCCCTACCACCACTACATCGTTATCGAGCATAGAGACGCCTACACCTACCCCGACCTTCACATTCCTTACCCAATGCTTGGCGTCCTCTATTAGGAAGCCTCCCTTCGGCAGGTATGTGCCAGAAGGGCCAGTGAACCTTATCTGCTCAGGCTTTACCCAGTAGACATCTACAGCAGAGAGCCCACTCTTCCAGGCGGAGCTGTATGATGCCACAGCCTCGCAGCACTCTTTTACGTTATTCTCGTCGGCTTCCCAGCCGCCTTTTAAGACGAAGAATGGGGAGCCGTGTATGTCTGTGTGGAATACTATGTCGCTACTGTCTGTGTGCCTTCTGAGTATGGCTGTGTTCGAGGCTGCATCTCTTCCGCCTACTGCAAGAAACCCTCTGGATGTGTAGAACCATCTATACCTCTCGAACCACTCTGATCTTTGCTGGAGGCTTCTCCTCTACCCTGGATGTCTCTGTCAGTATGATCTTCTTTTTCTCTGAGAGCTCCTCCTCAGCCTTCTCTATGGCCCTTATCTTGGCCTCGACAGCCTTTGCCTCATCAAATAGAATCGACGCAGCCTTGATTGGCGATGCATCCTTTAAGACCTTTATAGGTCTGCCTAGCCCTTTAAGGATGAGTTCTCCTCCTATCTCTGTGTACTCGAGCCCAAGCGAGGTTAGGATTGATGGTAGTTCTCCTAATGGGCCTTGGTTTTTGAGCCTTTGGGCTGCTCCACGTAGCATCTTGGCTTGTGCGTCTAGTTCGAGCCTCGCCTTTGCCTGTGCTTCAAGAGCCCTATTCAGCTCCTCAATCCTCCTCGTGTAAGGCTCCTCTTTTTTCTGCTTTAGGTCTTCGAGAAGGCTTATGCTCTGCACTAGATCAACCGCTTCGGTGAAGTTCTGTGTATTCCTACACTCTCCTCCAGTATACTGAGTAAGGGTAAATGGCGAGGCGTCCACCGGCCTCCCTCCCTCTAGTAGTATCGTGGGTTTAGCCCCGCTGCCCAAGACTAGATCTTTGAGTGAAGATAGTTCTTCATAGAGCTTGGCCTCTTGCCTCCCGGTCAGACTTTTCGACCTAGGATCTATCCCAGCCCTGTGGAGCACTTCCTCAACATACTTACGTGAAAGTGCAAGCTCTCTACCAAGATACCTTGCTATGTCAAGCCCACTTTTAGAGAACCCTTCGAGCGGATCTAGCCCAGCATCGAAGGGGCTTCTACCCCTTGGCGGTGGAGGAGTATATGTTAGGCCTTGTGCAAGTTTACGGTGCCTAACCTCTATCCTCTTGAATAGGGCCAGTATGCGCTCCTCTCCATCTGTGACTATGAGGTTTCCTCCGCCGAAGAACTCTGCTATGAGCTTCTTCTCTACGCTGCCTTTGCAGATAAACCTGATCTTGACAAGCCTCTCCACATCAGGCTGCTCAGCCTCTAGGAATCGGCCTCTAAGCAGCAGCCTCCTTAGTCTCGCCTCGAAACGGTCCTTTGCCTCTGCTGGTAGATCATATGTGGTCAACCATAGGCCGCGTTTAAGAGAGATGACGAGCCTCTTCTCTGGGCTTACTGAGTGGTGAAGCCTGAAGAGCCAAGTAGACTCATCCACTGCACCTATGCTACTCACATAGTAACCTCTAAGCGCAGTGTTGATCTCCATGACTATCCTAGCCAGCTCTAACCCTGAAAGCTCCAACTCTCCATAAAGCATGGCCTTAAGGATATATAGGTGGTGCTCCGCTGCATCCTTGTCCTTGAAGCCGCTAGACAAGATATACTGGTTCAGGGTTGCCGCAGGCTTCCTTACAGGCTTCTTAGCCGTGGCCTTCGGCTTTCTAGGCCCGGATCAGGCGGAGGCATATAGGGGAGTTATCTTGGCTATAGCGGTGTATGCGCTTACAGGCTATGTTGCCCGCTACTACATAGCTAAGAGTTCAGGGGTTGGTGCGAGGAAGGCTTATACACACGGATTGGGCAGCTTCATAATACTATTTCTCTTCACATGGATCCTGCTTAACACGTTTATCGGCTTCGCCTGAGACCGTCCCGATAAACCTTAACCAGACATCAATATAGCCTCTATCAAACTCGTCGCAGCCAAGGGAAGACCGCAGCCTAAGGAGGATCTGCCCTAGCCTAGCCATCTTACCGTCAGACATATCGAGGTCAGCCTGCCTCTTCTGGGTTAGGGCTGAAATAAGACCCATGCAGCCCGCTCTCCTGCCAGCCAGCCTCTCTGAACCAGACCAGCGTGAAACGTTAAGAACGAGGTCTCTAGCTTCAGAATAACGTTTGGCTAAGAGGTGCTCAAGAAACTCCTCGCTGGCAGAATCGAGCCTCTCCATCTACACGTCAACCAACCCTTCTCTACCGATCCTATAATACACTTCCCTTGGTCTAAGGGGTGGCTGAACCGCTTCAGCCGAAAAGACACGCCCCCTCCTAGAAAGCCTCAACCTAAAGTGAGCACCCTGGGCCATAATATTTCCTCCAGCCTCTACCAGAGCCTCCTCTCTGCCAGGCCTTGCCCTAACAGGGTTGGTCAAGAGTATCGCTATATCTTCTTTTAAGGCTGTTAGGCTGAGTGAGTGCAGATGCCTACCGAGCATAGACCTTACCATAGCATCCCCGCTCTCCAAGAAGAGCTCTACCACAGAGTCTATAACAAGTAGCCTAGGCTTAACATCCAGCCTTGAGATCTGGTTTGGTAAAGCCATCTGCTCCTCGAGGCTCCTAGGCTCATGCAGATATATCCGTGTGAAAGATGCCCCTGCATCTAATCCCCGTGCCTCTGCTATCTCCTTAAGGCGCTCAGGCCTAAATGAGCCTGTAGGGTCGACATAGAGCACGTCTCCATTGGCTCCACCTTTATCCCTTGGCGCTGAGGCTATTGCTGAAACCTGCATGCAGAGCTGTGTCTTGCCTACCCCGCTTGCACCATAGAAGTCGACTATTGAGCCTAGCTGAAGTCCTCCTAGGAGCATCCTATCAAGCCCTCTAAGCCCAGTAGATATGCTGAAGACCCTATCCACCGCCCTATCATAATATTAAGAAAGTATAAGTCTTTAAGCAGAGAAGTATACTTTGAGGGGCGATGCTGGGCAAAGATAGGATAGCATACAGGGTTCGGCCAACCCTACCAGAGGCATATACAACGCTAAAAGAGGCGCTTGGCAGTAGATGCTTCCTTATCACAGCGGGGCTGTGCAGAGTGGAATACGAGGGTAGGGCTGCGTCGAAACTAGGATGGGGTGAACGTGTGCTCCTAATCAAGCAAGATAGCTCCCTCCTCCTGCATAGGGCAGAAGGCTTTGAAGCCGTAAACTGGCAGCCACCAGGTAGTATCTTCACGGTCAGACAAGAGGATGGCTCCATAATTGTTCAGTCGTATAGGAGGAGGCCACGTGAGGTGCTCAAGATAGTCTTCAGAGAAGTTATGCTCATAGCCTGCCTAACGCTGGTCGACACAGCGGAATTCGAGATGCATCTTGATGAAGAAGAGATTTATAAAGCCATACTTCTAAACCCCTCTCTTATCGAGGAGAGCTTTAGAATACTCTCACATCAACGCAGACTAGAATCTGGGGTAGCAGACTTCACAGGTTTAGACAGCCTAGGCAGATACACACTCGTAGAGGTGAAGAGGAGAAGCGTAGATACAGCAGCTGTAAAGCAGGCCTACAAGTACCTTGCAGAGTTCAAGAGCAGAGGAGGTGAAGTAAGATGCATACTGGCAGCACCAACAATAAGTGGAGAAGCCAGGAGACTCTCCACATCACTCGGAATAGAGTTTAAGAGGCTAGAGTTGGCAAAGTGCAGACAGAGCCTGGCACAGCACACAAAGAGCACACTAAAGGGTGAGAGCGTTAAACCAGACCAGCACATAGAAGACCCTAACAATCCATCAACATGAAAACTCTTAAATAGTCAAGCACACATCCCAGCCAGATGACGAAGGGCCATGGAATACATATATGCAGCTTTACTGCTCCATAAACTGCAGCAGCCGATTACGGAAGAAAATGTAAGGAAGATAATAGCAGCAGCGGGTGTAGATCCAAACGAAGTAAAGATAAAGGCTCTAGTCTCAGCCCTCTCCGAAATCAACATAGATGAAGCCATAAAGAACGCTACATTAGCGCCAGTAGCAGCCCCAGCTCAAGCCCCAGCACCAGCCCCAGCACCCAAAGAAGAGAAGAAGGTAGAAGAAAGGAAAGAGGAAAAGAAGGCTGAGGAAGAAGCGCTCGCAGGCCTCTCAGCGCTCTTCGGCTAGAAGTAGACTAAGAATACCCTCTCTTCTTCAGCTCCTCATATAAAGCTAGAGCCCTCAGATGCATATCTGCAACTATCCTCGTGGTCGTCTCTTTATCCGCAGGGTAGCCCGCTGAAACCGCTACTGCGAAGCTCTGTCTTACAGCCCTAGAGATAATCAGGGGTAGGCTCTCCTTGGTAGTATACCCCACTTCAACAGCAAGCGCCAGAGCCCCGCTGAACGAAGACGCCACCAAGCCAGCATACTCATCCAGATCAATCCTCAAGTCATCCTCGTAAAGCACTAACCCATCGGTGTAGGCTGCAGCTATAGAAAGCCCAGCCTTAATCGGCTTTATACCTAGTTTGGAGAGCAGCCCAGCCAGCTTAGGAGAGATGACCTCTCCCTTCTGTCTCACCACCGTATCCTTAGTAACCCATATACTCCCAGCATCTATCCTAGTGGGCACACCCGCCTCCTTAAACTCACTCAACACAGGGCCTGGCGGTATGCCCGTGTTACCCGCGGGTATAAGTATGGGGTCTGTAGCAACATCCCCTCCACGAGCAGGTAGGTACACCTTACTCTTCTCCAGCATCAGGCTGAGCTTGAAAGGGTTCATATCTGTAAATATGAGTGCATTCTGCCCTTCAAGCATCTTCAGGAAGGGCTCGATATTCTTGAGACCATTCAGCGCCCTCTTTGCCAGAGTGTTCTTTGCAACAACTATCTTTATCTCACCCACGAGCTTCTTTTTTAGACTCATCATCTGTGAAGCTCTTACCTTGGTTAACCTCGCTAGGGCTATGACGCCCTAACGCTTAGCATTTTCATCAAGCTCTGCCAGCGCCTTAACCTTACGCTCAGGGTATTCAAGTCTTACTGTAGACAATCATTTTCACCTTAACCTTAGTGTGGCGGGAGCGCTCATGCTAAGCTTCATACCTAGTGCGCCTATATTCTTGAAGCCTAGGGGCAGCTTCTTGACAACTGTATCTATCACCGCAAGCGAGTTATCAACGATTCTATCGTCAGTCATCTTCTCATCTCCAACCTTGCAGGCTGCTGAAAGCTGGTTTCTACTCCTAATCCTTGTAGCACCCCTATACCTCTCTATGAGCTGCTCTATCGGCGCATTAGGTGCTATAGGCGCTGGCATCTTACCCCTAGGCCCAAAGTACTGGCCAAGAACCTTACCCACCTTGGCCATAAGTGCAGCCTCAGCCAAGAAGAAGTCGTATTCGGAGGCTATCTTCCTGATCTGCCTCTTCTGGTTCGCAAGCCTATCCAGTTCATTGCTATCTATAACGTGGTCTGCACCAGCCTTTCTAGCTCTAAGAGCAAGGTCTCCAGAGGCTATAACACAGACCTTAGCCCGCTTACTAGAGGAATGTGGTAGAAAGACCACCTCGTTAAGGTTTAGGGGCTGCTTCTTTAAATCCAGATCCTTGAATACCAAGAAGAGTTCAAAGGACTGGTCAAAGCTTCTTTTAGACACCTTCTGCCTCGCCTCCTGAACCAGCGGCTTTAGCTCCTGCATGCTTAACATTACCTTGACACCTTTTTCCTCTTCCTATAGCCTAAGGGGTATCTTGGCTACCAGATGTGGGGTTATAAAAGCTTGTTATGCGCCAGAGAGTTGACTGTCCCATCTTCCCTCATCGACTTCTTTCAAGACCACTTTGGGGTTTCTGCCATCTACATTTATGCCCATGCTGACACAGGAACCCAAGACCTCTCTTACCGCTGACTTTAGTGTAACAGCGTATGAGCCTGCCAGCTTTATCTTAGCGATCTTGGCTATCTGCTCCATTGAGAGGTTCCCTACCTTATTTGCTCCCGGGTTTCCGGAGCCCTTCTCTATCCCCGCCTCCTTTACTAGAAGTGCTGATGTAGTTGGCACTCCAACCTCTACCTCAAAGCTCTTGGTCTCTGTGTCCACACTTATCTTGACAGGGACCCTCATACCCTTGTACTCTGCTGTCGACTCATTGATCTTCTTGACTACCGCCATAACGTTGACTCCAAGAGGGCCTAGCGCTGGGCCTAGTGGTGGGCCTGCGTTAGCCTCACCTCCAACTATTAGGGCCATTACAGTCTTCTGTTCACCCATTCTCCTAGCCCTCCTTCTTCGCTGCTTCGACGAGCTTCAAATAGTTAGCGTCGACAGTTACTGGTAGTTGGTAAGGTGTGTCTAGGAGGATTATGGTTGCTTCCCCTCTAGAGACCTCCAGCCTATCTATCTTCGCCTTCATGCCCTTGAATGGGCCTGCTACTATCTCAACTATGTCGTTAACCCGCAGCTCCGATATGATCGGCTTGACTACGAGGAACCTCTCTATATCCTTGAATAGGATCATTCCCTGAACGGTGCTTCTCACATGCTTGAAGCCTGTCACGGTTTCGCTTACAACCTGCGCATTAGCCGCTTCAAATAGCACGTAGCCCTTCATACCCTCGAGCACAAGTATAGAGTATATAGGCTTAGGCCTTCGGCTCAGAATGTTGTATGCATAGTTTGCTATGCTCTTCTCTTGGCCTCCTGTGCTCTTAACTGCAAAGAACCTTGATGTAGGGGTCGTACCCTCTCTAGCCTGAGCCAACACCATTCATCCGCCTAGCCTAGTTTTATAAGCGAGCTTACAAAGAGTATGAGGAAGCCTATCGCTCCTACGGCGAAGAGCCCTATAAAGACGAGCTTGAGGTATAGTAGAAACTCTTCTCTAGTCGACTTCCTAGCAAGCTTCAGTGTGTTCCAAGCCGATCTGATGAAGTCTTTTAAACCCAAGTTTAAACCCACAGAGGCTGCTTCGTCACTCTCATATATACATTTATGATAGCCCCTCCATAGCTGCATCAAATGGACGGCGTAGGCAAGACCCCGGTGTATAGAGGATTTGTAAACATAGGGGAGGGGCAGATACACTATAGGTATGCTGGATCAGGTGACCCCATACTCCTCCTCCACCAGACCCCCAGATCTTCAGATGAGTATCTTGAGGTGCTACCTATACTTGGGCAGAGGTACAGGGCTATAGCGATGGACACAATAGGCTTCGGCGACTCGTATAAGCCTAAAAAGACCTGCACCATAGAAGACTATGCCAAGGGTGTGATAGCCTTCCTCGATTCACTAGGCATACCCAAGGTTGTCTTGGTTGGGCACCACACAGGAGGTGTGATCGCGCTCGAGGTGGCTGCCGGCTACCCTGAGCGGGTAGAGATGCTTGTACTGTCAGCCATACCCTACGTGGATGAGGAAGAGCGGCTTAGAAGGCGAGGAAAGAGGATGGTCGACTCATACGAGTTAAAGGAGAACGGCTCACACCTGCTAGAGCTATGGCATGGCAGACAGAGCTTCTATCCCAAACATAGACCAGATCTGCTGATGCGCTTCATAGCAGATGCTATAAAGGCTGGGGGGAAGATTGTTGAAGGGCATATGGCTGTCTCAACATACAAGATGGAGGATAAAGCCCCACTTGTGGAATGCCCAACACTAGTGCTCTGTGGAACCGACGACCTTTTCTCCTACCCACATATGCAGCGAGTAGCGAGAGTGATAAAGAATAGTAAAACCCTAGCCATAGAGGGCGGAACTGTTGCTATGGTAGATCAGATGCCAGAAGCCTTCGCTGAAGCTATACTAGACTTCGTAGAGGGCCGAATATAGACTACTGTGAGACTATGTGCACATTAGCTATCTGGAAGTAGCGTTTAGCGATAAGTCTAGCCTTCTCAGCGTTTCTACCATTCCTGCCCACAATCGCGCTCTTACGTTTAGCATCAACAACCACACCGGCTATCTTGGTGCCGTCGAGCTTCTCAGTAAGACGAACCTCTGTAACATACTTTGGGTCAAGCGCGTTCTGGATAAAGGTCTTCGGGTCATCAGAGTACTCGACGAGCTCAACAGGCCTACTCACTAGGCGCTGCAGCGTCTTAACCATTATCCCATTCTTACCTATAGCCTTCCCCATCTCGCCTGGGTTTACTATAAAGACGACACGCCCCATCTTGTTGTCGATGATGCAGTCGCGTACACCAGCACCAGTAATACTCTGGAAGAGCGACATTAATCCGAGCTCTTCTGAAGTGAGTTTGATTCCCTGTGTAGCCATAGCTAGCCTTCACATCTTAGCCTATGCGCATGACACTTCAAAGAGGAGGGATTTAAGCATAACGTAGCTAAATCTTCTTCTGAGTCTGCGCCTCAGAGATTAGCGGTGTAAGATCAGCGTCCCCTGCAGCCTTCACCGCTAAGGCTAAGACCCTGAACCTTCTACCACAGAGGGCGCCTAGTTCGATAGCCTTTCCCAGATACGCTAGTATGGGAACATTTGCAGCCTTGCATGCTTCGACTAGTCTCTGCTGCTTATCCTTAGGCGCGTGTGTTGAGTAGACGACTATCTTAGAGCCCCGTATAGACTTCTGAGCCTCTTTTAGCCCTAAGACACATTTACCCGTCTTGACTGCCGTAGAAAGTATCTTGCTGAGCTCCTTATCATCCATGCCTATCAGCCCTCAATTCTGCATGAAGACATCCATCATACCCGTACCTACTGGTATGATCATGCCGACTATAACATTCTCTGTGACGCCTTTAAGCTCCTCCACCTCGCCCTTGACCGCAGCCTCTGCCAGCGTTGGAACAGTGATCTCAAATGCTGCTCTAGCGAGCACACTGGTCTTGGTCCCTGCAACTCCATGCCTACCTATCTGCTGTACAAAGCCCTTTGATGTCATGAGGTCTGCTATCAGATAGATGTGTCTTATGTCTACTTCAAGCCCCTGCTCGTCGAGTGTGCTCCCGATCTCTTTTATAAGCGCTGTTCTGGCAGCCTCTATGCCCAGAACCTGTGCTATCTCAAAGATGTTGTTGGTTGTGGTTCTCCTTGTGTCCACACCATCGACTCTTAAGATTCTCGCAAGATTCGAGCCTGAGGTCCTTATGACCCACTCGTCCCCTTCCTTTTCAACCGTTACCCGTGTTATGCCTGGTATGCCCTTGACCTTCGAGTTGAGCACCTTATCTAATTGGATGTTTAAGCCTGTTAGGTCCTGTCCCTCTATGCGTATAACGGCGGTATAGTCGGCTTCATCTACCTCTACTTTGCGCTTCCCTGTTTCAACCACACCCTTTATCTCCTCGATTGTACAGTCTCTATCAGCCATCTTAGCCCTATCGAGTTTAAGTATTATCGCTCCCCCGGGGTAGTCGACTTTCGCATCGGCTACTACATCGCTAACCTTGGTGAAGACTATCTGCTTAGCAAGCTTGACCGCTATGCTGTTCATCGTCTTCTCCTTCTCCTGCGCAACCTCGTCTGGCTTCATCGTAGCCCACCTCTCCTTATTCTCCTCTTCTACCTTCTTGAGCGCTGCTACAGCATACTCTGGATCCACGTAGATCGTCATAGAAGCCTTGCTAGGCTGCTTCCTAGCATCAACCAACTCTATCAGCCTAGGTAGCCCCAGCGTAACATCCTTCTCTCTCACGCCTGCAAAGTGAAATGTTCTAAGGGTCATCTGTGTGCCTGGTTCACCTACAGATTGTGCGGCTACAACGCCAACAGCTTCACCAGGCTCTACTGTAGCCTTCTTTAGGAGTTCGACTATGCGTTTGCAGACGTTCTCTATGGATTTAGAGTCGAGTGGGTTCTCTTTGAGGGCTATGCGTAGGTCTTGGATCAGCCTTGGGTTAAGGTCTTTGGCATATCTGGCTACGACTGTTTTGACCTCTTCTTCTGAAGCCTTCTTCTCCGACCTAGATAGAAGCGTCTCCGTCTCCACAAGCCTAGCCACATTTACAGCCTTTCCGTGGTCGCTTTTAGCAGGGTCTACTCCATCCTCACCATATACGAACTGAATTATATGCCCGTAGGGGTCTCTAACACTAAGATCGTATTCGACCCTAAGGTGCTCCATAGCGTTGACAAGTCTACGCTGCATATACCCGCTCTGCTGAGTCCTAACAGCGGTATCCACAAGCCCCTCACGTCCACCCATAGCGTGGAAGAAGAATTCTACAGGCGACAACCCGTCCCTATAATTCGCCTTCACAAAACCCTTTGCGTCGGGCGATCGATC
>FWPU01012953.1_pt1 | contig 10807 bp, 8 predicted proteins | sample 2228361 | NCBI WGS metagenome assembly FWPU01 (sample SAMEA103939777, study PRJEB20133) | metagenome | reverse complement strand
GACGCCCGAAATTCGAACGTTGGGCTTCCAGGACTTGCAGCATCCGGCGAAAGGTGGCGTGTTCAACTCCGGTCAGGCGTTTGAAATCTGTATCACTGCGTTGTTTGATGTCTGCGTATCTCATGTGCCGATTCTGGCACATTTTCGACTTTTGCAAGAGGTCTACTGAAAATGGTCACAAATGCGGCTTTGTAACTGCTCAGGTCAAGACCCTAAAGGTCTCCTTTGCAATCGAAAATGTGTTTCGAGCCTGACCTTCCTGCAAATTCAGCCTTTCGATTTGCAGGAAAGACCTTTGGGTCTGTATTTGCGGTATTTGCGAAAGTGGCTGAGCAGTTACGCGGCTTTTGCTAAATGACATCCGTCGGACTGAAGTCCTGCCTCAGTGCATGAAAGTCGGTTGAAACCGCCTTGTTGCGCCAGCCCGAAGGCGGCACACTGACTGTCGAAGTGGCTTCCATGAACTGACCCGCCGGGTCGAGTTTATCGAGACCCGCCGGGTCGAGTCGCCGGGTCGAGTTCATCGAGACCTCATCGAGACCCGCCGGGTCGAGTTCATCGAGACCCTGTCGAGACATAGCCCTGCAAAACAGGCGACAGAAAACCGCAATTCATGACCGTGCCAGGTATAAATTCGAGATTAGCCAACCGCTGATATTGTAACATAGCCTCTGTGATGAGGAAGCGAGAAGGGGGGTCAGGCCCGCGTGTCCCTGTACGGCTCCCTGGCTCGCGAACCACCATATTTTAAGACAATTGCCTACTCGACCATAGAACCTTCGTGCTATAATCCAATCACTCCCAACTCGCAACCCGTAGCGGTCCCCCTTTCGATTTACATCCCCTGCCCGGTATGTCCTTCGCCCACCTGCACGTCCACACCGAATACTCGCTCCTGGATGGCTTCTCGAATATCAAGAAGTTAGTTCAGCGCGTCAAAGAACTGGACATGCCAGCCGTTGCCATTACCGATCATGGCACCATGTTCGGGGTCATAGACTTTTACAATGCGGCTACCACGGCCGGCGTCAAGCCCATTATCGGCATGGAGACCTACATGGCCGCGCGCGGCATGAAGGACCGCGATTCGAAACTCGACCGCTCTTCGTACCACCTGCTGCTCCTGGCCGAGAACGAGACCGGTTACAAGAACCTGCTCAAGATCGCCACGGCAGCGCAGTTGGAGGGCTTCTACTATTACCCTCGCATTGACCATGAATTCCTGGCCTCCCATTCCGAGGGATTGATTTGCACCACCGGCTGCATGTCGGCTGAAATCCCGCGCGCCTTGCTGGAGGAAAACCCCCAGGAAGCCGTGCGACGCATGAACTTCTACTACGACGTCTTCGGCCCAGATCGTTTCTTCGTCGAACTCCAACATCACAACATCAAGGAAATCACCGACCTGAACCGCCGCCTGGTGGAACTGGGCGCGCGCTATTCCGCCCGTTACCTGGCCACCAATGACGTGCATTACATCGACCCCTCCGACGCCAAATTGCAGGACATCCTCCTGGCCATCCAGACTAACTCCTTGCTGACCGACAAGGACCGCATGAGGATGACCGACGACTCGTATTACCTGCGCACAGCCGAGGAAATGCAGCGCCTCTTTGCCGAAGTGCCAGAGGCGCTCAACAACACCTTGTTGGTGGCCGAACGCTGCAACGTGGACCTGTCGTTCAAGGGCTACCACCTGCCCGAGTTCCAAGTCCCGCCGGGCGAAACGCCTCAGACTTACCTGCGCCGTTTGTGCGAAGAGGGCCTGAGACGGCGCTATGGTGAACGCGCCAGCAGCCAGCCAGTGCGCGAGCGGCTCGACTACGAATTGCGCGTCATCCATGACATGGGTTTCGACGCTTATTTCCTCATCGTGTGGGACCTGTGCCGCCATGCCCGTCAAAGCGGCATCTGGTATAACGCGCGCGGTTCGGCGGCCGGCTCCATTGTGGCGTTTGCGCTAGACATTACGCTGGTAGACCCGCTGGAGCATGACCTCATCTTCGAACGCTTCCTCAACCCCGGCCGCATCGAAATGCCCGACATCGACCTCGACTTCCAGGACGACCGCCGCGCCGAGATGTTGGAATACTGCGCCCACAAATACGGCAACGACAAGGTTGCCCAAATCATCACCTTCGGCACCATGGGCGCCAAGGCTGCCCTGCGCGATGTGGGCCGCGTCATGGACATTCCATTGCCTGAAGTAGACCGTGTTGCCAAACTGGTACCTTTCGTTTCTGGCCGCACCGTTACGCTCGAAGAAGACGCTATGAAAGTGCCGGAATTCAAGCAACTCTACGACAGCGTGCCGCACATCAAGGAACTGGTAGATATTGCCAGGCGTATGGAAGGCACCGTGCGCAACGCCGGCACGCACGCCGCCGGCGTGGTCATCTCCGATAAGCCGCTCACCGAGTATCTGCCTCTGCACCGCCCAACTTCCAATTCGGAAGAAACGCCCATCAAATCGGTCACGCAGTTCGAGATGGGCATCCTCAACAGCCTGGGCATGTTGAAAGTGGACTTTCTGGGGCTGGCCACGCTCACCACCATGGCGCGCGCCTGTGACCTGATCCGCCAGCGACATGGCGTGGACTACAACCTCGGCAACCTCCCCCTCGACGACCCCAAGGCCTTCGAATTACTCGGCAACGGCCAAACAGCCGGCATCTTCCAGTTGGAAGGCGGCGGCATGACCCGCTGGCTAGTGCAGATGAAGCCCCAAAACCTGGACAACGTCATCGCCATGGTGGCACTCTACCGTCCCGGCCCGATGCAATTCATCCCCGACTACATCGCTCGCATGCACGGCGAAGCAGAAGTGGAATACCGCCACGAGGCGCTGCGTCCCATCTTCCAGGATACCTACGGCATCCCGGTCTATCAGGAACAATTGATGAACGCCGCTGTCAAGTTGGGCGGTTATACCCCCTCCGAAGCCGACGACCTGCGCAAGGCCATTTCCAAAAAAATTGCCGAAAAACTCAAAAAGCATCGCAGCAAATTCGTCAGCGGTGCCGTTGCCAACGGCATCCCCGAAGAAACCGCCAACCAGATTTTCAGCGACTGGGAAGAATTTGCCCGCTACGGCTTCAACAAATCGCACAGCGCCGATTACGGCGTGCTGGCCGTCCAAACCGCCTACCTGAAAGCCCACTATCCGGCCGAGTACATGGCCGCCTTGCTCTCCGTCTCACGCAACGACACCGCCAAGGTCGCGCTGTACGTGGCCGAAGCGCGCAGCCTGGGCGTGCCGGTTCTGCCGCCCGACATCAACTTCTCTGGCTGGGACTTCACCATCGAAGACCAGGAAACCGGCCCCGCCATCCGCTTTGGACTGGGGGCCATCAAGAACGTCGGCGAAGGCCCCATCCATCTCATCCTCGCCGCTCGCGCCGAGGGCCCCTTCACCGACCTGGACGATTTCGCCCGTCGCACCGACTTGCGGGCTGTGGGCAAGCGCGCGCTGGAATGCCTGATCAAAGTCGGCGCGCTGGATGCTTTTGGCAATCGCGCTGCTTTGCTGGCCTCGCTCGACCGCATCGTAGCCGCCAGCAATGCCCACTTCCAGGCCGCGCGAGCCGGGCAAATATCGCTCTTTGGGGCCGCCACCGGCGTCACCCAGGCCATTTCCCTGCCCGAAGTCCACGATGTAGACCAGCGCGAAATGCTCAACTGGGAGCGCGAACTGATTGGCCTATACATCTCCGACCATCCGCTCTCGGCCTATCAGGCCACCCTCAAGCAATTGGTCACCTACTTCTCTGGCCAACTGCCCGAAGCCCAGCACGAGGAAAAAGTGCGCGTAGCCGGGTTGATTACCAACATCCGCCCCTACCAGACCAAAACCGGCAAGCCGATGGGCTTCGTCAGCCTCGAAGATATTCAGGGCAACATCGAACTGGTCTTGTTCTCGCGCCCCTGGCAACAATTTTCGAAATCGCTGGCGGTGGGGAGCATCATCATCGCCGAAGGGAAAGTGGACGCCAACAGCAGCCCGCCCAAAATTCTGGTGGACAACATCTTGACGGACTACGCCCTCAAGGTCTCGGCCGAGGAGACCTCGCGGTCGCCTCTGACCACACCTGAACCTGCCTCGCCCCCGAGGAGGTCGATCTCTGCCCCCGGCGTTTCCCGGCCACCTTCACCGCCGGCAGCCTCTCCTGCCGCCCGAGCCGCCTCGCCACTGACGAGAGGGGCCAATCTTTCCTCCCCCGCTGTGACCGGCGCCCATGACGAAGCCTGGGAGGAAGATGGTCCCCCGCCTCCCGAAGCCTTCCCGCCCGGTTGGGAGGAAACCTGGCAGCCGTCTTTCGAGGCCGCAGAATTGGCCGCCCGCCCGGAGCCGGCCGCGGCCGACGATGCGCCTTTGCACCTGGCGCCAGAGAGCGTGCCGCTGGCAGAGACAGAGGCCGAGGCGGCAGAAGCCCTCTTTGGCGATGAGGCAGGCCGCGGGTCCGCGAACGAAGCGCAGATGCGCATCCAGGCGGTGGAGGCGCCTCCTGTCCCCAAAGAAGATTCTATCCCCAAGAGAGACGCTGTCCGCCTGCCCTCGTTGTACGTCCCCGTTTCGCAGCCAGAGGGCAATCAGCGTCCGTCACAACAATTGACCATCCTGCTGCGCCCCACTGGCGACCGGGAGCGCGACAAGCGCCGCATCAAGACGCTGCACGGCACGCTCATCTCGTATCACGGGCGCGACCGCTTCAGTTTCCAAATTTTCGAGGGCGGCAAGGGTCACCTGATCGACTTCCCCAACGATACCACCCACATCTGCCCCGAAATGCTGGAGCAACTGAAGAAACTGATGGGGGAGGAAAGTTGGCGCGTGGAGGAGATCACGTTCCCTTAAAGGCAGGATGGCCGGTTCGAGCGGCAGGGCTGCGGCCCTATCGCTCTGGAGGATTCTTCATGCAACGCTGGGGCTTTCTCTGGACGATTCTGGTTGTGCTGGCTGCCTGCGCGCCAGCAGCGCCTGCGGCGACGCCCACCGCCCTGCCGTCTGTGACGCCCGCTGCGCCCGAAAGTTCACCCCCTGTCGAAGAAGATACCGTTGCGTTGCTCGAACGCCTGGGCGGTTATCCCTGCCCAAACAGCGCTTTTACCTGCCTGGATGTAACCGTTCCACTCGATCACTTTGCCAGGCAGGATGACCGCACGACAAAGGTGGTTTTCGCCGTTTTGCCGGCCAGCGGCGAGCGCAAAGGCATGTTCGTAACGGCCGTTGGCGGGCCGGGCGGATCGGGACTGTGGGACGCCGATGCGTACACCTCGGCCTTCGACCCGGCCATCCCTGAACATTTCGATGTGGTCTTCTTCGACCAGCGCGGCGTCAACCTGTCGGGCGGCCTGCAATGCACGGCAGCAGCGGCGGCTTTCTATCGCGCCGATTGGGATGCCAGCACCCCGGCCAGCGAGGAGAATCTGCTGGATGCCGCTCAGACCTTTGCCGAAGACTGCGTGGCCGAAATGGGCCATCCCGACCTCCTGCCCTATATGGACACAGCACAGGCCGTGGAAGACCTGGAAGTCTTCCGTCAGTTGATGGGCGACGAACGTTTCTGGCTATATGGCGAAAGTTATGGCACGCAGTTTGCTCAAACGTATGCCGCCGCTCATCCCGACCGCCTGGCCGGGCTCATCCTGGATGGCACCGTAGACCTGACCCTGCCAGACACGGATTTCCTCCAGGAGCAGGCGCGGGCCTTCCACCAGGCGCTCATGGCTACTTTGGAGGCTTGCAATGCAGAAGAACCGTGCGCTGCCGACATGGGCGGCGATGCCGTAGCCGCTTACGACGCCCTGGCCGCTCGTTTGCGAAACTCGCCCGTGACCTTCGACTTCCCACTCGTAGCAGGGGGCGTCGCTCAGCGTACCTTCACGTTTGCCGATTTGGAGACCGCCGCCTCGGGCTTCCTGTACTCCGAGACCGACCGCATGATTTTCCTGCGGGCGTTGGCGGCCTACGCACGGGATGGAAGCCTGGCGCCCATGGCGCGCCTCCTCTACAACGCCCTCAACCTGGACGCGGAGACGGAGGTGGCCCTTCCCGACCCTTCTTACTCTGACGCGGCCTACTACGCCGTCACATGCCGCGATTATGCCTTGCCCGGCGAGACGCCTGTTGCCCGCGCGCTGAACTTCATGCGAGCCGGCGATGAGATAGATCACCTGCCGCACATGGCCTCGGTCTTCTATGGCGACCTGCCATGCGCCTTTTGGCCGTATCCCCAAACCGACCCCACTCGCCCGCCGGCTTTCCAGGCCGAAGGCATCCCAACCCTGGTGTTGAACGCCACCGTTGACCCGGCCACGCCGTATTCCAACGCCCGGTCGGTCTTCTCGCGCCTTGCAAACGGATACCTGGTGACTGAAACCGGCGGTCCGCACGTCATCTTTGGCTGGGGAAATGTGTGCGTAGATGACCTGGTAACGGCTTTCCTCGTCAACGACCAAACACCGGCAGAACGTGAAACCGTGTGCCAGGGCGAGGTCATCAGCCCTTACGAACCCCTCTCGCCGGCGGATGCGGCTGCCTTCGAGAATCCGTTACAGGCGTTGGCGGCTGTGGACACGGAACTGTCTTACCTGCCGGAATATTACTTCTGGGACTACGAGACCCCCACCACGGTTGCCTGTCCATTCGGCGGGAGGCTGGCCTTCGAATCGGTGGAGGAGGGTGAAGCCTTCGACCTGCAAGGATGCGCCTTTTCCAAAAGCTTCGTAATGACCGGGCGGGGGAAATTCGATTACGCAGCGGGTTCGTTCACCCTGGAGGTGCGCGTCAGTGGCCTGGCCGACGGCGCGCTAACATATACGCGCGATGATACGGGCCGGTTACACGCCACGGGCGAATACAAAGGCCAGACGGTGGATATTTGGGAGTGAACGGCTGAGGGTTGAAATTTCGACTCGCCCCCCAATTGCCCCTTTCCCTTCCTTACTTATCTGGTAAAATATGGCCTTGCGACCCTAAACCTTGCGAGGCGCGCCTCCTTTCGCGCATCCCCTCTCCTCTCAAGCGCGGTCGCCACGCCACTTGACAATCACCTTCCTTATAAGGAGAACGTTTTCCATGGTTCGTATTCGTTTTCGCCGCGTCGGTTTGAAGGGACAGCCTTCTTATCGCATCGTCGCAACCGACAAAGAAAGCCCGCGCGATGGCCGCTTCCTGGAAATCCTGGGCTTCTACAACCCCCGCACCGACCCGGCCACCCTCACTGTCAAAGAAGACCGCGTCTACCACTGGATGAAAAACGGCGCTTTGCCGACCGAATCGGTGGGCCAGGTATTCAAATCTGCGGGCGTCCTCGACCGCTTCGAACGTTACAAAAAGGGAGAAGACCTCGAAACCCTGCTCAAAGAAGCCGCCGAAGCAGAAGCCGGGCGCAACCTCACCGTCAAGACCCGCCGCGATTGATACCCCTGCCAGTCTTAGATTTGCCCTGCAAAGATCGAGAAGCCTATGAAAGACCTCATCGAATACCTTGCCAGGTCGCTGGTTGACCACCCCGAACAAGTCGACGTGCGCGAGTTCCGCAATGGCAACCGTGTGCGCATCGAACTGAGCGTGGCCAAAGAGGACATGGGGCGCATCATCGGCAAGAGTGGACGGGTAGCCAACGCCATTCGCACCTTGCTGCGAGCCGCCTCTGAACGCCAGGGCAAACAAGTCACCCTCGACGTGCTGGAACCCCAATGACCATTGGCAAGACCCCGGCCGCCGCTGAAACAGGCTCGCCGCCCGTTGGCGAGCCTGAATATTTAGCAGTGGGCTTCCTGCGCCGTCCGCACGGCGTCACAGGCAAAATCCTCATGGACGTTCACACCGATTTCCCTGAGCGGCTCAAGCCCGGCGTGACCCTGTTCGTGGGCGAAGACCACCTCCCCATGCAAATTGCCAGCCGCCGCTCCCACCAATCGGGCTTGCTGATACGCTTTCGCGGCCTCGAAACACCCGAACAAGCCGGCCTGTATCGCAACACCTGGGTCTATGTCCGCGCTGCCGACCGGCCGCCCCTGCCCGAAGGCGAATACTACCATCATCAACTCCTGGGGCTGAACGTAGTGACTGATGACGACCGGCCCCTGGGCGTTTTGGTAGAAATCCTCGAAACCGGGGCCAACGACGTGTACGTAGTGCAAGACGCCGACGGCCGCGAGATTTTACTGCCCGCCATCCCGGCGGTCATTCTCGACATTCGGCCTGCTGACCGTCTCATGCGCGTTCACCTGTTGGACGGTTTGATCGGCTCCCTCTCCCGCGAGTGAGGGCCTCTCGGATGGACGAAAAAGGCTATTGGATTGGCTTCACCCTCATCAAAGGTATTGGCGCTGTACGCTTCCAGCGTTTACTAGAACGCTTCGGCGACGCCCGCTCGGCCTGGGAGGCAGCCCCCTCGGCTTTAGCGGGAGCCGGCCTGGGTCCGAGAATGATCGAACGTCTGGTCGCCGTCCGCCAGCAAATAGACCTTCCCCGTCTGTATGAACAAATCCTATCGAAAGGCATCCAAATCCTGACCTGGCAAGAGGAGGCCTACCCGCCGCGGCTGCGTGAAATCGCCCAACCGCCGCCGGTGCTATACCTGCGTGGCCAACTGCTGCCAGAAGATGCCTGGGCTGTGGCCATCGTTGGCACGCGCCGGGTAACGCCGTATGGTCGTCAGGTGACCGAACAAATCGCCTCCTTCCTGGCAGGCAGCGGCATCACCATCGTCAGCGGGCTGGCGCGCGGCGTGGATGCGATTGCCCACCAGGCGGCCCTGCGGGCCGGCGGCCGCACCCTGGCCGTGCTGGGCAGCGGAGTAGATCGCATCTACCCGCCCGAAAACCGCGCCCTGGCCGACCAAATTTGCGAACACGGCGCCCTGCTGAGCGATTATGCGCCCGGCACGGCCCCTGAAAGCGTCAATTTTCCACCTCGCAACCGCATCATCTCCGGGCTTTCCCTGGCGGTGATCGTGGTCGAAGCCGGTGAGACCAGCGGCGCCTTGATTACCGCTGAATTCGCCGCCGAGCAGGGGCGCGAAATCTTCGCTGTGCCGGGCAGCATCCTGGCGCCGCAGAGCAAAGGCACGAACAAACTCATCCAACAGGGAGCGCTGCCCTTGTTGAACGCCAGCGATGTCATCCAGGCCCTCGACCTGACGCGTCTGGGTCAACAAAAAGCCGCCCGCAAGGCCTTGCCCGGCGACGCCGTAGAAGCCAAACTGATGGACGCCCTGGGCGACGAACCGCTGCACGTGGACGAAATCCGCGCCCAAACCGGCCTGCCGGTAGAAAAAGTGTCTGCCACCCTCATCATGATGGAACTCAAAGGAATGGTGCGCCAGGTAGGCGGAATGCAATATGTAGCCGTTCGTGAGGTACAATCGGAGTATTCGGTCGGTGATGAATAGCCTAGAGCATACATACGCGATCATCATGGCGGGAGGCAGTGGGACACGCCTGTGGCCGCTCTCTCGGCGTGAACGTCCCAAGCAAGTGATCCCCCTCATTGGGGAACTCTCTCTGTTCCAAACCACCCTTCAGCGTTTGGAAAGTCTATTTCCGCCGGAACGTATCTTGATCATCACGGTGCAAGAGCAGGCCGAGGCGCTCAAGAACCAGGCGCCTTCCATTCCCCACGAAAATTTCCTGCTCGAACCGGCGCCGCGCGGCACCGCCTCGGTGATTGGGCTGGCGGCCGTGGCGCTTCGTAATCGCGACCCGCAGGCAACGATGGCGGTCCTGCCGGCCGACCATTACATCGGTAACCAGGAGCACTTTGCCCTCCTCCTGCGGGCAGCGGTGGCTGTGGCGCAGCAAGATTACCTGGTGACGCTGGGCATCACACCTACCTATCCGGCCACCGTCTACGGGTACATTCAAAAGGGCGAACCCCTGCCCGAACCCTTCGACTACCCCGCACACCGCGTGGCACGCTTCATCGAAAAGCCCAACGAAGAACAAGCCCAGGCGCTGCTCGAGGCGGGCAATTGCTCCTGGAATTCGGGCATGTTCTTCTGGAAAGTGGACAATATCCTGGCCGAAATCTCGCGCCAAATGCCAGACCTGTATTCCGTCCTGACTCGAATTGAGGCTGCGTGGGGCAGCCCCGAGCAGACCTCCACCCTGGAGTCTCTCTGGCCGGCCTTGCGCAGTGAGACGATCGACTACGGCATCATGGAACATGCCAAAAGAGTTGCCGTCTTGCCAGCGGTTGAGTTAGAATGGAACGACATCGGCAACTGGAACTCACTGTTCGAGGTCTTGCCGACCGATCGAGATGGCAACATCGTGTTGGGCGGTCAGCATGTGGCCATGAACACGTCCAATTCGCTCGTATATGGAAATCATGACGGCCGTCTCATCGTCACCATCGGCATAGACGATCTGGTCATCGTAGACGCAGGCGACGCCCTGCTGATCTGTCGCAAGGGACAAACCGCCCAAGTGCGCCAGATCGTAGAACAATTGAAAGATTCCGATTACAAGCGCCTCACGTAACGCCGTTGCTTCGTAGTAGCGAATTCAGTCGCACTACCCCACCGCACAATTCGCCGCAGCAGGCAAGATAAATTCTGCCATGTTATCACGTGGCAAGTCGCAACTAAGGTAAGACAACTCTTCAAGAGTTGTCCACAGGCAACATACAAAATCTTCGCCGTTGTGAATGTCCTGGCGAATGCCCAGGATAGAAAGCCATAGCGCGGCGAGCCGCAACCAAATGTGCCGCCGACCTTTGGTCGGCCTTGCCAGGCACAGCCTGGCGGTACGCCAAGCACGTTACAGAATCTTCGCGGTTGTGACAGATTTTGCCCAA
>FWPU01012951.1_pt1 | contig 10807 bp, 11 predicted proteins | sample 2228361 | NCBI WGS metagenome assembly FWPU01 (sample SAMEA103939777, study PRJEB20133) | metagenome | reverse complement strand
TAAAGATGGGATTGCCTTTGCCCTTCTCTTGATCATCCTCTATCTAAGACCCAAGGGGATCTTAGGCTCTCCCTTTATAGATAGTCGACGATGGTAGAACAGAGTCAGAGAGATTTCAGAAAAAGAGATATCCTCTATGTGGTTCCCCTGTGGCTCCTTCACCTCATTTTGCCCAATCCCGTTCCCCATCGCCAGAAGGAATTCCGTAAGAGGGATCTTTTCTATCTCACCCTCCTCTTGATCCTTCCCCTGATCTGGTCCGAGGGGCATATCCATCATCTGATGGTCTTGGCCGGTATCAATGGTATATTGGCCCTCGGGCTCAGTCTTTTTCTTGGCTATGCGGGTCAGATCTCACTGGGGCATGCTGCTTTCTTTGGAATCGGAGCCTATACCACAGCCATCCTGACAACTCGCTACGAGGCCCCTCCCTTTTTGGCCTTCTGGGTATCAGGCTTTGCCTCGGCGCTGTTTGCCTACGTCATTGGAAGACCTCTCCTTAAATTGAAAGGATACTTCCTGGCCCTTGCTACCTTAGGGTTTGGAGAAATCTTCTTAGTTTTTGTGAAAGAATCCTATAATCTGACAGGAGGGGTAATCGGGATCTTCAATATTCCCTGGTTTTCCATCGGAGGGTTTGTCTTCGATACCTATCTGAAACAGTATTATCTCATTTGGGGGATTCTCATCGGGTTACTCCTTTTTTCAAAAAATCTGGTTCGTTCCAGGATGGGCAGAGCCCTCCTGGCCATTTCAGCCAGTGAGGAAGGAGCGGCAAGCATTGGAGTGGATGTCACCAAGATGAAAGTTGGAAGTTTTGTCATTGGTGCGTGTTTTGCTGGATTTGCTGGCAATCTCTATGCCTGTGTGATGTCCACAGCCAATTATGAGACCTTTAGCCTCAACCTCTCCACACTGATTGTCCTGATGGTTATCCTCGGAGGAATGGGAAACCTCTATGGGCCCATTGCTGGAGCCATCTTTATCACCTGGATGATGGATGCGCTGGGTCGCTATATGGAATACAGTCTTCCAATCTTTGGGGTGATTCTGATCCTTCTCCTGATCTTTTTCCCGGAGGGTTTTGGGACCCGTCTTGGGATGAGGTTTGTCTACCTGATCAGTTATTTTCCGAGAAAGAAAAGGAGGGATGAAAAGAAGATCAAATGATTCTTTCTGTGGAGAAGATTGTAAAGGAATATGACGGGGTTTGCGCCTTGAATGGGATTTCCCTTAAGGTGGAACAAGGTACCATCAAAGGCCTCATCGGTCCCAATGGCTCTGGAAAAACGACCCTCTTCCATCTGATCAGTGGTGTGGAGAGGCCATCCTCAGGGAGGATCTTTTTTAAGGGGATTGATATTACTCTTCTTCCACCTCATGAAATCTCTGCCCTTGGTTTGGGAAGAACGTTTCAAACCATCCAGACCTTTGGGAATATGTATGTCATCGATAATATCATGACGGGGATGCATCTCAGGTTAAAAGGAGGATTTCTCTCCTGTGGACTCTGGTTGCCCTGGATTGGAAGGGAGGAGAAAGAGGCATTAAAAAAGGGAAAGGAGATTTTAGAATTCCTTGGGCTGTTAGGCCGGTGGGAATGGAATGCTTCCCAACTTTCCTATGGGGAACAGAGATTACTGGAACTGGGCCGTGCCCTCGCTATGGAACCAGACCTTCTCCTTCTTGACGAACCCGGCGCAGGTCTCACCCCTGTTGAGATTCACCAACTTTCACAAAAGATCCTAACACTCAAACAGAAAGGCATCACCATTTTTTTGATCGAGCACCACATGGGCATGGTGATGGAGATAGCGGATGAAGTGGCTGTCCTTCATAACGGAGAACTGATCGCCGAAGGATCTCCTGGGGCTGTCCGAGAAGACCCCAAAGTGAAGGAGGCCTATTTGAGAGGGAAGAACTCTGGTGCTTAGCCTCAGGAAGTTGAAAGTCCATTATGGTCCCTTAGTGGCCCTTCAAGAAATCTCATTGAGAGTGGAAGAGAAGGAAATCGTTTCCCTCATTGGTCCCAACCGGGCAGGAAAGACGACTCTGCTTCTCACCCTCTCTGGAATTTTAAAGACAAGCGAGGGCCGAATCCTCTTTCAGGGCAAAGACATCACCAACCTTTCCCCTCACAAAATTGTAAAAAGTGGATTGGGACATGTTCCCCAAGGCCGACATATCTTTCCCACCCTCTCGGTTAAAGATAACCTATTAATCGGGTCCTATCCTAAGAGAAACGCACCGGATGGAAATCAGAAAGACTTAGAAAAAATCTATCAACTCTTTCCAACATTAAAAGAGAAAGAGAGACAAAGAGCCGGAACGCTTAGTGGAGGAGAGCAGCAGATGTTGGCTATTGGAAGGGCGATGATGGGAAGGCCAAGCCTTCTGATGCTTGATGAACCTTCCTCAGGGCTTGCTCCAAGATATATCGATGAAATTTTTTCAAAATTTAAGGAGATGAATCATCGTGGGTTGACCCTCTTCATTGTTGAACAAGAAATTTATCTGACCCTCTCCCTTTCCCATCGAGGATACCTCCTCCGGAATGGTCGGATTGTTAAGGAAGGAACGGCCACCACCCTTCTCCATACCCCAGAGATTGAAGCCCTCTACTTGGGCAATCCCTTATAAACTTCCCATTTAGGATAGGTCAAAACTCCTTCTACTACCTTAGCACACGGATGGAGTTTGTGGGGTTGGCTTTGAGTTAGACTGAGAATATGTTCTACCTGTAAACCCCTTATCGTTAACGCATCCGCAAGAAGAGAACGATGACAGCGCCAGGGCAAGGCTTCTGCACACATGACGGAAGTTCTTTTTTGGTTTGCAATCCTGAGCAATTCCTTTAAATTCTCCTCGAATTCTCTGCTCTCCATATAATCTGCAAAGCCACGGAATCCTGGACTTCTCCAGGCAAGATTTTTTGAATCGGGGTGAGCTCGACGAAACCCACCCAGCCCGGGCATAGGGATATATTGAAGCCCGGCTTCCTTCAATCTCTCCCTGAAGGTTTCTTGATCGAATTGAGGGTTATGCTTGGATCGAGGGACCCTTCGAATGTCCGCAAGCACCCCCACCTTGTAAGCGTTCAGAATTTGGATGAAGTCTTTCAAAGGCCTTGTCGAATGGCCAATTGTAAAGATGATAGGGGGTGAGTCCAATCCCATTCTGTAAATTGACACCTCCTATTTTTAGATACTATAATGGATAAAAGAAAAAAAGGTCAAATATTTCCTCCTGAGACGAGAAGGTTATACTAAAGATTGGCCTTTCTACGAACCGTTTTTATTTTTAGGGGGTTAGATTTTTAGAAGTGACCTGCGAAAAGCGGACCTATCGAAATCTGGTCAAAGGAGAAGACCTCCCCAAATTTGAGGTGGTAGTGAAGGAGACGGATCTTCTGATCCGGGCAGAAAGGGATCTTTTTAAGGAGGCCAGGGATTCGGTCTTAAACTACAGGGAACAGATTGAGAATTATATTTCCTTGAACCCCCAATTTTTGACCAGTCTCGTTCCGATTCCGCAGGACCCTTATGCTCCTCCAATTATTCAGGAGATGATCCGGACCTCCCAGCGGGCCAATGTCGGTCCGATGGCTGCTGTAGCCGGAGCCATTGCGGAATGGGTTTCGATAGACCTCCTGAAATTTTCGAAGGAGGTGATCGTTGAAAACGGAGGGGACGTTTACCTATCGATCCAAAAGGAGAGGACAGTTGGAATCTATGCAGGAAAATCTCCCTTAAGCCTAAAGGTAGGAATTGTGGTCTCCCCCGAGGATACTCCTCTGGGGATCTGTACCTCCTCTGGGACTGTTGGGCATTCCCTCAGTTTTGGAAAGGCAGATGCCATCTGTATCCTCTCTAAATCCGCGGCCTTGGCAGATGCGGTTGCCACCTCCATTGGAAATATCATTAAGGAGGAGAGGGATATCGAACGGGGTCTGGAGAGGGGAAAGGAGATTGATGGAGTATTGGGGTTAGTGATCATTATGGGGAAGAAGATGGGCGTGTGGGGAAATCTCAGGTTAACTCGACTCTCATCACCATGACCAAAGTCGCTATTACCACAGTGGGTTGTAAGGTCAATCAATTTGAATCCGAAGCCCTCCATACTTCCTTAGTAGAGAGGGGATATGAAGTGGTATCTTTTGGAGAGGGAGCAGACATTTCTATCATCAATACCTGTACCGTGACCCATCGGGCTGATTTTCAATCGAGACAGTTGGTCCGAAAGGCGTTAAGGCTAAACCCGAAATCTCTTCTTGTGGTAACAGGATGTTACTCCCAGGTTGAACCCGAGGTTTTCCTCAAGATGGAAGGGGTTCGTTATATTCTTGGGAACAAAGAAAAAGACCATCTTCCAGATCTCCTTCCATTAATGGAGAAGGGGGAAATTCCTAAGATCTTGGTTTCTAATATTGGTGAGGAGACTTCCTTCTCTACCTCTCTTCCCCACTCCTTTTTCCATCACACCCGTGCCTTCCTCAAGATTCAGGATGGTTGCAATGGTCAATGTTCCTATTGCATTGTTCCACGGGCCAGAGGTCCTTCAAGAAGCCTTTCTCCAGAGAAAATTTTCGAACAGATGAGAATCTTGAAAGAGAAAGGATTTAAAGAGGTGGTCCTTACGGGGGTCCATCTCGGATGTTATGGGATAGACCTCAATCCTCCTTTTTCCCTTCAGAGACTTCTTGAATCCATAGAAGGGATGGAGACCCCGGATCGGATTCGGTTAAGTTCCATTGAGCCCAAAGATTTTTCCTCTTCTTTAATCTCCACGCTCTCTCAATCAAAAAAGATCTGTCCCCATTTCCATATTCCCATCCAGAGTGGGGACGATGAGATTTTAAAAAGGATGAATAGAGATTATGACCGGTCCTTTCTCATTGATCTCATCCAGGGGCTCAAGGAGAAGATTTCAGAGGCTTCAATTGGAGTAGATCTCATCATTGGATTTCCAGGAGAGACAGAAGAAAGGTTTGAGAGAACCTATCAACTCATCGATTCCCTTCCCATTTCCTACCTCCATGTATTTCCTTTCTCGAAACGGAAGGGAACCCCTGCCGCTCGACTCTCTCCACAACTTCCTGAATCGAGGATCAAAGAAAGGACAGATTTGATAAGAAGATTGGGAAGGGAAAAAAGGAAGGCTTTTAACCGCCAGTTTCTAAATAAGGAGTTAGATGTTTTGGTAGAAGATCGAAGGGATAAGGAGACTGGAAAGTGGGTAGGGATTTCAAGAAACTACATCCCTGTCCTTCTGGATTTGAGGCTTAGAGACCCGATGGCTCCCACCTGGGTTAATCAAGAATTGAAAATATGGATTACGGGAGAGTCCACAAAAGGCCTGATTGGGACTGTTAGAGAACATGGATGAGAGAAGACGGGAATCCTTGAAAGAACTGGAGGAGCACCTGGGGTATTCTTTTAAAGATATCCGCTTGTTGGAAAGGGCACTCACCCATCGTTCCTACATTAATGAATCCACCCTTTCCCCAAAAGAATCAAATGAGGTATTGGAATTTCTTGGAGACGCTGTGCTCAACCTTGCGATAGGTCAACTCCTCTACCTCAAATTTCCTGAAGTCCCTGAAGGGATTCTATCTAAACAGAGGGCATCCCTTGTCAAAAAGAGCACCCTGGCTCAGGTCTCAAAGGAAATTCATTTAGAGGAGTATCTTCTCCTTGGGAAAGGAGAACGTTTAAATGCAGTGATTAAGAGATCCTCTATTCTATCCAATGCGTATGAGGCTTTAATTGGGGCAATCTTCATGGATTCTGGGTTCGATCAAGCCCTGGAGATTATTCGATCCCATTTTAAATCCTATCTTCAAGGAGAGACCATCCTCCCTCTCTTGGATGATTATAAAAGCCTTCTCCAGGAATATACGCAGAAGGTGTATGGCCTCTCTCCCCAATATAAGGTCCTCAGGGAGATCGGACCGGAGCATGAGAAACGATTTCAGGCCTCAGTGAGTATTGGGGGGAAGGTCGAAGGAATTGGGTGGGGAGGGAGCAAAAAGTCTGCCGAGCAAGAGGCTGCAAAAAATGCCCTAAAGAAAATGAATCACGTCTCTGAGCCTGACTCCTCTCGATATTTAAATGGAATATAGACCACCCCTGATCATCCCTGTCTTTCTTCCCGCTGTGGGTTGCCCGAAGCAGTGCCTCTTTTGCAATCAGAAAGCCATAACCAAGGAAGCTCCCACTCCTACGTCTGTTAAGCAGTTCATTAAAAATTCGCTCCGGACGTTTTCTCCGGGCAAAAGAGATCATGAGAGACAGATTGCTTTCTATGGAGGAAGTTTTACCGCGATGAGGAGAGAGGATCAAATCCTTTATCTCAAAGAGACAGAGCCCTTTCTTTTATCAGGAGAGGTCGATTCAATCCGGGTTTCCACTCGGCCTGATGCCTTAGATAGAGAAATTCTCTCCCTGCTTAGAGGATATGGAGTGAAGACGGTTGAGATCGGAGCCCAATCCTTGGTGGATGAGGTTTTAATTCATTCAGGAAGGGGACATTCTGCCGAAGACACTTTTTTTGCCGTTTCAGAGTTAAAAGAATTTGGATTTGAAGTCGGTCTTCATCTGATGATTGGTCTTCCAGGCGATGACCGTATTCGTTTTTCCCGGAGCCTTGAGCGGGCCATTGAACTTAAACCTGATTTCGTAAGGATTCATCCCACATTGGTTCTGAAGGGGGCTCCTCTGGAAGATTTATGGAGATCAGGAGGCTACAGCCCCCTTTCCCTAAGTGAAACCATTGATTGGCTTAAATATGGAATCCTCCGGTTGGAGAGGGCCTCCATTCCTATGGCCAGGATAGGTCTCCAGCCAACACGAGAATTAGAAGAGTATCTTCTTGCTGGTCCCTATCAACCTGCCCTCCACCAACTGGTCAGGTCAGCCATCTTTTACGATATGGCCAAATTTCTTCTTCAAGATTTTCGAAAAGGGGAAGAGGTTGTCTTTTTTTGTAACCCTAAAGAGGTCTCAAATTTAAGGGGCCAGAGGAACGAGAATTTCCTGAAACTGAAGAGGGAGTTTAACCTCAGCAGGATCTCCATAGAAGAGATAGCGGATTGCCCGAGGGGCTCCCTTGGACTTAAAATTCAAGGACGGGAGGTTTCGATCCATCAGAAATCGCTCAGCGTTTGGAAACTTTGAAAAGTTCACACTTTTCAATTCGGTTTGGCTCCCAGAGGGAGACATCAGGAAATGGGTGAGCCCAAGTTTTTTGCCAACTTACAATTTTATAAATTTGGTAAATTTGGGGTCAGGCTTGCAATATTGCAATTCTTTATAAATCTATCTTCCGAAAATTCTAAATCCTCTGAAGTACTTTTAAAGTAAGGATGGGGAGAGTAGATTTTATAGAAACATTATAACCATAACTTATGTCAAGTTTGAAGACCTGCCCCATTAAAAAGAAGACCTAATAAAAGGTCCCCTTTTTAAATTCTGGCTCCGCTCTCAAAATCATTGCAAACCATCCCTATAATTTTACCAAATTCTATTCACCAATCAAAAGAAAGAAATTTAAAGAGATAATAGTTTTATTCTTATCAAAATCCCTCTTGACAACCATTGTATTATTTTGTATTTTATAGGCAGATTTTATGAAAGATTGTTTTTAAGAAAAGGATTGCCTTTATGAACGAAAAAGAAATATTGACGGTTAAACAGGTTTCAGAATATTTACAGATGGACGAACACACCATCTATAAACTTGCCCGCTCTGGTCTTATCCCTTCCCTAAAAATCGCTGGTCAGTGGCGGTTTAAAAAAGATGTAATTGATAAATGGATAAGTGAAGAATCTTTAGAAAGAGTAACACAAAACATAAAGTCGTCACTAAAGAAAAAAGGCAAGGCAAAATAATTATGGCAAAGGAAAAGAAATATCCGAAAGCAATTTATAACTATTCCAAAGATTAAAAATTTTATGAAATAAAGGAGAAATAATTAATGACAACATTTGAAATCGGTTCTACCACGGCTAAAGGTGGTTTTACAAACGAGAAGGATATTTGTAGAAAGTTTAATAATTGGGAAAAAGATAAAGAAGCACAAATATGGCTTAAAATTATGGGATATAACATCAAATCTATAGATTCAGTTGAGACAATTCTAATACCAACGCGGATGAAAAAAGAAGATGTGGAAAAGTTAGATTTGAGAGAAAGTTTTGAAGAACTGATGAAATTTAAAAAGGCAGATGCACAGATAAGAATAATTATTACAATTGGTAAAATTATAAAAACAGAAAATCTATCATTAAAAAAAGCCAACTCAGATGCAGACTATAATCAAGTAGACAAAAGGTGGGTGGATTCGTATAAAGAAATGTGGAAATTTGATGATGATATTGCATTGGGTTTGAAATTATTTACGGGTGAAATCAATCCGGATTCTCATCCTGAAATTATAGGAAATAAAACTTTAAAAGACAAAAGAAGAATGTTTCTTGATGAATTACCGGAAAATTTAAAAGATAAAATAATAACCTTCTTTAAAGAAAATAAAATTCTTGTGGTATCAGATATTTTAAAGGGCAGAGGAGGCTTATCTGCTAACTGGATGCTAGTTACAAGATATGATATAGGCGATGACACAACTACTTGGATATTTAAAGATATTAACACAGTGATGAATTTCTTTGGTACAGGAGATGTAAAGGTATCACCGAAGGGCAGTTTGTATATTGGACGAATTACAATGCAAAGAAAAGGCGGGACGCCTGACCCGACGAAATTACAATTTAAAATAAAACCTTGCGAATTGTTTGGAGTGAAATAATGAACATATATTGCTTAGCAAAAGTGAAATTTGATTTGAGAGACCCTGACGAGATTTTTTTTGCACAGAGAGAAATAGATAGTTTACTCAAAACAGAAACAGAGTTTATTAAAACATTGGCTTCTCTTTTTAGGGAAGAACCGTTTAATAAAGTTGATGAAGAAGTTATACATTTAATTAACAGATTGGTTTATCTTGGTGAAGGGCAGGGTTTTCTGGCAAAAATTTCACCGATGAATATAGTGAATATAGTGAAGAAAGCTACATTCTTCAGGGAAATTTATGTAATATTTGAAACCAAGAATATTAAAGAAGTGTTAGAAAAGATTAGTGTAGTTACTAATGAAGAATTATTAACTACAAGAAGAGTAGACCTTAATCCTTATACACAAATCTTTTTGAAAGACATTGAAAATGGGAATAAATTAGTAACAATTAGGTTCTTACCATTTCACACACTTTTTGAGTGTGCCACAGAGGTAAAAAAACTTCCTGCTTGTGTTTTTAGACCTAAAAATAGCGAAAATTGGAAAGATTATTTCACAGAAAAGGAATTAGGAGTTGAAAAAGGGTTGAAAGAATTACTTGCACATTTGAAGGATGGACATTATCGTTCTCCACATTTTGGACTAGGGAAAAATCATATTGGTGATTTTATAGATTGGACATCAACAGATCTTAGAAAACCTTTCTTACATTATCTTCATAAATATAAAGGTAAAGGAGATCCAAGAATATCAAGGGCATTGATAAACCTTCTTCAGGTTCAGGAAGGTGATACCATACTTGATCCTTTTGTTGGATCAGGGGCGTTCATTGCTGATGCCCCTACAATGGGAATAAATGCAATAGGAGTGGAAGTATTAAGTATAGGTAAAATGATTACTGAGGTAAAATGTGACCTCGGAATAGATATTAATAAAGTAAAAAATGCAATAATCAAATTATTTGAATCAATTGATAAAGATTTTCAAAAAAAAGACATTAAGAACAAATTAATTGTTTTAAAAGAAAAAATAAGAAAAAATACTTCAAACAGCAGTGTCTTTGGAAAAATTGAATCGCACCTTAATAAGATATTGCTTCTAAAAGAAGAAATAGAATGTATTAAAGATGATAAAATCAGACAATTCTTCTTAATCCTTTTGAGTCAACAGATTGTTGAATATTCTGAAAAAAGCAGGACATGGGATATAATTAATTCATTTAAATCATATATAGAGGATAGATATTTAACTTTATATGCGACACAAAAGATGGCGGAAATATTAGGTGTTAATCTTAATAACGGAAAGGTAAAAATTATTAAAGGTGACTCAACTAATCTTTCAATGATAAAAGATAATACTATAGACGGTATACTTACATCGCCTCCTTACTTTGATGCATTGGACTATATTGGAAATAACAAAATATCTATATTGATATTAGGATTAGACGAAGATCTCAAATGGGAGTCAACTAAGGCTTTTTATGAAGAAAAGCATAGAGATGAAAACAAGTATGAAAATATGCCTCTTTTTGTTAGTGATAAATATTTTTCTATTAATTTACCAGTTTCAAGCATAAAACTAATAGAGTTATTACAAAAGTCTCGCAGGACTTACAAGGCTGAAATTGTCCGAAATTATTTGAAGATGATGAAACTTTCATTTGAAGAATGTTATAGGGTTTTAAAGAAAAATAAATACTATCTGATGGTTATTAGTAAATGCCATTCCTGGATAATAAATGGAAAGGAAGAAGTAATTGAAACATCGCCAATATTAGGAGATTTAGGTATGTCAGCAGGATTTAAATTAGTCAATGTTATTGAACATGGATTATCAAAGGCGGATAAAGGAAAGATAGGTGTTGAGGATATCCTTGTTTTTCAAAAGTGAGATTCCATTTTTAGATGAAAATAAAACCGCCACTGACCAGCGATTTTTAGGGAAGGGATAAGACCAGAGCGGGCAAGTTTATAGATGGTGTGTTCGTCCATCTGTAAATATTCTGAAA
>FWPU01012947.1_pt1 | contig 10809 bp, 12 predicted proteins | sample 2228361 | NCBI WGS metagenome assembly FWPU01 (sample SAMEA103939777, study PRJEB20133) | metagenome | reverse complement strand
AGCGGGGGCGAATGGGGGGGTGGGGATGACGTTACGGGAGCTGGAGAAGGAACATATTCTGCGGGTCTTACGAGAAGTGCAGGGGAACAAGACCAAAGCGGCACGGGTGCTGGGAATTAGTTTGCGTGGTTTGCAATACAAACTCAAGACTTTTAGTACCGATGGCATTGATTTATAAAAGAATCAAAGACCTGGCCAATTATTCGTGCCGAAAAAATGACCTCGTCCGCACAAGAGTAAAATTTTGTCCCTTCCCCGATGTAATCATCACAGGACAGGACGTAGAGGTTTTTTCACTGCTCGAGCCCAAGCCAAATTAGAGTGTGGGTATACCATACCGACGCCACGAAATCAGACCACCTCGAATCAATTCTATCCCTGAAGAGACGCTTATCTCTTTCCCTTCGCCCTCGCCATAGACGGAAACTACCCCATAGGCGACTACCTTTCCGGTCGCCATAACAGTTTCTATAGCTTCCAGCACTTGTGCGAGGTCTGGACCATTGGGCTCCTTTGTGCGATGATTTGGCACAAATCGTTCATCAAGAATATCCGAATCGATATGCAAATAGAGTATATCAGACCGTGTCGCCAGATCAGTTACAGCCTGCTGTAAATCTTCCCCTGGGAAACCAGGAGCTGGTGCAGCAATGACTATGTCGGTTGCCCGTATGAGTTGTTCTTCGGCTGGATCCAGATTGCGAACATCCACCATGAGAATACGATCAGTGGGCAAAGGAACTGCCATCTGAGAAAATGCTCGCCAGCGGGGATAGGCCAGACCTGCACTGACCGCAACGGGCATTCCTCCAAGCATACCGGAGATGGTTGTTTTTGGAGTATTGAAATCTCCATGAGCATCAAACCATACCAGGCCAATACGTGTAGTTAGACCATGCGCTTGTTGAAGGCCTCCCAACATTCCGGTGAGATGGGTGCAATCTCCCCCGGTCATGAGTACAGCTTTCTTCGCTTGTCGTGCAGCTCTTACTGCATTAGCAATCGCTCCACCGAGTACCCCGAGATTATCAGGTTCTTCCGGGTACCGCTGTTCTTCTGGAAAGCAGGGTTCGATAATCTCGACCGGAACGTCAGCCGTGTTATACACACCAGAAACCGCATAAGCATCAAGTGCCCGTTCATCATCTTGAGCAAGCCTACTGCCACGATACCGAATACCTACTACTTGTAAAGCAGAGAGGTTTTGTGGAGACATAATGCTTCTCTTCTCATATCCTGAACATTGACTATAAGTTCTGTCGTCCCAGAGACTGGTTGTACAGTCAGTCAAGCCCTCCTTTCGATGAAAGCGGAGGAAATATTAATAAAGTAGTCCATTATAAGTCAAGAGCAAAATAGAGCAGAGCACAGGCCATTTTCCCTATCTGGACAACAATACATCATTGCCACAGAGGAGACCATCTTTCCTAAAACGAAACATTGAACCGGATCCAGAAAGGAGAGCCTTTGTGGAATTTATCCCAGCCATGAGGAGAGGGTCAAGGTGATGGAAACAAATAAGACATCGTCATGATAATTACGGTTGATCAAAAACAGGATGCAGGTTACACTACATCAGGAAGGCCATGGTATAGATCACGTTCTGATCTTGCAAACCACATCAGACTCCCGCAAGCAGAACGGGGCAAGAGGGAAGAGGAGAGAGGCATCAGGGAGGTACAGAGGATGATTAAAGGATTCAACCATGCTGGCCTGGTTGTTCATGATATAGAAAACCTGGTCACGTTTTATTGTGAGGTGCTCGGCTTACAGGTGATACGCGAAATTGAGAGTGAAGCACCTCCTGATGGGGATCATGCGGGTATTCCGGGGGCACGCCGTAAGCTAGTATTTCTCGGAAAACCTGAGAGTAGTTTTACCCTTGAACTTGTTCATTATCTCCATCCGCCTAGCCCGAGTGGCAAACCCCTGGATAGTCATCAGCTCGGTTCAAGTCATCTCTGTTTCAATGTCCACAACCTCGAGCAGTTTTACACTTCTCTCTTACCCAAAGGTGTTCGATTCCTTACCCCTCCCAAGTTTCGCCAGACCCCCTCCGGAGCCCGTGTCGGTATTTGTTACGCCCAGGATCCGGAAGGGAACTGGCTGGAATTTTTAGAGCAGAGTGGAGAGCACTAGAGTGAAACAGGTACCTTCAGGGGAAAGATCTCCGAAAATCCGTATAGTCATGTTTCCCAAAGATACCAATTCTTTAGGGAACATCTTTGGTGGGGTGATTCTGAGTTACCTGGATATTGCGGCTGCCGAGCATGCTCGTTCAGTTGCTCCACACCTGTATGTGACCAAAGTCCTCAGAGAAGTGGATTTTATTGCTCCGGTCCGAGTTGGTGACACGGTCAGCTATTATACAGAAACCGTGTCAATTGGACGGACTTCCATCACAATTCGAGTACTCGTAGAAGTCGAACGGGGAGTTGGACAAAGAGCAACCATTAAGGTAACCGAAGCAGAGGTGGTTATGGTCGCCATAGATGAAACTGGAAAGCCGACCCCTATCCAGAGACCATCCTAAAAAGTGAGCCATCTTTTGCTATATTAGCAGGCGATTTTCTTAATGGAGGTGATACAGAGAGATCTCCTTTCTTGCATCACACCTGGTTGATAACCAAATAGACCTGTAGCTCTATGCGGGTACCCTTAACCTTATCTTACCTGGTGTCTGGTCAAGGTGAAAATGGTGAGTTGTTCCCTCTTTTCACCCTCACCCTGGCCCTCTCCCCTCGAGGGAGAGGGGAGAAAAAGGAACGCACAAAAACAAGCTTGACAAAACACTAGTCTATTGCTCTTATCATTTATACTATTTAAGGTATAAGATTCTTTGCTGCACTCGGCAGAAATGCTCGCGTTTTATTCGCTATAAGTTTAAAGAGAATTTTGAGCTCGCTTAGTGATGTCTATGCAGAAAACGTTCATATTTGGTGAATTTTTGCTCCTCCCAGGTAATCTGCTGCGCCGCAAAGAGCTGTAGCAGAAAAGACCTTGGGGCTTCTGGTTTTTCGGTTTCCACCTCTACTTCATACTCTTCCTCTCCATGGGACATACGCACACGATCCAGTTCAATGCAAAATCCCTGTTCATGCCAGAAATAGGAACGCTCGGTCTCAATACTGCCTAGTATATGCAGAGGCTCAGATTGCAGAAGACCGATAAGCTCCTCACCAAGCGGAAGAGAGGGGAGTTCATGTAAAGAGAGAGATCCTGTCTTGATCTTCTCCCATACCTGTTGATTCAGAAGATGGGTTATTTCCTCGGCTCTAAAATACCCTGCGGCAACTTGCGCATTGCGTTTGAGACAGATTGATATCTCTCCTGCCTCTTCTCGTACTCGTAACATGATTCGCCTTGCCGCTAAGTGACGAGAAGGGGTATCAAAGTAGAAATTCCGTTGTCGTGTCGTTTTCTGGAAGTTAGGGAGTACCCGACGGAGTTTTTCATAATCCTGCACGGTAGCTAAGGCAAACTTCAGCTCTCTTTCCTGCTGGGTCATAAAATCTCTCAGATTCTTCTAGGGGCTCTCTACCTGGAAAATTTCGCTTTAAGGTAACCTACCTCTAAGAAGTCGAGTCTGTCAAGCCGTTTTCTAAAAGAGAATTTTTTTGTTGCACTCTCCTGAGCAGGAGAATATACTGCGGTCATTATAAAAGGGTGAAAGAAATCGGCAACAAAGAGGAGGGGAAAGCCATGGATAAATTTTCAGTTATGGTCATCAGCAGCGAGTGTGCCACCCCTCTTTTGAAGAATATCTGGACTGAAGGAGTCTTACCTATGCCTCGTCCGCAACCGACAGAATATGCCCCCTATTATGGTACTTATATTCAACTGGTCCCCGATGGGGATATCAATCAGATTCTCGCTCGACAGGGTGACGCTACTGTGGCGTTTCTGAGTAATCTGAGTGAAGAACAGGCCTCTTATCGGTATGCTCCGGAAAAGTGGAGTATCAAGCAGGTGGTTGGCCACGTCAATGATACCGAACGGATCTTTACCTATCGTGCTCTGTGTTTTAGCCGGGGAGACCCTACCCCACTCCCTGGCTATGACCAAGATGCGTATGTAGCCAACGCCAATTTCGATCAGCGTTCCATGGCTCATCTGATCGCGGAGTTCCAGCATTTGCGTGCAGCTCATCTGGTGTTGTTTCGAAGCTTTGATGAGGAGATGCTAGGGAGAAGAGGGATAGCCAACAATGTCGAGTTTACTGTCCGGGCGCTCTTATATGCCATTGCTGGTCATGAGTTGCATCACAGGAAAATAATTCAAGAAAGATACTTGTAGAGGACTTCCTGCGTTCTCTTCATGCCCAACTCTTTCTACTTGATTTTCTTGTGTTCCCTATCCCCGGATGAATTCAGGGGAGGAGAGGATGGGTCGATAGTAGCTAATTTGAGCACGTCGAGTGTCCCAGACACGCGAATCATCAGTATCTTTGCAGCCTTGTGTGCGACCTCTATCATCGGACAAGACGAGCCAACTATAAGGTATCAGAGGCTCTCAGAGCAGAGGACACCGAGCGTGGGGAATTTGCTGAGGGGATCATCTACAGTGCGGAAGGGGTTCAGATTGCGGAGGAAGTCGATCATCCCTTCAGCCTTACGCATATATATTCTGCTGTTGGTGCACTCTACCTCCACAGAGGAGAAATTTCGAAAGCTATTTCTGTACTCGAACCGGGACTGGAACTCTGCCGAGTCTTGAACCTTCCATTTTTCTTCCCCCTTATGGCTTCCCCTCTAGGCTATGGCTATGCTCTCTCCAGTCGAATAGGCGAAGCCTTACCGCTGGGGGAAAAAGCGGTAGAGGAGACTATCGCGATGGGAAGAGTAGGTGAGCTTGCTCTTTGGACTTCGTATCTGAGCGAAACATACCTATGGGCCCGACGTATAGATGAAGCGCTTGAACAGGCTTTGCAAGCTCTTGCCCTTTCCCGTAGATCCAAAGAACGGGGAAATGAAGCCTGGACTCTCCGGCTCCTGGGCGAGACAGGGATGCTCCAGAATTGGAACAGGCTGAACGCTTCTATAGGCAGGCCCTTATTCTAGCCGAAGAACTTGAGATGCGTCCCCTCCAGGCCCACTGCCACTGTGGCCTTGGAATTCTGTATGGTAAGAGAGGACAACAGGAACAGGCCCGTACAGAGCTTTCTAAGGCTATTGCTCTCTATCGCGCTATGGAGATGACCTTCTGGTTACACAAAGCAGAATCTATGCTCACAAAAGTAGGGTGAGACAACATGATCAAAAATATGGTAGACTTTGTATATATCACGACAATAGCACCTTCGGGATAATCGGTCGGATAAATCTCCTCGCAGTGCTGTTCCCAAAAATATACATCACTCCAGCTGTCTATCGGGAATTGTTGCAAGTGGAACGGCTAGGATTCATGTGAGTTGCTAGTGTAAAACGAGCCGTTGAATCATTGCCACCCCAAACACCTTGCCGAACAGATCCTGACCTCCCGGGCTGCCCTCAAAGGAGCCCACTGTCACCACGGTCTTGGCACCCTGTATGGCAAGGTAGGACGACCTGAGCAAGCACGCATCGAATTGTCTACAGCCATTGACCTGTACTGCGCTATGGCGATGACCTGCTGGATGAGCAAGGCAGGGGCCTCGCTGACGCAGATAGGATGAGCAAGAGGGAGCTTGTGCATTGCGGTATTCCGCAGCATGACAAGAGTGCGTGGTAGTGGTAGAATGTTTGAGGAGAATCAAGCCTATGTGTGATATTAGTCGTTCAGGTTATTCGTCTGAATTGAGGGATAGATAAAGATGGGAACGATCATCATTAAGATTCTACAAGAAATACATCAGGAACATGAAATTGATAACTTGGAAATGGTTGCAGAGTTATTGGAAACAATCTAACGCATGCGAAAACAGCAAAAATATGATAAACAAGATCTCTTAACAGGCCCATTTTCTGAGGAGGTTGCATTGATGGATCAGATTACTGAATTGGCCATGCAGGCACGTGAAAACCATCCACTGAGGAGAAGGAGTGCATAAAGCGCTATTAGACACGGATTTTTTCCGAGATTCTCAAGGAGAAAAACGCCAATGTGCTGAAAAAAGCGAAGATCTGTCGTGCTGTTTTTGGTCGGTACACCATTTATACAATCACAGTGCTGGAAATAGTTAAAGGATTGCACAGGTTACAACGAGAAAGCCATATACGTCGGTTTTTAGGAGCAATTTCCACAGCCGAAATAGTCACACTAGATGTCCAAAGTGCCACAATTGCAGGGAGGATATACGCCGATTTGGAACGAACAGGACGACTAAATGGTCGCGCTGATCCAATGATGGCAGCAATTTCTTTATGCTATGATATGGTATTAACAACAGGCAATATACAAATCGATCCATCTTTGGAAGAATCATAAACAGAAGATCCGACAAATCTATAAGAGCATTTTCACTCTATTTTTTGGGAGTAAACCAGTACCTGGAGCAACAGAAAGAAGGACAGTCTTCTGAAAACAAATACCAAAATGGATTATAATTGGAGGTATATAATGCATATTCAGGTTCAAAAGTGGGGTGAGAGGCTTGTAATCCAGATCCCCGAGTCATTTGCACGTGATTTCAACATCAAACAAGGCTCCATCGTGGATATATCTTTTACTGAGGGAAAAGTTGTTGTAACTCCTATTGCTGAGCCAGAATATACCCTTGACCAGCTTTTAGCCGGAGTCACTGAGCAAAATCTCCATAGAGAGGTCGATACCGGTGATGCTGTGGGGCGAGAGTTTTGGTAATGCTCACAGAGTATGTTCCTGACCGTGGTGATGTGGTATGGATAAGTTTGAATCCACAAGCAGGACATGAACAAGCGGGGAGGCGGCCGGCATTAGTTGTATCACCCGCTGTTTATAATGGGAAAGTAGGTCTTGCTATTCTTTGTCCTATCACTAATCAAATTAAAGGCTATCCATTCGAGGTTGTTATTCCGGCAGGTCTTCAGGTTACTGGAGTTGTGTTGTCAGATCAGGTAAAAAGCCTCGATTGGAAAGCCAGAAATGCTGAATTCATATGTAAGCTTCCCGAACAAATTACTACTGAAGTATTAAAGAAACTCAACTCACTATTACGTACAGGAGTTACGCGTTTTGAGTGAATGTATTGCGGGAAAAGGGTTGAGCGCACTCCAAAGAAGATGCTCCTTGTCCTGAGGGGTTTTTGAGGCTCTCTTTCTGCGCAACGAAGTCTAAAAGATCACTCCCCTTTCGGAAAGGAGAATTACTTGGGCCATCTGGTCTTGGGCGCCGTGGTCTACACTCTGTGGGAGTGGCTCGCGCTAGCAGCGTATTCAAGATCTATACAAGACACAGGTATCTTTGTCCGATTTGATCAGTGAAATGTCTTCCAATAACTCGGAGGGTCTTCAGAAAACCGGACAAAATCATTCAATCCTTGTATAGGATATGATTTAAAGCTGGATAATTGGAAAGTATAAAAGCATAATGGAGAGTATTATCGCCTAGCTTCCTCTGTGGTGAAATAATTCTCTTCGGACACCATTGACCAGAAAGTTTCTGGAGACCCACAATGATCTGTGCATCCTGTCAGCATAACAATCCACTTGGAGCAAAGCTCTGCAATGTCTGTGGAACAAGACTGGAGGTCACCCTAGGCGGAGAGGTAGCTTTTGTCCTCTATTAGTCGCATTTGAGGACGCGTGGCTCATGGGGAGTTGTTACTGATTCCAGACGGAGGGGAAAATGAAGATGACATTTAAAGAAGTCTTGACACAAGTCATCACCTGGCTCTAGCAGGAACAGCGGATTTCGTATCGGGCACTGAAGCGACAGTTTGACCTCGATGAAGAATATCTGGAGGATCTCAAGGATGAGCTCATCTATGCCAAGAAACTGGCGATCGATGAAGAGGGGAAAGTATTGGTCTGGACTGGTGGGATTGGACCATCACCGGAGTCAGCCGCCCCCGTAGTATCACCGCATCTAAGTCGAGAACGTACGCCCTTCTCTTACACTCCTCCATATCTCGCCGAGAAGATCCTCCATTCCAAAACGACCCTGGAAGGAGAACGGAAACAGGTTACCGTCCTCTTTGCCGATATCAAGGGTTCGACCGAGCTCATCGCTGGCCTGGATCCGGAAGAGGCGCGACAGATCCTGGATCCGGTGCTCCATACCATGATGGAGGTCGTGCATCGGTATGAGGGGACGGTGAACCAGGTGCTTGGGGATGGGATCATGGCCCTGTTTGGCGCACCTGTAGCCCACGAAGATCATGCCCTCCGGGCCTGTTATGCGGCCCTGGCGATGCAGGAGGCTATCCGTCGCCACACCGAGCAGATCCGGCGCACGCATGGGATCGAAGTGCAGATCCGGGTGGGGCTGAATTCCGGGGCCGTCGTGGTGCGCGCCATTGGCAATGATCTGCACATGGACTACTCGGCCATTGGGCAGACCACCCACCTCGCCGCGCGGATGGAGCAACTGGCGATGCCCGGCACGATCCGGTTGACTGGGGAGACCCTCCGCTTGGTCGAAGGACTGATCCAGGTCCAATCGCTCGGGCCCATCCCGGTCAAGGGGCTGACCGATCCCATCGCAGTATTCGAGCTGGTGGGGGCGAGTCCGATCCGGCGACGCCTCCAGGCAGCGGCAGTACGAGGACTCACGCGGTTTGTCGGACGCCAGCCGGAGCTTGAGACCTTGCAGCAAGCTTTGGACCACGCTAGCATAGGTCATGGGCAGATTGTCGCGGTAATCGGCGACCCCGGAGTCGGAAAATCGCGACTCTTCTACGAGTTTATCCAGTCCCACTATACCCAGGGATGGCTCATCCTGGAGAGTGCCTCGGTGTCCTATGGGAAGGCGACTCCTTATTTCCCAGTCATCGACCTACTCAAGAGCTACTTCCAGATCGAGCCCCGGGACGAAGAACGAAAGATTCGGGAGAAGGTGACTGGGAAACTCTTGACTCTGGATCCAAGTCTGCAGCCGACCTTGCCGGCCTTTCTCTCTCCTGGATGTACCGGTCGAGGATTCACAATGGCAGAACCTTGATCCGGCCCAACGGCGCCAGCGGACCCTGGAGGCGTGTAAGCGACTGCTGTTGAGAGAAAGTCAGGTCCAGCCTCTGGTGGTCGTCTTCGAGAATTTGCACTGGATCGATTCCGAGACCCAGGCATTGCTTGATAGCTTGATCGAAAGCCTCCCAACGGCTCGGATCCTCCTCGTCAACTATCGCCCAGAGTATCAGCATCACTGGGGGAGTAAGACCTATTATACCCAGCTCCGGCTTGATCCCCTCTCCCCTGACAGTGCAGAAGAACTCCTGCAGGCTCTCTTAGGGGACGATGCCAGTCTGGTGGCACTCAAACGTCTCTTGATTGCGCGGACGGAGGGAAACCCCTTTTTCCTGGAAGAGAGTATCCGCACATTGGTGGAGACGCAGGTGTTGCACGGCGAGCGGGGGAACTATCGACTGGTACAGGCCCTGCCTACTGTGCAAGTACCCGCCACCGTCCAGGCGTTGCTTGCCGCCCGGATCGATCGGTTACCTCTGGAAGAAAAGCGTCTCCTCCAGGTAGCTGCCGTAATCGGTACTGATGTCTCTTTTCCCCTCCTTCAAGCCATTGCTGAGCAGCCAGAAGAAGCCCTTCGTCGCGGTCTTACTCATTTACAGGTGGCTGAGTTTCTCTATGAGACCCGTCTCTTTCCGGAGCTCGAATACACCTTCAAGCATGCCCTCACTCATCAGGTAGCCTATGAAAGTCTGCTCCAGGAGCACCGACGGGACATCCATGCCCGCATCGTGGAGGCCTTCGAACAGCTCTATGCGGATCGGCGAGACGAACAGATCGAACGGTTGGCTCACCACGCCCTCCGGGGTGAGGTATGGGAGAAGGCTCTTCCTTACTTTCGACAGGCTGGTATCAAGGCAGCAGCCTCTTCAGCCTATCGTGAAGCAGTGACATGCTTTGAACAGGCGTTAATTGCCCTTAAACATCTCCCTGAGAATCAGAGCACGATCGAGCAAGCGATCGATATCCGCTTTGACCTGCGCAATACGCTCTTTTCTCTTGGGGAACTGAAAAGGATCCTCGATTATCTGAGTGAAGCCGAAACCTTAGCCAAAATATTAGGTGATCAACGTCGGCTTGGACAAGTCTATACCTATATGGCCAGTTGTTTCTGGTTGATGGGTGATCATGAACGTGCCGTCGAGGCTAGTCAGCACGCGCTCACTTTCGCTACAGCTTTAGGGAATATCGATCTCCAGGTCATGGCGAATTACCGCTTGGGTCAAGCCTACTACTACTTGGGTGATTATAGGAAGGCCATAGATTATTTTAAATCTAATGTGGCTGTGCTCAAAGATGAGCTGCGCTATAAGCGTTTCGGCATGGTCGGTCTTCCCTTTGTGTTTTCTCGTACCTTTTTGATCCATTGTCTTACCATGCGTGGGGAATTTGCTGAGGGGATCATCTACAGTGCGGAAGGGGTTCAGATTGCGGAGGAAGTCGATCATCCTTTTAGTCTTATCCATGCATATTCTGCTGTTGGCTCGCTGTATCTCCACAAGGGAGAACTCCAAAAGTCTATTTCTGTACATGAACGTGGCCTAGAACTCTCCCGAGTCTTGAACCTTCCATTTTTCTTCCCCCTTATGGCTTCCCCTCTAGGCTATGGCTATGCTCTCTCCAGTCGAATAAGCGAAGCCCTACCGCTGGGGGAAAAAGCGGTAGAGGAGACTATCGCGATGGGAAGAGTAGGTGAGCTTGCTCTTTGGACTTCGTATCTGAGCGAAACATA
>FWPU01012946.1_pt1 | contig 10809 bp, 18 predicted proteins | sample 2228361 | NCBI WGS metagenome assembly FWPU01 (sample SAMEA103939777, study PRJEB20133) | metagenome | reverse complement strand
GGGCGAAAGAGGGATCGAACCTCTGACCCCCTGCTTGTAAGACCGATCAAATCCTTGAGCAGGCTTCAGGATTTCGCCCTGTCTGTAGTAGTATCTGCAGTAACCGACACCTACCACCGCCTATTTTTTACCATGCCGGTCCACCGGTGTCAACTGGTTTGTCGAAGTGTCAGGATTGAGATCGGGATTAAAATATGGCACGAGGGTGTTCCCGAGCGCCTGGATGGCCTCAACCACCAAAGGCTCCCGCACATGTCGGTACCGCTCCATGGCGGCTGTCGAACGCCAGCCGCCGATCCGCTTGATCATCCCCTCATCATAGCCCAGCTCGTAGAGCAAAGTGGCCCCCTGGTGCCGGAGGTCGTGGAAGCGGAAGTCCTTGATCCCTGCCCGGCTGCAGGCCCGCCGCCAGGAGGCCTTCACCCCCATGCTGGTATACGGTTTCATGGTGGCAGGATTGGTGAAGACCCACGGTCCCAGGCGGGGGAGCCGGGACAGCAGGCTGACAAGCGGGATGGTCAACGGCAGGCGCTTGAGCCGTCCACCTTTGACCGGAACCTCCAGCACCGAGCCGTCGAACTGGTCCCAGCGGAGACTCAACAGCTCCGACAGGCGGAGGAGGGTGAGACAGGAGGTGAGGGCAAGGATCCGGAGGGGCGGGGTCAGTTCGGCCAGGATCGCCCGAAACTGAGCAGGCTCCAAATACCTGATCCGTTCCGGGGGCTCCGGGAGCGGCTTGAAGCGGCTGAGCGGGTTCCGGGGCAGCCACTCCCAGTCCACGGCCCGGTTGAGCATGGCCTTGAGGACAGAGACCTCCCGATTGATCGTGGCATTCGAGACCCCTTCCTGGCGACGGGTGACGCGGTACTCTTCCACGACCTGTCGGGTGATCCGATCCAGGTGGGAGGGCAGGAGGCGGAGCAGATGCGGGATGCGGCTCTCCAGGTATTCCAGGCCCCGTGGCGCGCAGCGGAGCCGGGCCGCTTGAAGGTAGGACGTCTGCGAGGGCTTCAAGGGTCTGGCGCCGGGCCGATGCCTCACCTCGCTGAAGCTGGAGCTTGAGGTGGGCTTCCAGGAGCCGGGCCTCCCGAGGCGGCGAGGTGGGGTCGAGGCGGCTGCGAGGATCGGGCAGAAGCCGCGAGAGCCGCTGACCCTGGAAGAAGACCTGGATCTCCCATTTTCCTCTGACCTTGTTCCAGAAAATGCTCATCGTCGTCCCACCCCATAAAGCGCAACTCTCTCCCGGATCAGGCCCTACAGCATGTCCCTCCCTTCAACACAGAATGTAATATCCCCATACTCCTCCCGCAGGTACCCTTTAATCGCCGACCGGGAGGGATAACCCTTCTCCCGGATCAGCAGCTCCAAGGCGGGCATGGGAATGAGGGCCGACAGGGCGAAAGCATTTGCCTCCCGTTCGATCTTCCCCTGACTGAAAAGGGTGCGCTTAAGCAGTGAGAGGTCAAGGCCAGGGTGGAAGAAGTGGTGTCCCAGCTCGTGGCCGAGGAGGAAAGTTTCGAGGAAAAGCAAAAGCCCTACCTTAAGCAGGACGAAGGGCCGCTCCTTGTAATAGCAGAGGCAGGAGAGGCAGGGGATTGGCTCCCGGAAGATGAGGATGCCTTCGTGCTCGGCGATCATCTCCAGGTCCCCTAGCCTGAGGGGGGCCTGGTTAAAGGGAGGATACTGGCGCTCCAGCTCCTGCAGCAGGCGTCGCACGGGAACCTCTCAGCATCTCATGAAAGCCGGGAGAATGCAGCCCTTTTGCCGAGCTGTGCAGCCCTCAGCGGCGATAGCGCCCGATCAGCTCGGCTTTCCCCAGGATGTGGCCCTCCATAGCCTTGAGGAGCTTAGCCTTTGTGGCGCCGGGACCGAGGGCAAGGGCCGTGTCCAGGGCGTAGAGTGTGAAGAAATAGCGGTGGGCAGGATCCCGGGGCGGACAGGGGCCGCCATAGGCGATCCGGCCGAAGTCGTTTCGCCCCTGCCTGGCCCCGGTGAGAAGCGTCCGCTCCTTCGGCACCCCCTCTGGCAGCTCCCGCATATCAGCCGGAAGGTTGTAGAGCACCAAATGAACGAAGGTGCCAACGGGGGCATCAGGATCACCCACAATGAGGACGAGGCTCTGGGTCCCCTTCGGCGGCTCCGTCTAGTGGAGAGGGGGCGACCGATCGGGGCCGTCGCAGGTGTACAGTTTCGGGATGTCGGCGCCTGGCGCGAAGGCCGAACTCGTGAGTTCGAAGGCCATGGCCATCCCTCCCTTCCCTAGAGCAGCCAGAAAGAGCAGCACACTGCTGATCACGACACGCCAGCTTTGCATACCCCACAGAGAGTCTTATGGATAATCAGCCAGATACTTCACGAACGGCAGCGCCGTCTCGACTGCCTCGTAAAACTGCCGGTCCGCCGTCCAGAACTCGCAGCCACGGAGTTCGGCAAGGGCAGCGTCGGTGGCGTCGTAAACGCGGCGCTGGTTGAACTGCCGTGCGATCTGACGGGCACGTTCCTTCACAGCGGGTCGTAGAGGATTTGCACGCCTGCGCGATCAAGAGCACGCAGTGCCCTGTTCGCATCAGCGACGGAAACGTGGCCGAAGAACACCTCCTCTTGAATCACACTCTCAGTTTCGCTCTCGAACAGCGGAGGCGCAATCAGCGTGATGCCTGCAGTGTGTGACTCGCGCAGCAGTTTTCTCGCCTGCCGGCGGTAAGACTCGCCTTTCATTACCCACTTGACAGCCACGCTCGCGTCGATCACGCACTCTGCCATAGTTGCCTATGCCTCTCGTCACGGATGCGGCGAATGGTTTCTGCTGAATCGGTTTTGCGCGTGAAAGCTGCTGCGGCGCGGTCACATTCACGCAGAATCGCTGCTGCCTCGCGTGCCCGTTCCTTTCGCCGCCGTTCTGCCTCCTTCTTGCTGATCGTGACCGGCAGAGCCATGGCTTCGGTCAATCGCTCACTCAATCGGCTGACGAGTTTCAGTTGCTCTTGGGGCGGTAGTTGCGCTGCCAGTTGCTCCACCTGCTTTAAGGTCACCTTATTAGCCATCCTCGGTTCCCTCCCCCGCTCCGGTTCCCTCCCCCTCAGAACGATTTGATGATCCGCAGAAGAACGTCCGCAAGCTGCTGCTTCTCCTCAAGAGACAGCTCCTTCTTTCGCTGGAGCTCGAAGTAGATCTTGGCGAAGTCGGGGTCCTCCAGGAACCGCCGCTCGTGCTCCCCAAGGTAGCCGGTCTCCTGCAGGAACAGGCCCAGCGGCTCCTCCAGGGCTTCGACGATCCGCCGGATGATCTCGAGGTTCAGCGCCTTCCGTTCGCCCCGCTCGATCCGGAAGATGGCGGTGTCGCTGCACCCGACTTTCTGGGCGAGCTTCTGGAGCGAGAGTTTCTTCGCCTTCCGCCTGGCTTTGATCCACTCCCCAACAGGGCTTGTCATGTCCCTATAGTATTTCCATTTGGAAACAGTTGTCAAGCAAAAAGTGCACAGAAAAAAATATCTTGACAAAAAGAAATGATTTTGGGTATTTTCATTTCAATTTATAAGTGGAGCGGGGGAGGATAGACGGCGCACCATGGGCTGACGCGTAGCTTCGCGGTTCGGGGGGATCGGATCCGGGCCCGGCGAAAGGCCCTCCGCCTGAGCCTCCGGCAGCTGGCGCAGGCGGTCGAAGCGGATCCCGTGACGCTCTGGCGGATCGAGCGAGGCCTCCGCACCCCCAAAGTGGACCTCTTTTACAAGATCGCCCAGGCGCTCAGCCTCAAGCCAGAGGAACTGCTTCGATAGAGGCTATCGTCTTCGGGAGGTGGAGTCATGGCCAAAGCTTCCAGCCCAGCTGCCCTCGCTTACCGCCTGATCCAGGGGGACTTTCCCTATCAAGAGTTCTTTGCTCTTTCGCCCGCCAAGCGGAACGAGATCTACGCCTTTGCCGTGGCGCTGCTTCAAGCCAAGGTTGCAGAGCTGAAGGCGCAGCTCGAGGAACGGGATGGGATCAGGTCTGTTGGGGTGGGGAAAGGGGGTGACAGGCATGTTCCCTGAACCTTTACGCAGAACCCATGATGCAGTGATGCAGGCCATACTGGGCCCCTTCACTGAGGAAGAGCTTCATGCCCTCCGGCAGACCCTCCAGCAACTGGGCCTCGAAGAGGCGGCGATCGAGACGCTGATTCAGGACTTCCAATCGGGGAGGTTCCGCGAAGGGCAGAGCTTCGGCGGGCTCCACATCGAGGATATTTCCCAGATCGTCGAATGGCTCCTCATCCAGGGCGCCTCCAAAGTTACGCTGACCATCGAGCTCGAGAGCCTTGATGATGATCACCTCACCCTCTCAATCGAGCGGATTGGGAAGGCCTGGTAGGAGACTTAAAGCGGAAGGAGGTGAAAAAGCATGCTGGCAGATTTGCTGCACAAGATTGCCTCAATGGAGCAGGAGGAGGCTCCGTATGCCATCCGCCCCTCTCTGGCCAGCCCGGAGACAGCGGAGGACCCTGGCCGGTGCAGGCGGGCCATGACCTACTGGCGACGTGGAGAACCGCCTGCGCCCTGGCCTGGACGGTTCCTTATGGTCCTCGATGACTCCTCATGGCATGAAGAGCTAACGGCGGATTGGATCAGAAAAACCGCCTACCGCCTCCACTCCCAGCAGATGCCGGTAGATATCCCACTCCAGAAGCCCCTTGGGGCGGAGCGGGTCTGTCATCGGTGTCGGCGGAGGATTCAGCCCATCCTCATGCACGGCCACATCGATGGGGTCCTCACTGATCTCCTGTGGGTGGACCGGTTGTACGAGCACAAGGCCCTCAATCACTTTACCTTCCAGGAACTCTCCAGGGGGGCCTTCCCGCTCGATTACCTCACCCAGGGCTGTCTCTATCTCACAGGGCTGAAGCAGCTCGATCCGACAGCCCATGAGGTCCTGCTCCTGGTCAAAAACAAAAACACCTCGGCCTACCTCGAATACCGATTCACCTATGAGCCGGAGGTGGACCTGTGCCATGTGATAGAGCTGGTGGGGTCGGATGGGACCCGGCGGGATCTGGACATCACGCTCCCTGGCCTGGTGATGGCAGCCCTGAAGAAGTTTGAGGAGGTAGAGGCCCATCACGCTGCCGGGACACTGCCCAGTCGCCCCTATACCCGGGACTCGTGGCGCTGCGGGTACTGTCGCTGGGCCCAGACGTGCTGGGATGGCTATGAGGCAGAGCATCAGGCCCTGGCGAAGGACGTGGCCCTGCCCAACGAAGCGGAAGCCCTGCTTCAAGCCTACTGGGAGGCAGGCCGGCAGAAGAAGGACGGTGAAGCGGCCCAGGAAGTGCTTCGGCCGAAGCTCCTCGACTTGCTCGAGCAAGCTGGAGCGAAGAGCGGCCGGGCCGGAGTCTTCTCCGTCACCTGGAGCCTCCAGACCCGAACCAGCCTGGATCTCAGCCTGCTCCCGTCAAAGGCCAGGAAGCAGGCCGAGGTGACCAGAACTGTCGATGTGCTCAGAGTGAAAAGGGAGGAGGAGAGTGATGGTGCGATTTGAGAAAGTCCGGCAAATTAAAGGCTTAAGTGAGCTTCGGCGTCTCCCCCGCCTGGGGAAGATCCGGCTTGGGATCAAGAGGCTGGCGAAGTCGGGAAAGGAGCAGCCAGCCGAAGTGGACTATTTCGTGGTGCCCCCGGAGGTGGCTAAGGTCTACGGGGAGCGGCCGAAGGAGCTCCTGATCATGTTCCCGGTCGAGGACGTGACCCAAATCTTCCCCCAGGCTTATAAGTGGTATGGGGCGGGCGCGGGATTAAAGTGCAAAGGGGACGGGGAGACAGCCATCCGACGCTGGGCCGAGGCGGAGGAGTCCCTTCGCCAGCGGCTCGGTGAGACTCATGACGACAACGAGCTGGTGGAGATCCCCTGCCCCTGCTTCCGGCTAGAATCGGGGAATGCGGCCAGAAGGGGAATCTCATGGTGATCCTCCCAGAAGTCAACATGGGCGGAGTCTATCAGCTCGACACCGGCTCCTTCTACAACATTGTGGAGCTGAACTCCGCCATCGATTACCTCAAGGCTCTCCTCGGCCGGGTGGCCCTGGTCCCCCTGACGCTGAAACGGGAGGCGGTGGAGGTCACCTATCAGGGCAGGAAGCGGACCCACTTCCTCCTGAAGCTCCGGTTCGATGGCGATCTCGCCATGGTTCAGCGCCTCAGGGAGCAGGCTCGCTGGATCCCCTCCCCGCGCTTTGCCCTGCCGGAGCCGGTCGAAGACGGGCCAGAGCCGACGGGGCCGCCGCCGGTGGTGGAGGACCAGGACGACGATGAAGTCGAGCGCCAGCGCTACCAGCCGGAAGTCCCCACGCCCGCAGGTAGCGATATGCCGCATCTCGACACCAGGGAAGTGCTGCCCCTTCCCGACAATAAAGCTGCGCGTCAGCGCGGGAACGACGGCACGACGGAGTCGCGCGCCAGCACGTCTGGTGCGGTTGGGCCACCCACCCCGCCTGCGGTCTGGACCGAGCTCAGCGCCTTTCTCCACCAGGTTGGGGTGGTGCCTGATCCCCAACGGGCGGGGGACCTGATCCCCTACCCGGAGGTGGCCCCTGGTCTGGAAAAGTGGCTCAAAGGAGAGTTCAGGCTCTCTGGGGGATTCGAGGACCTGAAGGCTGCCCGGCCTGAAATGCAGGCGATGGTGCTCCTCCGGATGAAAGCGTTCAAGGGCTTCCGGAGCTTCCTCCTGAAGTTGGGAGGCGGAGGAAAGGGTGATGCTGCATCCTAACCACCTGGCCGATCTGCGGAGAAGTGGCCTGACGGATGAGACCATCCGGGCCCTCGGCCTGTTCTCGGCCAGTCCCCAGGATATCCCCCGGTTCCTCTCTGGCTGGACCCTCCCCGACCTGCAATCCGCGCTCATCTTCCCTTACCCCGGGGAGGATGGCTTTTATCGCGTTAAACTCTTTCCCCCTGTGAAGGGGCGAGACGGGCACACGATTCGCTACTATCAGCCTCCGGGGAGCGGGGTGAAGCCCTACATTCCCCGGGCGGCGGCGCCGGTGCTGTCCGACCCGACCGTGCCCCTGGCCTGGACGGAGGGGGAGAAGAAGGCCGCCAGGGCGTGCCAGGAGGGCCTGCCGTGTCTTGGCCTGGGCGGACTCTGGAACTGGATCGAGGACGGGCAACCGATCGCAGGGCTGGATGCCATGGCCCATGTCGAGCGGCCGGAAACCCTGTACCCCGACAGTGATGTGTGGAGCCGGCCGGAGCTGTTACGGGCGGTCTATGCGTTCGGGAAGGAGCTTGAGGCACGGGGAGCGAAGGTCTCCGTCGCCATCATCCCCCCGGGACGGGAGGGGGAGAGGCGGGGCCTGGACGACTTTCTGGTGGCGGGGGTCGGCGGTCCGCCGAAAGCGGTCCGAGTGGATTCTGGCTGAGGAGGCTTTGGCTATCCTGAAGCGCATCCCCCTCACCCATAAAGCCTTTGCCCGAGTAGGGGCTTGGTGGAAGGGATGGGTGTCGCGGCGTCAAGCGTCGAGCGACCCTCCGCCCGACGCGGTGAAGCTCCTGGAGCGGGTCGGGCAGGTGCAGAAGCTCCATCCCTCTCAGGACTTTGCGAGCGGGCTCCTCCTCTTCGGGATCCCCGCTGATGACGATCTGCTCCTGATCTCCTCGGAACGGCAGCTCCTCCGAGCCGAACAGCTCCCTGACCGGCTCAAGCTGGAGAAGCGGGGGTTCGATCTGTGCCGGTTCTCCCGCGAAGGTATCTTCCGCTTCCTGGGGGGAGAAACCGCCATGGGGCCCACCCTCTTAAGGGACCTGGAGGCGTTCTTCAGGCGCTTCGTGGTCTTCCGGGATGCGCGTCTCCCGTTGCTCCTCGCGACCTAGACCATTGGGACGTACGTTTACCGGATCTTCAGAGTGTTTCCTTATCTCGTGCTGCGTTCGCCGACGAAACGCTGCGGCAAGTCCCGGGTTCTGGATCTTCTCTCCCTTCTGGGTTTCAACGCGTCCGCCCGCGTCACGAACCCCACGGAGGCGCAGCTCTTCCGGGGCCCGTCGAAGAACGGGGGGGCGCTCCTTCTCGATGAGGTCGAGCGCCTCCGGGGGGACAAGGAGACGTTTGCCGGTCTTCTCTCGGTCCTGAATTCCGGCTTTGAGAGGGGAGGCACGGTGACCAGACTTCAGAAGGTCGGGGAGGAGTTCAAAGAAGTGACCTTTGAGACGTACTGTCCCAGGGCGCTGGCCGGCATCACGCGCCTGGCCGAGACCCTCGAAGACAGGAGCCTCATCGTCTTCATGACCCGCAGGCTGAAGAGTGAGCCCATCGAACGGTTCAGCCCAGGCCGGCTGGAGGGGGACGCGCAGCGGCTGCGGGATGCCTGCTACATATGGGCGCTAACCCATGCGGCGGACCTGGCCGAGGTCTACGAGGGGGAGTTCCCGGAGCTCCAGGCGTTGGACGACCGGGCCCGGGACCTTTGGGAACCCCTCCTGGCCATTGCCCTGCTCGCGGATGCCGAAGCGGGACACCTGGGTGAGCCGGGGAGCCTTGCCTCGACCCTGGTGGCCCTGGCTCATGACCTCTCCGGGGTGAGGGACGAGGGGGACACGACGACCGTGAAACTACTTGAAGCGCTCACCAACCTGGTTGAAACCGAGGGGCGGGAGAGCTTCACCCCATCAGACCTGCTTAAACGGCTTCAAGACCAGGGGTTTGAGTGGCTCAAAACGACCAAAGCCCTTGCCGGTCTCCTGAACCCCCTGGGCATCGTCTCAGGTAAGAAGCGTGATGGGGTCAAGATTATCCGGGCGTACGCCCTGAGGCTTAGGGTCTTGAGAGAACTCCAGGCCAGGTACGGAGAGGAGCCCGCCGGTCTGGGAGACGAGAGGGACCCTGATGTGTAGACCTGTTGTTTGTTCTTTCCCAGTAAACATCCGTCAACATGTCTACAATCCGCATCTGGCCTGCGTTGTAGACACATTGGGGAGTGTCAACAGGAGACGGATGCCAAAGTGTCTACAAGCCACATCTGCTCTGCGTTGTAGACGTGTTGACGGATTAAAACGGGGAATAAAGAAAAGGAGGGGTTTTGATGCCTGAACTGGCCCAGAAAGTCTTGGCCCGCCTGACCAGGGAGCGGGCAGAACAGGAGGCCCAGAAGCAGGGGGTCTCGCCGGAGTCCATCCTGGTCCCCCTGGAAGGGAAGGAGGCGCCCCCTCCCCTCGTTCTGACCCCGGACCCTGGCCTCCTGGACCTCCCGATGGCTAAGCTCACCAGGCCCCTCCCCGTCTGGTCCGCCCTGCTCGGGGAGCTCATCTACCTGGTCCCCACCGAGGCCGATGCCCAGCGCCTCCTGGCCGAGGGGCAGGCGGCCTACTTCCCCGAAGAGGTGGCGATCTTCCTGGAGATCAAGGCCCGGTGGCCGGCGACGTGGTGGGAGAAGGGGCAGAATATCCACCTGGCGAAGAAGGCCTTCGGGGGCCTGGTGACAGAGCTATTAATCATTACTGACTGAAGAGGAAGGAGGAGGCAGATGCTGACCCTGGCGATCGATCCCAGTCTGGCCGAGACGGGGGTGGCCGTCCTGGATCAGAAGACGGAACAGGTCCTCACCACCCTGGCCATCAAAACGAACCCGGCCCACCCGGAGCAGGATCGGCTTCAGGTCCTCCAGGAGGGCCTGGCCAAGCTGATCAAGAAGCTGAAGCCGACCGATCTCGCTCTGGAGATGCCCTTTGTGGGGGTGAACCCCGATACTGCCTTGAAGCTGGGCGGGGTGCGAGGGATGATCCTCACCCTGGCTAATCTCCATCACCTTCGGGTCTATGAATACACCACTTTCGAGGTCAAGCAGGCCGTCTCAGGGAACCGGACGGCAGACAAGGAACAGGTCCGGCGGATGGTGAAACGCCTGACGGGGAACTACGTGGCCAACGACAACATCAGTGATGCCATTGCGGTGGGGCTATGCCACCTCCGTCATCGGAAGTTTGAGCAGGCGCTGGAGCGAAGTGGAAGGACTCAGGAGGGAGAGGGGTGAGAGCGAGCCGTCTGATGCTGGGGCTCAGTTTGACGGTCCTCCTAGTGGCCCTATCTGGGCCAACTCAGGGTGCGGAGGAGACCTCCGATCAGGCCATCATCGCCTTTGTTCTCAAGCATTCGCCTCGAATCCGGGAGGCGAAGGCCCTCCTCCCCACGATAGGGAACCTCCTGAAGATCGAGGCGAGGGGCCGGGTCATGGTTCCTGAGGTGGGCCTCGAAGGCCAGGGCGTGGGCGTCGTGGCCTCCCTTCCCCTCCTGGACCGCCGGGAGAAGGCGGAGCGGACCTTGAAGGTCCTGGAGGTGGAACAGGCTGTCCGAACGGAAGCCGCGGCCCTCCTTCAGGAGCTCAGAAGCCTTCAGGCCCAGGTCCAATTGGGCGAAGTGCTGATGAAGGAGATGGAAGGGCAGCTCCAGTGGCTCAAGCGACGGGTCCAGGAGGGGGTGGAGTATCAGAAGGAGGCAAATCGCTTCCTCTTAGACCTGTACGGAAAGGAGGTGGAGATCGAGCAGCGGCGGGCGCAGATTGGCCCTCTCATTGAGAAGCTCGTGGGGCTGGTGGAGCTGGGCCAGCAGGCGAAGCTCCGGATGATGCTGAGATGATCTGTCGGCGATGTGGACAGGAGCCGGTGTATCCCGGCCAGCGGTGGGGGAAGGCCTGCATGACCGCCTACGTGCAGGCCCGACGGCGTGGCACGCCGCTGCCTCCTCCCCCCCGGAACCCCTTGTTTAACAAGCTGTTAAACAGACTACGCTGGGAGCGGCGCAGGCATCAGGCGGCAGGAGTCAGCCTCCGATGGGGCTTTCGCGTTAGACG
>FWPU01012945.1_pt1 | contig 10810 bp, 9 predicted proteins | sample 2228361 | NCBI WGS metagenome assembly FWPU01 (sample SAMEA103939777, study PRJEB20133) | metagenome | reverse complement strand
GATCCTCGGGATCACGATGGGCGACCCGGCCGGGGTCGGGCCCGAGATCATCGCGCGGGCGGCGGCCGAGCCCGGCGTGCCGGTGAGCAGCCGTCCCGTCGTCATCGGCTCGGCGGCGATCATGCGCGAGGCGGTCGCGCTGGCCGGCGCCCGCCTGACCGTCCACGCCGTGGCGCGCGTCGCCGACTGCCGCTGGGCGCCGGGCGCGCTGGAGTGCCTGGACCTGGCCAACGTGGAGGCGGCCACGCTGCCGCGCGGCGAGGTCAGCGGGGCGGCCGGGCGGGCGGCCTACGAGTGCATCGAGACCGCGGTGCGCCTGGCCCGGGCCGGCGAGATCCACGGGATCGTCACCGCGCCGATCAGCAAGGAGGCGCTGGCGGCCGCGGGCCTGCCGCACACCGGGCACACCGAGATCCTGGCCCGCCTCGGCGACACCCGCGACGTCGCCATGCTGCTCATGGGCAAGGAGCTGAAGGTCATCCACGTCACCACCCACGTGGCCCTGCGCCAGGTGCCCGACCTGATCACCCGGGAGCGCGTGCTGCGCACCATCCGGCTGGCCGCCCGCACCATGGCCGGCCTGGGCCAGCCCCGCCCGCGCATCGCGGTGGCCGGCCTGAACCCGCACGCGGGCGAGGACGGGCTCTTCGGCGACGAGGAGCAGCGGGCCATCCGCCCCGCCGTCGAGGCGGCGCGCGCCGAGGGGCTGGCCGTGACCGGCCCGCTGCCGGCCGACACGCTCTTCTCCCGCGCCCGCGGCGGCGAGTTCGACATCGTGGTGGCCATGTACCACGACCAGGGCCACATCCCGGTCAAGACCCTGGGCTTCCAGTACGACGAGGCCCGCCGGGCGTGGACGGGGCTGTCCGGCGTCAACGTGACGGTGGGCCTCCCCTTCCTGCGCGTCTCGGTGGACCACGGCACCGCCTTCGACCGGGCCTGGAAGGGGACGGCGAACCCCGAGAGCATGATCGAGGCCATCGCGGTCGCGGTGCGGATGCTGGAGGCCGCGTGACGGCCTACCGGATCGCGGCCATCGGCGGCGACGGGATCGGACCCGAGGTGCTGGCCGAGGGCGTGAAGGTGCTCCAGGCGGCGGCCGGCGACGGGTTCACGCTGAGCATCGAGCACGCCGAGGTGGGCGCGGCGCTCTACCGCCGGACCGGCGAGGACCTGCCCGAGGAGACGCTGGCCCTGTGCCGGCGCGCGGACGCCATCCTGTTCGGCGCCGCCGGCCTGCCCGACGTCCGCTTCCCGGACGGCACCGAGATCGCGCCCCAGGTGACCCTCCGGTTCCTGCTCGACCTGTACGCGGGCGTGCGGCCCATCAAGCTCTACCCCGGCGTGCCCTCGCCCCTGGCCCTGCCTCCCGGCCGCACGATCGATTACGTGATCGTCCGCGAGAACGTCGAGGGGCTCTTCGCCTCGCGGGGCGGCGGCGCCGCCGTCGGGGACCAGGTCGTGGCCGACACGCTGGTCGTCACCCGGGCCGGGACCGAGCGCATCGTGCGGCGGGCCTTCGAGACGGCCCGCCGGCGCCGGCAGGAGCGCCAGGCTGCCGGCGGGCCGGGCGGGCCGGCCACCGTCACCTGCGTGGACAAGGCCAACATCTTCAGGTCGTACGCGTTCTTCCGGAAGGTGTTCCACGAGGTGGCGGCCGGGTTCCCCGACGTGGCCGCCGACAGCGCCTACATGGACGCCATGACGATGTACGTCGTGCAGGCGCCCTGGCGCTACGACGTGGTCGTCCTCGAGAACATCTTCGGCGACATCCTCTCGGATCTCGGCGCCGCCACCGTGGGCGGTCTCGGCATGGCGCCCTCGGGCGACCTCGGCGACCGCTGGGCGCTCTTCCAGCCCTCCCACGGCACGGCGCCCGACATCGCCGGCAAGGGCATCGCCAACCCGGTGGCGATGATCCTGTCGGCCGCCATGCTGCTGGCCTGGCTCGGCGAGCGCCGGCGGGATCCGGCCGCCACGCGGGCGGCGGCGCGCATCGAGAAGGCCGTGACGGCCGTGCTCGCCCGCGGCACGGCGCGGACTCCCGACATCGGCGGCACCGCGACGACCCGCCAGGTCGGCGACGCCGTGGCCGCCGCGCTGTGAGCGCGCCCCCCAAGGAGGAGAGGTCATGGACGACAAGGAGATCCGATTCCTGCTGCAGGAGGTGAAGGCCGGCCGCCTCTCGCGCCGCGCCTTCATGCAGACGATGGTCGGGCTCGGGCTCACCGGCCCCCTGGCGGCCCAGATGCTTGCCTCGGCGGGCGTGGCCCGGGCCCAGACGCAGCCGACGTTCACCCCCAGCAAGCGCGGCGGCGGCGGCCTGGTGAAGATCCTGCTCTGGCAGGCGCCCACGCTCCTCAACCCGCACTTCGCGGTGGGCACCAAGGACCAGATCGCCTCGCGGGTGTTCTACGAGCCCCTGTGCTCCTACGATCCCGACGGCCACCTGGTGCCCGTCCTCGCCGCCGAGGTGCCCAGCGTGCAGAACGGGATGGTGGCGAAGGACGGCAAGTCGGTGACCTGGCGGCTCAAGAAGAACGTCGCCTGGCACGACGGCAAGCCCTTCACCGCCGACGACGTGGTCTTCACCTGGGAGTACGTGATGGATCCGGCCACGGCCGCCACCAGCGCCGGGCCGTACCGGGACATCGCCCGCATCGACAAGCTGGACAGCCACACCGTCCGGATCTCGTTCAAGAACCCCACGCCCTTCTGGTCGGCGCCCTTCTGCGGCGGCAGCTACGGGATGATCATCCCCAGGCACCTGTTCGAGGCCTTCAAGGGCGACAGGTCGCGCGAGGCGCCCACCAATCTCAAGCCGGTGGGGACCGGCCCCTTCAAGTTCGTGGACTTCAAGCCGGGCGACATCCTCCGGGCCGAGATCAACCCGAACTACCACGTGCCCAACCGGCCGTTCTTCGACCAGTTCGAGGCCAAGGGCGGAGGGGACGCCGTCTCGGCCGCCCGGGCCGTCCTGCAGACCGGCGAGTACGACTACGCCTGGAACCTCCAGGTGGAGGACGACATCCTCAAGCGCCTGGAGCAGGGCGGCCGGGGCCGGGTGGACATCGCGCCCACCGGCAACATCGAGCACATCCAGCTCAACAACGCCGACCCGTGGACCGAGGTGGACGGCGAGCGCTCGTCGCCCAGGTCGAAGCACCCCTTCCTCACCGACCCCGCCGTGCGGCAGGCGTTCAACCTGCTGGTGGACCGCGCCTCGGTGCAGGAGCAGATCTACGGGCGGACGGGCATCGCCACCGCCAACTTCCTCAACGCGCCCGAGCAGTACCGGTCCCGGAACACCCGCTTCGAGTTCAACGTCGACAAGGCCAGCCAGATCCTGGAGCAGGCGGGCTGGAAGCGGGGGCCGGACGGCATCCGGACCAAGGACGGCAAGCGCCTGAAGGTGGTGTACCAGACCTCCATCAACGCCCCCCGGCAGAAGAACCAGCAGATCGTCAAGCAGGCCTGCGCCAAGGCCGGCATCGAGGTCGAGATCAAGGCGGTGACCGCGTCCGTCTTCTTCTCGTCCGATCCGGCCAACTGGGACACCTACAACCACTTCGGCACCGACATCCAGATGTACACGACCACGATGACGGAGCCGGATCCGCAGCGCTTCATGGACCAGTTCACCTCCTGGGAGGTGGCCTCCCGGGAGAACAAGTGGCAGGGCCGGAACAAGACGCGGTGGCGCAACGAGGAGTACGACCGCCTGTGGAAGGCCGCCGAGGCCGAGATGGATCCCGTCAAGCGGGCGGCGCTGTTCATCAGGATGAACGACCTGGTCATCCAGCACGTCGTGGTCATCCCGGTCGTGTTCCGCCCGCGGGTGGCCGGCATCTCCAGTCGCATGCGGGACGTGGTCCAGAGCGGCTGGGACGTGGACACCTGGGGCCTGGCCTACTGGTCGCGGGCCTAGCCGGGGCCGCCGGGAGGCCGGACCGCCGGGTCCGGCCTCCCGCCAGCCGCCATGTGGCGCTACGTCCTCCGCCGCCTGCTGATCTCGGTCCCCGCGCTCATCGGGATCAGCATCGTGCTCTTCACCGTCCTGGCCCTGGCCCCGGGGGATCCCTTCGAGGAGCTGGCCACCAACCCCAACGTGCCGGCCGAGGTGCGCATGAACCTCCGGGCCAAGTACGGCCTGGACGACCCCGTGGCCGTGCGCTACGTCCGCTGGCTCTCCTCCATGCTGCAGGGCGAGTGGGGCTTCTCCTTCGTCAGCCGCATCGACGTGGACACCCTGATCCTGCAGCGGCTGCCCACCACGCTCATCGTGCTGGGCTCGGCCCAGCTGCTGGGGCTGCTCATCGCCCTGCCCATCGGCATCCTCTCGGCCATGCGCCCCTACTCCGTATTCGACCAGATCGCCACCACCCTGGCCTTCATCGGCTTCTCCCTGCCCACCTTCTTCACCGGCCTGCTGTTCATCCTGCTGTTCAGCGTCTACCTGGACTGGCTGCCCTTCATCTACCGGGCCGACATCCCGGGCAGCGGCTGGCCGTGGCTCCGGGAGCACGTCAAGCAGGCCATCATGCCGGTCTCGGTGCTGGCCCTGTTCCAGGCCGCCTCCCTCACCCGCTTCACCCGCTCCGCCGTCCTGGACGTCATCCGCCTGGACTACGTCACCACCGCCCGGGCCAAGGGCCTGTCGGAAGGCTTCACCGTCGTCAAGCACGTCACCCGCAACGCCCTCATCCCGGTGGTCACCCTGGTGGCCCTGCAAATCCCCCAGATCTTCACCGGGGCCGTGGTGACCGAGCAGATCTTCCGGGTCCCGGGCATCGGCTCGCTGCTGATCTCGGCCATCCTGGCCAACGACACGCCGGTCGTCATGGGCATCACCTTCGTCTTCTCGGTCCTGGTGGTGCTCTTCAACCTGGTGGCCGACGTGCTCTACGGCTGGCTGGACCCGCGCATCTCGTACCGCTGATGGCCCACGACGCCGCCTCCGTGACCGTCGAGGGGGTGGCCCTGGCCCGCAGCGCGCCGCGCCAGTCGCTGTGGGGCGAGACGGTTCGGCGGTTCCGGCGCCACCGCCTGGCCATGCTGGGCGGCCTGGTCCTGGCCGTCCTGGTGGCCGCGGTGCTGGTGGGCCCGCTGGCCTGGCGGGTGCCGATCAACGAGATCGACTTCGCGGCCAAGCTCGAGGGGCCGTCGGCCGCCCATCCCCTGGGCACCGACGACCTGGGCCAGGACCTGCTGGCCCGCATGCTCTACGGCGGGCGCATCTCGCTGGCCGTGGGCCTGGTGGCCATGCTCATCGCCGTCACCGTGGGCACCCTGGTGGGCGCCGCCGCCGGCCAGCTGGGCGGTGCCGCCGACCACGCGCTGATGCGGCTGACCGACCTCTTCCTCTCCCTGCCCCAGCTGCCCCTGCTGCTGCTGGTGACCTACCTGTTCCGCGACGCCATCACGCGGGCCCTGGGGCCCGAGACGGGCGTCTTCGTGCTCATCGTGGTGGTCATCGGCGGCCTGCGCTGGATGCCGGTGGCGCGGCTGGTCCGCGCCCAGTTCCTCTCGCTGCGCGAGAAGGAGTTCGTGGAGGCCGCCCGGGCGCTGGGGGCCGGCTCGCTCCGGCAGGTGGTGCGGCACATCCTGCCCAACGCGGTCGGGCCTGTCATCGTGGCCGGCTCGCTCGACGTGGCGGCCGCCATCATCGCCGAGTCCACGCTGTCCTTCCTGGGCCTCGGGTTCCCGCCCGACATCCCCACCTGGGGCCGCATCCTGTTCGACGCCAAGGACAACCTGGACTTCGCCCCCCACTGGGCACTCTTCCCGGGCGCCGCCATCTTCCTCACCGTCCTCTCCATCAACTACGTCGGCGACGGCCTGCGCGACGCCCTCGACCCCCGCAAGGTCCTGAGCCGGTAGCGCCGCTCAGCGCCGGCGGCGGTCCAGCCAGTAGCGGTCGGGCCGCCGGAGCACGCGCTCGGCCACCAGCCGGCCGGCCCGCTCGGCGTCGCCGGCCCGGAGGCAGGCCTCCAGCAGCGTGTCGTGGAAGACGTCGCGCTGGGCGCGGCTGCCGCCCAGCTCGACGATGCGGGGCCGGAGCGGCTCGATCCGGGCGATGGCGCGCCCGTAGTCGGCCGCGGCGAAGGCGTGCATGCCCTCGAGGAGGGGGATCACGAGGTCGCCGGTGAGGCCGGTGCGGTCCCGGCCCGCGCGCTCGCGCAGCAGCTCGAGCTGGCGCCCGGCGGTCTTCCAGTCCCCCGCCGCGGCCAGGGCCATCCCCAGGTGGACGGCGTGGAAGAGCAGGGCCTGCCGGTCGAGCCGGGTGGCGGCGACCTCCGCGAACGGCCGCCAGCGGTCGCCCACGTCCTGGCCCACCAGCATCAGCCGCCAGAGGAGCGAGATGGAGTCGTGCAGGTTGCCGGCGATGGCCGACGCCTCCCGCTCGAACACCCGGCGGCTCATCGCCGAGGCCCGGGCGAAGTCGCCGCGGGCGAAGTGCATGAGCGCCAGGTGCCAGAGGAGGTGGTTGCGGAACCAGTTCACGCGACGACAGGGATGGATGCAGGGCGGCAGGCGGCCGATGCCCGTGTCGAAGGCGGCCATCTCGTACAGCGCATGGGCCAGGGCGTGGACGGACCAGGCGTCGGTCGGGTTGCGGGTCAGGGCCGCCCGGGCCACCCGCACGGCCTCGTCGCAGCGGCCGGCCTCCTCGAGCGCGAAGGCGTGCAGCCCCAGCGCGAAGCTGTTGCCCGGCACGTGGCGCGTGAGGCGCGTCGTGAGGGCCAGCATGTCCGGGAAGCGGCCCTGCCAGAACCAGATGAAGTAGAGGCGCTGGGCCACCAGCAGGTCGCGCGGCCAGCGATCCAGGTGCTCGCGCTGCGCCTGCTCGGCCTCGCGCGTCCGGCCGGTGACCAGCAGGGCCAGGCTCTCCACGTGGCTCCGCTCGCGCTCGCCGGCGCCGGCCGCCGTCTGCCGCGCCGTCTGCGCCGCCTGCCGGGCCTCCTCGAACCGCTCCTCCAGGAAGAGGCAGACGGCCGCGCCGGCATGCGCCACGGCCAGGCCCGGATCGTGGCGGGCGGCCATCTGGAAGCGCTCGAGGGCGGCGGCGTCCCAGCCCAGCAGGCCCGCCGCGGCGGCGTCGTAGGCCTCGAGGGCCGCCGGGCTGGCCGTCGTCACCGGCAGGTCGTGGAGATCACGCATGCTCCCCTCCCGCCGGCTTGAGCACGCCGGCCAGCCAGTCGATGGCGTGGCGCTCGGCCCAGGACCTGAGCCGCCACGGCCACCGGCCCTCCAGGAATCCGACGTGCCCGCCGTGAGGGGTGAAGGCGGTCTCGACCCAGGGCGGCAGCAGGCCCGGGGCCGGCAGCGACGCGGCGGGCACGAAGGGGTCGTCGAGGGCGTTGATCAGCAGCGTCGGCCGCCGGATGCGCGCCAGGTGCGGCGCGCTGCTGGCCCGGGCCCAGTAGTCGCGCTCGTCGGCGAACCCGTGCACGGGCGCCGTCATGGCCCGGTCGTACTCGGCGAAGGTCCGCGCCCGCAGCACGGCCGGCAGGTCCACGAAGCCCGGGTACACGCGCGCCTTGTCCCGGGTCTTGGCCTTCATGGTCCTGAGGAAGCTCCGGGTGTAGACGGCGCGCTGGAAGCCGCGGTCCATCACCGCCGCGCACGCCGTGAGGTCGAAGGGCGTCGAGATGGCCACCGCCCCCTCGACCTGCGGGGGCACGGCCTCCTGCCGCTCCCCCAGCCACTTCAGCAGGACGTTGCCGCCGATGGACACCCCGACCACCCCGAGGTGAGCCTCCGGCTCCTGGGCCAGGAGCGCGCCGACGACGGTCTCCAGGTCGCCGGTGTCGCCCGAGTGGTAGAAGCGCGGCAGCCGGTTCAGCTCGCCGCTGCAGGAGCGGAAGTGCAGCACCGCGGCCCGCCAGCCCCGGGCGGCGGCCGCCTGCACCAGCCCGACCGCGTAATGGGACCGGCTCGAGCCCTCCAGGCCGTGCAGGACGAGCACCAGCGGGCTGCCGCCGGGGCCGTCGTGCCAGTCGAGATCCACGAAGTCGCCGTCGGCGGTGGTCAGCCGCTGCCGGCGCAGCCGCAGGCGGCGGCGTCGCAGGAGCGGTCCCCACAGCGTCTGCAGGTGGGGATTCCGGATCCACCGGGCGGGCTGGAACAGGGTCACGGAGCCTGGATGCCGGTCGCGGGGTGCGAGGCCGCCGGGACGGGACCGGCCCCGGCGGCGCGCGGCGTCACTCCTGGCCCTGGAGCAGCAGCTTGGCCACCTCCGAGGCGACCTCCCGCGCCCGCTGGTCCAGCTGGGCCTCGGTGAGGTTGGCGATCGGGTGGGGCATGACCAGGAACCGGTAGTAGGGGACGCCCCACTGCTCGGCCATGGCCCGGCCGGTCACCTCGAACACGTCGGTGACGATGGAGGCGGAGGGAACGCCGGCCTTCTCGAGGAGGATTCCGTCGAGCACACTGCCCGACGAGCAGGACCCTCAGTCGCCGATCCCGGCGACCATGACGTCGCAGGACCGCCTGACCTCCTCGATGATCTCGTCGTGGGCGGGCACGCTGGAGTTCCGCTTGCGGAACATCCGGGTCCCGGCGGCGCCGTGCTCCCGGACCAGCAGGTCGCCGATCTTCTGCAGCAGCCGGTCCGAGTTGAACTTCGTGTTCTCGATCAGGGCCACGCGCTTGCCCTCCAGCGACGAGGGCCGGGGCGCCCACGCGATGGTCTGCGGGCCCGCCTCCATGGTGGGATCGAGCAGCTCGATCATCGTCTGGCCTCCTGTCGGGGTCCGCGGGCGGCGGCCGCGTCGCGGATGGGAACGGTCACGGCCTGCGACGAGCGCTTGCTGCCCCAGCCGGGCACGTAGCAGGAGAAGGCGCCCGCCCGGCCGCCCGCCGCGACCACCAGGATATCATCCGGCGTCTCCACCAGCGGCCGCCGCCGCTCCTCGTCGCCCGGCTGGATCTCGCCCGCCATGCGCTGGGTGCGCTTGAGGTGCGCGTGCGAGCTGTGCGTGTGCTCCCAGAGGAAGCGGCGGATCTCCGGCTTGCCCCAGCCGCCGGCGGCGATCGTGCGCATGTGCTCGCCGGCCAGGATGACCATGTACTGCGGCTGGCCCATGACGTTGCCGGAGATGCGCATGTCGTCGGCCAGCGTGGTCAGCACGCCCTCGGCGGTGCTGGAGAGCTGGTTGTAGAACTGGTGAGGCGCCTCGGCGGCCATGACCGTGACCGTGCTCTGCTCGGGCCGGAAGCCGCGCTCCACGTGCAGGGGCGTCCACGGGCTCTCCTCCTCGTTCTCCCCGATCACGTAGGAGAGCTTGCCGGGGTGGCCGAGGGTGCCCCGGTCCAGGGTGCCCGGCCGGGACCCGCACACGTTGCGCATCACCAGGCGGACGGCCCGGCCGATGGTCAGGTTGCTCCGCCAGCCGGGACCGAACAGGTTGTCGCCGCAGTTGATGTCGAGGGTCTTCCGGATGGGGCCGTTGACCACGATCAGCACGCCGGCGCCGGCCGTGGAGGTCCCGGGGCCGTGGTAGTTCCAGGCCGGGTGGCCGATGGCCTCGATGGCGGCCACGACCACCGGCATGTACTCGGGACGGCAGCCGGCCATCACGGCGTTGATGGCCGCCTTCTCGGCGGTCACGCGGACGGCGCGGTGCTCGATGAAGGCGATCTGCTGCCCGGGCTCGAGCCCGGCGGCCTCCAGCATGGCCCGCACCCGGGCCTCGGTGGGCGGGACGACCGGCAGGCCGTCGGTCCAGCCCTGCTGGAAGCAGAACTCGATGGCGTCGTCGAGGTCGCCGTGGACGGTGTGGCGGGCGGAGGTCAGGGCCGTGGTCATGGCCCGGATCCTACGGCCGAACGGGGCTCCGGCTCAACCCTCGATCCGGACCGTCACCGCGCGCGTGGCGCCGAAGGTGGGCACGATGGCGGAGTGCTTGCCGGGGCCGCCGGCCACGACCACCATGACGTCGTCCGGGCTGGCGGCCAGCGCGACCCGGGTGCCGGGAGGCTGGTCCCGGAAGCGCGCCGGGTCGATGGCGGCGAACCGGGCCAGGTTCTCGGCGCTGAAGGCCTCCAGCGGCACCCGGGCCGCCTCCCAGAACGCCTCCTTCAGGCGGGCCTTGGACCAGCCGCTGTCGGCGATGGTCCGCGCGTGCTCGGGCCCCAGGAGCAGCAGGGGCTCGCCGCCGAGGTAGACGTTGTTGCTGCCGGTGGTTGCCGCCGTCCCGGCCAGGGCCCGCAGCAGGGCGGCGGCCGAGGTGGAGCCGTGGTCGTTGACGTTGTGCGGCGCCTCGGCGCCGCAGACGGTCACGCAGCTGTCCTCGGGCCGGAAGCCGCGCTCGACGTGCAGGGGCTCCCAGGGCGAGGCCTCCTCGTTCTCGGCCAGGCAGTAGGCGAGCTTGCCCGGGTGGCCGAGCGTCGCCCGGTCCACGCGACCCGGCGCGGCGCCGCCGACGTTCTGCAGCACCAGCCGCAGGGCCCGTCCGATGACGACGTTCGCCCGCCGTCCCCCGCCGAGCGCGTTGCTGCCCGCGTTGACGTCCAGCCGGCGCGCCACCGGCCCGTTGACGATCACCAGCGGCGTGCAGGGGTGCGTGGTCGTCTGGACGGCGTCCAGGTTGAACCGCCGGTCGGCCACGGCCCGGACGGCGGCGACGATGACCGGCAGGTGCTCGGGGCCGGCGCCTGCCAGCGCGGCGTTGGCCGCGATCGCTTCCAGCGTGGCCCGGCCCTGCCGGGGTCCGAGCGTGGCGACCGCGAGGGCGCCGTGGCGGCCGTCCAGGATCCGCGCGACGCGCTCGGGGGTGGGCGGCAGCACCGGCAGCCCGTCGCCCCA
>FWPU01012944.1_pt1 | contig 10810 bp, 6 predicted proteins | sample 2228361 | NCBI WGS metagenome assembly FWPU01 (sample SAMEA103939777, study PRJEB20133) | metagenome | reverse complement strand
GAGGCGCCCGACGGGACCGGCACCGAGGTCAGCACCTCCTCGAGGGCGTCGGCTGAGGTGATGCCCTGGAGCTGGGCTTCGGGAGTCACCAGCAGACGGTGGGCGAGCACCGGCTGGGCGAGCGCTTTGATGTCGTCAGGTACGACGTAGTTGCGGCCGAGCGACGCGGCCCGGGCCCGGGCGACCCGCTGGAGCGACAGCGTCGCCCGCGGCGACATGCCCAGGGCCAGGTGCGGGTGGCGCCTGGTCGCATCGGCGATGTCGACCAGGTAGCTCTTGAGCGCCGGCGCGACGTGGACGGTGCGCACCGCGTAGATCATTCCCTGCACGTCGGCTTTGGTCGCCACCGGGCCGATGTCGGCGAGGCGGTTGTGATCGCCGTGGGTGTCGAGCACGTCGATCTCGGCGTTGCGGTCGGGGTAGCCGACCGACACCCGCATCAGGAACCGGTCGAGCTGGGACTCGGGCAGGGGATAGGTGCCCTCGTGCTCGATCGGGTTCTGCGTGGCGATCACCATGAACGGGGGGCGCAGCGGGTAGGTGGTGTTGTCCACGGTGACCTGCCCCTCGGCCATGGCCTCGAGCAGCGCCGACTGGGTCTTGGGTGACGCCCGGTTGATCTCGTCGCCGAGGACGATCGACGCGAAGATCGGGCCGGGGCGGAACTCGAACTTGCCGGTTTTGCGGTTCCAGACCGTCACCCCGACCACGTCGGAGGGGAGCAGGTCGGGGGTGAACTGCACCCGGCCGAACTCGCAGTCGATCGAGCGGGCCAGTGCCTTGGCCAGGCTGGTCTTTCCCACGCCCGGCACGTCCTCGATCAGCAGGTGACCTTCGGACACCAGGCACAGCAGGACCAGGTCCACCACCGCCGGCTTGCCCTGGATGACTTTCTGGATGTTGCCGGCGATCGCGCCGAACAGGTCGGCGAAGGTCGGGTTGCGGGCCTCGGTCTCCTGCGTCGCCACCGGTCGTGGTCTCCGTTCGTCGTTCTCGTCGGGCGGTTCGTGCTCAAGGGAGGCAGCGCCAGCGGCGCGGTCGTCGCCACAGGTTAGGCGGGGCAGGACCCGGGACGGGCACTCGGGCAGCTCAGTGGGGACTGGGGGCGGAGCGCAGCCTTCCGGGTACGTGTCACAGGAGTTGCGTACGATTAGGGACCCCAAGGATTTCGGGTCACATCGAGCAAGGGCAAGTTCGTGCGGGAGGTGCGGTGGTTCAGGGGGTACACACAGGGTGGCTGGGCCTCGGGTGCGCGGGGCTCGGCCTCGTAGAGCCGTTGGGAACTGAAGGTTGCTGTGGGAGTGCAAATGGACTTTGACGAGTTTGTGGGCAAGGCAGCGGGTTTCGCCCCGTACGGTTACCAGCGCCGACTAGCCCTCGAGGGTTACCCGGAAGTTCTTGCGATTCCGACCGGTGCAGGCAAGACTTTGGCGGCAGTACTTCCGTGGCTGTACCGCCGCCTGATTTTCCCGGACGAGACTGTCAGAGCCACAACTCCACGATGGCTGGTTCTCGTGCTGCCAATGCGGGTGTTGGTCGAGCAATCGTTCGATGTCATCAAGTCCTGGCTGGACGGCCTGGGTCTGTCGCGTGATGTGCGGGTGCATCGAGTCATGGGCGGGGAACCGAGGCGTGACGACGACTGGCGGCTTCATCCCGACGCCGACGCCGTGTTCGTGGGCACGGTGGACATGCTGCTCTCCCGTGCGTTCAACCGAGGGTATGGTGCCTCCAGATGGAGTTGGCCGATCGACTTCGGGCTGTTCAACAACGGGTGCCAATGGGTTTTTGACGAGGTGCAGCTCCTCGGTCCCGCGTTGCCCGCCTCGCTGCAACTTGAGGGGCTTCGACGCAAGCTCGGCGTCGCCCAGAAGTGCCAGACGATGTGGATGTCCGCAACCGTGGACCGGGCCAGCCTCTCGACATTCGATCTGCCGGGGGTCGACCGTGTTGTCGAGATTGATGACGCCGATCGTTCGGGGCCGCTGGCACAGCGCCTCGGCGCGGCGAAGCTGGTGCAGCGTGTCGGTGACGGTAGACCTCTGGATCCTCGACGGCTCGCAGCGGAGGTGTTAGCCGAACACGTGCCCGGCACACGCACGATTGTTGTTCTCAATACCGTCGATCGGGCGACAGACCTCTACCTTGCGCTTGGTAAAGAAAGCACGGAGATCGAGCGCGTGCTTGTGCACTCCCGGTTCCGGCCTCCCGATCGGCATGTTGTCGTAGAACGAGCGATTTCAAACGTTGACCCCGACGGTCCTGGCCGAATCGTCGTCACCACCCAAGTGCTCGAGGCCGGCGTTGACGTGTCGTCGCGGACGCTCATCACCGAGGTCGCGCCGTGGCCGTCAATCGTGCAGCGCGCAGGTCGATGCAACCGCGATGGTGCCGAACCGGGGGCTCGCCTGCTCTGGGTCCAGCCGCCGGCGCCGGGCCCGTACGAGCAGGTCGACCTCGACAACGCCCGCCGCGCTCTCGAATGCCTCGATGGAATGACGGTCACTCCGGAATCTCTCAGTGGCATGGCGGTCGAGGTGCGTAAGCCGATCTACCTGATTCCGCGTCGTCGGGATCTGATAGAGTTATTCGACACGTTGCCGGATCTCAGCGGTAACGACATCGACGTGTCGCGCTTCATTCGCGAGACCCAAGACCTCGACGTCGAGGTGGCTTGGGTCGACATGCCTGAAGGTGGGCCCCGCGAGGACCAGAAGCCTCCTCTCGCTGCCGAGCGCTGCGCCGTCCCAATCGGCGTTGTCCGTGATCGCAGCCGCGGTCTCGGGGAACGTCGGGCCTGGCGATACGACCACATCGCTGAGAGCTGGGTCCGGGTGGACGCTCGCGACGTGCGCCCCGGTATGCTCCTTCTGCTCGATCGCAAAGGCGGAGGTTACAGCAACGAGTTCGGCTGGCACCCGCAGGGGCGCGAGCCCGTCCTTCCCGCCGGCACCCGTGACGAAGGGGAACCGCTCGCAGTCGACGATGACGCTACTGGAGCCGATCCGCTGACCTTCGCGCCGCGACGATGGCAGTCGCTCACGGCGCACCTGGCCGACGTCGAGCGCGAGGTCCGTACGCTTGTATCAGCGTTCGGGCCGATGGACCTCTCGCCCGCGATGCTGGAGGCGGCAGCGGTGGCCGGCCGGCTCCATGACATCGGCAAAGCACACGAATGCTTCCAAGGCACGCTCGAGTCGACCGCGGCCGACGATTCAGAACGTGCAGCCGCTGAGGCCGCCGGCCGGCCATGGGCGAAGTCCGGTGGCCACAATCGGGCACGGCACTCCCGCAAGCACTTCCGGCATGAGCTGGCGTCTGCCCTTTCGCTGCTCGCTGAAGGTCGGGTCGCGCTCGACGGCATTGCCGAGCCGGATCTCACTGTCTATCTCGTCGCGGCGCACCATGGCAGAGTTCGGCTCGGGTTCCGCCCGCTCCCTGATGAGACTGAACCGCCCGACGGGCGCCTCGTTGCCCTCGGTGTGTGGGATGGTGACCTGTTGCCTGCAGTCGAGACCCCGGCGGGCGAGATTCCTCGGTCGACATTGCGGCTGGGTGTTATGGCCCTCGGCGGCGATGGGAACAGCCCATCTTGGACGGCCAGATCAACCGCGCTGCGGGACCGCCATGACCTCGGTCCCTTCCGATTGGCGTTTCTGGAAGCATTGGTTCGGTTGGCTGATTGGCGCGCGAGCGTGGAGCTGGCCCAGCAAACGACCAGCGGCCTCGGAGGTCACGATGCCTGAGATTCAACTCCCGGGTTGCATGACCGAGCCACTCGGTTCGTACCTCAAAGCACTCGGCGTCTTGCGCCTCGTGGCCGAGCAAGCCGATCCGTCTGCGGCAGGCTGGTGGGCAGGGGACACCTTTATGCTCCGCTCGCGATTCGATCTCGAAGAACTTGAACAGTTCTTCCTCTACGACTACGTGCCCACGCCGATGGTCGCACCATGGAATGGCGGAAGCGGGTTCGGTCCTAAGGACCAGCAGTCTGGAATCGCCGCGATCGAGGCGAGTAACGCAAGCCGGCTCGCCGCCTATCGCGACGCCATAGCTGCCGGGCGGCAGCTTGTCGCTATGCCGGAATGGGACCAGCTCGATAAGGCCGACCAGGTTCGGCTCTGTCGCGCCGCGCTGCCCGACGAAACAGTCCGCTGGATCGATGCAGTGGTCGTGCTGACTAGTGACGGAAGGGAATTCCCCCCGCTGCTTGGGACCGGGGGAAACGTCGGCCGGCTCGAGTTCTCCAACAACTTCATGCAGCGTCTCGTTGACGTTCTTGAGGCGGCTGACGGAGCCAGGCCGGGAGGATCATCGCGCTCCTGGCTCCATGACGCGCTGGAGGGATCGACGATCGCAGCTCGCGTCAAGGCTGCGGTCGGCCAGTTGGACCCGACTGCGACCGGTGGAGCGAATAGCGACCCGCTCGACCCGGCCGGCGTGTCTCTGGTGAACCCGTGGGACTTTGTCCTGTCGTTCGAGGGCTCGCTGCTGTTCGCGAGTGGCGCGGCGCGTCGCATGGGTTCTACGGCTACCGGGCGCGCAGCGATGCCATTTATGGTCGACACGAGTCCCATCGGCTATGGGACTAGTGCCGACGCCGAGACGGCACGAGGAGAGCTGTGGGCTCCGCTTTGGCGGCGACCTGCCAGCTTCCGTGAGGTGGATCGACTCCTTGCCGAGGGTCGTGGCGAGTGGAAGCGCCGGCAGGCTCGCTCAGGCCTCGATTTCGCTTGCGCTGTCGCGACCTTGGGCGTGGACCGCGGGATTGACACGTTTGTTCGACACGCCTTCGTGGAGCGGCACGGGCAGAACATGCTCGCTGTGGCTGTGGCTCGCGTCTCGACGACCGAGCATCGGCGCTCAGACGTAGCACTGCTGGAGAAGCTGGATAGCTGGCTCGCCCAGGTCGATGGCTGGCTCGAGGGGCTTCGTCGTCTCTCGAGTGCACCCGCGTCTATTCGTTCAGCGGTCCGGCGTGTCCAACGTGCCGAGTGGGATCTCGCTGTCCAGCAGGCGCCTGGTCTTCGGGCGCGAGCCCTGCAGGATGTGCTTGTTGCCGCGGCCGCGCTGGACGCCGCGCTGAGCAGATCTCGAAATGCTCAGACAAAGGTTAGCCCGTGTCCGTGGCTTCCAGCGGCTGCGTGGGTGCCGCACCTCGACGATCGGAGCGTCGAGTTTCAGCTTGCGCTGGCGTTTGCTTCGCAGCGGGACAAGCCGACGCGCCGCGACGGTCAAGTCCACTCCGCTGAGGGTTCAGGATTTGCGACCGCCAAGCCAGCGTTGTTGCTTCGCCCGGTTCGTGAGTCCAACCGCGGTGACGGCCTCAGATGGTCCGGTAACCCACCGCTCGTCGCCGGACTTGGCTGGCGCCGCACCGCCGAAGTGCTCAGCGAACTGCTGGCTCGCCGGTGCGTCGAGGTTCTCGGCCGTCGCTCTGACGATTCCAACTCGCCGAACGGCGGCCTGGCTGGCGTCGACGTGGCGTTCGACTTGCGGGCATCGGTGCCGCTCGAAGCGGTCGTGGCCTACCTTGAGTGCCGGGTTGACGACGCACGCCTTGAGGCTCTCATACATGCCTGCCTGCTTCTCGACTACTCGCGTCCCTTTGAGTTCCCGGCTCCGGGCGGGAGACTGACTACGGTGGCGCCGCCCGCATACGCGCTGCTTGCGCCCTTCTTTCACTGCCGGCAGCTCGAGATCGGCGGGCACTCTGTCACCCTCCGTCCCGGCGCCGAGTGGGTTCCGCGGCTGAAGTCCGGACACCCTGGGCAGCGCGCCTCGATTCTCAGCGACGCCATCCGTCGCCTACGTGTCGCGCAGCTCGTCCCGCTCGTGGGCCGTCCTGACGTCGTTGGGTCCTCGCTGGTGGATCCACAGCGATTGCTCGCCGCTCTGGCGTTCCCGATCTCGGGTTGGGCTGCGACCGAGCTACTTCGGCGCGTCGCGTCGACAAGGCATGATCTCGTCACCAGATAGGAGGAGCAGACACACATGAAATCCACACGCCAGCTTTACGACGTCGAGCTCCAGCCGCTCGTCGGCAGTCGCTTCCAGCCGACGGGATTCCCTGACATCGGCAACGCCGTCTTCCAGCGACCTGTTCGTCGCGACGGCAGCCTCACTTGGCAGACTGCCCTGCTCGTCGAGTCAGCTCAGTCGATGGCCAACCGGCTCGAGGGAACGGCCTGGGATGACGCCACTGAAGCCCCTGTTGCCGTTTTCGAAGGGCTGCCATTCGTCCGGGTGTTTGCCGAGGACGGCTCGTACCTCACATCGAGCCGCACCGAGGCCCACCGGCTCGCGTCGGCGTTCGTGCGCCAGTCGACCCTCAACGGCGAGGAGATGACGAAGGTGATTCGTGACCGGCTGATGCTGCGTGACGACCGCCCCTTGTCGTATCGAGACATCGCCGCTGCAGTGTTTGCCCTGGACCCGTTCTGCCTGATCCACGGCGTCTTTTTCGCTGAGTCTGCCAAGGTGTGGCCGGGGCAACCGAAGATCGCTCGGGCACTCACGGGCGTGATCGAGGCGTACAACGTCGAGCGGGCCGACTCCGGCGGCGTGAAGAAGGACCATGTGCGTCACACGCTCGCTGAAGCTGCTGAGACCGGAGGGAGCGCGGAGGGCTACGGAACCGTACCGTTCCATCGCACGGAGTGGACCGCCGAACGCATCGTCGCGATGTTTTCCCTCGATCTGGCACAGCTCCGTTCCTACGGTTTGCCCGGGGCGGCGACCGAATTGCTCGCCGACATCGCGCGCTGGGAGATCCGCTCGCTTCTCGAATCCGGTCTTCGTCTCCGCACCGCTTGTGACCTGGAGCCCGTCATCGGCACCTTCCAGGACCGTTCTGGGGATGCCTTGCCGGATTCGGAGGCACTCGAGGCGCGGATCCGTGCTGGGATCATGGAGTGTCGCGAGTTCCTAGGTGGCGGTGAGCCGATCGACGTGATCTGGGCCGGCGGTAAGACGCGAAAGAAGGCCTGAATGGCAATAACCATCGCCATCAGCTTCCCTTGGGGGCGGTACCACGGGAACCCTTGGGGGCGGAACGTCAATGAGGGCATGGTGGACTGGCCGCCGTCGCCGTGGCGCCTGCTCCGCGCCCTCTACGCCACCTGGCAACACCGCGCGCCGCAACTCGACGCCGAGTTGGTGCATTGCCTCCTCGGCAAGCTCTCAGCCCTGCCCACCTACGTCGTGCCGCCGTACACGGTCGCTCACACCCGTCACTATATGCCTGACCACAGGGGCGGGACCGACAAGGTGCTCGATACGTTCGCGGCCTTTGCTCCGGCCGATCCGTTGCTGGTCCACTGGCCGGTGGATCTCAATGCCGATGAGAGGGAGGCACTTGCGACTTTGTGCGGGTTGCTTTCATATCTCGGGCGGGCGGAGTCGATCTGTGAGGCGCGCCTAATTGAAGGGCCCAAGCTTGGCAACCCCGGAAGCGCGACGATCGCCGAGCCATTGCCCTCGGATTCCGACGAGCTGTCAAGCCTGCTCCTCGCGGCTGAGGAAGATCTCGAGGGATGCGACCTCACGGTCCGGCCATCGCGTCTACGTAGGGAAGGGCACGTAGTTCCTGCCGGAACAAGACGTGTTCGGTACCCACGGATTGAGCCCGCTTGGGCCGAGCCTTTTTGGACCTGCCCGAGCGTCCGACATCTCAACGCTGCGCGGTTCGCGATTGCCGGGCCTGTCTTGCCTGCTCGTACCGCTGCGGTGGCCATTTGCGACGTGTTTCGATCCGCGGTGATGAGCAACTACGGAAGGCTCAACGGCGCCGACAGCAGCCCGACTCTCGCCGGTAAGACGCCCGACGGCCAGCGACGTGCCGACCAGCACCAGCACGCTCACTACCTTGCGTTCTGTGCCAACCCGGAGGCGCATGCTGCCGGTCTCCTCGACACGCTGGTCATCTGGGCGCCGGGAAAGCTCAATGAAGCCGAAGCCCAAGCAGTCGAATCCTTGTCTGGCGTTCTGCTCCATCGGCGGGAATACCTCAGCGACTTCCAGCCATGCCGACTGGGACTCGAGGCTATCGGGTCAATTGAAGACGTGGCGCCCGAGCTGTGCTCCAGTTCAACTCAATGGGAGAGCTTCACCCCCTTCGCTCCGGCGCGCCACGGCCGACCGAACAAGGACTGGTGGATTCACGTCGCCGCCGAGTTGAATCGAGAGCTCGGGTACCGAGGCCTTCCGCCGGCGAGTGTCTCACCAATGGCGCCGCACGAGTCACCAGGACTGACGCGAGGTTGGCTGGACTTTCGCCGTCATCGGACCAAGGAAAGACTTCGGGCTGCGCGCAGAGCGGTGGGCGCGCGGCTGCAGTTCGACGAACCACAAGTCGGGCCGCTCGCACTTGGTGCTCTCAGCCACTTCGGGCTCGGATTGTTCCTCCCAGTATCGGGAATCTAGTAGCCGTGGTCGAGTTCGGGTCTTCCACCGTTCCCGAGCTAGTACCTGCCCGGATGTTGAACGAGTTTACGTATTGCCCGCGACTTTTCTTCATCGAGTGGGTGCAAGCCCGGTTCGCGGATAACCTCGACACGGTCGAGGGCCGCTACCAGCATAGAGTCGTCGACCGAGGTAGTGGGCCGGTGCTCGATCCCGCAGCCGACCGCCCGTTTGTTGCGCGGTCGGTCATGGTATCGTCGCCGACCCTTGGATTGGTAGCCAAGGTTGACCTCCTCGAGAGCGATGGTGCGACTACAAGCGAGGGCGGCCGCCACAAAACGAGCACCGGTCGTGGGAGCCTGAGCGCGTGCAGCTTTGCGCTGTCGGCTTGTTGCTGCGCGACGCTGGCTACGTATGTGAGCATGGCGTGCTCTACTTCGCGGAGTCGAGGGAGCGGGTTGTCGTTGAGTTCAACACAGAGCTGGTGAAGCGCACACTTGAGCTATTAGGGGAACTTCGCGAGGTCGCGGAATCAGACATACCACCGCCCCCACTAGTGGATAGTCCGAAGTGTCCGCGGTGCTCCCTGGTTGGAATTTGCCTGCCTGACGAGACGAACGCCTTGGCTCGCCGCAGTGACCGGACTCCACGGCGACTCGTTCCGTCTGACCCTGACGAGCGGCCCCTCTACGTTACGGAGCAGGGCGCGTACGTCTCGAAGTCGAAAGGTCGTGTCGAGGTCAAGCGGGACGGCGAGTTGCTCGCCTCTGTTCGGCTGATCGACGTCTCGCAACTCTGCGTGTTCGGCAACGTTCAGGTCAGCACACAGCTCCTACGTGAGCTGATGAGCGAAGAGGTACCGATCTGCTGGTTCAGCTACGGGGGATGGTTCAGCGGCATCGCTGAGGGGCTGCCGTCGAAGCATGTCGAGCTGCGGCGCCGCCAGTACGCGATTGCTTCGCAGGGTGGTCTCAAGATAGCCCGCTTGATGATCAACGGGAAGATTCGAAACTGCAGAACGCTGCTGATGCGCAACAGTCGCCAGCGCCCCGAGTCCGTGATCGCGTCTTTGAAGGAACTAGCCGCGAAGGCGCTCGGCGCCGCTACGATCGAGTCGTTGCTCGGCATCGAGGGCACGGCTGCTCGATTGTACTTCCAGGTGTTTTCCTCGATGGTGCGTTGCGACAAACGGCTCCCCGGTGAGCCGTTTGACTTCGCTGGGCGAAATCGACGTCCGCCTCGTGACGCGGTGAACTGTCTGCTGTCATACGTGTACGCCCTACTGGTAAAGGATGTCACCGCTACCTTGTACACTGTAGGGTTCGATCCGTACTACGGTTTCTATCACCGTCCACGATACGGCAGGCCTGCGCTGGCTCTTGATCTTGCTGAAGAGTTTCGTCCCTTGATTGGTGAGTCGGTCGTCCTGAACCTCATCAACAACGGCGAGGTGGGAGCGAGCGACTTCCTCGTCAGGGCAGGTGGTGTGACCCTCACGACACCGGGCCGCAAGGCCGTGCTGGCGGCCTATGAGCGCCGGCTTGACCATGAAGTCACGCATCCAGTGTTCGGCTATCGGATCACCTATCGGCGCGTATTGGAAGTTCAGGCCCGACTGTTGGGTGCGCACCTTCTGGGCGAGGTACCCGACTACGTGCCGTTCGCGACGAGGTGACCGATGAGCCGTCGCCGCTATCTCGTCGCCTATGACATCTCAGATGAAAATCGTCTCCGAAAGGTGCATGGCGTGGTGAAGGGATATGGGTACTCGCTGCAGTACAGCGTGTTTCTGTGCGATCTGTCCGAGGTGGAGAAGCTGATGCTGAAGTCGGACCTCGGCAACGTCATTCAGCATCGCGAGGATCGAGTAGCCATCGTGGATCTGGGCGACGCGCAGAGCCGCGGTATGGCATGCTTTGAGTTCATGGGAGTACATCCGGTCCTCCCTACGCCGGGAGGGCCAACTATCGTGTGAAGGCGATCGAGCGCTCGGGTAGCCGGCGCAGCCCTGGTGAGCGCTCGCATGCAGGTCAGCACGGGAATTTCGCTCTTTGACATAGCCCAGAAGGACTTCGGCGCCAAGGTCATCGCCACCGCTCGCAGGGCATTGAGACGACCCAGGTCAGACCGGTCGTCTCCTACGAGCCCTTCACGTCGCCTTCGGGCGACGTCTCCATTGCGGCATGAGCAACACACTAACACACCGCTGTAGCGGAAGCTTCACGTCGCCTTCGGGCGACGTCTCCATTGCGGCCGTTCCCGCTCATCCAACGTCGCGACCAGCGCCGCCACTTCACGTCGCCTTCGGGCGACGTCTCAATTGCGGCCAACGCCGCGATGTTCTCCAGCGGCTGCCCGGCCAACTTCACGTCGCCTTCGGGCGACGTCTCCATTGCGGCCTGTCGCC
>FWPU01012940.1_pt1 | contig 10812 bp, 10 predicted proteins | sample 2228361 | NCBI WGS metagenome assembly FWPU01 (sample SAMEA103939777, study PRJEB20133) | metagenome | reverse complement strand
CTGTGCCGACGTGGCGCGCGCGATGACGCGTGCCGGGGCGCCGACGCTGGCGATGGTCGTGGTCTGCTCCAGGAACGGATAGCGGTCGGCAATTTTGCTCTCGACGTCTTCATTGGTGTAGAGGTCGAGTTGCGCGTTCCGCTGAACCCTGACGGCCTGCAGGGCCGCTGTTGGCGGAGCGACTTGCTCAAGGTGCGGATAGCGGTCCGCAATTTTGTTCTCCACCACTTCGTTGCGGTAAAGGTCAAGCTTGGCGCTTTGGCGCACCATGCCGCGCTGGAGGGCCGCCGGCTTCGCCGCGGTGCGATCGATTTTCTCGAGGAACGGATAGCGGTCGGCAATGCGGCTCTCCGGATCCTCGATCGCCAGCGCGACCGAAGTACCGCCAAAGACAAGGAGGGCTGCAAGCGTCACAGCGTGTTTGGTGAACATGATTGGGTCTCCATTTGCCGGTGAGCCCTATGCTCACCTTGCCCTGTGTTTCGCTGCACCGGCGACGGAGATTACGCGGGTCATTTTCACAAATATGTGTGCGGCATTTGAACTGATGCACGCGAAAAGCCGAGGCTTATTTGCGAAGTTGCGTTCTTCGGATTACTTCGCGGCGAATCGCGCCCGCAGAGAGCCCGCCGCGCGATGCAGATTGACCGCCAGCGCGCCAGGCGTTTGCCCCGTGGCTGCCGCAGCGTCCAGCAGTGATTTTCCGTCCAGTGCGAGATGCTGTACTGCCTCGCGTTGGCGAGCCGGCAGCGAGGCGGCGAACATCCCGAGCGCCTGCTTGCGTTGCGCGCGATCCACCGCGTCTTCTGGATTCGCCGACGGATCGGCATGGTTCTCAAACGCGTACGGCTCATGCACTTCTCTGAGTGCGCTGCGGTCCTTGTTGCGCATCAGGTCGATGGCGCGCCGCTGAGCGATGGTCCTCAGCCATGCTGTGAATGGTCGGTCCGGATCGTAGGTCTTTCGCGCCCGGTGCACGGCAATCATCGTTTCCTGCACAACATCGTCGAGCAGATCGTCCGGAACGCCCTTGCGGCGCGCCGTAATTCTGATGTGGGGGATGGACGCACGAAGAAGACGGTCATAGGCGACACGATCGCCGGCCTGTGCCGCGCACATCCAGGCGACGAGCCGGCGTTCCTCCTCATTGAATTGGATCACTCGGCCGGTCGGCTCGCAATGTGCGGCCTTTGCCGCGCGCGGGCCTCCCGCACCGGCCAATTCGGGCGCCGGATCGTTTTTCCGAGAACGAGCCGGAGCACAGCAGGCTGGCATGACCACACCCTTCACGCCACTTGATCCATGTCGCGGGCAAGGCGCTCGCTCGCGGCCATGTCAGGCTCGTAGCCGAAAATCCAGTCCGCCATCATCGCGCTGACCACGCCGGAATGACTGAACGGCCCCATGTGGCCGGCTCCGTAGACCGTTTGCAGCGACACCCGGCGCATGGCCTTGGCGAGCAACCGGGCAATTACCCGCGTCGGCTTTGGGGCGAATTCGCCTTGCAGCAGCAGGGTTGGCACGTTGAGGCGACGATATGCATAGAGCGCGATCCGCTCATTGAGCGCCGCATTAAACTCGAGTGGCGCCTTAACGATGTAGCGCGCGAACTCGGCACGGGTATCCGCTCGCATCGCGTCCCACGTGCCAGCTCCGTTCCAATATTCGAGAAATCTCTTTGCGGCGTTGTAATGTTTCCCATCCGACACGAGTCGTTTGACCTGGCCGGCGATCGACGCAATATCTGCGAGCGCGGCCTTGCCGTCATGCGCATCCATCTTGAGAAGATGAAAGGCCGCCGGCTCGTACAGACTGATGCTCACGATCTTGCTTGGCCGTTCGATCGCAGCGCGCAGGGCGACGCAGGCTCCGTAGGAATGGCCGACAAGATGTATTGGCCGTTTGGCTTCGTCGATCATGCGAACGATTCGCGCTGCCTCATCGGCGATGCGGAATTCCCGGGCAGCGCCGTGCCAGTGCGGTGTGGTGCCACAGCCGATCAAATCAGGAGAAATCAGAGTGAATCGCGGACCAAGCTCGCGCTCGAGGTGCCGCCATTGGGCACCGGTTGCGCCTGAGCAGTGCAGGGCGACCACAATGGGTTTGCTCGACGGCCGGCCGATGCTGGGGAGAGTCATGACGTTCGACATGGACTTGGTCCTCGATGGGGGTTCTGGCGCGGGCAGATATCTGGCGCCATGAACCGCTTTGCGGGTCAGCTGCTGGGTGTTCGCGAGAGGTTGGCGCTTGGCGTGAGAGAGCACACCGCCGGCTGCGATTCGGCTCCCGTATTGGCCGGCGCCTTCGAATGCAGCGCAGCAATAACTCCAGCCGCGATCAGGATGGCGCAAACCAGGGCTCGGTTCATCATCGTGTCCTCCATAGAAGGCGGGGGACAAATGCCATCGGCCCGGATCAGGGTCTTTGAAGCGAACGTGATTTTTCCTTTAGATTTCCCTGATTATTTCCTGATTGAGCTATGATCGGTGGCTAGGGCTAAGAGCTTGATATACTTGTTTGAAAATTATTCGCTCGACGTTGACCGCCTGGAATTGCGGCGAGGGTCGGAACTTGTTCCCGTGGAGCCGCAAGTTCTCGACCTGTTGCACTATCTCATTCGCAATCGGGACCACGTGGTGACAAAGGACGACCTGATTGCCGATGTCTGGCAAGGACGAATTGTGTCTGAATCGACGCTGTCGAGCCGCATTGCCGCGGCCCGCCAGGTGATCGGGGACACCGGGGACGATCAGCGGCTGATTCGCACGATTGCGCGCAAGGGCATCCGTTTCGTCGGCGATGTGCAGGAGAAGGAGGCGCCCGAACCGGTCGCTGCGGTCTCCTTTGAGCTCGCCGCAAAGAGCGAGGCGCCGGCATCAAGCCCGGCCCCACAGCTGCCCGACAAACCCTCGATTGCGGTTCTGCCGTTCACCAACATGTCCGGCGACCCGGAACAGGAATATTTCAGCGACGGCCTTACCGAAGACATCATCACCGGCCTGTCGCAGCAGCCGTGGTTTTTCGTCATCGCCCGCAACTCCACCTTCTCCTACAAGGGCAAGGCGGTCGACGTGCGCGAAGCCGGCGCGCAGCTCGGTGTGCGCTATATTCTCGAAGGCAGCGTCCGCAAGGCCGATCGGCGGGTGCGCGTCACTTCGCAGCTGATCGACGCAACAAGCGGCAATCACCTGTGGGCCGATCGGTACGACCGCGATCTCGCAGACATCTTCGAGCTTCAGGACGAGCTCACTGCAAAGGTCATCGGTTCGGTCAGCCCGCAAATTCTGGTGGCCGAAGCCGCCCGCATTCGCCGCAAGCCTACGCACAGCATTGACGCTTGGGATTTGGTCATGCAGGCGCTTCCGTGCATGTGGCGCATGACGACCGAAGATCATCATCGCGCCCTGGAGCTGCTGCAGAAGGCTGTCACGCTGGATCCGCGCTACGCGCACGCGCACGCCCTGATCGGCTGGATCTATGTGACCATGTTCAATCTCGATACGCGCCGCCGCATTGGCGAATTTACCGAGCAGGCACTCGCTGCCGGTGCCAAAGCGGTTGCGCTCGACGATCACGAACCCTGGGGCCATCTCGTGCTGGGTCTCGGTCATGCCCGGCGCCGGCGCTCGGAGTATGCGCTCACTCACCTTTCGCGTGCTGTGGAACTGAATCCCAGCTTTGCGCTCGCGTACGCCGGGCTCGGCTATGCGCTTGCGGTTGGCGGCCAGCCGGAACGCGGCCTGCAGGAGCTCGAGCAGGCGCATCGGCTGAGCCCGCGTGATCCATTTCTCGCGCTATATTCGCCGATTGTGCGCTATATGGCGATGTTCGCGCTGAACCGTTACGAGGAGACCGTGCAGATCTGCCGGTCTACTATCGCCCTGCACCCCAACCACGCCGGCGCCTGGCGGCTCTTGACCGTGTCGCTCGGCCTGCTTGGAAGGATCAGCGAGGCCGAGGAGGCGCTGGCGAAGACGCTGACGCTGCAGCCAGATCTCTCCAGCGCCCACGTCGAGAACGACACTGTCTTTGTTGACCCGGCCGACCGCGCCCGGTTCCTGGAAGGGCTCCGCAAGGCGGGACTGAAGGATTGACCCATTTCACATCCCGACTATTTCACATCCAGCGGCTCGGTACCGGTCGGCTTCCCCGTGGCGTCGAGAGTGATTTTCTCGACCCGCGCCTCTGCCTGCCGCAACAGCTCCTCGCAGCGCCGTTTGAGCAGTTCCCCCCGCTCGTAGATCGCCACCGACTCTTCAAGCGGCACCTTGCCCTCTTCGAGCTTTTTGACAATCGCTTCCAGCTCTTCGATTGCGCGCTCGAACGGCAATCGCTTGACGTCGGCGTTGGTGTTGTCGTCCATCTTCACATCCACATGGTCAACGCATTCCGGCCACGGGTTGGCAGCCCCGGCCTCGACTCAAATCTATCATAGCCCCGACGCGGCAAAGATGCCACGCTGCATCAGCCGTGCATCAGGGCGTCGACGTGGCGCGCGACCGACTGGGACAGCCCTTGCAGGTCGTATCCGCCCTCCAACACCGACACGAGACGACCGGAAGCAGTCTTCTGCGCGGCCTCCAGTAGCTTGTGCGTGACCCATTCAAAGTCCGCCTCGACCAGCTGCAGGTTGGCGAGCGGATCACGCATATGCGCGTCGAAGCCCGCCGAGATCACGATCAGCTCAGGGCCGAATGCGATGAGCCGTGGCAGGATGCGTGTCTCGAACGCCTCGCGAAATCTATCGCCGCCGTCACCCGCCCGCAGCGGCGCATTTACAATATTGTCGTGCTCGCCGCGCTCGCTCACCGCTCCGGTGCCGGGATACAACGGCATCTCGTGTGTTGAGCAATACATCACTGTGGCATCCGACCAAAAGATTTCTTGCGTGCCATTGCCGTGATGCACGTCGAAATCGACGACCGCAACACGGCCGATGCCGTACCTTCGCTGCGCGTAGCGGGCGGCGATGGCGGCGTTATTGAACAAGCAGAATCCCATCGGTCGTGCGGTCTCGGTGTGGTGACCGGGCGGTCGCACGGCGCAAAAGGCATTGTCGACCTTTCTGCTGAAAACTTCATCGACCGCATAGACCGCCCCGCCTGCCGCGCGCAGCGCCGCCTCGTAGCTGCCGGGTGACATGGAGGTGTCGGCGTCCAGTCGCACCAAACCCTCCTTTGGCGAAACATCACGGATCGCTTCCACGTAGCGCATGGGGTGACAGAGCGCGACGGTTTCGAGCTCGGCGCGCGGCGCCTCGACGCGGATCAAGTTTTGAAATTTCTCCGCTTCCAATGCGCGTTCTATCGCGCGCAGCCGGTCCGGTCGCTCCGGATGGCCGGCCGGCGTGACGTGATCGAGACAGGCTGGGTGGGTGATCAACAGGGTCGACATTCCTCGCTCTTGGATGCATGTATTGATCGCCAGGCGCGTTGTCCGCTCGTTCCTGCGGAGGCAGGCCTCCAGAGCTGATCATCAACTCGCGCGCCTCCGGGTCCTTGCTTTTGTGGAAGCGAGCGGAGCACCTGCCCGCCTAGCCGTCACAAGACTTAGGCAATTGTGCCAATGCGGAAAAGACTTTACTCCCATCTTTCCCCGCTGATGATCACACCGGGCGGGGGCGGCGGATGGTCGGGGACAAAGAACGTCGGGGCCAGCGGCTTCGAAGGATCGACGCGATAGCCTTCGAAGTCCCGCACGCCCTCTGAGGCCAGAAACGAGTCGTCGATCAGAAATCGCCCGGTGAACTGCCGCGCCGGCTTGAGAAAGATGCGATAGGCCGCCTCCGCCATGATCTCCGGCTTGCGCGACATCGCCATGACCCGGTCGCCGCCAAGAAGATTCTTGATCGCGGAAGTCGCGATCGTGGTGCGCGGCCAGAGAGCGTTCACCGCGATCCCCTTCTCCCGCAATTCGCCCGCCAAGCCCAGCACCACCATGCTCATGCCGAACTTCGCCATGGAATAGGCGGTGGATCCCGCGAACCATTTTTCCTGCATGTCGAGCGGCGGTGAATTCATCAGGATGTGCGGATTGGTTGCCCGCTCCAGGTGTGGGATCGCGTATTTGCATACCATGAACGTACCGCGCGCGTTGATCGCGTGCATGAGGTCGAACCGTCTCATGTCGGTCTCGGCCACCGGAGTGCGCGCGATTGCGCTTGCGTTGTTTACCACGATGTCGAGCCCGCCGAAGGTCGCGACGGTTTTTTCGATTGCAGCCCGCACGGCTGCCTCCTCGCGCACGTCGACCGCGAGCGGAAGCGCGCGCCCGCCCGCCCGCTCGATCTCCTGTGCCGCGGTATAGATCGTACCCGGCAGTTTGGGATGCGGTCTTTCGGTCTTGGCGGCAATCGCGATATTGGTTCCGTCGCGCGCGGCGCGCAGGGCGATCGCCAGCCCGATCCCCCGCGACGCACCGGTGATGAACAGTGTCTTTCCCTTGAGCGACATCATTGATCTCCGCTCCGGAGCATCGCGCAACAATGCTGTTGATGCAAACGTGTTGTCTCTCGCTCGCTCCGACAGGGAAAACTAGTATGCGCACGCTGGTCAGACCTGACTCGGGCGATCCGGATGCCGACGACGTTGCCGATTCGCAGAAAGCGCCGGTTCTTCAGCGTGCGGGGCTTGTTGTACCTGACTCTTGCCGGTATTGCGGTTATGGCGCTGCACGCGTCGTTTCGCGACCAGTATGACGAGCTGCTCGCCCACTTCACGTCCGCGCCCGCTGATAGAAACTCGGTAGAGGCGGCGCCAATCCGGTTACCAACCGTGGTCAGACTCGAATCAGGCGCGGCCCCCGCAGGCCCCAAGGTGATCGGCCTCGGTCCCGAAATCACCGGCGCACTCGCAGCGGTAGCGCCGGCTGCCATTCGTGTGGTCGATGCCGACACGATATTTCACAACGGCAAGACCTATCGGCTCGTCGGTTACAGTCCGCCCGATGGCGGGCCGCGCGCAAAATGTCCCAACGAGCGTGAGCTTGCTGCGCGCGCAGTGCGCCGGCTGCGGCAGATCGTGGCGGGCGGCGATTTGCGGCTCCAGCGTGTGCCTTGCGGCTGCCCCGCCGGCACGGAAGGCACCGATCGTTGCAACCACGGCCGGCTGTGCGCAGTCCTGACCGCAGGCGACCGCGATGTGGCGCAAATTCTGATCGGCGAGGGACTCGCCCGCCGCTACGTTTGCCTCGGCGACAACTGCCCGCCCAAGCAGCCGTGGTGTTGAATGGGTCGTGCCTAACCCCAATCGAATGCCGCAAAGTTAACGCGCAGTTTACGGCTGCGACGTTACCCCTGTCCCATCGCGACTCACCTTCCGTGGGCAACGGGGCATGACAATGTCGCAACCGCAGCCAAAATCCGCTGCTCTCAATGTGCCGCAGACCTTCGCCCAGGCGCTCCGCCTGCACGAGCAAGGCAGGCTCGCCGAGGCCGAGTCGCTCTATGCCGCCGTGCTGCGGGTGCGGCCGAAGCACATTGACGCGCTGCAGATGATGGGTCTCATCAAGCTGGCGAAAGGTCAGCCGGCGGAGGCGCTGCAACTGATATCCGCCGCTTTGCGCGCGCGCACCTCACCGCAAATTCTGTTGAACCACGGTATCGTGCTCAATGCCCTGACACGTCACACGGAAGCGCTCGACAGTTTTGACCGCGCCATCAAGCTCAAGGCCAAATTTGCCGAGGCACACAACAATCGCGGCGCAGCATTGGCGGCCCTCGGCCGCGAGGCCGAGGCAGAGCAAAGTTACCGCAGGGCGATCGCAATCAAGCCGGACTACGCTGAGGCGCACTACAATCTTGGTTCGCTCTTGCGCACCCTTGGCCGCTACGCCGAGGCGTTGAAGAGTCTCGGCCGCGCTATCGCGCTGCGGCCCAACGACGTCCAGGCCCATAACAATCGCGGCATAGTGCTGGAGGCGCTCGATCGCGACCAGGAGGCGCTTGCCGCTTACGAGCACGCACTGGCGATCAATCCTCGCTACGGCGAGGAGGCGCGATGCTGCGCCGCGCGGTCAAGACGGTTGGTGCGGACAATCCGTGTTCAAATACCTGCCGCAATATGATCATGTATTTCCGCGCATCGCCCGCGAGGTGCCCGACTGCCAATTCCTCTTTCTGCGGCGCCATGGCGGCGAGCGCCATCCTGTTAACGAATTGTTCCGCGAACGTCTCAACCGTACCTTCGCGGCTCATGGCCTCAAAGCCGACGACCATTGCGTCATGCTGCCCCGGCTGTCGCAGGCCCAGTTCGTCGCCGCGATGGGTCACTGCGACGCTTTCCTTGATAGCATCGGCTGGTCGGGTTGCAATTCCGCACTTGAAAGTCTGCCGCACAATCTGCCTTTCGTGACCATCGCTGGCGAATTGATGCGCAGCAGACATGTTGCCGCCATTCTGCGGATGATGGGCGTCACCGAGACGATTGCGCCGACGCTCGACGACTATATTGCGATCGCAGCGCGCATCGCCAACGATCGAGACGCACGCCACGCGCTCCGCCGTCGTATTGCAGAAAGCAAGGAAAAGCTCTATCGCGACCTAGCCTGCATCAAATTTCTTGAGGATTTCCTCGACCGAGTCGGGCGCCAGCCGGCGGCGGAATGCCGCGCGATCAGATCTGCAGCGCCGTGTCCGAGCCGTTGACGCTGTCCGCCCCCTCGATTATCGCGCGCTCGAGCCCGCCTGCCTGCACCGCGATGTTCTCCGCAAAGAACCGCGCGATCGAAATGCGGGAGGCGGCACCGCCGTCTGCGAGCCGCAGGGCCGCGAGTGCCTCGCGCGCCAGCATGCAGCCGCCGGCCGCGATGCCGAACAGCCGCAGGTAAGGCGTGGCGCCCGCGAGTGCGGCCTCGCGATTCTTATCGAGCTGTCCGCGCAGCCACTGACTCGCGCGATCAAGGCTTTGTACAACCTCCCAAAGCCGAGCTCCGGTTGCTCCGAACGCCGGGTCATTTCTGGCTTGCACAGCCTTTGCCGTGCGGCGCAATTCGTCGACATATGCGTCGATTGTCGCACCGTTTGACAGCGGCAGCTTGCGCATGACAAGGTCAAGCGCCTGAATCCCATTGGTACCCTCGTAGATCGCGGCAATGCGCGCGTCACGGTAATGCTGGGCCACTCCGGTTTCCTCGATGTATCCCATGCCGCCATGCACCTGCACACCAAGCGAGGCCACCTCGATACCGACGTCGGTCGAGAATGCTTTGGCCACGGGCGTGAGCAGTGCAGCGCGTTCGTGGGCCAACCGGCGCGCCGCCGCGTCTTTCGCGCGTCTGTCGGCATCGATCATGCCGGCCGTGGCATAGCAGATCAGCCGCGCCGCACGCGTGAGCGCGCGCATGGTGAGCAGCATGCGTCGTACGTCCGGGTGCGCAATGATCGGGCTTGGCCCCTGGCCCGCACCGATGCTGCGGCCCTGCTTGCGCTCGCGCGCATACACCAGAGCGGCCTGCGTTGCCGCCTCGGCGACCCCGACACCCTGCAGCCCCACAGAGAGTCGTGCAAGATTCATCATAGTGAACATGCAGTGGAGCCCGCGGTTCTCCTCGCCGATCAGGTATCCGACAGCGCCGCCGCGATCACCGTAGACCATGGTGCAGGTTGGCGAGGCGTGAATGCCGAGCTTGTGCTCTATCGAGTGCGCGCGCACGTCGTTGCGCGCGCCCAGTGAGCCATCGTCATTTACCAGGAACTTCGGCACCAGAAACACGCTGAGGCCCTTGCTTCCCGCCGGCGCATCGGGCAGTCGCGCCAGCACGAAGTGGATAATGTTGTCGGTAAGGTCGTGCTCGCCGTAGGTGATGAAAATCTTCTGCCCGCGCAGGCGATAACTGCCGTCGGATGCACGCTCGGCCCGCGTGCGCAGTGCGCCAAGGTCGGATCCGGCCTGCGGCTCGGTCAGCTCCATGGTCCCCATCCATTCGCCGGACACGAGCTTTGGCAGATAGGTTTGCTTGAGCTTATCGCTGCCGAACGCCGCCAACATCTCGACCGCGCCCATGGTCAGCACCGAACCGATACCAAACGCCATGGATGCCGAGTTCCACATTTCGATGCAGGCAGCGTTAACCGCGTGCGGTAGCGCCTGCCCGCCCCATTGCGCGGGCGCGGCGACACTGCCCCAGCCTGCCTTGGCCCATGCCCGATAGGCCTCTTTCCAGCCCGGCGGCATGGTGACGTGGCCGTCCTTGAGCGGAGTGCCGTGCCGATCGCCGATGACGTTGAGCGGCGCGATGACATCGGCGGCGAATCGACCGGCTTCCTGCAGCACGGCCTCGACGCCGTCCTCGCCAAGCTCGGTCTCAGCCAATGCCGCAGCAAGATCCGCGCCGTGCTTGAGTGCGAAAACGATGTCGGCAACCGGCGCGCGATAGCTCATGCGGTTAATCTATTCTGGTGCTTTGTGGCGTCAACTGAAGCACCCTCTGGAGGTTCCGCGCAACCGAAAAGGGGCACAAAGCCAAAACTGCATCAACGCCAACGTTGATCCCGCCCGCGTGCACCGCTATATCGAACTAAAAGCGCAGCGCTTGGGGCGTAGCCAAGTGGTAAGGCACCGGATTTTGATTCCGGCATTCCCAGGTTCGAATCCTGGCGCCCCAGCCAGCTCGTGAGGGTCCGTTCCGCAGCCAACGACGCGTTGCCGAGCTTGCCTGCGCCTCGTCTAAGGCGCGACCCTTCAACCCGCCGTGCCGGTTTGCGCGATTCCATCGTTCCAGCGATAACCTGGCACGCCGTAATAGAAGCCGTTTGAGAACGGCGCCGCCAGCTTCATGGCTTTGAGCCTCGCCGCGGCCTCCGGTCCATCCAGA
>FWPU01007391.1_pt1 | contig 10814 bp, 4 predicted proteins | sample 2228361 | NCBI WGS metagenome assembly FWPU01 (sample SAMEA103939777, study PRJEB20133) | metagenome | reverse complement strand
TGCCGGTGCGGCATAGAGTTCCAACCCGAGGAGCAAACCCTCTTTGGCGTCGAAGTAGAAGTGGCATTCGGCGCCGGCGTGAATGCCGACTAGGACATCGGCCAGTTCGGGCCGGCCCGGCCACGGTGCCGTACCCAGGTAATACACATCGCCGAACTTCTCGGGGCCGGCCGCGGCCAGACGCCGCCACAGAAACAGCGCCGGCAGCATCCCGCCGCTCCCTTCGGGAAGCAGCGAGGCGGGGATCTCGTCGCTGGCCAGCCAGCGGGTCTGGCCCATGGGAAGACGCAGCAAGACCTCCTCGTCGCCCAGTTCCAGGCGATAGCGGCGGGTGTCGGTCAAAGGGCCCTCGATGATCCAGGGGGCCGGCCCGGGACGGAAACCCGACTTCGCCATCCATGCGTCCCATACCCGCTGCCGATTTGTGCGGTTGAAATAGTAGTTGGCGTAGCCGGGCCGCTCTTCGTAGTGCTTTTTGACGACCTCGGGAATAGGGGGCAGGCGAAGCGCAGGGTGGCCGGGCGGCAGCGGGCCTTCGGGAATGTCGCCCCGGGGACGCTCTTGGCCCCCGGGCTTTTCGCCCGGCTTGCGCTCGGGAGGCTGGCCGGGTTTGGGAATGGGCATGGGGGGCGCCTGGGGCCGGCCGGTGGCCTTGCGGATCAGATCGGCCTCGCTGTGCACCCCCGCCAGCCGGACCAGCACGTCGTACTGCTTTCCTTCCCGGCGAAAACTCAAGGGGACCCGCCATCCTTTGGGAAAGATCCCCAACACGTTTTGAAGGGCATTGGCCGAGTGGATCAGCCGGCCGCCAAACCGCACGATTTCGTCGCCGTAGCGCAGGCCCCGGCGATAGGCATCGCTATCGTCCAGGATGTCGGCCACGATGGCCCGGCCGTCCTCCGTGGCCACCCGCGCCCCCAGGGTCGCGTGGTCCACGATCCGCCCCGACCGCAAATGGCCGTAAAAGTTCTTGATCTGATTGATCGAGATCGCATACCCGACCCCGACGTTGACTCGGCCGCGCTTCTCGAACGATGCCCGACCGTTGATGCCAATCACCCGGCCGTGCCGGTCGAACAGCGGCCCTCCCGAGTTGCCGGGGTTGATCGAGGCATCGGTTTGCAGGCAATCGGCGTATTCCAGGAGGGTGCCGGCCGGGTACTGGTACCGGTGCACGCCCGAGATGATGCCGCAGGTCACGGTCGGCTGGAAGTCCAGGGCCAGAAGGAACGGATTGCCCATGACCAGGCACGGGTCGCCCTGGGCCACCGAGTCGCTGTCGCCCAGTTCGGCATAGGGGAAGTCATTCCGGCCGAAGAGTTTCACCAAGGCGACATCGCCTACTGGGTCCACGCCCACGAGGACGGCATCGTACACTTTGCCGTCGGGCATGCCGCACTTCATGGCCTTGCCGCACGGCTGGGCCACGTGGAAGTTGGTCAGGGCATAGCCGTCGGGCGAGATGACCACGCCGGAACCGCCGCCGGAGCCGGTGGGCGAGAAGATGGCCAGCACCGTTGGGGCCACTCTGGCGATCACTGCCACGCGCTGGGCCTCGGCCTGAAGCACGGCGGGATCGACCTTTGGGGCGCCGGCCGCCGAGCTTGCCCCGGCCGCCAGGACCACCCCAGCCGCCAAGCTGACTTTCGCCCAACTTGCCACGGCCACCAGGACCACCCCAGCCGCCAAGCTGACTTTCGCCCAACTTGCCGCGGCCGCCAGGGCCATGGCACATCTGCTGCCCAGTCCTCTCCAAGCCGGCGCTCTCATTTCACCAGTCTCGCTTCGCACAGGTCGAGGTGATCGGCCACGTCCAGGTCCTCGCCGAAATCGACGAGGATGCTCAGTCGCCGCACGCCCCGGATGTCCAGGTCCAGTGGCCGCGGAGGATCGACGCCGGCGATTGGGGCATCGAACAACACCTTCCCATCGCCGCGGATGGTCAGGCGGACGTTTCCCCGCGGCCGCACCCGGTCGTCGATGCCGGCCACTGCGGAAAAACGGCTATAGGATTCGGCCAGGCGGTACACCAGTTCGGTCCGGCTGTGGATCGCCAGGCCTTTGGAATAGACCTTGCCGCCCAACTCCAGCGGCCCGCCGGAGAGGCTGCGGTCGGCCCGCGGGCCAAACAGCGCCGTCCGGGCCGGCAATTCCGGGGCCAGACCGATGTAGGGCGTCCAGTCGGCCGATTCCGGCTTCAAATCGCTCAGGTACGCGATCTTTCCCTGGGAGAAATCGATGCGCAGGATCGAGGCCGCCAGCCGCGCCACGCTAGCACCTGCTGGCGTGGTCCAGTGCAAGGTCTCGCCCTCCAGGCGGACGGACCGCAAGGGCCAGCGCGAGCCGCCAGCCTCCACGGCTACTCCCACCGGCTCGGGCAGGGTCTGGCCGGCGGGTTGGTGGAAAACCACCCCATACAGCTTGGCCCGCTTGACCGGGATTCGCTCCCCCTCCAACACGAACTCCACCACCTCGTCGCCGACCGCTTGCACAATCCCCTGGTAGAAATCCAGCACGTCGCCCTTTCGGGTTACGAGCAAGTCGGCCCGCACGCCGGCTTGGAGGAGTTTTTGCCATGAAGTGGCCAGCGCTTGCGTCTCCGGCTGGAAGCGGATCCAGCGGACCAACGAGGCGGGGACCTCCAGCACGGTGGCACCCGATTCAGACACGATTGCGACCTTGCCCGAGCGGAGCGCCACGTTGCCGGCCGCAAGGCGCGAACCATCGACCAGCTCCACCCCCACGGTCGCCTTGGCCGCGCCCGTCGCGGGCGTGTCCTGGAACACCAGCCCTGCCACCCGCGCAAGCTCCAGGCGGACAAGCCCGGCAGCGCTTTCGACGACGACCTCGTCGGCCCCCAGCGAAACCAGTTTTCCTCGCACCGGCCCGCCCGAGAGAGGCTGCACCTCGACCGCCGGACCGGCTGCCAACACGACGGCCACGAGCAAGAACATCCCCATGGTCTCTCGCTTACTGGTTGGATTCGCTTGCGAGTTTGCGGAAGTACTGTTCCACGATTTCGCGGTAGTGCGAGGGGAAGTCGCGACCGATCTGCTGGAGGGCCTCTTCTCGCTGGCGGGGCGGCAGGTTGCCCCAGCCTCCTTGGCTGCCGACTGGCTTGCGATCGACATCGCCTTTTCCCTTGCCTTCCATGATCTGGCTATCCTGGGCCGGGCGCATCGACTGGATGTTGTTGGCCCCGCCGCTGGAGCTGGCCTGCTGCTGCTGGGCTTCGAGCCGCTTGATGAGCTTGTCCAGCGACTCGATCACGCCGTCCTCGAGTTTGCGGACCTTGGGTCCAGCGCGGCCCAGCCCCAGACGGCGCTCGATGTCGGCCATGCGCCGCGCGATATGGTCCAGGGTGTCCTCCTTCAGGTCCTTGAGGTCGGCATCCATCAGCCGGGCCACAGCCAGATAGCGCTGCGGCGCCGGTCCCCCTGCCAGCAACGCACTTACCGCCTGGCGGGCCGCATCGCCCTGCACCAGCCGGTGGTACACGACCCCCTGGTAAAACAACAGTGAGGCGGGATCCACCACGTCCTGGGGCGAGAGGCCCCGCAGCACCTCGGCCGCCTCGTCGAAAAGCTCCTCGTGTACCAGCCAGCGGGCATACCACAGGCGAACATTGTTGGCCACAATCGGCTCGGTGCTGGAGGGACTGGCCAGCCACGAAGGGAGCGGGGGCACGGCGTTGCCCCGAGGTCGCGAGCAGAACTCGACCAACCCCCGTACATTGCCGTCGACCAAGGCGAAGGTCTGCACCAGGCGGTCGAGCACTTCGGCCGGCTCCTGGGGGGGCGTCTGCCAGAGTTCAAGGGCTTTGCCGCGCGTGGCGGCATCGGCCTTGCGCTGGTCCAGCCAGGCCAGCGCTTGGCTCTGGACGGCCGCCGCGGCCGGAGGGCGCCAAACGGGTGCTGTCGCCGCCGAAGGAGACTGGGCCCCGGCGGTCCCCAGGTGCACCAGCATGGCCCACAGCCAGGCGGCCGCGCTTGCCGCGCCGGCCACCCGCCGCGGCCACCGGCACTGGGCAGGCGTCCTTCCGGGGAAAGGCCTCTTGGGCGGCGATGGTCCGGGCCAGGGACTTCCGGCGCCAAGCGGCACTCGGCGGCCATGCCCAAAACATCGCTCATGTCCGATGTACGAAGCGTTCATCGGTTCCTCCCCAACTCCAGATCGCGGGTAATCTGGTAAATGCGTTGCTGCCGCTCGGCCAGGCGGCGGATGGCTTCGACCAGCTCGGGTTGCTCGGCCTGCTCGCGCTGGCCAAGGAACTTGGAATACCGGGCCGTGCGCGTGTTGACCCGCATTTGAAGGGCGCGGATCATCTTCAGTTCGGCCAGGACATCGACCAAAGGCGGATCCTGGGGCTGGCCGGGCGGCGGCGGTTGCCCGCGGCGCTGTTCCCGTTGTTTCAATTCTTTTTGCAGGGCCTGGAGCATCTCTTCGAGGGCGGCCAGGATGTCTTCCTCGATGCCTTGGGTCGTGTCGTCCACCTTGGCGGCCTTCAGGCGTTCTTCGACCTGGCGGATATCGGCGCGGATTTGTTCGACCGATTCGGCAAAGGCGACCGAGGTGCCGTCTTCGCGCAAGAGGTTCAAGGCCCGGTCGGCCTCCAGGCCAATTTCCGCTTCCCGGACGCTGAGCCGGCCGGCCTCGATTTCGTGCTCGCGGTCGGGTTTGGCGGCCATGGCTTCTTTCAGCCGCACCGTAGCGTCATACACGGCCCGCTGCATTTGGAGCATCTTGGCGAAGCGGGCCTCCAGGCTGGCCAGGACCCGTTCGATTTCTTCCTCGCGAAGTTGGCGCAAGATGCGTTCCAAATCGGCCTTGGCCTGTTTGAGTTCCTCCAGAGCCTGCTGCTGGTCCTGCTGAGCGCCTTGGCGCTGGGCCTGGCGAAGCTTTTCTTCGGCCTGCCGCATCCGTTCTTCGGCGGCCTGGAGGCGCTTGCGGGCCGCGCTGGGCCGATTGTCGTCCGAGTCTTGAGGCGCCTGGGCCTGCGAGGGCTTGCCATCGGGCGGCGGGCCCTCGGAGGGAGGTTTCCCGGATCCCCGGGCAGACTTGCCGCCGCCGGGTTTGGCTGAACCCGGTTTGGCGGGTGCTCCGGAATCGTTCGCCCCCTGCTTGGAGGCTGGCGTCTCCTGGCCCGACTTGGGTGCCTGCTGGCCGGCTTTGCCCCCAGAGGCCGACTTGCCCCGGCCGGGCTTCTGCGAGGCCGATTTTACGCTGCCGGGTTTTTTGGAGGCCGACTTGCCTTGGCCCGAGTCGGCCTTGGCGGGGCCTTGCTTGGGCGAGCCTCCGGCAGACTTGCCTGGTTCGCCCCGGCCGCCGGGTTTGTCCTGGTCCGGTTTTGCCTGGCGGGGCTTGCCGGTATCGTCAACGGATTGGGGCGGCTCGGTGCCGGGCGTGCCCTCTTCGGTCTGGCGGATGGTGCGGGCCAGCTCGCCGGTGCGGCTGGCTACGCGGTTCTGCTCCTCGGCCAGTCCTTTGGGGTCGCCCCCGCCGGCGGTGCGGCCTAAAATGCTCTGCTGCTGGTTGATCAGCTCCGCAATCTTTTTGATGTATTCCCGCAGCCGGGCCTGTTCCGAGCGGGTGCGTTCAGCACGGCTCTCGGTCAATAGCAATTGCAACAGGGCGCGGAGATCGGCCTGGAGTTCTTCCTGGCTGGTCAGGGCCGGGGCCAGCTCGTCGCGCTTCAAGAGTTCCACCAACGTTTCGAACTGCAACCCGACAAGCCGCTGCTTGCTCTCCTCGACCACCTGGCGGAGCAGGGCGGCTCGTCGCGGGTCGGTACCGCGGGTCAGTTCCGCCATGCGGAGGAGGATTTCTTCCAGGCGGCGGTAGCGGTCGGCGATCTGCTGTTGCTGGGCCGCCAGCCGGTCCGGGGCATCGGCTTCCGGTGCCGAAGGGGCGGGGCCCCTTGCGGGGGTCTCGGGGGTGGCAGCCTTGATGGCCCCAACGTTTTCGCCGGCCGGCAAGGAAACCGCAAGCCCGCCAAGGCCGGCCAGACAGACAACGACCGCACCTGTCCAGGCGGTCACGCGGTGCGGACTTGCGAGGCGTGTCATGGCGATTGTCCTTTCTCGGCCGCGTGGGCGCTGGCCCATGGCGGGCCCGTCACTCTCTCAAGTCGAGGATTCGGGCGCGATGGCGCTGCCGGGTCAGTTCGCGGACTTTGTCCTGCGAGGCGATGATATCCCGTAGCAATTGTACCACCTCGTTGAAGTCTTCCAGCTCGAGCATTCGGCTCAACACGGCCCGCATGGCAGCAAGGATGGCGTCCACCTGCGCCAAAGCCGCGTCGCGGACCTTCGGGGCCGTCTGCGCGTTGGCCGCTGCGGCTTCCAGCTCTTGCAGGCGGCGGTCCAGCTCGGGGAACATCTGGTCGGCGATGCGGGCCAGCGGAGTGGCGATGCCGGCTTCCAGGCGCTCCTGCAATTCCGCCGTATCGATCCGATTGTTGACCAGTTCTGCGCGGATATCGAGAAATGCCCGCGCGATGCCGGAAATCTCGCTCTGGGCCTTGCGCCCATTCTGCTGGGCCGACTGGACGCGGAACAGGCGCTGAGCCAGCCATCGTTCGGGGGTGGGGGCGTGGTTGTCTGCCGGATCGCCGGGTTCGGCGGGGCCACCCGAGTTGGAAGCGGCGGAAAAATCGATGCGTGCCATCAGGTCCCGCGTGGCCGCCACATCTTCCAGCACGGTCTCGAATCGCTGGCGGAGCACCAGCTCGCGGGCTTCGAGCATGGTCCGCAACTGTTCAGCGGTAACCACGTTGAGGACCCAGCGTTCGCTCTGGCCGGTATTCGGGGAGGGGCCCAGGTCGTACCGGTCGTCGGCCTTGAGCGAGAACTGGAGCTTCTGTCCCGGGTGCAACCCCAAGGGACGGACGTCCAGGGCGTGGCGAATCTCCATCTCGGCGGCCGGCTGGTCGAACTGGGCGATTGGCTGGCATGCGGGCTTGCCGCCATCGACTTCGTATTCAAACCAGACGTGGGCCAGGCCATAGTCGTCGATCACCCGGCCGGAGGTCGGCAGGGTGGCGTTGGGCGTAATGGCCGAGCCGATCCCTTCCAGCCGGACCGAGAACTCGGGGGGGCGGTCCTCGGAGGCGGCCAGGCCCAGGCGCACCGGTTCGCGGCTCTTGATGCCGTCGGTATCGTAAAGGGTAAACAACAGCGTGGTATTGCCAGCCAGCGGCGGCAAACGGAGCTGGAAGGCGGCGGGGTCGTCTGCCTCGGGAGCTAGCGTTTGGGCAGGGCGGGGAGGTTCCTGCGGCTCGAAGGCGATTGCCAGACGGTCCAAGGGCTTGTTGGTCCGGCCCCGCACCCGAATGCGGCTCCCCTGGGGGAACTGCATCAGTCCGGTTGCGCGCAGAGTGCGCGGCCCGCGGGCCATGTAGGCCGGAAACTCGACATCCAGCCACAGTTCGACGATGGCGGGATTCTCCACAACTTCGATCTGCAGGTTGCGCACCACGTCATCGCCGCCGAAGACATCGAACACCACCGGCCCCAGCACCCCCCGAAAGCGATAGGTGAACTCCTGATACGGATCGCGGAGGGGATCGGCCTGGCCTTTGCGGTCCATCGGTTTGCGGTCGCGGAGGCCACCGGCCGTGCGGTAGCGCACCTCGACCACCTCGGGGACCACGGCCGAGGTATCGGCCAGCACGGAGATCTCCACGTCCGAGCCTCGGGCCACCTTGCGGGGCCCGTGCTCGAAGCCGGGGACGACCAGCCGGGTGCGGCGGGGCCATAGCTCGCCAGACAACAGCACCACGCGCCGGCCCCAGATGGCCAGCGCCTCAGGCCAGAAAACGCCGAACGCCACCACCGAGAGCACCGCGGCCAAAGCCAGCGCCCCGCTGCGGCGCAGCGGTCTGGGGTTGAAAACCCGCCGGAGGTCGATGTGGGCAGCGGCTGCCTCGGCCTGCTTTTCCGTTCGGGCAAAGAGTTCGAGATGGACCTCGTCGCGGGGCCGTGGGCGTGCCGCCAGCTCCACCGCCGTCAAAAGCCGATCCTCGAATTGCGGGAATCGGCGTTCCAAAAGGAGTGCCAGGCTCGGGTCGCGAAGCGGCACCACCAAAGGCAACACAATTCGCCGGACCACCAGGACGATCAGCACCGCGGCGGCCGCCACCAGCACGCCCACACGGACCGGCACCGGGGGCTCCAGAAAGCGGTCGGCCACCAAGCTGAGCCAAAAGAGGCCCCCCAAGGCGAGCACCAGGCCGGCGGCCCCCTCCAGCGCCACGTACCGCCGGATGCGCCGGCGCAACGCCGCCAGCAGGGCGGCGATGGTGGGGTTGGGCAGGGGGGTCCGTCGCGAAGTCATCGGTCGGACAAGCTCACGCCAGTTTCATGAGTCGCCGGATCAGCCATTCCAGACATAGCACGCCGCACAGGGCGAACATCATCCCTTGCCGCCAGAACCGCTCCCAGGCCGGGTTGCGAGCCTCGGTGAGGATGCTGGTGCGGGTGCAATCGCGAAGTTGCGCTGCTAACGTATCTGACGTTCCGGGGGCCAACGCGGTTTCCAGATCACGGTAGTAGCGGCCGCCGCTCCCCTCGGCCAACCGCGCCAACAGGGGGTCGTTCCGCTGGGGGTTTTCGCGTTCCAGGTCGGGCAACCGCGCCTGGAGGCGGCGTGTCAAGCGCTCATTGTCGCTATCTGGGATGAGGAGTTCCAGCCGGTAATCTCCCTCCTGGAGGAGCGTGAACTGGCCGAGAAACAGACCCGGCCGAGAGGCGTCGGCCCGCAAACGCACCGTCTGCACCTTGCCGTCGGGCTGGAACACTTCCAGGGCCACGCTGGGCGCTACCAGGGGTTGGAGTTGGGCGTTGGTCAGTTGGGCCCGAATCTCGGCCGTGGCGCCAAGGAGGTAGCGGTCCTTATCGACCAGCAAGGTTCCGCGGGTGGACTGCCGCAGCAAGCGGCCCTGGCTGACATGGCGGATCAGATGGGTGTACAGGCGCTCGAAGTAGCCCTCATCCTGGCGCCGCAAGCGCCACATCTCGGCACTGCCCATGTAGAATACCCGCCCGGCCCCGTAAAACTGGCCGGCAAAATACACCGGGCGCTGCCCCGTTGGGGCCGCCCGGGGGTCGGAATAATAGGCGTACACGGTAGCCCCGGCCTTGGGGCCGCGGACTGGCTGGCAGGCATACACGCCCGGAAAGGTAACCCAGGCCCGCTCGTTTTCCGACTCGGTATCGGCCAGCCAAAGAAACGCCGCTTCGCGCCCTTCGCGGGTAAACTCCAGCGGCCACGGCTCTTTGGAGACGTACGTGTTCCGCTCCAGCACCGTGAAACTGCGGGGGAACTCGACGGGGTACAACGCCCGGATCTTGGCCATGGCCGGATCCTGGATCCACCCACCCAGGGCCTGGCCCGCGTGCACCGGGCCGGCCACCACAATCAGCCCTCCGCCTTGCTCGGCCACCCAGGACTCCAGCAAATCAATCTGTGCCGGGGTCAGGCCTTCTACCCGAGCATCGGGCGGGGTGTGCCACTGGGGGTCCAGTGCCACGATGCAGTCGTACGTGTACAACGCCTCGCGCGAATCTGGAAAATGGTCCAGGATCTGGTCGGCCTCCTGCGAGATGTTCCCCTCGGCCGACTGGAGGTACACATCCACCAGGATCGAGGGATCGCGGTACAACAGCGTGCGGAGGAACTGGTAGTCGCGCAGCGGGCCCCCAGCAAACAACAGGACCCGCAGCTTGCGGTCCACGATCTCGATTTCCGCATCCCGGCGGTTGTCCTCGGGATTCTGGTCGCTCCGCGGGGCCCGCAGCCGGAGCGACAGCCGGCGCCGCCCAGTCTCGGTGGGGGTCAACTGGAACTTGACAGGGACCACGTCGCCGTCGCGACCAAGCACCACCTGTTGGGTTCCGGCCAGATCCTCCTTGCTGTTTGGGCCCACGGTGCCCACGTAGAGTTCGGCGGTGATGGCCTGGCCCGAAAGCCCCTGGGCCTGGATCAAGCCCGTAACCGAATACGGATCGCCGGGATGCGCCCGCTCGGGAGCTTCCAGTTCGTAGACCCGCACATTGACCGGCCGGTCCGGAGATCCCACGCCCACAGGGAAGATGGGGACCTTAACCTCGCGGGCCAGCTCGAGGGCGGACTCGGCAGGGGGCCCGGCGTTCTGGCCGCCATCGGTCAATAGCACAATGCCCGCCAGGGGGGCGTTGCGTTGTTCGGCCAGCACGTGGCGCAGGGCCTGGCCCAAGCGGGTCTGGCGCCCGAGGGGCTTCAGAGACGATTGCCAGTCGATATCGTCCTGGGCTGGAGAGCCATCGGCACCGCTTGCGGCCTCGGATGCGCTGGCGGCCGATGGGTTTTGGCCGCCAGCGCCCTCGGCGGAGGGTGCCGGTTCGGCCCGGGCCGGGCCCTCGGGCTCCGCGTTGGCCGCGGACTTTTCCAGCGAAGTGATCGGGACCACGGTCTCGTCGAAGCGCAATACGAGGACTTCGTGGGTGGACCGGAGCTGGCGGAGCAGGCGATGCCGGTTCAGCGCGGCGGCCAGGTGTTGGGCCCGCGTGGTCGGTCCTGCTCGGGAGTCGGCCGGGGCCACGTCGCTCAACCCCATGCTCAGGCTGGTATCGACCAGCACCACAGCCCGCGAGGGGTGCACCACCTCGCGCTCGGTTCGCCATTGGGGCTGGAGGAAGAGGAAAAACAGCCCCACCAAGGCCGCCACACGCAGGGCCACCAGGACTGCGGCGGGCACCGGCCGCAATTCTTCCGTGTCGCGCCGGTAAACCAGCACAGCGACCAGCAGGACCGCCGCAGCGGCCGCCACCACGAGT
>FWPU01012936.1_pt1 | contig 10815 bp, 10 predicted proteins | sample 2228361 | NCBI WGS metagenome assembly FWPU01 (sample SAMEA103939777, study PRJEB20133) | metagenome | reverse complement strand
TACAACTTTCATTGGAAATCTTTTTCAATCCTAAACAACTTCGAGTAGTGTCAATACACTATTCATATGTGATTGCTCACTATTAGCGATGTTGTTGAAAATGATTTGTCCATATTTATTGTAAGCATAAAGATAAACATCTCTTGCCAGTTTCTCCTCTTCTCTTAAAAAGAGTAAATCAGCCTTTTCTTGCTCACTTAACGGAGCAACTTCATTCTTTTTACACGATATAGAAAAGAATAAAGTCAATGCTAAGAAAAATACTATTTTTTTCATTGTGCTAAAATTTAATAAGAGTGGTATCATTTCAATACTTGCAAGTTACCTCTTACTTATTCCTCTCGTATGGCTTGGCTATGCCCACCCACACGAGAGGAAGTTTTATTTTTTCAAAGGTATCGCCAAAACAGGAATATCCGAATGATTGATAGTATCTTCGGTAATGCTTCCTAAAAAGAGATGAGCCAGACCTTTGCGTTGATGCGTTGCCATTACAATCAAATCGGCTTTTACTTCGCGGGCAAATTCAAGAATGGCGTTTTCTTCATCAAATACATTCTGCTGACTGATAAAAATTTCAGTATTTTGTAAGCCTGCATCTTCTACCAGATTGTTCTTACGCTCCTGAATGGCGTCTTCATCTTGCAGATGAGCAGGGTTATTGAGATACAAGAGATGAATTTTGCCATCGAATACATTTTGCATTTGAGCAAGTTTCTTGAAGGCTTTTTCTTGGTCGGGGCGAAGCGTAGTAGGGAAAACAATATTTTTGAATTCGTAAGCAACCTTATTGGGTACAGCTAAAACAGGACAAGGTGCATTGCGTACTACTTTTTCCGTATTAGAACCCACCAGCATTTCTTTCATACCTGTTGCTCCTTGTGTTCCCATTATGACCAAATCAATGTTTTCACGATGGCACACTTCTTCTATTACATCAACCAGCAAACCGCTTTCTACAAGCGTACTCACCTTTATATCGCCCAAATCCATATCCGAAGCTATCTTTTGCAAAGTTCTATCCAAACTATCATTGACCATCTGCAAGTAGCTTTGCTCCTTTTCTTTGTCGTAGTAATAATACTCGGCAATGGGCATTGCCGCAACAGCCATTTCATTAGCATTGAGCAAGAGAATTTCTGCTTTCGTTTTTTGAGCAATATTCACAGCCGTTTGCAAAGCCTTTTCTGCAAACTCTGAAAAATCGGTAGGGACAAGAATCTTTCTCATAATTGTTTTTGATTTTTTGCGAAAGTTAGAATCTCTACTACAAAAAAAGTATGACAAAAAGCAGAGCCAAAAATGATTTTTATGAAAAAAGCCCTCACTTTTCAGAAGCGAGGGCTAAAAAATGCTAACCATTCATTGAGTTCAAAAATTCCATATTGTCTTTGGTATCGGTCATTTTTTCTATGAGGAAGTTCATTGCTTCGGTGGCGTTCATATCGGTCATATATTTACGCAAAATCCAAACTCGGTTGAGCTCGTCTTTGGTGAGAAGCAAATCCTCGCGACGCGTACCCGAAGCAGGAATATCAATGGCAGGATAAATGCGTTTATCAGCAAGTTTTCTATCCAATTGCAATTCCATATTTCCTGTACCTTTGAATTCTTCAAAAATCACTTCGTCCATACGCGAGCCTGTATCTATGAGGGCAGTAGCAATAATGGTAAGCGAACCTCCATTTTCAACATTACGAGCCGCACCAAAAAAGCGTTTGGGCTTCTGCATTGCATTGGCATCAACACCACCTGTAAGAATTTTACCTGATGAAGGCACTACGGTATTGTAGGCACGAGCCAAACGAGTGATGGAATCCAGCAAAATTACTACATCGTGTCCGCATTCTACCATTCTTTTGGCTTTTTCAAGCACCATTGAGGCAACTTTTACATGTCTTTCAGCTTGCTCATCAAAAGTAGAGGAAATCACTTCTGCCCTCACGCTTCTTTGCATATCTGTAACTTCTTCGGGGCGTTCGTCTATGAGCAAAACTATCAGGTACACTTCGGGGTGATTTTCGGCTATGGCATTAGCAATTTGTTTGAGTAGGGTGGTTTTTCCCGTTTTAGGTTGGGCAACAATCATACCTCTTTGTCCTTTACCGATAGGGGCAAAAAGGTCAAGCATACGTGTAGAAAGCAAATCAGGACGAGTGCTGAGTTTGAGTTTTTCTTCGGGGAAAAGAGGCGTAAGATACTCAAAAGGAATACGGTCACGAATCTCTTCGGTACTTTTCCCATTTACGCTAATTACTTTGAGCAAGGCAAAATATTTTTCACCCTCTTTGGGTGGGCGAATAGTACCACGTACCGTATCGCCTGTTTTTAAGCCAAAGAGCTTGATTTGTGAAGGCGAAACATAAATATCATCGGGGCTGGAAAGGTAGTTGTAATCAGGAGAACGCAAAAAACCATAGCCTCCGTCCTGTACTACTTCCAAAACGCCTTGGTTTTCAATCAAGCCATCAAACTCACGAAGTCGGTCTTTGTTAGCTTTCTTAAAATTCTGCTGTTGGGGCTTTTCATAGGTTTTCTGATGTGGTAAAATGTTTTCCAAGATTTCGTTAGAAGGTTCATCTTGGGGCAAATCCGTCAGCAAAGTATCCAATTCAAAGGGTTCAAGTTTGATTTCATCAGAAAAACTTTCAATGAAATTTTCCTCGTTGGTACTACCATTCAGGTTTTCAGCTTCCTCAAAATTTTCAGAAACAACATTTTCTCTACGAGGTCTGCCACGTCTTTTTTTAGTATTTTTATCGTTTTCAGTGTTTTCAGAAAAAGTATCGTTAGTGGTTTGCCCCTGTGCTTCTGCGATAGCCTCAATGAGTTCGGGCTTGGTGAGTTTTCGGGCATTTTTGATTTGAAGGTTTTCGGCAATTTCTCTTAATTCGGAAAGTAGCTTCAAATGAAGTTCGTCAATGGTGTGCATAATTAGCAAGATTGATTGGGGAAGATATATTTTTTAGATTGACATAGCAAAGCGTAAATGGCAAACTGAATTATCGCAAATTGAGTTTCTTTTTTTCCATTCTTCACCTCAAAACGTTTTCTAATAAATTACAAGGAACAGGAATCAGACAAGTCGCTTAAACATTCAGCAGAATAAACTTGAAAGAGATGAATTTGTTGCAATAATAGGTCAAAAAAATTTAATTCGCAAGAAAAAGCCGATTTTTTTCAAAAAAAATCCCGAAAGGCTATTGCTTTCGGGAATGATTGTATTATGCAGTTTGGTTTCTTTCCAAATTGCTACTTTTCTTACCATAGACAAAATAAATCAAAATACCAACCAGCATCCAACCTCCTGCAAGCATTTGAGCTAATTTATCCAAATTGATAATCAAAAACGCATTGGTAAGTACGCCCAAAGTTGCAACCAGTGGCAAAGCAGGTACTTTGAAAGAACGTTCTACATTAGGCTCTCTGACACGCAAAAGCCATACAGCCCCGCACACCATAGCAAAGGCAAAAAGCGTTCCGAAGCTAGTCATATCACCCAAAATATCCAAAGGCACAAAAGCCGCAACAAGCGATACCACAAAGCCTACCAAAATAGTGCTTTTGAAAGGAGTTTTGAAGGTTTTATGAATGTCTTTGAAGAAGTTGGGAAGCAAGCCATCTTTTGCCATACCCAAGAAAATACGTGTCTGTCCGAGCATCATTACAAGCATCACCGAAATAAGTCCTGCGGTTGCGGCGGCAGTAATAATGTATTTTGCCCAACCCAAATTTTGCTTTTCAAAAGCGGCGGCAACAGGTGCTTTCAAATCCTCTCCTGTAAAGCTATCGTATCTCATCATTCCAGTAAGTACTAAAGAAACAGCAATATACAAGATAGTACAGATAATCAGCGAAGCCAAAATAGCAAAAGGCATATCCTTTTTAGGGTTGATAGCCTCACCTGCTTGCGTAGAAACTGCATCAAAACCAATATAAGCAAAGAAAATGGAAGCGGCACCTGCAAAAACACCTTTCAGCCCGTATGCCTGATGTATTCTGCCATCTTCGCCTGTAAGCTCTTTGGGTTCGGGAATGAAGGGTGTCCAGTTATCAGGATTGATGTAAAAAATTCCTACCAAAATTACAAACAAAATAGCCCCTACTTTCAAAACTACAATTAAATTATTGGCACTGGCGGCTTCTTTGATACCCTTTACAAGAATAGCCGTAACCACCCAAACAATCAGGAAAGCAGGCAAATTGAAGTATCCGCCCGCAAAGGGATTTTTTGTGAATTGTTCGGGAATAGATAGCCCAAACATACCTATCAGTTTGTTGAAATACCCCGACCAACTCACTGCTACCGTCATTGCCCCCATACCATATTCCAAAATTAGCCCCCAGCCAATTAGCCAAGCAAAAAATTCTCCCACGGTACCATAGGCATACGCATAGGCAGAACCTTCTACGGGAAGCATAGAAGCAAACTCGGCGTAGCAAAGTGCCGCAAAAATACAAGCAATGCCCGCTATTACAAAAGAAAGTGCCAGTGCAGGACCCGCATTGAAATACGCTACTTTTCCTGTGAGTACAAAAATACCTCCACCGATAATAGCCCCAATACCGATAGAAGTCAAGCTCCATTTGCCTAAAACTCTTTTGAGGTCGCTTTTTTTCATATCTGCCTCAAAAGCACTCAAAGGTTTTTTTCTCCAAATTGATGATGACATTCTGCTAAAAGTTTAATGATGAAACGTTGATTTTCAGAATTTTATTAGGTGAAACGGGATTTCAGCAAATTTTATTTGAAAAGTTGGCTTGCAATATAAATACTTTTGGCAAAACAATGGTATTTTTTGAAATTTTTTTTGGACTTTTTTAAGCAATCCAAGCCCGCCATTTTTGTTTTTTCTTTAAGATTTAACGAAAAAAATGTATTTTTGCACAAATTGGCATTATGTTTGTAAAAGCATTTGAAAAATCCGTATGAAAAAGTGTTTGTTATTTTTATTGCTTTGGGCTTATGCAATGTTGGGCAAAGCCCAAATTTTTGAAGGCTACATCAAGTATGCCCACCGGGTAGAAGTTACCGATACCACTTTGCAGAAAAGCGATTTTCTTATTGCCTATGAGTTTGGCAGTAAATCTACGCTGTACATCAAAGGGAGCAATTATTACTGGAAATTTGACGACTGCAAGCGTGAATCCCAAATTTATATCAATAATTCGGCAATGCTCTACGACAAATACCCTAAAAATGATACACTTTTTAGCAGTAGTGCTACGTTTGAAAATGAGGTAATTGTGCAAATGGAAACCAAAAGAAGCAAGATGAATGTTTTGGGCGAACCTTGCGACCTGCTGACCGTGAAATCTAAATTCATCAAGGAGCAACAAATGCGAGGACGTATGTTTTATTACAGCAAGAAATACCCTCTACACCCCGATTTTCTCAAAAATTTCAAAATGAACAACAACAACGAAATTTTTGCTAAAATGGGCTATGTGCCTCTGCGTTTTGTATTTATTTATCCCGGTTTCCGGGTAACTTATTTTGCTACTGAAATCAAACGAAACAAAGTAGATGATAGCCTTTTTGATGTTTCAAAGAAAAAAGTAAAGTCATTAGCAGTCAGAAAATAAGATGCAGAAAATTGCATTGAACTTCAACATTAAGAAATTCAACCTTCAAACCCCTCTTTTATTATGCAGTATCATATTCTTTGGGCTGATGATGAAATTGATTTGCTCAAACCTCATATTTTATTTTTGAAGCAAAAAGGCTATGAAGTTACGCCTGTGTGTAGTGGCGGAGATGCTCTGGATTTGTTTCAGGATAAGAACTTTGATATAGTTTTTCTTGATGAAAATATGCCGGGAATGAGCGGGCTTGAAACCCTTGCCCAAATGAAAAATCTCAAACCTCATATCCCTGTGGTAATGGTAACCAAAAGCGAAGAGGAAAGAATTATGGAAGAAGCTATCGGTTCGCATATTTCCGATTACCTTATCAAACCTATCAACCCCAATCAGCTTTTACTTTCGGTTAAAAAAATCTTAGAAAACAAGCGTATTATTACAGAAAAAACCAATTTAAGCTATCAACAAGATTTTCGTAATCTTTCAATGGCTTTTAATGAAAGGCTGAATTTTGAGGAATGGGCAGAAGTCTATAAAAAGCTGGTTCATTGGGAACTTGCCTTGGAGCAGGCTTCCGATAAAAGTATGCAGGAAGTTCTGGAAATGCAAAAAAGCGAGGCTAATACCAATTTTGTTCGTTTTGTGCAAGATAGCTACGAAGAGTGGCTCAATAACCCCAATATTGAACGCCCTTTGCTTTCGCACCAACTTTTCAAGAAAAAAGTATTCCCCGAAGTTGGTAAAAAGGATACTATCTTTTTTATTCTGATTGATAACCTTCGTTACGACCAATGGCGAGTCCTTTCACCTATCATAGGCGAGCTTTTTAATATTGACGAGGAAAGTTTGTACTACTCTATTCTGCCCACTACAACGGCTTATGCTCGTAATGCTATTTTTGCAGGTATGTTGCCTACCGAAATCGCTAAGAACTTTCCTCAATATTGGAAAGATGAAGAAGACGAAGAAGGCAAAAATCTTCACGAAGATATTTTTTTACAAAAACAATTTGAAAGAAATAAAATCCAAGCCAAAGTGGCTTATCATAAGGTTATCACCAATCAGCAAGGGAAAAGTCTAGTAGAAAGCTATAAAAATTTATTGCACAACGATTTTGTAGCGATTGTGTATAACTTTGTAGATATGCTTTCACACGCCCGTACCGACCTGCAAATGATACGCGAGCTTGCTCCTGATGAGCCAGCGTATCGTTCCTTGACCAAATCTTGGTTTCTACACTCTCCGTTATGGGAACTATTGCAGAAAATAGCTCGCGAAAAAGTGCGTATCATTATCACCACCGACCACGGCACTATCCGAGTGAAACGCCCTTTCAAGATTGTAGGCGATAAAAGTGTAAATACCAATCTGCGTTACAAACAAGGGAAAAATTTAAGCTACGAAGGCAAAGATATTTACGAAGCTCGCAAACCCGAAAAGATATTTCTGCCCAAACCCAATATTTCTACAAGTTATGTTTTTGCTGTGGAAGACTACTTTTTTGCTTACCCCAACAACTACAATTATTATGTGAGCTATTTCAAAGATACTTTCCAACACGGAGGTATTTCCTTAGAGGAAATGATTATTCCTTTTGTTTGGCTTTCGCCAAAGTAATAGCTTCGTATCGTTTTATTGGAGCAGAAGCTACTTTTTGGTGTCTTTTTCTTCTTGGATTTTTTGGGCAACTTCTTTGATGAAATCCATAGAAACTTCCAAAAGCGAGGCTATTTGTTCCATAGAAAAGCCTTGCATCAGCATATTTTTTACGCCGTTGAATAAACCTTTTTGCAAACCTTTTTCTAAACCTTGCTTAAAACGCAAGTCATTTTCCAAATTATAGACAAGTGCCATTTTTTCTAAAAGGTTTTGAACAACTTCTTGCAAATTACGCAAATTTGCAAGAAGTTCCAAATGTACAACGCATTTTTCTTTGCGAAAAGTTTCCAAAGATAGTGCTTTTATTTGTTGTAAAATTTCTATTGTAACCTCTTCCGCTTTTTTATCTTCAAAATCTGCTAAAATGGCAAGTATAATCTCTTCGGGAATGTCTGAATTTAGAAACAATTTGTATGAATAAGTTTGTAGATTAATGATTTTGTAGGCAAAGCTAAAATTTTCAAGTTGTAAATCGGAAAACATTTTCCTGATTTCACGATTTCCAATAAAAAATACATACTGTTTGATAGGTAATCTGTATTTCCGTAGTAAAATAGCGAAATACTCTACCATTCTATACAACATCTCCTCACTATCCTCTACTTGAAACTCAATATGCAAAATGTAATCCTGACGGCTATCTTGATGTAAAACCTTTTTCAAAAAATCAGGACGGCGTTCTAATGTTACTTGCAAATCATCAGGAATTTCCTCTAATTGTTTAGGGCTAATGTTCAATAGCTTTTCTGCCAAAGGTAAAATGATTTCCTCTATATTTTGCTTGATAAGTTTGTCGTAGTCTTGTGCCATATAACTCACGTTAAATCCAAAACTCTTACAAATGCAACAGCCCAAACACCCAAGGCATTGCGATTAGCAAGCCGTCAAATCTATCCAAAAAGCCGCCGTGTCCGGGAATAAGCGAACCCGAATCTTTGATTTGCAGGCTTCTTTTGAGCATTGATTCTACCAAATCACCCCAAGTACCCAAAACCACAATAATTGCAGAAATTAGCCACCAACGCCAAACCTCAATTTCCGTAAAATAAAACGCTAAAACAAAAGCCACCACTTGCGAAAGCAAAAATCCGCCTACAAAGCCTTCCCAAGTTTTTTTAGGTGAAATACGCTCAAAAAGTTTTCGCTTGCCAAATTTTCTGCCTGCAAAATAAGCCCCTGTATCACTTGCCCAAAGGCAAAAAAGTATGCCCAAAGGTATCTGATAAACATATTTTTTCATCAAAAAACCCGCTTGCATAAATAAAACCCAAGGCAATACCACGTAAATCACCCCCAAAAAAGTTACGGCTATGCTCTGAAAGGGCATTGTATCGCCTTTTTGGTACAATTTGAGTAAAAACGGAAGGGTAAAAAAGGGAACTATCCCAAAATAAGATTGTAAAAAGGCTTTTTCAAACAAATCGTTCTGTAAAACAACAAGCCACAACACCGCCGCAAACACAAAACCCCAAACACGTAAAGGTTGCAAACCCGCTTTGCCAAGCAGGTTGTAAAACTCAGCAAGGCTCAAAAACATTATGAGTGTGAAAAGCCCTACAAAAGACCAATACGAAAAAACCAACGCCGAAATTAGCAAAAATGCCCCTATAATACCCGCTATTACCCTCTGCGTGAGATTGGAAAATTTTTCTAAACCAAACATATACTTATTTCCTGTTTTCCATACTACAAATTAGACCTAAACGATTACACGATTTTCAAATTTTTTCAGGAATTTGTAGGTATGACCATTTTTTACGCACCGTACCATTTTCTAAAAGAATAAGCCCAGGATTGGTGCGAATCATCGCTTTCAAAATTTTGCTATCCAAGGCGTGATGTTCCATTGGCAATTGGTATTCGTGGCAAAGCAGTTCCATTTGGGCTTTATCAGAACTCAAACCTAGTGGAATAATATCCGAACCTTTCAGATTTTTGAGCAAAACAGAAAACTTTTGAAATGCCTTCAAATTGGTTTTTCTAATATCAGGAACAATGAAAAGCAATTTTTTGCCCACAAACATTTTATTCATTTCCGTAGTATCGGCATCAATATAGCGGAAATCTGCCCCTATTTTTGCCTGTGCCTCGGGGTTGAGCAGTGTTTGCTTGAAATCTTTATACTTGTAGGTAGTGCTATCGCTCAATTTTTTATCCCATAATTCCGAAAACTCTTTTTCCGTAAAAACTTCCTCTTTGCCTGTTTTGAGATTGGTGTAAATATAGCTATTTTCAAAGCGTAAAGGTTCTTTGGGCTTCATCAGGCTGGGTAAATGATTTCCTACCTTATAGGGTAAAAAATCTATAATAGGCAAGTAGTACGCCGCATACAAACCTACTCCAAACGAAGCCAAAGAAACTACTATATTGCTTATCCAAGCCCATTTCTGCGTATTGGGAGCGATTTTTTTGTTTTGCAAAAGCAAAAAACCTATCAGAAATAGCAAAACAACATCTTTGAGAAAAGACTCAACAGGTTTGAGCTTGATAGCATCTCCAAAACAACCGCAATCCGTAACTTTGTTGTAGTGCCAAGAATAAAAGGTAAGTCCTGTAAAAAATACAATTAGCAGAAACAAAGACCAAAGTGTAAGTTTGGGACGAAAACGAATAAGCAAGCTAAATCCCCAAATTACTTCCAAAGCACTCATCAGAATTGAAAAACTCAATGCAAAGGGTTTTAGGCTTTCAAAAAAGCCGCTCATTGCCGTTTCTTTGGTTTCTTTCAGTTCGCCTCCAACCAAGACTTTTTCTCTAAAATCATCAGCAAATACATCAAAATACTCTTCCAATTTGATTTGCGTGCCTACGGGGTCGTTGAGTTTGATAAGCCCTGAAAAAATAAACAATGCCCCTACTAGCAAAATAACGATATTAACGGCTATTCTCATTTTCCAAAAAGTTTAGTTGTATAAGGCAAAAAACAGCATAATTCAGAATATCTTGATAGTTGGCTTCTACCCCTTCGGAAACTTGGGTAAGTCCTTCGTTGTCCTCTATTTGTTTGATACGCCTAATTTTCATTAAAATAAGGTCTGTCATTGAGCTAACTCGCATTTGTCGCCAAGCCTCGCCGTAGTCGTGATTTTTACGCATTAGCAAATTCAGCGTATTTTGGGCGTGTTTGTCGTACAATTTATTTACTTTTTCCCAAGAAAGTTCCATTTCGGTTTCGCCTTTATGCAATAGCTCGCTTTGCATAAGGGCAATAAGAGCATAATTGATGATTGCGACAAACTCTAAACGTATGTCTTCGGCAATTTGTTGTGAGCCTTTCTCCTGAATAGAGCGAATACGATTGGCTTTGATAAAAATTTGGTCGGTAAGCGAGGGCAAACGCAAAATTCGCCAAGCCGAGCCGTAATCTTGATGTTTTTTCTGAAAAAGATTTTTACAATACGCAATAATCGCCTGATACTGCTCCGAAGTTTTATTATTCATTAGAAAAATGATTTTCGTCTAAAATCTTGTATATTATCTCTTGCCTTTCTGCCTTCTCACTTTACTTTTCGCAAGTACATACGTATAATTTCGCCTGTTTCGTAGTCATTGAGTAAAACCATTGAACTTTTG
>FWPU01012933.1_pt1 | contig 10819 bp, 9 predicted proteins | sample 2228361 | NCBI WGS metagenome assembly FWPU01 (sample SAMEA103939777, study PRJEB20133) | metagenome | reverse complement strand
TTGCCTTTCTTCACTTTGCCTGTGCCTTGATAGCTTTCAGGGCTGCAGGGTTATTCGGATAGGCTCTAAGGAGCACTGCTGGTAAAGGGAAGCTAAGTGAAACGAAAAGGAGGGGTTCTCACGTGAAGAGGCTATATGTTCCAGCTCTGGCGGCGGCGCTGCTGGTCCTGTCTCTCACCGGCTATGGCATAGTCAGCGCCAACGGCCAGGACAGCCGCAACTTCCGGGCGCACCTGTCAGGGGACAACGAGGTGCCGGCCAGGGACACCCGTGCCCAGGGCCAGGCCATCTTCCATCTTCAGCGACGACGGCACCTCCCTGGGGTACAAGCTCATCGTCGCCAACATCGAGAACGTAGTGGCGGCGCACATACACTGTGGCGCGGCTGACGTCAACGGCCCGGTCGTGGCGTTCCTCTACGGCCCGGCTGCGCCCGGTGGCGGCAGGCTCGATGGCGTCATCGCCGAGGGCGTCATCGAGGCCGACGACGTCATTCCACGGCCCGATTCTGCGGCGTGCCCCGGCGGCATCGCCAGCTTCGATGACCTCGTCGCCAGGATACGCAGCGGCGGAGCGTATGCTAACGTACACACCAACGACGGCGTTGGCGACATCAACACCGGCCCCGGCGACTTCCCGGGCGGCGAGGTGCGCGGGCAAATCCACTAGGCCGCTCTCAGGCCGGGTGGACACGGTGAAAGCCTGGACTGCTTTCTCGGGCTGATAGAGGGGGCGAGCCAGTGGCCCGCCCCCTCTCTATTGTGCCGCGCCCCAGGCGTCCCGCATGTGCTGCAAGACCTGTGCCAATGAGTCCTCCGTGCCGAAGCCACCGGCCTTGGTGGCCACAGGCTTTCCGTCCATGCGTCCGCCGATGATGATGCCCAGGAGGATGCCCGGCTGTACCTCCGTCCCCAGGGCGATGCCGTCGGCCCGGGCGCCGGCCAGCACTCCATGGGCGGTGTCGCCGCCGGCCAGCACCAGGCCGCCGACAGCGACGGCGTCCAGCAGCGCCTCCATGAGCCTGCCCAGGAACGTTTCCAGCCGGGCGCTGTAGTCCGCGCCCTCCCTGGCCGGCGCCGAGGCCACGGCAGCGAGCACAGCCTCGGGATTGTCCCAGCACAGGCCGGCATCCAGCCCCGACGCCAGGGCTGCGCCAGCCTCACGCAGCAGGCGCTTCACCTCGGCCTCGCGAGAGTCCCGGCCGCCCAGCACCGCCACGCCGTTCATGGGCACCAGGCGCAGTCCCGGCAGTAGCGCGACGCGCCTGAGCTGCGCCTGCGTCACCGGATTGATGCTGCCAGCCACCAGGAGGATGGGGCCAGAGTCCAGCGGCGGCACGCTGGCGATGGGGCAGGCATGGAACTGGCCGCTGGTCGCCAGGCGGGCCGCAATGGCGTGGGCCAGCCCAGCCGAGCCGGCCATCAAGCCCTGGGGGTGGCTGCGCTCAAGAGCGCCGGCGATGCTCTCCAGGTGCTGGCGGCGCGTGGCGTCCAGGCACACCAGAGTGCAGCCGTGGCCCAGCAGCGCCCTGGCCTCCTCCTCTATGGCGCTTTCGCCCTTCTCCACGGTGGACAGGGGTACCAGGCCCACCGAGCGCCCGGTCTGCCTGGACAGCAGCTCCAGCACAGAGGCCGAGGCCACGGGGCTGAGGGGGTCTCGCCCTTCGTAGGCGTGGGCCAGGGGCTTGTCACCCACGTACAGCATGCCATCGCGCTGCGTCCGACCGGCCTCGGGGAAGGCCGGCGCCACGAAGGCATACTCAGCGCCCGACGCCTCCAGCGCCGCCACTATCTCCTGCCCGACGTGGCCGCGCAGGGTGGAGTCAATCTTCTTGTACAGCCGGCGGCAGCCCAGGGCGACCAGGGCCAGCGTGGCATCCCTCACGGCGGCCCGCGCCTCATCGGCGCTTGCCAGGTTCCGCGTCCGGGTGTTGTAGCAAAGGGCCGGCCACCTGCCGACGTCGGGCTTCAGGGTAGGCGAAAGGCGCACCAGTGCCGGGATGCCATGCGCCGCGAAGGCCCCCGCCGTGTCCACGGCGCCGGTGAGGTCGTCGGCGATTATCCCCGTAGTGCCAGGAGTCTCCAATGCCAGGCCTTTGCGAGTCCCTTGTGGACTTATGCAGCCACGGTGGCGGGCGAAGCGGGTCTGTGAAAGCATCGCCGCCGGCTGTCCACGGAGGGTTGCCGGTGCCAGTATACCAGGTCTGAGGTTGCGGCTTCCAAGGGCGCATGTATATACTCACTTCACGGAGGCGCCAGCCGAAATCGGCATGGCGCTTTTGCCGCAGCCATCAACCACTGAGCAGGGGCATCCTAAATTGCCAGATGCAGCGCTGGAAGGCGTCCGGGTCCTGGACCTGACACACTATATAGCCGGGCCGTACTGCACCAAGCTGCTGGCCGACTTCGGCGCGGAGGTGGTGAAGATCGAGCGGCCAGGCTCGGGCGACCCGGCCCGCGGGCTTGGGCCTTTCTACCACGACGGACCTCACCCCGAGAAAAGCCTCCTGTTCCTTTACCTGAACACCAACAAGCGCAGCATCACGCTGGACCTCAAGACGGAGGCGGGCAAGCAGGTCCTGCTGCGCCTGGCCCAGGAGGCAGACATTCTGGTGGAGAACTTCCGCCCGGGCGTAATGGCGCGCCTGGGCCTGGACTACGAGGTGCTGAAGGCCGTTAACCCCAGGCTGGTGATGGTCTCCATCTCCAACTTTGGCCAGGCCGGGCCGTACAGGGACTACCTGGCCACGGAAATCGTCCTGTACGCCCTGGGCGGCCTAATGTACATCTTCGGCGAGTACGACCGGGAGCCGCTGAAGCATGCGCTGCACCAGGCCCAGTTCAAGGCAGGCACCAACGCCGCCACGGCGGCCCTCATCGCCCTCTACCACCAGCGGATGACCGGCCAGGGCCAGTGGGTGGACGTGTCCATCCAGGAGTCCATCGCCTCGGCCCTGAGGGACACCACGTCCTACTACACCTACATGGGCGCCATCCGGCGCAGGCAGCCCGCCTATAGCGGCGAGATACCCCGGACACCGATGAAGACGAAGGACGGCTACGTGGTGCCCATCATCTACGGCGGGCCGGTGGACTGGGGCGCCGTCGCCGACTTCCTGGGCGCCCCGCAGCTCAAGGACGCCAGGTTCTCCACGCCCCAGGGCCGCCTGGAGCACGCCCAGGAGCTACGCCAGGTCCTCCGCAGGGCTTTCGAGAAGTGGGACAAGTTCGAGCTGTTCTACGAGGCCCACAGGCAGCCCAGGTTCATCTTCGGCGTGGTGCAGTCACCCCGGGAGGTGATGGAAAACCCCCAGTACCGGGCCAGGGGCTACTTCGTGGACATAGACCACCCCGTGGCCGGCAAGGCTACCTATCCGGGCGCGCCCTTCCTAATGAGCGGCACGCCCTGGCGGGTGCAGTCGCCGGCGCCCACACTGGGCCAGCATACGCAAGAAGTCCTGTGCGGATGGCTGGGCTATTCTCTCAAGGACCTGGCCCTGCTGCGGGAATCGGGCGTGGTGTAGCGGCAGGCCGAAGGGTGGCCCCGGAGAGCAATGCGACTGATGGAGTCTGGACATGAGGCTTCCGCTGGAAGGCGTGCGCATCGTGGAGATGGGCCAGCTTATCGCCATACCCCACGCCATCAAGCTGCTGGCTGACATGGGCGCCCAGGTCATTCGCATCGAGTCCTGCGTGCGGCTGGAGAACTACCGCGCCATCTCCCTGTACGAGAACAGCGCCGATGGCGACTGGTGGAACAGGTCGGCCAATTTCTACGAGCAGAACCGCAACAAGCTGGGGCTGACCCTGGACCTGAGCAAGCCGGCCGGGCTGGAATTGCTGAAGGAGCTTATCGCCATCAGCGACGTCTTCGCCGAGAACTTCACGCCCAGGGTGATGAAGAACTTCGGCCTGGAGTACGAGGACCTGAGGCGCATCCGGCCCGACATCATCATGGTCTCGTCCACGGGCTACGGCTACACCGGCCCGTGGGCCAACCTGGGGGCCATCGGCCCGGCCACCGAGGCGGCGTCGGGGCTGGCCCACATGACCGGCTACCGCGATGGCCCGCCCGCGCTGCCGGAGATGCCCTATACCGACTACACCGCCGCCGAGCACACGGCCTTCGCCATCATGGCCGCGCTCATCCACAGGGCGCGCACGGGCAGGGGACAGTCCATAGACATCTCCCAGGCCCAGACCGCCAGCGCTACCATCCCCGAGGCGCTCATGGACTACGCCGTCAATGGCCGCATCCGGGAGCGTATGGGCAACCAGGACCTGGCCATGGCCCCCCACGGCTGCTATCCCTGCCGGGGCGACGACAAGTGGATTGCCATCGCCGTCGCCACCGACGCCCAGTGGCAGGCCCTCTGCCAGGTGCTGGGCAGCCCGCCCTGGGGGCAGGACGCCAGGTTCGCCGACGGCCTGTCGCGCTGGCGGCACAGGGACGAGCTGGACAGGCTGGTGGGCGAGGCCACCAGGGCATGGGACCAGTATGAGCTTATGCACGCCTTGCAGCGCAGGGGCGTGCCAGCGGGCGCGGTGCTCAACAACAAGCAACTGCTGCTGGACCCCCACCTGAAGGAGCGGCGCTTCTACGAGGTCGTGTCCCACCACCCCAGCACGGGCATGCCGCCCTTGCCCTATCCCGGCAGGCCGTGGAAGTTCTCCGGGACGCCCGCCGGCACCAGGCACGCTGCGCCCATCATGGGCGAGCACAACCGGCTGGTGCTCTCAGAGGTGCTGGGCATGCCACCAGCGGCGCTGGAGGGACTGGAGAAAGAAGGCGTCATAGGCTACAGGCCCGTGGAGGCCCGCAAGCCCACGGTAACGCCCCTGGACGTCTACAAGCGCCAGGGCCACATCCTGGACTTCGAGCCAGACTTCAAGGAGCAGGTCAGCCGGGCCTTCGGCTGCTAGGGCGGACCTTCATAAACGCTGGGACCGGCGCTGGGTGTCTGTTTGCGCCATTCCGCCAGGAGCGGTGAGGCTTCAAGGGTGCCGGCCCTGCGTGCTTGCTTAGCCAGCACCGCCGGCATATAATCAGCCTGAAGCGCCTCAGCTAGAAGCTTCCTCTTGCGAGTTGAGTCCCTGGCCTCGCGGTCTTTCATTGTCTGCTCCCATAGCTATAGCCATTGATGGCCCTGTGGCATCTGGGAAGACGGTCGTGGGCAGGCTACTGGCCCAGCGGCTGGGGTTCCGTTTCCTGGACACAGGGGCCATGTACCGCGCGGTGACGCTGGCGGCCCTCAGGAAGGGCATAGACCTGGCGGACGAGGCGGCGCTGACGCGGCTGGCCGACTCCCTAGAGCTACGCCTCGTCCCTGGCGACTCCGGCGACAGGCTGCTCATGGATGGCGAGGACGTCACGGACCTCCTCAGGCAGCAGAAGGTGGAGCGAGGCGTGTCGCTGGTGGCCAGGGTGCCGGGCGTGAGGGCGGCCATGGTGAGGCAACAGCAGGCCATCGCCAGGGAAGGCCCGGTCGTCATGGTGGGGCGGGACATCGGCACCGTGGTGCTGCCCGACGCCAGGGTCAAGGTCTTTCTCAAGGCGTCGGTGGACGTGAGGGCCAGGCGTCGCTACGAAGAACTCAGGGCCAGGGGCCTGTCGCCAGACTACCAGGAGGTGCGGGCCGACCTGCTCCGCCGCGACAAGCTGGACACCGAGCGCTCCGCCTCGCCGCTGCGGCCAGCAGAGGGCGCGGTCCAGATAGACACCGATAACCTCAGCATCGAGGAGGTCGCCCAGAGGGTCGTGGCCATCCTCCACGGCGGCAACTCCGGCGCGCCTGAGGTCCATGGGAGGTAAAGGCCGGCCAGGGCATATGGAAATTGTCTATCCCGTCTGCAACTTCCTTCAGGGTATAACCCTGAGCATATTCGCCGACCTAAAAGTGAGAGGCCGGGAGAACGTGCCCCCCATGGGGCCGCTCATCGTCGTTGCCAACCATCAGAGCAACTTCGACCCGCCGCTGCTGGGCGTCGCCATCCCACGGCGCCTGCGCTTCCTGGCCAAGGACGGCCTGTTCCGCAATGCGCTGGCCTCCTGGTTCCTCAGCTCCTATGGGGCCTTTCCCCTGAACCGGGAAGGGGCCGACGTCCGGGCCTACCGCTGGGCGCTGAAGCAACTGGAGCTGGACCAGGCCCTGGTGATGTTCCCCGAGGGCACCCGCTCCCGGGGGCGGATGAAGAAGGCGCACCCGGGCGTGGCGCAGCTTGCCGTCAAGTCCCAGGCACCCATACTGCCCGTTGGCATCACGGGCACCGAGAGGCTGGGCACTTTCCTCAGAGTGTTCAACCCGACGGGCAAGATAACGGTAAACATCGGCACCGTCTTTACCCTGCCGGCCATAGAGGGCAGGCTCAGCAAGGAGGTGCTGGACTCCCTCACCGATATGATCATGTACAGGGTCGCGGCCCTGCTGCCCGAAAGCTACCAGGGGGTCTATAGGGCCAGTGGGCGCGGGGCGGTGGTCACTTCGGATGACCGCGTTCCGCCTTCCGCTTGATGGCGTTGGGGGCGGCTGGCCCGTTACGGCTATCGAGTACCATCCGCAGCTCCCAAAATGTCATTCCGGGCCACAGGCGAGGAATGCGGAGCAGTTTGAATCGGCAAGAGTGGGGGTTAAATAGATTCTGTATCCCCCGAGACAAGGACCGAGGCTAGGTATGTGTGGGATCATCGGCTACACGGGAAGCAGGGCAGCGGCCCCCATCATCCTGGACGGCCTGTCCAGGCTGGAGTACCGAGGGTACGATAGCGCAGGCATCGCGGTCATAAGCCCCAACGGCGAGCCGGTGGTCCGCAAGTCCGCCGGCAAGCTGGCAGCCCTCCGGGCGCTGCTCCAGAATGGCTTGCCAGAGGGCACCACCGGTATCGGCCACACCCGCTGGGCGACCCACGGCGGCCCCACCGACTACAATGCCCATCCGCACATGGACTGCCGCAAGGAAGTGGTGGTTGTCCACAATGGCATCGTCGAGAACTACATGGAGATCCGGCAGGACCTCCGGAGCAAGGGCCACGTCTTCACCTCTCAGACCGATACCGAGGGCATAGCCCACCTCATCGAGTCCTTGCTGATGGAGGAGTACCCACTGGAGGAGGCCGTCAGGGAGACCGCCAGGCGCATCCGGGGCGCCAACGCGGTGGTCGTGCTCTACAGGGGCGAGCCGGGCAAGATAGTCGCCTTCCGGCTGGGCAACGCCGGCGGCATAGTGGTCGGCTACGGGCAGGGCGAGATGCTACTGGCCAGCGACCTGCCGGCCCTGCTGCCCCACACCCGGCAGGTGGCCTACCTGGCAGGCGGAGACATGGTGGTGGTGACTTCCAGCAGCGCCGACTACTCCCGCCTGGACGGCACGCCCGTGAGCAAGGCCGTCTCCCAGGTGCCCTACGACGCGCTCTCGGCGGCCAAGGGCGAGTACAAGCACTTCATGCTCAAAGAGATCAACGAGCAGCCCGAGGCCATCGTTAACACCCTCCGCGGCCACATATCCTTCGATACCTCTACGGTAGAGCTACAGGGCTTCCCCTACTCGGACCAGGAGATCGCCAGCCTGGAGAGGGTCGTGCTGGTAGGGATGGGGACGAGTCTGCACGCCGCCATGGTGGGCCGGACCTGGATGGAGAACCTGGCCCGCATCCCGGCGGAGGTGGACAACTCCTCCGAGTTCCGCTACCGCGACCCCATCATCAACGACCGCACCCTGGTAGTCTCCATTTCCCAGTCGGGTGAGACGGCAGACACCCTGGCGGCCATGGAAGAGGCCATGCACAAGAAGGCGCGCCAGGTCACGCTGTGCAACTACGAGGGCACCCAGACCACGCGCCTGGCCGACTACACCGTGTACATACGCGCTGGGCTGGAGATCGGCGTCGCGGCCAGCAAGACCTTCGTGTGCTCGCTGACGGCGCTGTACCTGCTGAGCCTGTACCTGGGCGTGCGGCGAGGCGTGCTGAGCAGGGAGCGATTGCAGGGGCTGATCCAGGAGCTGGCGCGGCTGCCCCAGTTGATGAGCAGCATCCTGGCCCAGCAGCACCAGTACGAGGCGCTGGGCCAGAAGTACGCCAGGTACACCAACGTCCTCTACCTGGGCCGGGGCATCAACTTCCCGCTGGCCATGGAGGGCGCCCTGAAGCTCAAGGAGATCAGCTACATCCACGCCGAAGGCTACCCCGCCGGCGAGATGAAGCACGGCCCCATCTCCCTCATTGACGAGAACATGCCCGTGGTGGCGCTGGTGCCCCGCGATAACCTGTACGAGAAGATGCTGGGCAACGTCAACGAGGTACGCGCCCGGGGCGGCATCGTCATCGCCATCGCCACCGAAGGCGACACCGACATCCTGGACAAGGCCCACGAGGTGCTCTACATACCCAGGGCCTCGCCGCTGGTCACCCCCATGCTCATGGCCATACCGGTACAGCTCCTGGCCTACCACATCGCCGTCCGGCGCGGCTGCGACGTGGACCAGCCCAGGAACCTGGCCAAGTCCGTCACGGTGCTCACCGCCGGCCAGACCCCACCCCCTTTCCCCCCTGTATCTCTCCACGGGTGAAGAGGGGGCCATAGATAGACCGAGGCCCTGCCCTTGATGGCCGGCGGTGAGGTCCGGGCGTCTGCCCTCGACAGCGCGCAGGCGCTACGGGTGCGCCACACCGACCCTGGCCAGCAGGTCCAGCGGGGACCTGTCCAGCAGGGCTACGGCCTCCTCCTGGTCCAGGCCGGCGCCCAGCGCCACCTTCAGGGCGAAGTCGCGGCTCAGCAGGTCGCCAGGCTCGTGGGCGTCCGAGTCCAGCACCAGGCGCGCCCCGGCCTGCTGGGCCACCCGCACCACGCGGCCATTGGCGAAACCGTGGCCCTTCCTGCCCGACACCTCCAGGAAGACGTTGTTGCTGGCCGCTATCCTGGCTTCCTCTGGCGTTATGAGGCCCGGATGGGCCAGGATGTCCACGTGCAGGGAGCTGACGGCAGCGTAGTTGGTCCCAGGCTCCACCGGCTCCGTCACCGTCTCGCCGTGGACGTTGACCACCTTTGCGCCCATGGCGCGGGCTTCCCTTGCCAGCAGGTCAATGTCCTCCCTGGGCGTGTGGGTGATCTCCACCCCCGGCAGCGCCAGGATGTCCCAGCGCCTGGAGGCCATCTCGCAGTCCTTGATGAGCACCTTCAGGACGAACTCCATGTTCCCCGGGCCGACGTGGTCGGTGATGGCCATCACCCGGTAGCCGACGTGGAGCGCCCGCCGAATCAGCTCAATGGGCGACAGCACGCCGTCGCTGAGGAAGGTATGGGTGTGGAAGTCGTACATCTGCTGCTCCTGCGTCTGGGGTGCCAGGAAATGATACCACGGGATACCTATCGCGCAAGGCGCAACCGATGGTCCGGCGCAACGCACAGTGCATGCCGGCGACGGTTCCGAACATGCATTCCATCGGTCAATGGCATGCCATCGCCTGCACCGTCAAGACTGCTCAGTATAACGGTTACCCCGACGCTTGCAATTTTCGAACAAACGTGTTTTAATTCTACTCGCAAAAATACTTGCTGCCTGACAGGCTTGTTCTGGAGAGTGCCAGTGAGGACCCTTTTCAATCTTGGCCGAGATTTCTCAATTAGCGACTTCTACTCACCTTCTTCCGATGTCGTGTTGTTCACAGGTAGCTGTGCTGACCTGCTTAAAGAGATCCCCTCGGGCAGTGTTGACCTTGTGGTAACGTCGCCTCCTTATAACGTTGGAAAAGAGTATGAGAAGACAACTGCCTTAACAGATTACCTTGGACGGCATGAGCCAATAATCCAGGAACTATATCGAGTACTCAGCAGCACGGGAAGCATCTGCTGGGAAGTCGGAAATTTCGTCCAGAATAGTGAAGTATTCCCATTGGATATATTCTACTATGACAAGTTCAAGCGGCTCGGGATGAAGCTGCGCAATCGCATAATATGGAGGTTTAATCACGGTCTACATGCATCCACTCGTTTCTCGGGTCGCTATGAAGTAATACTGTGGTTCACAAAGACTGACAAATATGTTTTCAATCTGGACTCTGTCAGAGTCCCATCCAAGTATCCTGGCAAGCGGCATTTCAAAGGTCCAAAACGAGGGCTGCCCTCTGGTAATCCATTGGGCAAGAACCCATCTGACATATGGGACATTGTCGTGAACGACTGGGAAAACGAAATCTGGGACATTTCTAATGTGAAAGCCAACCATCCTGAGAAGACAGAGCACCCCTGCCAGTTCCCGATAGAGCTTGTGGAGCGCTGTATCTTGGCTCTCACCAACGAGGGTGGAGTGGTACTCGACCCATATTGTGGAGTTGGCTCCACACTTATCGCGGCATTGAAACACAACCGAAAAGGCATAGGAGCAGAGTTGGAAGCCCGGTATGTAGGTATTGCCAGGGAGAGAATCCAGCGTTTTCTCAGTGGGACGCTACCTGTTCGACCCCTTGGCAAGCCCATTTATCAGCCTACCGGGCGTGAGAAGGTATCGCAGCGGCCTCTAGAGTGGAGTAATGGTGCCAATGGTGAGGAACGATGATTATTGCCGCTGAGTATTCCTTCAACAGCGGGTATGATGTCATTTACAGCCGATGGCCGCATCTGGTGAAAGAGATTGAGGAAATCGTTACTTCTGTAGATGCAAACGTGCACAAGACAAAGCGGAGTAGGGAGAAGACAATGCCAGGCCGCATGCTTTTCTTGGCATTGACAGCTAGTAGTCTGTCACATGATTTGGTGCATCGCTTTACCCCCTGTAGTCCCCCTTCTCAAGGGGGACAGCCTGGAGTTCTCCCCCTTACGAAGGGG